>Ga0193728_1001442_pt1 | contig 12091 bp, 11 predicted proteins | sample U1c1metaG_FD_143037 | JGI IMG/M metagenome (GOLD analysis project Ga0193728, IMG submission 143037) | Soil microbial communities from a riparian zone of the East river system, Colorado, United States - U1c1 | ecosystem: Environmental > Terrestrial > Soil > Riparian zone | place: USA: East River...
CGTCTGTTCGACGGTCTTCGACCAACGTGGACTATCCGCAGCGTCGGTGCCGCCCAACCAAGCGCGCGACGTCGAGATTGCAATCCGAGACGGAAGTACGCGCAATTTGCCACCGGTCAAAATACTCGGAACTGCGAATATCCTGCTCACGCCTGACGGCACGCGTGCCCAACTCGCCGGCAGCGAAAAATCCACCAACTAGTGGCATTAAGTAGATAGTGGAACATATTGAAATATAAAGTAATTAGCTCTCAAGGACAGAGCTCCTCGTCGACGCGGTGGTCCCAGTGGGCCACCGCACCATCGATCGCCAACGAACGGCGACCCTAACCCAGCATTGACTGGCGGCGCTTTGGCGCGATTCCGAAAGACCGTGAACGTGGCAATGAAATAGATTGCATGCAACGAGGACTGGATTACCGCCCAACTGAAGGAGGAGGACCATGAGCCTTTCACGCCGCGCGTTTATTGAGAACGGTGCCATTTTGATCGCCACCATCGGAATTTCCGAGGCTGCCTGGTCGGCCTCCGCGCCGATGTTGTCGGAGTCGGATCCGACTGCAGTGGCGCTCGGATACAAAGCGAATGCATCGACCGTCGACAAGGCGAAATTCGCCCAGTACGCATCTGGTCAATCGTGTTCCAGCTGCGCTCTATATCAGGGAACCGCGGGCTCCTCCTCGGGCCCTTGCGCCATTTTTGCGGGTAAAGCGGTATCGGCGACGGGCTGGTGCTCCTCGTACGCGAAGAAACAGTAAGTGCTCTTCGCACCGTTTCGCCATCTCGATTTCCTCCAGGCGATAAGTCATTTTCCCTTCAATACGACGGACGTTGCTTCGCGGCCGTAGGTGGGAGAACGCGCGTATGACGCCGGCACGTCCCACATGCGAGCGGCGTACCACACGGCCCAGGCGACAATGAACAGCGACATGACCCACACCCAAACCGGAATCGAGGAGCGCGCTTCGGCACGGCGAGGGTCGAATGGATCGTCGGTGCTGAACGCGTCCACCGTGAGGCGCACCGTGCCGCTGCGTATCGAGTTGGGCCGCAGGCCGGAGACGATGATGCCCGGTCCGTTACGCACCACGAACGGAATTTCCTCGACGCCCTCCCGTCCATTCTCGCCCTCGGCACGAACTACCAGGCGATGCGCGCCATCGATCAGACCCAGCGTGTCGAGCGCAATGTCGATCGGGAGTTCGCGATCAATGAGCGGCTGCGAGTTGTCATCGAGATAAACCCTGACGCGCGGTTTGTCCGCTCGCTCAGCGGTCATGGCGCAGCACCGTGTATTTGGGATGCCGAGGGTCGGCTTCGCCGGGGCGAAGCAGCATCCAGCCCATTGCCACGAAGCATGCCAGGGTGATCGCACCGGCGATCCCAATGATGATGAAGTTTCCCCAGAACGGACCGGTCAGATGATGATGCACAGCGACCTCCATCTCGTATTTGGTTCAGCGGACCTGAATTCATTTTGGCTTTGCCCGCTCGGTACCCACCTGCGCGGCGACGATCGGCTTGCCGTGGTTGCCCCATGAACTGCGCTCGTAATCGATGAGATCGGCGATATCGGCATCGCTTAGCGTTGCAGCAAACGGCGGCATGACACTGCTGTAAACCACGCCACTCACCCTGCCGTCGTGCAGGCCATTCAACACTACGTCGATGTGCTTCGTGGCGTCGTCCTTGTTGACGACGGCATCGTCTTTCAGCGACGGAAATGCCCCCGGCAATCCCTCGCCGCTCGCCTGATGGCAGGCGGCGCAGTTGGCTGTGTACAAGGCGGCACCCTCGGCCGCATCGTAGCTTCCGGAGGGTGCTGCGTTCGGAGATTCTCGCGCACTCGTCGGCGATTCCTCGCTGGGTGCGGCGGACGCAGGCAACGCGGGCTGTTTCAATGAGGCCAAATACGCAATCAACGCGTCGGCCTGGTGCGTGGGCACCACAACACCACGCGCAGGTGCGTAGCTCTTGGGTAAGGGAACCTGACTCACTCCCGCGGGCGTTTGCGCCACGACATCGAACATCCAGTTGAACGACGGCATGATGGATTCAGGCACCACGGCCCGCGGGTTATACAGATGAATGTATTGCCACACCGAACTCGGCTGGCGTGCGCCGATATTGGTAAGATCAGGACCGGTGCGTTCCGAACCAAGCAGCTCTGGAGTCTGGTACTTGAAATCACCGGGGGCCGACGGGCGCCCGAATGCTTTGTCTGCCTCAAGCGGCCGCACCTGTTGGGTATGACAGTAGCTGCAGCCATTGGCCACATACACCTCACGCCCCTCCGATTGCAAAACAGTGAGCGGCTCAACGCCGGGGCCCGCCGGTATCTTCGACAGCTCGATGCCGGGCCATACGCCCATCGTCCACGCAAGACACCCGTAGACCAAGGTTGATCCCCCCACAATCAGCAGCAGCTTGTTCATGCCACCGATTCCTCGGCACGCAGGGACTGCAACGGCGATGCGACCGCGCCCGGCCCGTAGCACATGCGCCACACATTCCAGCCAAACACGATGTGGCTCAAGAACATGAGCAAACCACCCACGCCGCGCCCGACGTAGTAACTCTGCATGTCGATGACCGACTGGATGAAGGGCAAGCCGTGCATCCAGTCAAGTCCCTGGATGGTCCCGCCGATGGAGAGGGAGGTGACGTAAATAAAGCAGCCGACGAGTGCCATCCAAAAATGCAGCGCCATACCCAGTTGGCCGGCCTTTTTCCCGGTCGCCAACGGCAGTAGCCCGTAAATGCCGCCCCATATCGCGAATGCGATGATGCCGTACATCGTGAGGTGCGAATGACCCACCGTGAAATCGGTCAAGTGCCAGACTTGTTGCAGCGAACGGAATGCTTCCAGCGTTCCTTGAGTGGATCCAATCAAGTAACTCATCACGCCGACGAAAATGAACATCAGCGGGTAGGAATGAATCAGGTCCCTGATACGGCCGCGCATGGTCAGCAGAAAATTGCTGCTGCCGCCCCACACCGGGACCAACATCGCCACGCTAAATACGATGGCGATGGTCTGCAGCCACCAGGGCAGCGGGCTGAACTCGAAGTGGTGCGCCCCGATGATCGGGTAGAACAGCAGGTTGGTCCAGAATGCGAACACGCCCAGCGCGTACGAGTAGATCGGCCGGTTCAGCAACTTTGGTAGTGAGTAATAGATCACCCCGAGTGCCAGCGGAGTGAACCACATGCCCACGGCGTTATGCATGTAGAAGCCGGATACCGCCACCTGGCCGAGTCCATGCTGATACCATGGCACGATGGCCACGACCGAAATAATCGCGGCCCACAGCGTCCCGCCGATGATGTACCAATTGGATAAATAGATATCTGCATTGGAGCGCCGCGCGACCGTAGCGATGAGATTCCAGGCGGTCACCACCAGAGCCGCCAAAAAGATCAACCGAATCCACCAAGGCCACTCGCGGTATTCGAGATCGCCATCGATGTAACCGAGATCCAGCGCAACGGTGCCGGCGAGCGCCGCCACATTGAAGAGCACCAGGCCGGTCCACGCCAGCGTGGCATTGTAGAGTTTCGTGCCGCAGCTGCGCGCGGCAACGTAATATCCCAGTCCAACCAAAGCGATGCTCGCAAATCCGTAGAAGGTCGCGTTGGTATGGATGGGACGCAGCCTTCCAAACGTCAACCAGGCGCCGGGACCGAATTCCGGTGCCCCAAATTTGAATGCGATCAACAGGCCCACGCCAGTGGCAAATAACAGCCACAGCGTGGCGGTTACCGTATACGCGGAGAACACGGAAATCAGCGCGCGATTGTCCTTCTCACTCAGGTCTGAGTGGCGCGCCGTGACCTCTGTTTGCATAGCTTCTTTGCCTCTTCGCGATCCACGCCTCGGTCGGTCTGGTCCATTGCTCTCGGGAGATGCATCGATTGAACGCGAGCCACGGCGACTCGCGGTTCCACTGAGGAAGGCTCGCGCGCACACTTGCTCTGCGGTGCTCTCGTACACAGTGCGAGGCAACCGCCAACGATAAAGGGACCGAATTGCCAATATGAGCTCGCTGCAGCAACATGTCAGGCGACCTTGGGATGTTCCCGGCGAAATTGGTATGGCGTGTTGCCCGCGAACTTTTTGAACACCGTGGTGAAATGCGCCTGCGTTTGGAATCCGACACTTAGAGCGATATCGACCAGCGTGTCCGACGTTGCGGCCAACATCTGTTGAGCACGCGCGATGCGTTTGCGCAAAACGAAATCGTGCGGCCGCATACCGGTGGTAGCTCGGAACTGCTTGGCAAAGTACATGCGACTCAGGCCGGCCGTGGCCGCAAGATTCTCCAGCGTGATGCGCCCGCCAATATTCGTCTCGATATACGTCACGACCCGCATAAGCCGCCATGTTGGCAGCGTTGTCACGACGTGCGGTTTTCGCGCAGGAAGAACCTGAATGTGCACGCAAAAGGCGGGCGGCGCCGGCCAGCTGATGGGGCCACATCTTTCCGGCAGATTGGCGTGACCTAACGCTGTTGCGTGCAATTCCGCACCCGTGAATGAGTCGATTGGTGATAGCAATTGCAGCGGCATGGTATTCAGTCTCGTGCTATTGGCGGTGGGTGATGGGACGTGCGCTTGATGGGGGAGCAGCTAGCTGAAGTGTCGGCGATAGGCGCTCGGGGTCAGGCCGGTGAGCCTGCGAAACGCCGTGCAGAAAGCACTGGTGTCGTTGTATCCGACGGTAAGGCCGACATCGGTGACCGACGCGGCGCGTTTCGCCAGTAATGTCTTGGCGCGTTCGATGCGCTGACTCAACTGATAGCGTTGCGGCGGCATGCCCAAGGATTGACGGAACGCGCGGCAGAAATAGCAGGCGCTCAGGCCGACCAGCCGTGCCAGCGCTTCAAGTGATATCGCCTCGGCAAGATGCTCCTCGATATAGGCGACTGCCTTTCGTCGTTGCCATGCGGCGAGACCACCGCGAGGTTGCGCTTCCTGGCGGTGTGTTCCCGTATTGATTCGCACCAGCTCATGTGCCAACACGACCCCCAGAGCTTCGAGGTACTGTCGATGATCTGAGTCGCCGCCCTCGATCAACGTCGCCAGCTTCAAGGCCGTCTGCAAGGTTGCGTTGTCCTCGAAGAATATCCGCGGCGACAGCGACGATTGCGAGCCACCCTGGGGACTGGTTGCGAGCTGGACGGGATTGAAATAGAAAAACACGACGCGCGAGAGCGTGCGCGGCTCATGCCAGTCGTGATAGGTATGGCCGGCCGGCACAAAGACGAGTTTTCGGCTGCAATCCTGAAGCGTGGATTTCGGCAGGCCCTCGATTACGGTGCAACCATCGTGACGCACGCCGCGTTCATGTACCACCAACATGTGGAGGGGCGAACAAAAGCGGTAGTCAATTCTCCCGCGCCGCTTGTCCTGGACGATTTCGACTGCCATGCCAGGTCCGCTGGCCGTTCGCCGGCTAACGGCGTCGGGTGGAGAGACTTGCACGACAGTATCTTCAGTTTCCGGTGACGCGCCTCGTTCGAATGCAGGCGGGACGGCCGATTGGCGTATTGCGTAATTGCTCGGCTCGAAAGCCGTCGCATGTTCCCCGTGCGCTGAGTCGGACATAACCTTTACCCTTCCCTTGATCGATCTCCGAATGGTGTTTCTCGAAGTTGTTCTTGGGTATCGCTACTTCCATGACAGGGTAGTCAGAGCGGGGCGCTGAGTCGATTCTACGAAGGTTGGTGCGCGCAGCCTTTCGTTGCAGGGCTCTATACTAAGATTCAGAAGTGCTCACCGGTGGGTTGCGTCTCCTGCCAGTGCCGCCTCGACGCATCTGATCAATGTAGGTGCGTCGAATGGCTTGGATAGAAAGCAAACGGCACCGTCATGCAACGCCCGCAGGCGCGCGGACTCTTCTGGGAACGCGGTGATAAAGATGAACGGCGTGCTGCGTCCCTGTTTACGCAGAGCGGTTTGCAGTTCGACACCGCTCATGTCCGGCATTCGCACGTCCGTGATCACGCATGACGTTTCATCTATTTGGTGTGAGCGTAAGAACTCCGCCGCCGACGCAAATGTACCGACGGTGTAGCCCCGTGCCCTGAGCAGACTGTCAGCCGCTGCGCGAATGGACGCATCGTCGTCTATGACTGAGATCACTGGACGAGTCCGCGGAAGCGGCTCGTCGCTGGGGGCAGCCTTATTGGAGCGTGGCACGAATATATCGTGCACCGCATGGCGGTCTCTAAGAAGTTATACTTAGGTTTAGCTGCGCTTCGGTTGGGCGCGGCGAATTCCGAGAGTGTCGGCGATTCGTGCCAGATCGGCCAGCGACCGGGTCCGCATTTTTCGCATGACGTGGCTGCGATGGACCTTTACTGTGATCTCGCTGACGCCCAGTTCCTCAGCAATCAGCTTGTTCAGCATGCCGGCGGTAACAAGGGCCAACACCTCGCGTTCGCGGGGGGTCAGCGACTCGTACAACAATCGCAGGTCCGAAACGGTCTTCTCGTGTGCCCGCCTCTTTTGATCCACATCGAGCGCCTGGGTCACAGCGTGAAGCATCTCCTGATGGCGGAACGGCTTGGTCAGGAAGTCGACGGCGCCGGCCTTCATGGCCTGCACAGACATCGGGATATCACCATGACCCGTCATGAAAATAATCGGGATGTGAATCCCTGACTTGGCCATTTCGACCTGAAAATCAAGACCGCTCATCCCCGGCAACCTGATATCGAGCACCAGACAGCTGGGGGCATTTGGAAGCGTGGTCTGCAGCAATTCGGGGGCCGACCCGAATACCTTGACCCGCAAACCAACCGACCGGAAAAGGCCGGAAAGCGATTCGCGCATTGCCATGTCATCGTCAATGACAAGAACGACGGGTTCTTCGCCTCCTCCAACGCCGCTCGGCGATGTCGGCCGTATAGTCATTACGGTGCAACCGTTTGATGCGATAGCGCCATACCCATCGTTCCCTCACGAGCCGCACGTCCCACCTACATTTAACATACTTCGATCGGATCAGCATCTCGCAGTCGGCCGGCCCAGGTTTTAAGTTCTGCTCATCAATGCAGATCAATGCGAGCCAAGCGCTCGCAAGCGCCTTGACCCAAGTCGGCGCTATTTTCGTCAGCGACCGGCCGGATCCACGATTAGAACAGGTCATGTGTTGCATCCGTAACGCGCGCCGCGCCGGGCGACACAGTCCGGAATTGTCAGAGGGCTAAAAAAGGACGCAACAACGTAAGAGTGGCGCAAAGCCCCGGATGTCGACTCCCGTTCAATAGCCTGGGAAATGAATTTGATGCGTCGAAACCTCATCAGACTGCCGAGCGGCCCGCTGGCTCGAAATGCCGCCGCCGAGATCGCGCGCGTGCAGCGATGAACGCCATTGTCCTCATAGCCCTGAAACGGCCTTACACATTCGTCGTTCTGGCGATCCTGATCCTCATTTTCGGCGGACGCGCCGCGCTGAGTACGCCGACGGACATTTTTCCGAATATAGGGATCCCCGTGGTCGCGGCCGTCTGGACCTATAACGGTCTGACCCCCGAGGACATGTCGGGACGGGTCGTCTATTACTACGAACGCGCGCTCACGACGACGGTCAGCAACATCGAACATATCGACAGCGAGTCGCTGTACGGCCGCGGCATCGTCAAAATCTATTTCCAGCCGGGCACGGATGTGGCAGCCGCCCAGGCCCAGGTCACTGCGGTCTCGCAAACCGTGCTGAAGCAGATGCCGGCGGGGATCACGCCGCCGCTGGTGCTGTCCTACAACGCATCGTCGGTGGCCGTTCTGGCCCTTCAGATCTCATCGGACCAGCTGACGGGATCGCAGTTGTATGACATGGCCTCCAACCTGATCCGGCCGATGCTGATCTCGGTGCCAGGCGTGGCGGTGCCCGCACCCTATGGAGGGACGTTCAGCTACGTCCAAGTGGATCTCAACCAGCAGAAGCTGCTCGCGCACGGCCTGTCGGCGCAGGACGTATCACACGCTCTGGCGCAGCAGAATATCGTCCTGCCGGCGGGTGACCAGAAGATTGGGGCACTCGATTTCCTGGTCGTGACCAACGCCTCGCCGGTGAATGTGGATTCGTTCAACGCACTGCCGATCAAGCAGGCAGGCCTCGCGGTGGTGACCGTCGGCGACGTCGCCCATGTGTACTTAGGCGGTCCGCCGCAGACCAACTCCGTACTGGTCGGCGGGCACCAGGCCGTGCTGCTGGAAGTGCTCAAAGCCGGAAATTCGTCGACGCTCGCGGTAGTCGCGGGTGTCAAGGCAAAAATACCCCAGATCCTGCAGACCTTGCCCGCCGGCGTGAAGATCACGGCGCTCAATGATGCCTCGACCTTCGTGCGCGCGTCGGTGAAGGACGTCGTGCAAGAAATGGTGATGGCGGCCGTGTTGACAGGTCTGGTGGTCCTGCTGTTCTTGGGTTCCGGACGCTCGACCTTGATTGTCGGTACGTCGATCCCGCTCTCGATCCTCTGCTCCATCTTGGGGCTCGCCTGGGCCGGGCAGACCATCAATGTCATGACGCTGGGCGGCCTCGCGCTTGCGGTGGGCATCCTCGTCGATGACGCGACGGTGATGATCGAGAACATCGATGCGCATCTGGCGACCGGCTTGGAGCTGAAAGCGGCGATCATCGAAGCGGCGAACCAGATTGTGATTCCCACTTTCGTCTCGACCTTGTGCATCTGCATCGTCTGGTTGCCGCTGTTCCAGTTATCGGGCGTCGCCGGCTACCTGTTTCTGCCCATGGCGGAAGCCATCGTCTTCGCCATGCTCGCCTCCTTCATCCTCTCGCGCACCTTGGTGCCGACGCTGGCGGCCTATCTGCTGCCTGCGCAGATTGCGGCCCGCAAGGCGGGCGGCGAGCCGCGCAGCCGCTTCGGCCGCTTCCAAGCGGCGTTCGAGCAACGCTTCGATCGGTTTCGCGAGAGCTACAAAGAGTTGCTGGCCAAGGTGGTTGCGCGGCGCGGCCGATTCGTTGCCGGGTTCCTGGCGGCGGCACTCGTCTCGGTGGGCCTGCTGGCGCCCTGGCTGGGGCGCGATTTTTTCCCGAGTATCAAGTCCGGCGAGATCGACATGCATTTCCGCGCGCCGATCGGGCTGCGCCTCGAAGAGGCCGGCAAGGTCGCTTCACTGGTCGACACGGCCATCGGCACGTTGCTGCCGGGCCATGTCACCAATGTCATCGACAATTGCGGCCTGCCGACCAGCGGCATCAACCAAGCCTACAGCGCGAGCGCCACGATCGGACCGCAGGACTGCGACGTCACGATCAGCCTCAACGACCAGGCATCACCGGTCGATGCGTACCGCGTGATCTTGCGCGATAAACTGCCGAAGCTGTTCCCCGGCACGAGCTTCACGTTTCCGGCCGGCGATATTACGGCGAAGATCCTGAACTTTGGCCTGCCGGCACCACTCGATGTGCAAATCATCGGGCGCGACATGACCGCGAACATGGCCTACGCGCAGCGAGTGGTCGCCGAGATTCGCCGCATCCCCGGCATCGCCGACGCGAACATCCAACAAACACTGGCGCAGCCGGCATTGCTGGTCTCGTCGCATCGCGCCTTCGCGCTAGGTGCAGGCTTGACCGAATCCGACATCGCCGGCAACGCGCTGGCGACGCTGTCGGGATCCGGACAAACGTCGCCGACGTACTGGCTCGACTATAAGACGGGGGTCTCGCACCTGGTGAACCTGCAAACACCGCAGACGCAGCTGACCTCGATGAGCGATCTGGAAATGATCCCGATCGACAAGGGCGACGGCGACCCGAACGGGCAGGGTGTGCAAATCCTTGGAAGTTTGAGCCAGATCACCCAGGTCGGACGGGCGCTCGAGGTGTCGCATCGCGACATCATGCCCGTGATCGATATTTACGCGAGCAACGCCGGACGCGATCTCGGCGCCGTGAGCGATGCGGTCGATGCAGTACTCAAGCGCATGAAAGCCGACGTGCCGCACGGCGCGATCGTGCAAGTGCAGGGGCAGGGGGTGACGATGAAGGCGGCGTATGTACAACTCCTGGTGGGGCTCGCGTTCTCGATCCTGCTCGTCTATCTCGTGATTGTCGTCAATTTCCAGTCCTGGCTCGATCCTTTCATCATCATCACGGCCCTGCCCGGCGCACTGACCGGGATTGTCTGGTCGCTGTTCCTGACGGGCACCACGCTGTCAGTACCTGCACTCACCGGCGCGATCATGTGCATGGGCACCGCGACTGCAAATTCGATCCTGGTGGTGGCCTTCGCCCGCGACGAGCTGGCTGCGCATGGCGATCCGATCCGCGCCGCCGTGACGGCCGGGTACGCGCGCTTGCGGCCGGTGCTGATGACGGCGCTGGCGATGGTGATCGGCATGCTGCCGATGTCGATGGCCAACACGCAGAATGCCCCGCTCGGACGTGCGGTGATCGGCGGGCTCTTGATCGCGACATTCGCGACATTGATGTTCGTGCCGTGCGTCTTCGCCCTGCTGCACCGGAAGCGCTCAACAGTGGGAGAAGTGTCATGAAGCGACGCACAGTATTGATCTTCGGGTTGCCGGTGGTGGCTTTGGCGGCATTGCTGCTCTACGGAGTTGCGGTGCGCGAACGGGCGCTTGCGGCTCTGGCGAAAGTTTCGAAGGAACAGGCAGCCGTTCCGGTCCAGATCGTCAGCCCTCAAAAGGGGCCCGCCACGCGCCCGCTCGTGCTGTCGGGAACGGTGCGCGCCTGGTACGAGGCTCCAATCTTTGCCCAAGTCGCCGGTTATGTGCAGGGCTGGAACGCGGACTACGGGGCGACCGTCAAGGCGGGGCAGCTGCTGGCGACGATCGATGCGCCGAGTTTGGATGCGCAGTATGCAGCAGCAAAGGCGAATCTCAAGGTGGCGCAAGCGAACTATCAACTTGCGGTCTCCACCGCGGCGCGCTGGCAGGCGCTGGCGGGAACGCCGGCTGTCTCGAATCAGGAGGTGGAGGTGCAGACAGCCGGTGCGGCGGCGCGCAAGGCCGAGCTGGAAGTCTCGGCTCAGGATGTCGCGCGCTACGCCGCGCTGGAGGCTTTCAAACGAGTGGTGGCGCCATTCGACGGCGTGGTCACCGCGCGTCTGACCGATGTCGGCAGCTACGTCAACGCAGCGGGAGGCGATTTGTCGGTCCGTGGCAGCTCGGCGGAACTCTTCACCGTCGCCGACGTGCATGAGATGCGGGTGTTCGTGTCGGTGCCGCAAGACTATGCGAACCTGTTAACTCCAGAGACCACGGCGACGCTGCATCTGCCTTCGCAACCGGGACAAGCCCTCGAGGCGAAGTTCCTGACGACGGCTCGGGCATTCAACGCCAACACGCGAACGGCGGTGACGGAGTTGACGGTGGACAATTCCAACCACGCACTGTGGCCCGGTACGTACGTGGATGTCGTGTTCGAGGTGCCGACCGATCCCAGGGTGCTCACGATGCCCGAATCGGCACTGATCTTTCGCGCGGATGGAGCGCAGGTCGCGATCGTCGACGCGCAGAACCGCGTCCATCTGCGCAACGTGACACTCGGACAAAATCTGGGACAAACGGTGCAGGTCACGAGCGGACTATCGCCGGGCGAGAAGCTCGTGAACAATCCGCCTGCCGGCCTGCTCGAGGGGCAGTCGGTCCAACCCGTAACTCCGGTTGCCGGCTATGCGATGGCGGCGCAGAAGACCGGCACGCCATGAAACGACATACCACGGCGCTTCTCACATCGCTCGCTGTGGCGCTCCTCGCCGGCTGCGATCTTGCGCCAGTCTATGATCCGCCGCATTTCATACTGCCGGAGTCCTATCAGGGCAGCGGCCCCTTCAAGGTCGCCCGTCCGGACGAGGCCTTCTCGCCGCGCGGGGACTGGTGGACGCTGTTCGGCGACGCGCAACTGAATAAACTCGAGGAGCAACTGGGGCGTGCGAGCCCAACCCTTGCGGCAGCCGCGGATTCCTACGACCAGGCCCGCAGCCTGGCAGCCGAGGCGCAATCAGCGTTCTCCCCGCAGGTGAGCGCGACTGCAGGAACATCGTATAACAAGTCATCCGTGAATCGTCTTTTTCGCCTTCCGAACAGCACCGCG
>Ga0193728_1001443_pt1 | contig 12087 bp, 31 predicted proteins | sample U1c1metaG_FD_143037 | JGI IMG/M metagenome (GOLD analysis project Ga0193728, IMG submission 143037) | Soil microbial communities from a riparian zone of the East river system, Colorado, United States - U1c1 | ecosystem: Environmental > Terrestrial > Soil > Riparian zone | place: USA: East River...
CCAGTAGGCCTCACAGGACCACCGGGCCCTCAAGGAGCGACGATCGCCACTACCCAACCTCCTGCTCCCACGACCGGGATTGCCAAGGTCCAGAATTGGCTGCCCAACGTGACTACGTGGGCCGCGCTGATCGCCACAGGGGCTACCTGGCTTGAGACCGCGGCGCACAACGTGTCTCCGGGGCAGGCAGTGACCTTGACCACCGTACTTGCGGCCGTCGCCCGTGGCGCGACCGCGATCGAGAACGCAGTAGGAGCCAAAGCCTAGCCCCGCGGCGTAGAATTCCCACTGTCTGCACGGACGGGACCTCGTGGGATCCGCACCACGGGGTCCTCTTTATTTCAGGGTTGCCACTCCACCCACGGCTTCTTCTGCTCGCGTGGCTTGCGTGTCCCGAGTAACTGCATGTACTGAATCTTCTTTCGTGGCAGACAGATCGCCAGAACTGGAACAGCGCCGCATCTAGTCGCAGCTCGATATAGAATGTTCCACTCATCGTTACTGATCGGAGACTTGGATTTGACCTGAATCCAAACAGGGGGAGAGGGAAGTTGAGACAAAATGTCTAGGCGCGTAAGGTCTCCAAGGTCATAAAAAGCAAGTACATCTACGGGCGTATGTGACCCCGCGGTGCGGAAGGTTAGATAGCCCTCGGCCTCCAGCAGCTCTTGGACTCTCCATTCTTTCTTCCGGCCAGAGACGTAGTACTTATTTGGCATAAATACCTATACATGGCCGCCCGAGATGTATAGGTATTGCCACATATCTACTCACTGCGTCTCCCCCTCTGTTGGCCCACCCACGGACCTCGCCATCGCCAGCAACTCATCGCGAAACTCTGGCGGTGTCCGGCTTCGCATTCCGTCGTGCCGGTGTGATTTGAAGTAGCCTCGGATCGGCTTCGCGCCATCCTTGGGCTGCCATTCATCACGCCAATTGTCCATCCCCCCGAAAGGTCCGTTAGGTGTTCTACCCTCACCGTCTGGCGTAAACCCCCACCGCAGTTCCGGCAACTCACACCCAACCGCATAGAGCCGAGCCGACGCACTGCCTCGTAAGTGGGTTCGTCTCCTCTTCGCAGTCGAGCAATGATCCGGTCAACACTGTTCATTTCCATGATCCCCCCTTCGCTAGCTTGTCAAGGTGCCCCCTGTGAACTCCAAACTCGATCGCTAGGGCGGATCGTTTCTCTCCCTCGTCTGCGCGGCGCCGTATCTCTTGCACTTGGGATAAGGTGAGTTTCCCACGTGCCGATCCCGATAGCCCCATGGCCTTGCGGGTTGCTCTCCAGCGTGCAATGGCCGCACCAGCCCTTCGGTCTTCCTGCTGGTTCCACAGCCTTTTTTTGTTTCCGGCGTCCTTGATGTTGTCAGAGTTAGTGCCAAGGAACAGATGGTCAACCCATTTCACGCAGGCTCGATTGTCACAATGGTGGCAGACGAACAGGCCATCAGGAATAGGCCCTACAAATAAGACCCAGGCAAACCGGGAGGCGCCTACGATTCTGCGGTTTACAGCAAAGGCCCCGTAGCCAGATGAGGACAAAGCACCAGCCCACTCCCAGCAATCCTCCCGTATACGCACCTTCTGGGCGAACCTCTGCTCGACGGTACGTGACCGATAGCGAGTTCGCTCAGCTTCTTCTTGTAGTTCGAGCATCTTGCTGGCAGCCTCGTTGAGATCAGCATTCATCCAGTTCACCCAGCGCAGACCGCAGCTCCAGATACCACGGCTCGTTCGTTCCCGGAATACTCTCGACAATCTCTAGCACGGCCCCAATCTCCCGAGCTTTGTTTACTAAGAGAGTGTCACGAGCGGCAAACGTCTTGGCTACCCTAAGCTGGGATAAGAAGCTCATCGCTTACCAGGCAGCCTCTGCATTAGACCCACTACCTTGCCAGTGAATTCCTTACCCTTGGCAGACAGCCTCACTTCGATCAGGTCCTGGCGATACAGCTTGATTAGGTGCTGCTCATGTTCGGCAAGTTTCATCTCACCCGTCTCCTTCTCTGGTTGTATGCGGGAATCAGGGGCGGTCATCGCCATTTCGAGAACGTCACTTCTGTCCTATCTTCACGCGCTGCTTTTACATAGCGTTGCGCTGAACGCACCGTCACTCCAAGACGCCCTGCCAATTCCCGGACGCCCAGCCTCCTCGCCAATTCGATACGCTCTAATGACTTGCAAGTACACGTCATACAATGCGCTCCATCTCGACCAGTGCGGTCGCTCACAACTTGCCTCCAAACATACCGACGAACAAAACGTACAGGGCCAACAGCGCACAAATGCAGAGCACCAAGAGGCCCACGGCTTTTAGGAACTTCACGAGGACTCCTGGCTCGCACGCCAGTCGGCGATGATTCTGTCTATCTTTTGAAGCAGAATATATACTTCTTTGCCTCCATGCAACACCTTCTCAATCTCCAACAGCGCATCCTCCGCTGACATGATCGGCGTAACTTCGGTGATGGTCACCTCTTCATCTTGGCGCATGATGGCCCAGCCCCCAGGTATGAGGGGCACCAGTTTCTCAGGCGTCTCCACGATCGCTACTACGCGATAACGGCGGGTCATGATGGCTCCTTCGTAAACGTTTGAAAGTGTTCTTCGCAGAACCAGAACTTCTGCCCCGCCGAATCTACAACTTTCCACCGCGCCACGCCGTAGCAGTTAGCCACATCACAATAATGGGTACTCATGATGGCTCCTCCGGCTCACCCAAAATTGCTCGGGCCAGCCTTTCATTAGCTCGCAATATGTCCGCGTCCATGCAAAGATCGGCAACCGTCGTAAGGAGATCGATTAGTTCGTCTGTAGATGCTTCGAGTTTGTACGCTAGGCCGTACCGAATTCCTCCCTTAGTGCGTGGCCTTGCTCGCAACTTCTCTACGGCTCTGCTTACTGCGTCACTCACCTCTGTCTGCTCCTCTCCTGGTTCCCGCAGTTGTGCGTTGTGATCTTTGACGATCTGCTTCGCAAACTCCACGGTTAGCGCAGTAGCGACGGGGATGTCTGCATCCTCATCTTCGCCCATTTCGTAGACGTGGATCTGGTAATGCTGACCTATTCGCCAGAGCCGTTCGTCACTCACTCTCGCCCTCCTCGCTTGGGTCAACTACTACTGAACTACTAGCGTCGGTAGTATTAGTAGTCCCCGAATTGGATAAGGCGTCGTAGGCGCGTAGGGATTTACGAAGTTCAACTCGCTGAGATACAGCCATAGATGCGCCACGCTTGTCGATACTTGCCAGACCTTGCCGCGCTGCATCCACCACCTTTTCAACAGCGACTAGGCGAGAGAGTGCGAGCCTGAGCGATACCTCCGCAACCTTTCGTCCCTCACGCTCGTTCTCAAGGCGGTCTAACAGGGAGACCACCGTCTGAGGATCAACGAGGGAGATGTACTTTGCCGTGTTTGGCAGGACACCATTCTCGATCATCGCCAAGGTCGGATCACCGCCAGTCCATACCAGATCGGTTAGCTGGGCCTTTTCAGCGGCTTGGCGGAGTAAGACTAGGTCAGTCATTGGCAGGCCACTCGTGATCTCGGCGGTAGGTTTCTTCGCCATCAATGTCCTCGTATTTCTGCGGCGAGATAGATTGGTTTGCAGCTTCCCAGCGAGCCAAGGCGGCAAACATCTCTTTCCATGCGAACGGAGGTGATGCCTGGCGCCAACCCGAGACTCCGAAGTAATCCTCGATGTGTTCTCGCACTGCTTTACACACAGCCTTTGCGGCTTCTATCTGCTCAAAGCTACGCCAAGGGGCGAATAGTTGATCTGAAGCAGTGATCACATTTTGCGAACGATCCATCGCCACCATGTGGCCCCCGGCGCCATACCGTTGCCCCGCTGGGAAATGCTCGGTGTAGATGCCACGGATCGCAATTTCGTCTCCGGGTACAGGCTGAAATGTCATACGTTGCTCCGCCCGTGGAACATCCAGTACACGCGCAGTTTCAGGCGCTCGCGCCACGGCTTACGGCAGTAGCCGCACTTGTCCCACCCGCGTGAGCGGGAATAATACAGCAGCGGCCGGCCACACCCTTTGCAGGGTGTCACACTTCCACCGACATGATCTCGTCGTGGAAGCCGCTCAGGTCCTCCAGCGTCATCGCGTCCAGCCAGTCCGCGACCTTCAGCCCCCCTAACCCGCCCCAATTACTGATCATCACGCCGTGAAGGTCGTGCGGAGCGTCGTCGCGCATGTTCTCTTTCAGCCGCTTGAGGATCTCCTGCGTCCACTCGTGGCGCAGCGTGGCGCTCTCTTCTTCCGTCGGATCACGTCCATCTAAAAGCGGTGGGCTGTGGTAGGGATCAGCCTCGTCGTCAATATTCGGTTGGAACTCCTCGCCTCGCCCTCGCACGGCGTCGCGCACTTTTTGTGGCGGACTCTGGCGGTGACCGTTTCGGCACTCCGAGTAGACGCCCCCGTTCTTGCTCGGGTGTAGGTACGTGGGCTCTCCGCACTGTTCACACGTACCTACAGCTTCACCGCCAACCTCTTTCTCCACAGCGGCCACGTTGATAACACGGTCTGGATCGCGCATCTCCTCATCAGTCCCGATCGCCAAATTGAGATCAGCAAAGAACTGACGACTGGCACGGCGCACGGCGCGAGCGTACAGCCAGTCGGCCAGGTGATCTTTGTGCTTGTTCTTGTCCGCGAGGCTCATGTCCTCAAGATTGATGTTGACCTGGTACTCGCCTTTGCGGTCTGATCTTTCCGCAAGGATGGAGCAGTGCGCATCGTTGGAGTCCACTTCCCATCGCGTTGTCTTGGGACTCGCTTGGATCCGCGCTGCTCGGACGGATGCAGGAACATCTACCCGACCGTTGATGATGTTTAGCTCGCGGACGCTCTGTAAAGGCGATAACCCAAGTTCCACGCCCTGTGACATCATGAGGAATGCCTTTTCGGGTGTGTCCACGCCGGGGAACATCTTGGATGCGGCAACCTTCTCCGCAAAGAAGAACAGCTCGCGCACTGACTGAGGCTGCAGCCGACCGAGTGCGAAGTTTTCCTCGCGACGCTGTATCAGTTCTTGTGGTTCAGGCATCGGGCTCCTTCAGATGACACAACATTCTCCGTCGGGCTTCGCGCCTTTCTGCTTCGCGGCCTTGCGGTCTCCGGCGTAGTAACCGCAATACTTCCAACTCCACCCGCCGAGACATGTACACACCGGAGGAGCGATCTTTCCTTCCTTCGCTGCATGGAGAACTGTCAGGCGATTCAAGGCCGCAGCACGATGTTCATCGGTTACGACGTCCTGTTCCATCGTCAGATCATCCTTACTAACCGTTAGGACGATCCACGGAAACTTGTTGTTGGTTAGCAAGCTGTACACCGCGGTTTGCATCATGTGTTCAGGGCTTGCGGTAGTCTCTTTCTCTTTCGTGCGGAACCAGAACCAACGACTGTTTACGGACTTGAGTTCCACGCCGAGTTTGACGTCAGTCTCAGGGTTATGGAGGATAAAGTCAGCATGCCCACCAATATCTAGAGAAGCGTCATGTAACTCTTGCTCCGGGTAAACAGTGAATCCCAGGTTGGTAAACCATTCTTCAAACTGTCGGCCCCACTGATGCCCGACCTCGAATTTTCGTAGCGTCAGCGCATCAAACTCTGCGAGCTTAGGGCGCTTGAGAAAGAACTCCAGGTACTGAGCACGAAGACACGATCCCAGCTTGCTTGCCCTCCAGGTTGCCCCGCCGGCAACAAGTCTGTCACCTTCAGCCTCGCGTTTCGCGAGTAAGTGTGCGTCAAGTAGGGCGGAGATGTTGGGGACGTCCGTCATGCTTTTGCCAACACTGGAGCTGCTTTGCAGAGCTTGACTAACTGCTTAGCCTGAGCCGCCCACGCCGCGCTCGCCGCGCTCCACGCCGCGCTCCACGCCGCGCCCTTCGCCGCGCTCGCCGCGCTCTCCGCGCCCCACGCCGCGCTCTCCCCCCCCTTCGCCGCGCTCTTCGCCGCGCTCCACGCCGCGCTCTTCGCGCTCCTCGCCGCGCTCCACGCCGCGCTCCACGCCGCGCTCTCCGCGCTCCACGCCGCGCTCCTCGCCGCGCTCCACGCCGCGCTCTCCGCGCTCTCCGCGCTCCACGCCGGTTCACGTCCCTCAATTCGAGCGTGGAGCACTTCAGCACACATGTCGATTGCTTTCGCGACTCCCCAAGGATCACCCTTACCCGCGTTCTTTCGAACACCGTGGACAGGATCTATCAGGAGCCAGAGTCGAAACTTGGTACCTACCAATCCTAGGTCCGCGCCAGGAGTGATCGAATTCATAAATCGCACGGGCCAATCCTTCGCCTTCTCGATTGGCAGACCTTCGAAGATACGGTCCTCCAGGTGAGCCAATTCCTCTGGGATACCCCACTTCTTCGGGTAGAGATCATGCCCGCCTTCCGAATCATGAGTGAGACAGCCAACCGCACAACCCTTTCCAGTGCCGTTACCAGACCAGTACTGGCCCTGCACGATTTGTTCCAGACGTCGGTGAGCGTGTAACTGCTTCATCACGCTGGCTTTGAGCTTGGGGTCGCCATGGTATGCGACCAGAATTTTGCTTTTGGTTGTCACGGCTGCAGCTCCGTTATTTGTCTTGTCGCCCCAATCGTACCATCTGAGCCATTCTTATCAATAAGACGGTCGCGTCGCGATTCGATGAAGACGGCTCGGGCGGGATCGAAGTCGAAGTAGAGCCGGGTTCCGGGCTCCAGGCCCTTGCAATGCCTTCTCAGGACGCTGTCGCTGACTTGCCGGCGTCGCACCAGCAGCCCAGGCCGCTCGATCCCAAGGATATCCGCGAGTTTGCCGACGAACGCGAAGCACAGTTTGCCGTCGAGATCGCCGAAGCTGATACGGTGATCCTCCAGTTCGTCGCCGAGCGCATGGCTAAAAGTGAGCTTGCCCGAGCCTGAGTAGATCATCGAGAGTCCGCCCTTGGCTGGCCTGCGAAACTGGGTCACGGGATACCACGAGATACCTTCTTGCATAGTCGCGATGCTACACTCCGATGCGCTGACCTTGTTTCCAATAGTGCTGCACTGTTCCGGGGGGTTCAGTGTCTGGATTGCTGGCCGAGGCCGGCCCAGCGTAAGAGTCGGAGGCGAGGTCAGTTACGCATCGCAATATCCCGAAGCATCTAAAGGAGACGCCTGATGCCTGAAGTACACGTAACGATGTTGCTTGACGGCAACATGAAACAACTCGGGATCGTGAGAGAGTCCGCCCAAGAGATCCGGGAGATTCTGGTAGAAGCCGCCAGGGAAGAGTCCGGGAACGGGGCCATCTGGCTAAAACTCACAGGTGCGAATGGGTGCGAGTTTCACATCTCCAGTAGCGTTTGGAGTGAGATCGCGTGCATAAACGAAGTCATCGTTGTCGACCAGCAGGAGAAGGAAACAGGGTCGAAAGTTATCGTCCCGCAGCCACCGTTTGGGAGCTAGGCCCAGAGTGCGGCAGCGGCGTAGCTGACCCTGACAGTTCAAGATCCGCGTGCCGTTCATCGTCGTCGTCACGCTCATCGTGACCATCATGTGAGTCGTGTTTGTTGGGATGCATGTATTCCGGGATCAGGTGACAGATTTTCTCGCCGTCCAACCACATATGCGGTTTAGGTTTGTGTACCGGCAGAGGCATGTTTTTTCTTAGAATCCACATCCGTATTTCATGCGGGCTTGTCGGTGTGTTCATGTGGAGATGCCGCACGCTCGACCTGACGTCGCTGGGGTTGAACTGATGGACTTTGCTTAGCGGGGTGGAATCAATAATCGGTGAAACACCCTTGCTGATGGACCCCACCGATAGGTCTCGCAGGGTCGGAACCCCAGCCGCATTACCAAACTTTACCGGCATGATCCGCCCATCATAGTCCCGCCATCTCAGTTTCACCTAGTGCAGCGAGACGCGGGATCACTTGCTCGTCGACATACCACCGAATCTGCCCCGCAACGCCGTCACCCAGTGAGCACACCCAAGCCGCAAGGCGATCGTCGGTCAGGTCCAGGCGTTCCGATCTCGGGGCGCCGGCGGCGTAGGCCCATTCCGTGATCACCGTGGCGTGGTGAGCTTTCATGTGGTCGAAGAAGTCCTCGCACAGTTCCACATCCGGAACTTGCGCTAGTTGTGCGGCCTGCCGGGGATGGTCCATCCGTAGGTCTGCGCGGATAACGTTACCGACCTGGCCCATAACCTCCGCGTAGTTGCCGGCGAGTGATCTGTCTTTGGGTCTGAACAGCACGATGCAATCAGGCTAGATATCTTGCACGGACAAGTCACGGACAATCGCGTCAACTGTTACCAGGGCTTCGTGTCGCAGATCGAGTGTAACCAAGTGACCGCGGTGTCCCCCTGTACGCCGTCGTCGCTGGGAACAATGACTCGGGCCGCGTTGTTCATCTCGTTGTCAGAAAGACCCATGAGCATGCACTGAGTATTCAGTCGTGGCAAGGTGGCGGTCCCTGTCGGCCCCTGCGCTCCTGGTGGCCCAGCGATTCCCTGTCGTCCTGCGGCGCCTGGTTTACCCGTTTGCCCCGGATGCAGAGCTGAGCCGGCCAAGCCTCCCACAAACCCCAAAACTAACGCCGCGATTCCAGCCGCGGCCATCTTTGCACTGGTTTCCATGGTTCCTACTCCTTTTGCGCCCGTGAGAGCGTCTCTGTGGTCACTTGATGGCGTAAGAGGCTCCCGAGGTCTACTGCGACCGTACGGCCCGTCTCCTGGGCCCACGCTGCCAGATTTGGCCTGTTCCAGTACGGCGCGCCTGAGACGAATCCAGCGGGTTCCGGCAAAACGCCTCGCCGGCGCCACTGATGCACGGTTGTCCGCTTCACTCCAAACATAACGGCGACCGCTTCAGTGTCGAGAATCACAGGTTGTCGTAGCCCCCGGGCCAGAGTTTCGCGGCGTCATCGTCGCGGCGGGCTTCTTCGTCCTCCCGCTCGGAGATTTCTTCCAGAAGTCCATTCCAGGCCGACTGGTCCAAATTCGTATCCAGCATCCGATGGTCTGAGATGTTCCCACGCTCACGGAATGGTTTTCCCAGCGGCGTGCCATACGCGTCACGGTTGTAGACAGCCTCTTCCTCGTCAAACATCTACAGTCCTCCGCGTTCTTTGCGATACGCCAGCATGGCGCGGGTATCCCCGGCCAGCAGACCTACGGCGACACCTACACCCACCTTGGCGGCGGTGCGGTCGCCAGCCTTGATCAGACCGTAGGTGCCGCCGACGCAAGCCGCCAGGCATACGGTGGTTGTGGCGATCACCCGTCTTAAGTTTTGCAGCCTGGGGGTCATGCTTGGTTATCTATCAAAGTAAACACGTACGGCCCAAAGAAAGCCGGGCTTCCTGTTCGTACGGTTGCGGCAAATCGTTGCGCCTGCGCCTTAGTGCCGAATCCATTGTCAACGATCGAGTGGCCGATCTGAGTTAGAGCTGCTCTCAGCGTCCCGAAACTTTGCACCAAGTTGCGCCCGTTGCCATCGCGTAGGACGGTAAAGCGATTCTCATAGCCTTGCATTTTGTCTCCTCTTTTTGGTTTGCCTCATCGGCGTCCGAGTTACCAACTCATGACGGACCCGGAGACGTTCCCCGGGTTTCGGCCTATCGTCTTGCGTCCTCCTCCCATTTCGTCGCCGCGCTGAACTGCGAGATGTTCTCCCACAGCCAGTGCACCTGGATTCGCAAGTACTCACGCTCGGTCAACGGCGGGAGCTCGGCCAAATACTTAGCCCACTCAGCGGCCGCCGCTTTTGTGACCGAGGTTGCTCTAGGGTCGTTGTGGCACGTATGAGCGCGTTTTGCCTGTTCAATTCCCCAGACCGCGGACTGGATCGAGAGATCAGAACCAACGAATACGAGAAAGTCGCCGCACTTGGCGCAAAAAACCTCTTGATTCTTCACGACGTGTGTTCCTGCGCCATAGACTCCTGGTCGAGCCAGAAGTTGGCCGCATCCGCCACGGTCAGGTCGGGATGGACCAGAAGGAAACCGGCCAACCAACTGTCGAAGCTCGGATCAGTGATCGTCGTCATGATCTTTTCTCCGCAGCCCGACGCATGACGTAGATCCCGATATTCAGCCGCTCCAGAAGATCCACCTTCGCCTGACGCTCGCGAAACAACAAAGCGATCTCACGGTCCAACCGCGTCTTGAAATCCTCGGTGCCGCTCATACCGAAGCCCTCCACGGCGAATACAGAGCGAACGCCTCAAGGACGCTCACTCCTGGGTTGGCACGCAAGAACACCGCCAGCCATAACCCAAACTCACGAATGTCGTTCATGACTTAGCCTTGGTGAAGACTTTTGGCGTGCATACGTTAGACGCCTCGTGGACCGTGAGCGCGTTGATGACGTCGCGCACCATCGTCACGAACTCACGAGCGTTGCGCCGGTACGATCCGAACGGATGAGTTATACCCATCGACGCGAACATGATCTCCTCGACCACGTAACCGCCATAAACGGAGTTGTGGTCGAGATGCCATCCGCCCGGGATCGTGCATCGCGAACCGTCGCCGATCGTCATTGATCCAGGCGGCAACTCGTCGACGCCTTCGTCCTCCTCTTGCGTCAACTCGCGGTAATGGCCGTTTGGCTTGTCCAGCGCCAAGCAAAGTCTCTCGAACGCCCGCTCGCCATCCTTTCGCGTGTATCGGTCGCCGCGTGGTCCAGAGATTTGTTCTGTCATGACACTTGCTCCGAGTAGAAGAAGTCTCCAACGGTGTTCCCGTTGACGTCAGCTAGGCGACCGTCAAACTTGTCGGCTTCGAGTTTGGCTGCCGTCTCGCGAAGGATTCTGGCAACCTCGACAGTTCCGTCTCCTTCGTCGAAAGCCACGTTGCTACTTTCTAGCGTCAAAGTGAATCGGACGCTTGTCATGACGCCCTCACCAACCACAACGACGCTATCACCGCGTCCACTATCTCCAAAGTCTCCTGCTCAGATGCACTCACAATCTCGTCTCCTCCACTAGCAACCCTTGCAGGGGTCAAACTCTAATGGCTTACCTCAGAGTGTATCAATACACACGACCCAACAACACAACATCACCACCCTGTTACACAACGCAACACCTCTCAATGGTGTCCCAACAACACGTCGCAACGCACAGCAACTACACACGATCCCGGACACGGCCGCATCGTGGACCTCACCCTCATAACGAAGCACCCCCACTCCTGTGCATAACCTGTGCACAAACCTCGTGCGCGTGCCCACGCGCACCAACTCCGCATGCATGTCACCCAGTCGCCCCCCACCCCCCATGGTGCATGCAACCCACGGGTTTCAATACCACAACGCCTATGGTGAGGGTTTAGCGCTGGGATGTGAGGCATACACAAGTGAGTGTAGGTAAGCCTGAATATCGGCCGATCGCTGATATGTGGTGGTGTGTGTGTTTGTAGTGTGAGCGTCCGACGGCATGGGCCATGGTTTGCGATATTTATATCGCGGGGGTGAGGTGTTGTGAGTGTGAGGTGCGACGCACGCATAGGAGCGACAGCGACGGCCCAGGTGTGGGCTTGTCCGGCATGCGTGTCTTCGACAGCCGGAGTGCCACTATCCACCACGCTGTGGTGATTATACGGAGGAGGCCCTTCGGGCATAGGTCGACCCCCTACCCCCTACGCTATTTTGTGTGCATGGGGTAGTTTGTTTGTCCATCCGCCGCGCTCATTGACGTGATCACGAGGTTGGTGATGGCGGTTTGCCGATCGTCCTGGGGCTAGTCTCGCCCAGCAGGAGTAGCGGGCCGTCAGGGGGGGGGGAGATTCTTGACGTGTGCTCCTGTGTTGCAGGTTCGGCATGAGACTTTGGAGAGGGCCCCATTTCGCCAGGTGACCCTCCAAAGGTGTCCGTGAGGATCTGTGCATGGGTGGATCTTGGATGGGCGAGTAAGGACGACGGGTGCTGTTTTGTTCATGCGGCACACTGCTTGGCGCGTAGGTGGCAGTCGATGCGATTTTCGCATTGCCAGGCAGCGTAGCCCCACTTGGTGGTGATGAGCATCACGGAGTGAGTTTCGCATTTACAGCGGTGGCATGTCTTGGCGTAGATCATCCGTACCACCTGTTTAGC
>Ga0193728_1001444_pt1 | contig 12087 bp, 12 predicted proteins | sample U1c1metaG_FD_143037 | JGI IMG/M metagenome (GOLD analysis project Ga0193728, IMG submission 143037) | Soil microbial communities from a riparian zone of the East river system, Colorado, United States - U1c1 | ecosystem: Environmental > Terrestrial > Soil > Riparian zone | place: USA: East River...
ATATAAAGCAGACTACGGCAAGACGATCGTGACGGCCTATGCCCGCATTGGCGGGCGCGGAGTCGGCATTGTTGCAAATCAACGCTTGCAAGTGCGGACCAAAAAAGAAGGCATCCAGATGGGCGGCGTCATTTACTCCGAAAGCGCCGATAAAGCGGCGCGTTTCGTGATGGACTGCAATCAATCGAATCTGCCGATCATTTTTTTTCAGGACGTCACCGGTTTTATGGTCGGACGCGATGCGGAAGAGAGCGGGATCATTCGCAGCGGCGCGAAGTTAGTGAATGCGGTCAGCAATTCCGTCGTTCCGAAGATTACAGTCGTTGTCGGCGGATCGTTTGGCGCCGGGAACTACGCGATGTGCGGGAAAGCTTACGATCCGCGATTCATCGTCGCCTGGCCGACTGCTCGCTACGCTGTGATGGGTGCCGCCCAGGCGTCTGACACGGTCTTTGCCGTTCTTGCTCGCGCACGCGAGCGCGACAAAAAATCTTCGCCGGAAGAATTGGAAGAGCTTCGAGCGACCGTCAAAAAAAATTACGAAGAACAAACCGACATTCGCTACGGCGCTGCGCGCGGTTGGGTGGACGCGATCATTCAACCGCACGAGACGCGCGACGTCCTGATCCGGTTGCTGCAATATGTCTCACGCCCAATGCCCAAGGCGCGCTTCCACACCGGCGTGATCCAGGTTTAGATCGCTTTACGCTTCAACCCTTCATCGTTTGAATCTTTAACTTTGTAAGTTTCCAACCTTCCCGCGATGCCCGTCCTTCTTATTGAAAAACAAACGCCGCAAATCACGGTTGTGACTTTGAATCGCCCCGAGCGGCGTAACGCGCTCACCATCGAATTGCTGACGGAACTGGTGGCTGCAATCAAGGTTGCTTCGGACGTGCCGCATGAACGAATCATCATTTTGCGTGGCGCCGGGGCTGCTTTTTGTACCGGTATGGACTTGAAAGCAGCAACTCCACAAAACGCGCATGCCATGGCGGAGTTGGTCGGGAAAACCCTGCTTACACTCAGCCAAACCCATTTGATTACGATCGCAGCTGTGCATGGTGCGGCGGTTGCCGGCGGCGCAGGTATTATGTCGGCTTGTGATCTTGTTGTCGCGGCAGAACGGACCAAGATCGGATATCCAGAAGTGCGCCGCGGTTTGGTGGCTGGTCTGGTTATGACTTTTCTACGCCGGCAGGTAGGCGAGCGAAATATGCGTGAATTACTGCTCGGCTCGGAGTTAATCGATGCGGAACGCGCGAGAGAAATCGGCCTCGTTAATCGCGTGGTGGCTCAAGAGGATTTGATGAGCGAAGCGCAAAAATTTGCCCATTCAGTTTTGCAGGGCGCGCCAGGCGCGCTGGCACAAACGAAACACTTCATCGAAGAACTCTGGTGGCGTTCGGTAAAAGAAGATGTCGATCTAGCGCTCAAATATCACATGCAAGCGCGGGAATCGAGCGAAGCGCGCGAAGGCATTGCAGCCTTCAACGAAAAGCGGCCGCCGAACTGGGTCATATAGCGGCGCGCGCGGCGGCCAACAGAAGCCAGGGAGCCTGGTTCTTAAACGCTCTGCGGCGGTTGGGAAACCGCCACTCCTCGGTTAGGCTCCGCAGCCGCAGCGCCTTGATATTGCGCGCTGCCGAAACCCAGGATAGGCAGGAAAATGATTCCCAGAAAAACGAGGCCGATTCCGAAACCGACGCCTTTGCCGAAGCTTTTTGCCATGTCGATACAGAGAACAATTCCTACGATGACGTTGACGAACGGGATCAACATCAAAATGATCCACCAGGCTGGCCGGCCGACGATCTTGCACCAAATGTAGAGGTTGTAAATAGGGATGATGCTGGCCCACCCAGGTTGGCCCGCTTTCGCGAACACCTTCCACATCGCGACGATCATCAGCAGCGCGATAAGCACTCCGATAATCGCTGGAAGCGGGCTGCCGCCAGCTGAAGTTGTGTAATCGGTTGTTTCCTGCGCCATCAGAAATTGGCTTGGAAGCAAAATGCAAAATGCAATGAGTGGGAGTTTAAGGAATGATTTCATAGAGGTTAAGGTTGGTTGGCGCGGGTTTTAACGGACTGCGTCTTAATGGGCAAGCAAAATCTATCGATCTTATGTCTATCGGTCTTCTGCGAAGCAACGGAGCGTCCAGCTAACGAACACGTCTAATCGCCTTCGTCGCCGCTACCGTCGTCTCCTCCATCATCCCCACCGTCGTCATCGCTCATGTCCTCCCCTTCGTCATCCGAGGCGTCTTCCATGCTGTCGTCATCTGATGCGATTTCTTCATCGTCTTCCTCCGCAGCGACTTCATCTTCTTCCGACTCAGACATATCGAACGACTCGTTCTCGGCATAAGATTCCTCGCTGTTGATTTCCTCGGAGACTGATTCGGAAACGTCAACGTCTTCGCCTTCGTAAATATCGACGCTCGTATCAACCGATGCCCATTCGTACGAAACCGAGGCTTCCCATTCGTAATAACTGGTCTCGTAAGTATTGGTCCAATTTGCAAGCGTGAGGTAATCAGCGCGCCACGGTTTATCCACGTAGTATTCGTAACCACGCACGAGTCCGATCTGGACATCCAGCAGGTATAACATGGCGATGTAAGCATCAACTGTGGCCGGCTCCTTGAGAATATGATTGGCCTGTTTCTCGATCTCGCGCAGACCTTTCTCAAGCGCCTTGTCTTTTTGCGCGGCCTTTTCCAACGTCTTAATCTTCGCGAGCAATTCCTTTTGTTGGGCTTTGATTTTGTCGAACTCAGCCTTCTCTTTCGCAGTCAGCTCGCCACCTTTCTTTTTCCGCGCGGCCTCTTTCGAGAAATCGGTGCGCAGCAGCGCGATGGCATGGCCAAGTTTCTTTCCATTCTCGATGACCTTCTTATTTTTCGAGTCTGTCAGCTGCCAATCGACTTCATCTGCTCTTCAGCTTTGCGCGCCTCCGCGATGCCCTTGAAGAAGCCGTTGCTCTTGGCGGTAAGACCGGTCTTAGCCATCTTCAAATTTTTGGCAATCAGCTGAGTTGATTTCCAGAAGGGTTTGTTCTTCGGTGTTTTCGGGTCGAGACCCTTATCGGCGCGCGCAGCTTTAATCATCACAGCCAGTGCCTTGCTCGCGTTGTCCAGCAAAGTTTTGGCGTCGGCTTTTTGTCCCGTTGGCTTTTTCTGGGCGGTTTTTGTGACGGCAGCGAGCGTGTGGCTCGGCGTGATCGCGCGTGCTACAGCAAAAACGCTGAGCGAAAGGCAGAGCAGAAGACTAACGAAATTTTTCATCGTGCCGGGCAGGACTAGCTAGGCAAGAGACGGAGTGTCAATCTATCAATGACAACATGACGATTTGTAGCGCGATGCTGCCTGAAATGAGATTGGCATGATGCCGTCGTCGCGCGCTTCTACGATGTCAATCATCTGATACTTCGGATCGCCGTCTTCTGCTGTAGGGGAAGCTGTCAGCTTCCCCTACAGGAAGAGCGCTCAAGAGCATGAGTAGGAATAGGAGTAAGAGAGGCACATGCAGGGTTTTTCAGCGGTCATCTTAGACTCTTCTCGCGGAACGAGTCAGGTGCGCGCGAGCTGGCTTTACGAATCGCAGCTGACACGCGATGGTCGCGCGCAGATGAAAACGAAAAGCGCGTGGGCAAATCACAATTGGCGGCCGCGAGTTGGATGGGGTGTGCCGGTAGCCTGGCTGACGCTCTGTGTCGTTTGGAGTTCGACCTGGCTCGTTATCAAGATTGGATTGCGTGATTTGCCGCCGATTTCCTATGCGGGTATCCGTTTTCTGCTCGCAATCTTTGTTCTTTTGGCCGTCTCGGCTGGGCGAGTGCGCCTGTTGCCGCAGCGTGGCTCCGATTACGCAGTGCTGGCCTTTACTGGCGTTTTGATGTTCGCGGTAAATTACGGACTGCTTTTTTGGGGCGAACTGCACGTCTCATCGGGGCTGGCGGCCGTATTGCAGGCGACCATCCCGATCTTCGGCATGCTCTCCGCGCATCTCTTGCTTCCCGATGAACCGTTGCGACTGCAGAAACTTCTCGGCGCAATGCTCGCGCTTGGTGGCGTGGCAATTATCTGTGAGCGCCTTCTCGGTTTCAACGGGTTCATGGCGTTCTGGGGCGGACTGGGCATCGTATTCGGAGCCGCCGGCGCGGCGTTTTCGAATGTACTGCTCAAAGCGCGCGTGATCCAACTCGCGCCAGCGATGATCGCCGCCTGGCAAATGATTTTCGGCGCAGCGCCATTGCTGGTGACCGGATTTTTGGTGGAAGGAAATCCAGCGCGGTTTCACTGGAGCGCGGTGTCGATCTTTTGTTTGCTTTATCTGGCCGTCATCGGCTCGGCACTTACGTTTTTACTTCTTTACTGGCTGTTGCCGCGAATGACTGTGGCGAGACTACAAGCAATCTCCCTCATCACGCCACCTGGCGCGGTCGCGTTAGGTTGGGCAATTGGCGGCGAGACATTTTCCCTGTGGTCACTTGTCGGCGCGTGTTTCGTTCTCGCCGGCGTGTGGATGATTTTCCGAAGAGCAGAAGCGTCGGAGCCGGTAAGTCAGGAAGGCTAGGCCGCGGCGGCCAGCAATCCTACACTCCAGAGCCGTTGAATTACTGAGGGAAAATATCAGGCGGGGCTGACGGGTATTTGGCCTTCAGGTTTTTGAAGTACTTCTTGTAATCGGTTCCTTCCTCAGCAGGCATCCATTCCAGTAGCGTCCATTTCTTCGTCGTCTCTTGCAGAAGTCCGGACTGCGGTTCGTAATGTTGTTTGCCGTCTGCCGATTGCGGATTGATCTGTATCCAAGCCCATCCGTTATGAACCTTCAGGTACGGAACAATCAGCACCAGATTCTTCCGTCCCTGGCGAGCCAATGCGTGGTGAGTTGCCTGGAGGATTGCGTTCCTCTCTGCGCTACCATCTGGCGGCGTATGTGCCGTGTTTACTGAGGCACAGCCCGATAGAAGCAGTGACGTAACGAGAAATGTTGTTCTAAGGTGATTCTTCATACGAATATTGTTAATGCCAAATTTCGGCCGCGGAGTCAATCGTTTTGGAATGGCGCATTTGAGCGGTTGAGCAATCCTGGGTGATCATTGCTTCAAAAGGACTCAACGGCTTACCAGCATTAAAAACTCTGGGTTATCCCCCAAGTTCTTGATGAACGGCTTGCCGCGTGGTTGACCATCGATCCACCCGTAACGAAGTATTTCTTTTGAATTGCGACTTGCAACATAGAGGAAGCCATCGTCGCCGAATGCCATTCCAGCCGGGCCATTGAGACCACCGGACTTTGACGCGACAAAGACGCTCGTGGAGTTCAGGCGAACATCATGTCGCAGAATTGAATCGTTCCCGCCGCTTCCAATAAGAAGATAGCCACCGTCTGGACTGAGCAACAAATGGATCGGCTTATCGAGCTGATCGCTTCGTGAAACAAGATTTCGCAAGTAGCGACCCGTGCGAGCCTCATAAATTCGTACGCAATCGGCAGCACGATCCGCGACATATAAATCGTTATTTGGTGCAAAAATCGCTCCCCTGACTTCTAGGAGACCGTTTGATGCAAGCTTCGCCGATGGAACGAAGGTTCCACGCGGTAGATTCATCTCGGGCCCAATGCCATCAGGAAAAGGCATCGGCGTCCCTGGTTGGCCTATTTTGCTGGTGGGACCGTGATATCTCGCGACGAGACTGGTATTCTGACTCGAAACGTAGAGATCGCCTTCAGAATCAAACGCAACGTTAAAGGGATGATCGATCCCGGGATTCATGTCTGCGTGGCGCTTTACGAAGACCCCGACAAAGTCGTGTTGCCCATCTTTATTGGGCAAGCCCTTAAACTTCAGGACCTCGCTATATTCGAAATACGCGTTGACCACATACAGATTTTGGTCTGGCCCAAATACGAATCCTCGAAGCTCACGAAGCGTGACCCCCGCAGCGACACTCTTTTTGTTTAAAGCCTTCCGTAATTTCTTCCCATCAGTGGAATAGACGTGAATATTGTTTAACGAGATTTTCTCGTCGCCGCCGTGAAAACTGATGTACCATTCCTTAGGCATAACCATGCTCTGATGTACTCGGCGGGATTTGGTGTGAAGCTGAGAGTTGCAAGATTCTGCTTGCGTGCGCCCTCTTTAGGCAAGAAGGAAAATCACGACTCGCGGAAGATATTCGCGACAGCAACGCCTTAAATCTGCATCCCATCCGGCAGAGCAAACCGATTCCTACTCGAATCTCTACTAAAACATTCCAATAAGATATCGCTGATGAAAACAACATCTTTTCTTTACGCTGTCCCATGAATGGATCGAAGAAACATCATGTTGTGCAGCATTCGGTTTCCTGAATTTTTGATATTTGCCTCTTGTGGACTTTTTCTTGACATTGTGTCACTAATACCAATGAGGATTGAACCATGAAATCTGTTCTGGGTGACGAGCCAGCGCCTCTAGGAAATCCGCCTGTGCTCGAACACTCGACGCCCACGGGCGCTGTGGAAGTCGCACAGCGACTTATTGCGTTTCCGTTCACTCCCCCTGATGTGAAGCTCAAACAGGGAGAGGCTCTCTCGAGCTCGAATGACTGGTTCACCAAGCATGACAAGAATAAAATCGATCAGCTCGACAGTCTCGACTTCTACGCCTCAAGCGGGCCCCAAAGTGTAGGCGTCGTCCCGAAACTCCACAACACTTCAGCGGGAGTGGAAATTTATCAGCTTCCCCCGACCGTAAGCAAAGAAACGTTCGAAAAAACGGAAGGCCCGTACCGGCCGGGCATAACCAAAAAGTATAGTAACAAGAGGTCTGGCGAAAAGATTGCGAAGTTCAAGGCGGGTACCATGGCGGAGTCGGGGCTCGCCTGCTTTTACGTGTCGCGGCTGCTCGGCCATCTTGTTGAGGTGCCACCCGCGACTTATCGGACGATGGATGTTCAAGAGTTCGAGAAGGTCGGAAACCAGGCCCGGACGACCGGCCATCCAAGTTGCACGGAAGCTTGGGCTAATCTGCGAGCTATGGTAAAGTCGGCCAATCCAAAAATAGTTCTCTCGGGGGGCAAGCTTGTCTATGGGTCCCTGGCCCAGAACCCGCGAGGAGAAGAAAGTAGTCCCGAGGACTATTGGACAGTCGGTGCCATTAGAGGACACAGTTTCTACAGGGTGCTGTCCTCAAAGTCGCCAGTGGCAAACACTTTAAACTTAGATGACGCGAAGTGTCTTCAGGACCTGGCTCTCGCACAGGACATGACCCGAGGCGTGATCCTTGACTCAATCTTCCGGCAGGTTGATCGCCTCGGCAACATCAGCATCTCGCAGTTGCAGCATTATGTAACCAATGAAGGAAAGGTGAAGTGGGATGACAAAGTAAGCGACAAGGACAAGGCTGAAGCGGTGAGTCCTTTTCAGCCGTTGAAGCGAATCGTCTACAAAGATAACGACGATGGAATGATGTGGGGAATGAATTCGATCTCCGTTACTCCGATTCTCAACGAAACTCATCACATTGACCAAACGATCTACAACAGGTTGCAATGGTTGGCAGGCTTGATGCAGGATAGCGAACCAGGCTCGGACGCGAAAACAAAGGACTACTTTGTTAACGCCGTCCATATCTCGGGCGAGAACTACGATAAGATGAAAGCCAGCCTCATTAAGCAGGCGGCATCGCTCAAAAGCAGAGTGGATGCCAAAGATATTCAGCTCGACCTGGATTTTGAGGGAACGATGAAGAAGCTTTACGCAAAGGAGGTAGAGGCCGCCCAGGGCAAGAAATCGGACGGCACAGAACCCGTTGCACCCTCGCCGCCTCCGGACAACGCCATGCCGGCTCCTACGCCGCAAGAGTTTGATCTCAACACACCTCGTGACCGGGAAATCACCGAACACACGGCCCCAAACGGAACGGTCGAGCTCGCCACCCGACCTGCGACTTTTCCGGGACACCCCGAAATTTATAGCAAGAAGGACATCGAGAAGGAAAAGGAACTCGCTGGGATAGACTTTTATAACGGCAAAACGAAAGAGGGTTTGGATATTGTCCTAATTCCAAAGACCTACAGCACGTCGCCTGGACTAAATATTCACGCCATCAAGTTACCCGCGGGAGTGAGCCGTCTCAGTTATGCCGCAGCCCATGCGACAAAGGCTCAGCCCAGCGGCGACAGGGTCATCGCGAAATACAAGCAGTCCATTCCCACCCATTTCACTTACAGTCCCTCCATTCTAGGTTATTACCATTTGTCGCGGTTCCTTGATGCGGGTTATGTCGAGCCTGCCATCGTCCGCACGATGGACGTGGCCGCGCACAAGCCTTTAGCTGATTTGGGCAAGGCAAAGGCTGCCGGATCGAACAATAGAAATCAGTGGATGGAGCTAAGAGCGCTGGATGACTCCCACAGTAATCCGACCCTCTATACCAAAGATGGGAAGCAGCTTTACGGCGCTCTCCAAGCCAATCCCAGCGGAGAGGAAAGTTATCCTCATCTGAGCGACCTCGGGGGAGCCGGTGCTTTTGCCGCTTCGGCTGAGTTTGCCAAAGTAACCAACCCAAACGCGCTCAAACTAAACTACAAAGACGCCAGCGGTAAACTCAATCAGGCCGCTGTTCAGGAAATAGTACAAATCAGGGACCTCGCCGACATGGTACTCATGGACTTCATCATGAGCCAGGCAGATCGCTTCAGCGGCAATATGCATTCGGAAAAGATCTATCTGTGGATTGAAAACGGCGTTCTTAAAACCAAGACCAAGAAGAGCGATCCTGCGAAGGCTGCCGAGCAGTTGAAGGGGATCCCTCCCGAGGCAGTTCTAGTCAATCGCATGATCATGAAAGACAACGATGCCGGCCTGATCAGCGGCAACTCGGCCAAGACTAACCATCTCCTGGATAAAATCGGCCACATGGACTCCAAAACCTATAACCGGCTCCTTGACTTGCAAAAGGAGCTTCAGAAACCCGAAGTCGCGCAATGGTACCAAGAGGAGATCCTATTTACCCCGGCAGACTTCAAGACGATGAAGGATAACGTCGATCAAGCCGTGGGTATTCTGACGGCCCGCAAGGACAAAAGCCTCTTTTTGGATGCCAACGTGAGCGCCGCTCTCGGGGCGGAAGCCAAGCAGGAAGAGGAGCCCGAGTCTACTAATGTTACGAGCACTTCGCTCGCACTCACCGGCTCCGTCGGCCGTTGGGAAAAAGGCGCGCGCAATCTTCCAGCGGACGTCGAAACTGTCCAACGCCTCTTGCAAGCGGCAGCGAAAAGGTTGCAAGCTCCTCAGCTTGATCCGAAGGGGGTTGATGGAAAGATTGCGCGGCAGTCCGCGAAGTCGAATACGGTGGCTGTGATTGAAGCTTTTCAGAGCCGTTCCAACATTTCGATTGATGGGTTAATTGAGCCCGGCAGTCAGACGTGGCAGGCACTCCTGCAAGCCGCGGGTGGGACTTAGCCCAAACCTGCGGTCTGTATTTAATCACATGAGCTCACAACTCTCTGGATCAGTCGGGCGTTGGGAAAAACGGGCGCGCAACCGTCGACCCGATGTAGAAGTCGTACAGCGTCTTTTGGAAGCGGCCACGCAGGCTTTACAATCTCCTCAACTTGATCCGAAAGGAGTTGATGGAAAGATCGCACGGCCTCCTGCGACTTCGAACACGGTTACCGCAATCGAAGCCTTTCAGAGTCGTTTCACCAGCTCCGTCGATGGTCTGATTCAGCCGGACAGTCAGACATGGCACGCACTTCTGGACGCTGCGGGCGAGCTGGACCAGCCAGATGTTTCCAGCGAGACCCGCGGCTGCTTTTTCCCGTTTCCCGCGCTTCCTGCGTCCGACTGGATTCACTCGCCGCGCGCCTTTGCGTCTAATCGCAGCAATGGCGCTCGCGCCCACGCTGGTTGCGATTTGTATTTTAAAAAAGGCACTTGGATTTACGCTATCGGTGACGGAACCGTGACTCGCGGCCCCTATCCCTTTTATTGCCAAACGTTCGCTTTGGAAATCGATCACGGCGACTTCCTGGCGCGTTACGGAGAAATCCAAGCAATCACGGCTGTGAAGGAAGGAGATCGGGTTCAATCGGGACAGCAAATCGCCAGGGTTGGACACTTGGTCGGTATTCAAGTCCCAAGCGATATGTTGCACCTGGAACTGTACGACAGGAGTGCTTCGGGACCGCTGACAATCACGGATACAGCCAGATCGAAGAAAAGATCCGATGGCATTCCGTTTATGCGCCGAAAGGACTTAATCGATCCTACTCCCAGACTAGATCAGTGGCAGGGGCAGCTCCCGCAAGCTTAGGGGCGAGAGCTCAGCTCCATTGCCTGCGCGGCTTGGTCCAGGTTCCACTCACAACCACCTGGGTCTCGTCCACTCGCGAGTTCTCCCGAATCAGTTGAGCTACATGTTTTGACTCAATTCGCACGCAGCCGTGAGAAGCCGCGTACTCGGGAACAATTGGGAAATAATGCAGCGCGATGCCCCGGCGTTGCATAAACCATGTGACGTATGTAGCGCGAGAATCACTGTTAAGCCTTCGTTGGAAGCCTTGTACAGGGTAGGTTCCTTTCGGCGTGCACTTGGAGCCGGAGCGCCGACTCGTCGCTTCATCATCACAATTGAGACCTCTTAAACCTGCACCGGGAGATGTCCTAAATGGCCCCGTTTCCTGGCTATTTGAATTTGGTCCAGCCCAGGTAAGCGTGAGCCAGTGATCAGGGTCATCCAGGCTTACCGAAATTTCCTGTATATACGTCTGAGGAAAATCATCGTTCCGTAGCGGATGGCTCGCTAAGGTTAAAGGCTGGGGCGCTAGCGCTTTCTTTCGCGAGACTTTAGAATCGGCTTTTCCTGCATCTAACGTTTCAAGCTTCTTCGCACGAGCTATGCGTTCCTTCAAAGTCGCTTTCGCCCCCGGCGATTTCCTTCGCTTTGCTTTTCGGGAAACAACTGACTTTGCGCTCCGACCGCGTTTTATCTGCTTTTTTTTCTTTAGCATAGGTTGTTCACTTTGATCTTTGCTTTCGACGATCCTGAATTTGCTAATGCAGCGCGCTCAGACGCCGTTTCTCCGAGTGCCCGGTGCCGATGTCTCCAGGATCAGTGGCAGTGCCCTGCACCTGGACCTCGATCCAATCGGGAGCACTCAATTTGAAGTTTCGCTTGATGATGGGCCCGGTGAAGTCGTCCACCTCTTTGAATGTATTCCGTTTGCGATCGTAGAAATACGTCTGCCAATGCCACGGTGAGTGTCCGCCGGAGCTTGCGGTGCTGAAAACGAAGAACTGCGAAGTGGGCGACCACTCGGCTTTCTGAACGTTGCGGCCGTGCTCGCCATCGGGAGACTTAAAGTCCTTGGTCGCTAGAACGGTGCCTTTCATGTTGTGAATCTCGACCCGGGATTCATTGAACGGAGGACTGGGATGTTTTCCAACAGATAATACACAAGCCCGCAGCTGCTGATCCGGTGACGTAACGCCGGAGCATTTGACCGGGCCCTGAGTTGCGGGCTGTTGGGCGCAAGCATTGATAAGAAAACTAAGCGCAACACTCATGAAGAAACGCATAACCGATTCCTTTCGTTTGACTGATCAGGACTGGATTGTAGGGGTTGCTAAAAAGAAAGCAATCACGCAGTAGATATGAAGCTCTTGTCAACGCGCTGCCTGCGCCTCTTGCTTGCCATTCACACATTCGCTTCCACCCACGCAGCGACAGTTGCTTGCGAGTGCACCACGCCAAAGAGACGGTCAGGGCAAACTGGTTCCGCCGGGTCGACTGTAGCCGGGTGCAAAGTCATGGCCAAGAGCGCAAGGTCTTCGTCCGCAGCCATCCCAAAATCGTGTGGTCCGCCAACCGTGGACATCTTTCCTTCACCGCGGAAGAGAATCTCCTCTGGGGGTTGCGCCGCCTTTTTCTCGATTTCTCTTACCCGCTTCGTGCGTTTGGCGACGGTTTTTAGCCCTGGGCGTTTCCGGGTCCGTGCCATAAGAGATTTCGATCCTCTATTCAAGGCAACGCCTCACTGCGCGTCTGACCGACGCGCTGTTTACGGCCAGGCGGTGCCCCGGGTATATC
>Ga0193728_1001445_pt1 | contig 12081 bp, 12 predicted proteins | sample U1c1metaG_FD_143037 | JGI IMG/M metagenome (GOLD analysis project Ga0193728, IMG submission 143037) | Soil microbial communities from a riparian zone of the East river system, Colorado, United States - U1c1 | ecosystem: Environmental > Terrestrial > Soil > Riparian zone | place: USA: East River...
ACGGGCCCGTGAGCTAAGCTTTGGCTTTTGTTTCATGTCCCAATCCCTTTCCCGGGGTTCCCGAAATCACGCGCTTGGGTGTTCAGCCTGTCACCGCCCGTCCCAGGCGGTTGCGTGCGCACCTTAACGCACCTCCGAGGGATTGTCCACTTGCCTGACAGGCTACACAAGCAAGCTTCTTTCGAAACGCAGGGGGAACCGGGACGTTCTGCCTGACCAGGGGGTCGGGGATTCCCCCCCCTCGACAGATCGAAACGATCGGCGGATAGTTAGTTGGTGGTTGGCTTGCGAATGCGCTGGCCAGGCATCCGTGATGACTAAACGACAAACCACGCTGCCCGGAGCAGCGCCTCACGAATTTGGCACGTTATGAAACGTAATTTGATCGAATTGTCGCGAAACTACACTTCAGCATTGCGAAAGCATCTGAAGCAAGGCCCGCGCGCCAGCCTGCGGCCCGCCCGGGGACTCGGACGGCAAGCAATGGCTACTGGGTTGGAGACGCTGGACCTGGCCCGGATCCATGAGGAAGCTCTCTCCAGGCTGGAAGCATCCAGCAGCAAAGACGGGATCATCGAGCGGGCGGAGATTTTTTTTACCGAGGCGATCACGCCGATTGAAAAAACTCACCGCGCCGCCCTCAGGACCAACTCCCAGTTGAATCAGGTAAATAAGACTCTGGATCGTCGCACGGTGGACCTTGCCGCCACCAACCGGTCCCTGAAACAGGGCATCGCCCGGCGCAAGACCGTGGAGAGCGCGCTCAGGAAAAGCGGCGGACGCACTAAAAAACTCCTGGAGGAATCACACCGCCTGCAGAAGCATTTGCAGCACCTGACCCACCAGATTTTGTCGGCGCAGGAGGACAAGCGAAAGAGAATCAGCCACAAGTTGCAGGATGAAATCGCCCAGACTTTGTTGGGAATCAACGTCCGCCTGGTGACGTTGAAACGGGAGGCTGCCAACAATGCCGAGGGCCTTCAGAAAGAAATTGCCAGCACGCGTCTGCTGGTGGATAAGTCAATGAAAAGCATAAGACGGTTCGCTCGTGAATTTCGACAAGAACCATGAAACGTAGGTTGACCGGCTTTTCGCGGCGGTACCATGCAGCGTTGCGAAAGCACTTGAAGCGTCCGGGTCCCCCGGGCGGCTTGCTGCCAGCCATCGGATTAGGACGCCAGGCCATGACCATCGGCCTGGAGACATTGGATTTGGCCAGGATTCATGAGGAAGCGTTGCTGACATTGGTTTTGCCGAACGACCTCCCCGCGACCCGGCAGGCGGTCGTCCGCCGGGCGGGGGTTTTTTTTGCCGAAGCAATTACCCCGATCGAGAAAACGCATCGCATCGCGCATGAGGCCAATGCCGATTTGAAAAAAATGATCCGGACGCTGAATGAGCGCAGCGCGGATTTAGCGGCTTCCAACCGCGAATTGCAGCGGCAAATTACGCAGCGAAAGGCGATGGAGGAATCTTTGCGGAGAAGCCAGCAGCATTACGGCCAACTGCTGGCGCAGTCCATCCACATGCAGGAACAATTGCGGCTTTTGTCCCGCCAGCTTCTGTCGGCGCAGGAACAGGAGCGCAAGGTGATCAGCCGCGAATTGCATGATGTCGTCGCCCAGACTTTGACCAGCATCAATGTGCGCCTGGCGAACCTGAAGAAGGAAGCTTTGAGCAACACCAAGGGGCTCGATCGAAAAATCGCCCGCACGCAGCGGCTGGTCGAGAAGTCGGTGAACGTGGTGCATCGGTTTGCCCGTGAATTACGCCCGGCGGTCTTGGACGACCTGGGCCTGATTCCCGCGCTGCATACGTTTTTGAAAGGGTTCCGGCACGAGACGGGGATCCGGGTCAGTTTGTCGGCCTTTGCCGCCGTCGAGCAAGTGAACGGGGACAAACGAACCGTACTCTATCGCGTGGCGCAGGAGGCGCTCGCCAATGTGGCCCGCCACGCGCAGGCCAGCCGGGCGGAAGTGAAGATTCAGAAATTGGACGACGCCGTTTGCATGAAAATAAGAGACAACGGCAAAGGTTTCCACGAGGAAAGCGCGTTGCGCGCCAAAAGGGGCAAACGATTGGGTTTGCTCGGCATGAGAGAGCGGCTCGATATGGTAGGCGGCAAGTTCAGCATTGAATCCGCACCGGGCCGAGGGACTACGATCCTGGCGTGGATTCCGCTCGGTCAGGCCTCGAAAGCCTTGTGAAGGCCGCCCGAACAGCTAAACTTCGGACGGCGATGAAAAGGATTACTGTCCTGCTGGCGGAAGACCATCGGATGGTCCGGGAGGGTTTTCGGTCTTTGCTGGAACACGAGCGCGATATTGAAGTGGTGGGCGAAGCCGAAAATGGCCGCCAGGCCGTCCAACTGACTCGCAAACTTCGTCCCGCCATAGTCGTGATGGATATAGCCATGCCATTACTCAATGGGCTGGAAGCCACGCGGCAAATCCGCAAGGATTTTCCGGACACGAAAGTGATTATTCTCTCCGCGCACAGCGACGACGCGTATGTCGAGAAAGTGGCGGCCCTGGGCGCCGTCGGGTTCCTGCTCAAGCAAACCTCCTCCGATGTTCTGGCCAAAGCGATTCGCGAGGTCCAACAAGGGAAAACGTTTTTCAGCCCCGCGATTTCCGCGCTCGCTCGCGATCGGTCGAAGAAGCGGTTGGAACGGGAAGGGGAGTTCCTGAAAAAAAGCAACCGGCTGAGTCCGCGAGAGATGGAAGTGCTCCAATTGATTGCCGAAGGCAAGACGAACAAGCAAGTCGCCACCGAGCTGTGCGTGACCTTCAAGACTGTGGATAAACATCGGCAGAATCTCATGAGCAAGCTCGACATCCACGACACCGCGGGCCTCACTCGCTACGCGATCGCGGAGGGAATCATCGAAGGCGATGTTCGCGTAATTATCGCCCAGGCTGACGGTAAAAAAACCGGGCGCCATCCCGGTCGTTGAGGCTTAGCCGAGGCCCCTTTTTGATGTGCCGGGCCCCTCGACGCTTCCAGCACCCCCGGTTCTATCGGGTCCCCCATATGGGGGAAACACCCTACGGTTAACCCCGTGATACCCATCGGGGTTATTTGGGCTTAGGATTAGGAGAATGAAACATATGGCCAAAGCCGTGACCCTCGGGGATCTAATCGCAGAGCTTTACAAAGCCTACGGCAAAGGCCGGGCCCAGGGCATTCTGCGTTTCGCGTTGGATGCGGAACTGATCGTGTTTCGCGGGCCTGACCGCTGCGTTTTCGGCCGGGCAAACAGGAAAGTATGAAAGTAAGAGCATCCAATCGCATTCAACTGAACGGACATGGAAAGGCCCGCGCGCCCAGCGCGCGGCAACTTGAACGATTAAAGCTTACTGAGGATTTCGCTCTCCAGAAGGAATTGCTCGCCACGCGGGACTACGCGGAAGCCGTCATCGAAGAGGTCTCGCCGCTATTGGTTCTCGACGAAAAGCTGCGCATCCAGAAGGCCAACAAAGCCTTCTGCCAGTGTTTCAAAATCTCCGCGCGCCGGACGGTGAACCGCCGGGTTTATGAATTGGGCAATGGCCAATGGAACATCCCCAAGTTGCGCACCTTGTTGGAAAAGATCCTGCCGCGAAAGAGCTTCTTCAAGGATTTCGAGGTAACGCACCAGTTTGAACATATCGGCCGCCGCACAATGCTCTTGAGCGGCCGCCAGCTTGACGGCCTGCAAAGAATCCTGCTCTTCATCGAGGATATTACCGAGCGCCGGGAGGCCCAGACCGCCATGCGGGCCTCGGAGATTCGTTACCGCCGCCTCTTCGAAGCGGCGCGGGACGGAATCCTGATTCTCGATCCGGACACCCGAAAAATCACGGACGCCAATCCGTTCATGACCGAGTTATTAGGCTACCCGCACAAGGAGTTGCTCGGGAAGGAGCTTTGGGAAATCGGCCTGCTCAAGGATGAAAAAGCCAGCCAGGCGGCTTTTCGCGAGTTGAGGAAGAAACATTTTATTCGTTACGAAAACCTGCCACTGCAGACCAAGAAGGGCCAGCGGCATGAAGTGGAATTCGTCAGCAACCTGTACGACGAGGACGGGCGGAAAGTCATTCAATGCAATATCCGCGACATCACCGAGCGCAAACGCGCCGAGGGAGCCCTGCGAGCGAGTGAGGAACGGTTTCACGCCATTTTCACCCAGGCAACGGCCGGCATCGTGCAGACGGATTTGAACGGGCGCATCACGCTCGTCAATAAATGTTACTGTGACATCACCGGACGCACGGCGAAGGAATTGGCAGGCCTAAAAATGCAGGACCTAACCCACCCGGAAGACGTGGGTCCCAGCGCCTGCCTGCTGAAAAAGTTGAAAGAGGAAGGCCGCGGTTTTGTCATCGAGAAGCGCTACCTGCGGCCCGACGGAGAAATCGTTTGGGTGCGCAACAGCGTGTCCTGCGCGAGGCCCAGCCCGGGAGAGAAGCCGTACCTTTTGGCGGTGACCCTGGACATCACCGAGAGCCGGCAGGCGCAGCAGGCACTGCTGGCCGCCAAGAACGAAATCAGCCGCCACGCGCTCGAACTGGAGCAAGTGGTCACGGCACGGACGGCTGAACTCCGGGAAACGATCGGTGAACTGCAAGGGTTCTCTTATAGCGTTTCGCATGACATGCGCGCGCCGTTGCGGGCCATGCAAAGCTTCGCCCAATACCTCGTGGATGATTACAGCACCAGGCTGGATGAACAGGGAATCAATTACCTGCACCAGATCATGCGTTCCGCGGTCCGGCTCGACCACCTGATCCAGGACGTCCTGAGCTACACCCGAATTCTTCACGCGAAGCTGCCGATGGGGGCCGTGGATCTGGACCGCCTGGTGCGCGACATGGTGGAAACGTTCCCGAATGGACAGCCAATCAAACCGGAGATTTACATCAAAGGCACCCTGCCGAACGTCGTGGGAAACGAAGCGCTCCTGGCGCAATGCGTCTCCAACCTGCTGAGCAACGGCGCAAAATTTGTTTCGGCCGGAACCACTCCGCGCGTCGAGGTTTCGTGCGAAACCAGGGAAGACGCTTCGATTCGAGTTTGGTTCAAAGACAATGGCATCGGCATCGCGCCCGAGAACCACGAGCGCATTTTTCGTTTGTTCGAGCGGATTCATCCCGTCACGGAATATGAGGGCACCGGCATCGGCCTGACCATCGTGCGCAAGGCGATCGACCGCATGGGCGCGCAGGTCGGCTTCGACTCCGAGCTGGGCCAGGGCAGCCAATTCTGGATGCAGTTCAAGAAAGGATAATTCATGAAAACAATCCTCCAGGTGGAAGACGATCCGAACGATGTATTCTTCCTGCAACACGCCATGAAGAAAATGGGGGTCGAGAACCCCGTGCAGGTCGCGACGGACGGCCAGGAGGCAATCGACTATTTGCAAGGCGCCGGCAAGTTTGCCGACCGCGCGAAATTTCCATTTCCCTGCCTGATCTTGCTGGATTTGAAATTGCCGTACGTGATGGGACTCGACGTGCTCAAGTGGATCCGCGAGCAGCCCGGAATGATGCCGGTGGTGGTGCTGCTGACGGCCTCCGGCGAAGACGCGGATATCGCGAGCGCCTACCGTTTGGGCGCCAATGGCTTTTTAGTCAAGCCGTCCCAGGCCAGCAAGCTCGAGGAGATGGTCAAGTCCATCAAAGATTTTTGGCTGACGCACAACACGCTGCCGCAGGAGTCTGCGGACTCCCCCATGGAAGGGGTCGTTAGCCTCGTTCGTCCACCTCCGACCAGCCTCGCCGCGAGGCGATGGCCGGCCATGATTGGGAAAATCCAACCGGGCTCCTTGCGCGGCCCCGAAGCAAAATTATGAAAAGAACCACCGTATTGATTGCTGATGATCATACCATTTTCCGCGAAGGGCTGCGAATGCTGTTGGAGGCAGCCGACGATATCCAGGTCGTCGGTGAAGCGGAGAATGGCCAGCAGGCAGTCGCCGAAACCAAAAAACTTGAACCCGCCGTGGTCCTCATGGACATCGCCATGTCGTTGTTAAACGGGGTGGAGGCGGCCCGGAGGATTGTCAAAGAAGCGCCCGCCACCAAAGTGCTCATCCTTTCGAGTTATAGCGACGAACAGCACGTGCAGCAAGCCGTGGAAGCGGGCGCGGCGGGTTATTTAATGAAAGAAACCGCTTCGAAGGAATTATTGCGCGCCATCCGCGAGGTTTGCAAGGGAAACTCCTTTTTCAGTCCGCCGATTGCCCGGCGCTTGTTGAAACAGTGGCGAAATCGTGATCTCCAAATCAAATCGGTGGTATCCCCGGCTTTGACCACCCGTCAAATCGAGGTCGTGCAATTAATCGCCGAAGGATATTCCAGCAAGCAAATCGCCGGCCTGCTGGCGGTGAGCATAAAAACCGTCGAGAAACATCGCCAGGCGCTCATGGACAAGCTGGACATTCATGAAATTGCGACTTTGACGCGCTACGCTATTTCCTGCGGCGTCGTGGAATCGAAATCCTACGCCCAACTGATGGCCCGCCCTCGCCCGGGCGCGCCCGAAGATGAGTTGGTCGGACTCGCAAGTCCGTAGCCAGGCCTAATTTGGGAAATCGCCGCTGGCAGGTGCGGGCAGCGCCAGCCAGCGTGTTTATTCCAAACGACCATGAAATCCCGAGATTTACATTAGGGGAGAACCAAAGTAGGGTTAAACTGTGGAAATCACTTCAATCGAACGGGCACAATGAGCGTGTCTCAAACAGAAACGGGCCTGCCGGGTTCCATCATCGTATGTGACGAAACCGATGAGCGCCGCAAACTGGAGGGACGGATCTGGCAGGCCCAGCGTGATGAACGCTGCGTGCGGCGAGCGGCGATGCTGACGGCTCTGATCACCGCCCTGGATGCGGCGGCGCTGGCCTTTGGCGCCCTATATGCGGATAACCTCGGCTACGGCGGGTCCGGGTTTGTCTTTAGGCTCATCTGCGAACTGGGATTGGCTTCGCTGATTTGCCTGGGGGCCTTCGTGGCGTTTTGGTTCACCTATCGCAGGAAGGTGCATCGTTTGCGCGAGGAATGCCGCCGGCTGGTCACCAAACTTCTCGAGTCCCACCTGCGCAAGCCCCAGATCGCCCCTTTGCGCGGCAGTCTGATGGGAGCCGGTTCTCGTCCGGCCGCCCAGGATGCGCCGGCCGTCAATGGTTCTCCTCCTGCGCCTGTCGCTCCTCCGGCGAGCCCTGCGCCGGTTGTGAAACCATCGCCCGAAACAAATTCCTTCCCCCAAGCAAACCGGCATGCGACTTGAACCCACCCATCCAGCCACTCCGCTGGCCGGCGCCGCCGGGGGCGATTGGAATGGAGGCCTTCCAGCGCAAGTATTTGGCGGGTCCATTGGCGGGAGCCAGGCCCTGCGCGTCCGCAAGCAAGTGTACGAGCTTACTCTGCTTGACCTCAGCGTCTTTCCTGTCTGGGAGTTCAGGTTGGATGAAGAGGGCGAAGAAGGCCGGGACGAGTCAACCGTCCGCCCTTACACCGCTGCCGGCCCGCTGGATCCCACGGATCGCATGTTCATCGTCCGGGCGGTTTTTACTCTCGCCGATGGTTCAAAAATGGCCGGCTACTTCACGCCACCCGGGCGCGACGATGCCAGCCTTGGCAGATTGCAACCGATCATCGTTGCCGTCGGCGGCCAGGTTCGCTTTTGGTGCGGCACCACTCCGCCCGGCTCCAAGCGTTTAGCTCGGAACTACGCGTTGCTCGGCAAAGATGCGAGGCAGGTGTTCCCATTGCAGTTCGAGTCGGAAGTGGAGCTGGTCGGAGGCCCGGTCAAAGGCACTGTCCCCGGCTTCCTTGTGCTCGAGGATTTTCAGACCCGAAAAACCAGGACGGTCAAATGACGAGCGTCCGGCGCCTAAGCGACTCCAATCTCTAACACAAATATGATTTTCGCGCCCTTTTCCCTGCCCCCTGGAAATCCCCGGCCCATCCCGACCCTATGCAAGCCCTGAAACTTATTTGGCTGACGGTCGTCCAAACGGCCAAACAGGTTTGGTTGTTACCACAAACGGTCATGCTGGCGGTCAAACAAAGGCGGCGTCAAAGCGTGCGCAACGAACTTGAAATCGAAAGGCTTGACCGCATCCGCAACCCATCCAAGTACCGGGGCAAGTGAGTTTCGAGGCTGCGTGAAATAGGAGCGCCATCTCCGAATGGGCGTCACCCTTTAGCGTAGCGCAGATTTCTAATCTGCCAAACCCGCGAGATCCATCAGGCCCAGGAACCTGGGATGAATTGGACCCACAAACAGGGGCTCCGGTTTCCAATAGGTTTGGCTTCGATTCTCCTTCCCTTGAAAAATGGTGGTAATGTCAAGATGCGTCCGCCTCGCCCTCTCATTGCATTAAGTGTCAGTTTTGGCACGAGAACTGCACAAAGTGGGCGGAACTATGCTCCTTAAAATTAAACAGATCGTTCAACCCGCAACCAAATAAGACACAAATATGAAGGGGATCAACCGTTGGTATCTCGGGGCGCTGATCGCGCCGGCCATTGCTCTCGCGCTTCACGCCGAAATCACCGCCAAACAACCCGTGGCCGTCAGGGCCATCGTGGGCGACGTGGTGGACAACCGCACCACCGGTTCTTTTAACTCGGAATGCAAGCTCGAGTTGAAGTTCACCGGCGATGCCGCCTCCGACGCCGCCACCGTCCGCCAGGTGCGCGTCAAGAGCGCCGTGGACGAATTGGGCCGGGATTTGACGCGCAAGGATGCCTCGGATTCCTTCGGCTCCTCCAGCTTTGGCCAAAGGAGCGGCGCGCTCAAGACCGAGCTGCGATTGCACAATCCCTCCCGCAACGCCACCGTCATCAAACTCGTCGAGGGCGAAGTGGAGTTTTTCAACCCCACCCTGGCCAATGGCGGCATTTTGACCACCAAAGATATTCTCAAACATCCCGCCGAACCCGTTCAAAATGCGGCTTTGAAGAAATACGGCATCGAGTTGATGTATTTGACGAAAGAAAGCTACGAGGCGAAAAAGAAGCAAATCGAGGCGCAGCAAAAGACCGACGCGGGCGGAAAAATTGGCGACGCCTTCGGCGAATTGTTCAAAGGCATGTTCGGCGGAATGATGTCGTCGGATTCCAAAAACAGCGTGAAGCTTTATGTGAAGGACCCCGAAAAAAGAGTCATCGAAGTGGAATTTCAGGACGCGAGCGGCAAGCCGCTGAAGCGCGGGAGCAGTTGGTCCACCGGTGAAATGCGCCAGATTGAATTCGACGCTCCGCCGCCGCCCGATACCCAATTGATGGTCCACCTGGCCACGCCCGAGGCGCTCCAAACTTTTCCTTTCAAGCTCGAGAACATCCCCCTGCCCTGAGGATAAGATCAGTGTTTGTTTTGCCTCTGGAAAGCTCAGGCGGTGTGGGCGAGCGCCATCCAGCGATTTTGCAAACTAATTGCAAGTCCGTGTGCGCAAACTTGTTTGCCAGCTTGGTAATTCTCATTTCGGCCAGGTCTTCAAAGTGATTGCAACGACGCGCAGCAGTTCCTTGCGGGTCGCACCTGTGGACGCCTGAACCGTCAGGCCAAAGTTGACTGTCTGCACGTAGCGCGCAAGCGCGTCCGCGTCCGCGTCGGCCGGAAGGTCATCTTCGGCGATTGCGCGCTTGAATCGTTTGCGCAACTCGGCGAGCCCGGCGGCGCGCTGCGCTGCGAATTCCTCCCGCAGCGGATCATCCCCGCAAGAAAGTGCGCCATGCACCCACATGCAAGTTGTCGGCGTATGCGGATTGGTCAACAGATCGACGACCCCGTGGAACACGCGCTCCACTACGGCGCGCGCGGTGGGCTCCATGAGCGCCTCAGAAAGATAAACGGACGGACCCTTGGCATAGCGCTCGAGCACCTTGCGGAAGAGGGATTTCTTGTTGCCAAAGGCGGCGTAAAGGCTCGGACGATTGATGCCCATCGCAGCTGTGAGATCGGAAAGCGTCGTGCCAAGGTAACCCTTCCGCCAAAAAACCTGCATCGCGCGGTCCAGCGCGTTCTCTGTGTCGAAAGCGCGGGGACGCCCGAGTGCCGGTGTAGCTTTCTCGCGTTGCATACCGATAAGTAAATAAATTATTGACAGGCTTATGTCCAAGTTGTTTAATTATATACTGAACGATACATAATAGCAAAACAACCGACAAATAACGAAAGAACCAAAGTTATGAGCACCAACAAACTTGCAGGAAAAATCGCCCTGGTCACCGGCGGCAGCAGCGGTATCGGACTTGCCACAGCTAAACGGTTTGTGTCCGAAGGCGCCTATGTCTTCATCACTGGCCGCCGTCAACCCGAGCTCGACGCTGCCGTAAAGCTCATTGGCCGCGATATTACTGGCATCCGCAGTGACGTTTCCAACCTTGCAGACCTCGACCGTATCTATGCCGCCATTAAAAATAAGGAGGGGCGCCTCGACATTCTCTTTGCGAACGCCGGAGGCGGTGGCCTCGCGGCTCTCGATCAGATCACCGAGGAGCATTTCGACAAAACCTTTAATACCAATGTTCGCGGACTGCTCTTCACCGTTCAGAAAGCGCTGCCGCTCATGCCGCCCGGCTCGTCAATCATTCTCAATGCGTCCACCACATCCATCAAGGGCACGCCGGCCTTCAGCGTCTATAGCGCAACGAAGGCGGCAGTGCGGTCATTCGCTCGAAACTGGACGCTCGACCTCAAGGAACGCAAAATTCGTGTCAACGCCGTCAGTCCGGGTGTCGTGCCCACTCCGGGCTATGATCTGATGGGGCTGACAAAAGAACAGGTGCAGGGCTTCGTGGACTCCATGGTGACCTCCATTCCACTCGGCCGCGTCGGCGTGCCGGACGAAATCGCCAAAGCCGTCGTTTTCCTCGCTTCTGACGACAGCAGCTTCGTCAACGGTATTGAACTCTTCGTGGATGGCGGCATGGCGCAGATTTGAAGGGTACTTTTAACTCAGCGGGTTTGGCCCTGACCTCGGATAGCCCCGCTAAATTTCCCGCCCAGGCTCGGATAGCCTCGGACAGCCTCCCGGCTTTGGCCCTGCAACCGAGCCTATCCGAACTTATCTGAGGCGATCCGAGCGAAAAACGATTTTTCTAAAAGTGGACCAGCGGACCGCGGACTGTCGGAGGGATCAAGCCTGGTCAATCCAGGCATCAAGCTCCTCAAGAAAGAACTTCCGGTTTACTTTTTCGTCCCCTTTAACAACGGAACTTCGTCCGGACTGGCAATCCACAGCAGCGGCTGGGTGATGGCGATATTGCGGCGAATTTCCAGATCGGTCGGGTCGGCGTCGAGTTTCTTCCAGAGGTCAAAATATTTTTGGCCGCCAAATTCGGCGTAGGCAAAAATCAGGCACGGCTGGCGCGCCGGCCAGTCCTCCCAATGGCTGATGTCTTTTTTGTAACCGTCCGCGAGCCATTGGCTTTTATCCGCCAGATACGGAAAAATGAAATCCACCGCGTTTCTCGGCGTGCGGCCGTCGGGCAGGGTGAATTTCCAGAGCTCATCGTTCGGCGTGGACAACAACACACACAACGCGGCCAGATTGTCCGCTTGAAAAATCGAGTAACCATAAGGCTTGGTGCGGGCCAACTCGCGGGGAAAGCTGCCGTTGTTCGTCATCTGGTTCGGGAACAAAACGTCTTTGAAACGGCGGCGGCAGAGCTCCAGCAGTTTTTCGTCGCCGGTGAATTTTGCGAAACTGGCGAGTTGCAGGTAACAAGCGATGCTGTGGTTGTTGGCACTGTTCATCTCCTTAACGCCATTCGTCGAGGTGATGATCCAGGCGCTGTAATCCGCAAACCATTTCTTCAATCCCCGGTCCACTTCCTGCGGAAAGGCGGCGGACTTTTCGAGGAACCGGACGGCGACCGGCAGCTCCACCAGATGCAATGTGTCGATCACGCCGTAAGACCTGCCCGTGGATTCCCCCAATACTGCCTGCGCGTATTGAAGATTTGGATTCATACGGGTCTTGGCATCGAGGAAGAAGACGCGCAAGAAGACGGCGGCCCTGGTGACATACTGGTCGTCGGCGGTGAGCGCATAGGCGGCCGCGAGCGCGGCCACGGCATCCTTCATGTGGCG
>Ga0193728_1001448_pt1 | contig 12075 bp, 9 predicted proteins | sample U1c1metaG_FD_143037 | JGI IMG/M metagenome (GOLD analysis project Ga0193728, IMG submission 143037) | Soil microbial communities from a riparian zone of the East river system, Colorado, United States - U1c1 | ecosystem: Environmental > Terrestrial > Soil > Riparian zone | place: USA: East River...
CACTTCCTCTACTCGACACGCGTCCCTTTCTGCAGGCCTTCTATCCGCTTGAAGACTACGAGCGCGCATGGACCGCCGTGCGCTCGAGGGCCCACATCAAAGTGATGCTCAAGATCGATCCAGCAGCAGTCTGAACAACTCGCGAACTCCGGAGCGGGCCATGCGATAGATCGTTTCGGCCGAATAGCGCCAATCGTGAGTGTCGAAATCGAAGAATGCTCGCGGAGACATGTACGATCGGATGACATCGCGCCACGAGAGTAGCCCAGCTTTCCGGTAGGCGAATATCGCCCCAACGTCCGCGCGCAAATCGATGTGTCGGAAGTCCCTTCCGTCCGGGGAAACGGGCGTTGGCTTCCTTCCGATCAAATCGAGGTAGTGGAGCCAGCAAGTATCCACTCCCGCGTACGGGGCTGCGTCGCCGCCACCGGTCAAACGAGGATTGACCTCGATCATCTTCACGCGTCCGTCACGCGTGTCGCGCTTCATCTCGATCTCACAGATGCCCGAGTATCTCATGCTTCTCAAAAACCTGTCGCACAGGTCGTCTGTTTCGGGATCAACCACAGGTTCGGTCACGCTCGCCGGACCGAAATTCATCGGGTTGCAGCGAAGTTCACGAAACATGGCGTTGGCGATTCTTCTGCTGCTGCCGTCATAACACGCGACGTAGACCCGCTTGTCGGTATCGGGTCCTTCGATGATCTCCTGCGCAATCGCATTTGGATTGATCGCCGAGGCCAGACGCCAGCTTTCGATGAGCTCGGCGGGCGATGGTGTTATTGATACCTTCGCGTAGGACAGCGGATGGTTCGGCGGAAAACCCTGCCACTCGCGAAAATGAATCGGTTTCAGCAGGCAAGGGAACTGCGCTTCGTCAGCGAACGCCGCAATTTCCTCGGCCGACTTCACGAACCGGGTGCGCGGCAGCGGCATGCCGTGTTTCGCCGCCAGCTCGTACTGTGTTTGCTTGGTGGCGAGCAGGCCTTGTAGAAGAATGCCGGGCGACACGATGTAATGCTTCGACAGCTCGCTCGCGTATGAGGCGATGGCCGACACGAACACATCCGCACTTGGTATCAACACTGGTTTCCCACCCATCTTTTCAGCCAGGTCGATCATGAAGTCCACCCAGCCGGCGGGATCGATGTCGGGGTCGGGAGACGCATGGGAGTGGCCGTAGACCGAGCGAAATCCCGACTGCCGACGATCGCTGTCGAAAGAAGTGGCTCTCACTCCGCGCCGGACGAGGCTTCGCACAGCGAGTACGCCAGTCCGATATGCGCCAGCAATCACTGCGGGGGGCCAATCAGCGGCGGCGACGGTAGGGTTCACCTCGTCAGACAGGGCTCTCGCATTTCCCGTTTTCGTGCGAAGATCGCCCACTGTGGGCGGAAGTGTTTTTCCGGCGGTCATCAGTGCGTCAATTCCTTCGGCTGGAATATGAGGACCGTCGCGCGAGCAGCTGCCCGTACATCGCCTCGTACCTGTTGGCCATGACCTCCACCGTAAAATCTCTCTCTGCGCGCACGCGAGCGGCAGCGCCGAGCTCACTGCGCCGGGATGGATCAGTCAGCAATGTACGAATCGCCGCTGTGAGGTCATTGAGGTCCCCGGGTGGAACGAGTATTCCTTCCCGTCCATTGGCGATTGCTTCTGGTATTCCCGCCGTTGCCGACGCGACGATTGCTTTGCCTGCGACCATCGCTTCGAGAAGTGCCATCGGCAATCCTTCCCACAACGACGGCATGACAAACAGATCGGCAAGAGCCTGGAGATCCGTGATGTCGTTGCGGCCCATCACGATGTGAACGCGATCGGCGAGGCCGTGGGCCTGCACGTAATTCAGCAAGTACTGATGCTCCTCGCCACCGCGTCCCGCGGCTATGATGAGTCTCCATCGCGCCGTGACCCCCTCGCTTTGAAGACGAACGAGCGCCTCGAGTAGCATCCTATGATTCTTGTTTCGCTCGAGGTTTCCGACAGCAAGAATGATCGTTTCATCATCCGCACAACCGAATTCGCCTCGCACACGGTTAGCGTTTCCTAGCTTCGACGGGACACCGTTATGCACTACAGCAAACGCGGTTTGCCGAACTCCGAGATCGCGCGCAAACTCCTCCCGTGTGGCGTTCGAGACCGCGACCGCATTGCCAGATTGTCGTATGGCCCAACGCAGGGCGATTCGTCGACGCAATGCCTTGGTAGCGGTCAAGCCGCCGTGAACCGTCATTACATGAGGAAGGGCAAGGAGTCTTGCAGCAGCGGAGCCATACACGCTCATGGTGAATTCATGGCTGTGAACGACGTCGATTGCTTGCCGCCGGAAAAGGCGCATGAATCGTCCGACGCAGGTGGGATCTACTGGACGCCTCAGCCAGAATGTCTCAGGAGAAAATCCTGCCGAGCGGAACATGTCCCCCATCCAGCCGGTTCCATTTTGCGGTCCAACCGGTATGACTACGTGGCCCCGTCGCCGAAGCTCCTCTGAGAGGCGAAACACCATCATCTCAGCTCCTCCCGGTCCGTCCGACTCGATCATCATTGCGATGCGGAGACCTTGTTGAGACCCCGTCATCGTTGGAGACCCGTGCGTTGGCTCGTCAAACGCTTCCGGCCGGGATGGCGCGAGGCTGTTGGACTCCATCACGTGCTGCCTTCAAGGTCAACGATTCTCGGAGAGCTTGATCCCACTCTTCGGCAAGGTGCTCGTAGGAAATCGGTGTCTTGGGTTCAATTTTCAGCGGTATGCTGCCCGCAAGCATGTCCTCCAGGACGGATCGCAATCCCTCCACATCAGCGTCGTCCACGGTCATCGCTCCGATTCGCCGCGCTTCACAGGCAGCGGCACTCGTCGCCTCGGCTATGACGAGAGTCGGAATCCCGAGACCCACCGACTCATAGAGTTTGGCGGGGACCTGCATCGGCTGATCCTGCGCCAGGACGAGCGATAGGTGCGAGCGGTTCAACAACTCCAGCGCTTGTGCGCGAGGAAGCAAGCCATGGATGTTCACAACGGACCTAAGCCCCGAGGCGGCAATGTCGTCCTCGAATTGATGCCGGTGCGGGGATTCCATGGGACCCGCGACGTTGAGCCTGAGGGTGGCCGCCGCCTCCGGTTTATTGATCAACAGGGCGCGCATCGCGGCGCACACGGATGAGAGGTTACGGCCGGCGTAAAGAGTGCCGACGTATGCGATGGAACCTCGCTCGACAGCTCGTGCATCGCGCGGGGGAAGGTGTTCCAGGTCGACTCCGTTGGGAAAGCACCTCACGTCGAGATCCGGCTCTGCGGTCCCCAGCGCCAGCGCGAATTGCAGCGTATTCACAATGATTTTTGCGGCGCGTGGAAAAACCAGACGCTCCAGTCGCCTCAGCATGAACCGCTCGGCGCGCACGAACCAATCATCGGGCGCGCCAAGTTCATGGGTCAGAGACCACGGGTCGCGCATGTCGATCCAGAACTGGGCGTCTCCGCCAAGAGTCGCAGCTAGGCCAGCGAAGTGGGCCGAGTGAGGCGGTCCGCTCGTAACGACGACATCAAACCGTCGTTCGCGCATAAGCGCGCGCGCCGCGCTCGCGGCAGGGCCCACCCATCCACGTCCTTCATCCGGGAGATACATCGACCTTCCCAGAATCCTGCGAACAGCGACTACCGGCCCAAAGCTCGAGAACGAGGAAAGTCGGACTGGTGTTTTTCGGGGGGCCGTGTGACCATTTGTCGCGTGTTTATCGTTGCTCGCGCGTTGTTTGAAGCGACCAGCGGCGGCGTTGTACAAATCGTTCAGAGTGCGTCTGCGACCACGGTAATATCGGTGGACATTGGGATCGGCCCGTTCCGCGCCCGCGGCCGATGCCGTGATCACGTGGACCTCCCACCCTAATCGCGCCAAATACTTCGACAATCCAGCCCACCTCTGTCCGCCAATGGCGCCGTCTGGCGGAAAATGGTAGGTAATGACGAGGAGACGACCCACGTCAGAATTCCGTGCAATTCTCATTGAGAGCTTCGTTGCCGCTTGAAATAGACATGCGGACGCGTTCGATGCGCCGCGGAATTCAGTTTCACATGCCTCAGATTGGAGCTTCTCCCGTGACCGTGGAGGTGAAACGCCACGTTTGTGTAATGCAAGTCCGAGGAGTCTGATATTTACGCGTTGAGGCGCACCACGGCCACCTGCGGGACAAAACCACGAGATCGGGTATCCCCAATTGTGGTGAGCATGCCACGATAGCGTCGCGATCGTCGCGTGCGCACGGGGAGCAACAGTGTCTCTTGAAAGCTGTCAGCAAGGTTTGACGTTCCAGCGGGCGCCGACGCATGCCAGCTTACGGCGCAAGGGTTCGATACGGTTGCAGTTACTCGATAACCGGTATCCGATGTTGCTGCGTAGCCGCATTCCGAAAGCATGTTGCACCGACGCGACAATGGCGGTGCGGAACAGCCCCTGTCGTCGTTTCCTGAACTCGCCCTTCTCTTCGGAACTCGAAGCACGCAAACGACTTGCAGCATCCTGACGCAGCGCGTTGAAGGCCGTTGCAGTCGGCGTCGCATTTGCACTCGGTGCGGTCATTCCGGAGGGTGCAAATCCTTCCGATTGCCGCTCAGGAGATCAGTGCAGAACGTCGAGACCGTCCGCCCGGCCAACCGAAGACCCGCCCTCACGCTGGCTACGGCCGATTTGGATCGTTCGCTAGTTGGTGGGATTGCCTGGACAAGTGGCGTTACCTGGTTGAGCCAGATACTGAGCTGGGGATCGACGCTCATTGTCCTGCGCCATCTCGCGCCCACGGATTACGGTCTCATTGGCATGGCGCTGCTTTATCTCGGGTTCGTGCAGATGGCAAGCGAGCTCGGTGTGGGTGCCGCCGTGGTTCGGTTTCGCGACCTGACAACCGATCAGATCCGCCAATTGAATGGGCTTTCCATTATTGCTGGTGCTCTCGGCCTGTTGACATCGATCGCGGTGGCCGTCCCATTGGGTCACTTCTTTCGGGAAACGCGACTGCCGCTGGTGCTCGTCGTCATGAGTTCAGCGTTCGTCATCAGTGCTTTCAGGGTCGTTCCTCAGGCCTTGCTCCAAAAGCGGCTTCAATTCCGGAGACTGGCATTAATCGATGGGACACAAAGCATCGTTGGGGCATGCTCCACGCTCACATTGGCGGTCCTTGGTTTTCGCTATTGGTCACTGGCGCTAGGCTTCGTGATCAGCGCCACCGTCTACACGATCCTGGTGGTGGCCCAACACCCCGAAGGATTCCGGTTCCCGCGACTGGCGTCAATTCGGCAGCCGCTGACCTTCAGCGGTCACATGGTGCTCTCGCGCTTTGCGTGGTACGGGTACTCGAATGCCGACTTCGCCGTCATCGGGAAAGTGTTGGGAGGCGCGGCGCTCGGCGCGTACACGCTGGGGTGGACCCTTTCAGGAATGACGGTCGAAAAGATCACGGCGGTCGTCGGTCGGGTGACTCCCGCTTTTTTCTGTAAGGTTCAGAAGGATCTCCCCGCGTTGCGCCGCTACCTGCTGTTGATTACCGAAGGCCTTGCGTTGGTGACGTTCCCTGCCTGCATCGGATTGTCCTTAGTTGCGAACGATTTCGTCAGACTGGCGCTCGGTGAGCGGTGGACTGCGGCGATTCTTCCGGTGCAGCTTCTCGCAATCGTTGCGACGGTTCGTTCCGTCCAGCCTCTCATTGCGCAGGTTCTTTTCGCGATCGGGCAATCGAAGCTGGCGATGCGCAATTCAGTCCTGACCGCACTTGTCCTTCCCGCGTGCTTTTTTCTGGCCAGCCGCTGGGGCATCTCGGGAGTAGCGGCGGCCTGGCTGATTATCGGCCCGCTCATGTTCAGTCCGCTGCTGTTACGCACGCTCAAGCTGATCGAACTTCCCGCAAGGCGATATTTCGCCTCGCTCTGGGCTGCGACCAGCGGATGCCTGGTCATGGCACTCGCTGTGATTTCCGTCGATCGCGCATTCCTTGGCGGCGCACCACCATACGCGGCTTTGAGCATCAAAATCGTAGTCGGCGCCCTCGCGTACGCTGGCACGCTTCTCACATTTCATCGCTCGCGCATTGTAACACTTCGCGGCGTCGTGCGCGTAGTGCGTGAGCAGCGGCCGGACGGAGTTTCCACAAGTCCCGAAGCAGCGATGGATCGTCCGCTGGGCGAGCCAGTGGGTGCGGTATGATCCCACCCTGTCGCGTCGCGAAATGACAACCTTGCTCAAGAAGGATTTTCGCGGCGTCATCGCGGGGTCCCATCTCCCCGCCCTAGATGGACTGCGTGCTGTCGCGGTGTTTACGGTCGTTGCATCCCACTCCAATCTCCCGCTCCGGATCCCGGGAGACCTTGGCGTGAGCGCTTTCTTCGTGCTTAGTGGCTTCCTGATCACGCGTCTGCTTGTACGTGAGCGCGAAAGAACCGGCGAGGTTTCCATTCGACGGTTCTACCTGCGGCGTACAATGCGAATTTTCCCCGCGTATTATGCGTTCCTCTTGCTAAGCTATGCTTTAGACGCGCGCGCGGGACAGCTATGGAGCAACACTCTTCTCGCCAACGCGCTCACCTACACCGTCAATTACTTCAACGCGTTTAACCACCACCCTTCGACCTCGGTGGCGCACGCGTGGTCGCTTGCGGTGGAAGAGCAGTTCTACCTTCTCTGGCCGCTCGCGTTTGTCATCCTTGCGACACGCGGGCGCCGCGCACTCGTAACGGGTGTAGGTCTCGCGGCTCTGGGAGCGGTCGCGTGGCGTTCGTGGCTATTCCTTGGGGCTCACGTCGACCCATCCTACGTCTACAACGCTTTCGATACACGACTGGACAACCTCGGTGTCGGTTGCTTGCTCGCGCTTGCCGTCGACTACGACACCGTTGTTGCCACGGCCGGGTGGGTCGCGAAGCGATCATGGTTTCCGATTCTCACGGTCGCACTCCTCCTTACATCACGGCTCGCAATGCCCGAGTCGTATCACTACTCCATCGGGTTCACCGTTGATGCTTTGCTCGTCGCGATTCTCATCGTGCAGCTGTTGCAGCTCTATCGGACCCGGCTGTGGTCCTGGCTCGAGTGGCCGACCGTTCGCTATCTGGGCGCGATATCCTACCCCATTTACCTGTACCATCAGTGGGGAGCCTCTGTCGGCCGTCGCATCGCAGGAGATGCACACGCCTTCGAATTTGCCGCGGGAGTCATGGCCACTATCGTCCTGGCATCGGGATCCTATTACGTAATAGAGCGTCCGTTCCTGAAGCTCAAAGCCCGCTATGCCCCGGAGACGCGGGCGAATGCATCTCCCCCAGAGGAGCGGACACAGACAGGCGTCGTGTTCGCAGCCTCAAGATGACGTGGACGTCAATGTTCGAAACGGGAGAGAGCCCCCAAGAGCTCACCAGCAGGGTTGCCGGAAAATGAAACTTCTTCACGTTGTGGGTGCGCGTCCGAACTTTCCGAAGCTTGCGCCGGTCCATCGAGCCGGCCAGGCGGCTGGCCTTTCACAGATCGTCGTACACACGGGACAGCACTACGACGACGCCCTGTCCGACGGATTCTTTCGCGATTTGGGGATCGTGCCACCTGACGTGAATCTCGCTGTCGGCTCAGACACGCACGCTGTTCAAACCGCGCGTATCATGGAGAGAATCGAGCCGGTGCTGCTCGAAACGCGACCGGATTGGGTAGTCGTGTACGGCGACGTGAATTCAACGATGGCCGCTGCGGTCGTAGCGTCGAAGCTCGGGATCCGAGTCGCGCATGTCGAGGCAGGCTTGCGCAGCTTCGACCGCACGATGCCCGAAGAGATCAATCGCATCGTCACTGATCGGTTGGCGAACTTGATGCTGACACCATCGCGGGATGCCGACTCTCAGCTCAGGGCCGAGGGTGAGCCGGACGACGAGATCGAGTTTGTTGGAAACGTGATGATCGACAGTTTGATCTACGCCCTTCCTGCTGCCAGGGCGACGGGCTTTCGCGACAAGATGGGCGTCAACGGATCGGCCGTCGTAGTCACTCTGCATCGGCCATCGAATGTGGACGATCCTGAGCGGATACGCATTCTCGCCAGCGTTCTGAGCGAGATCGCCCTCGAGCGCGAGGTCATATTCCCGGCCCACCCCCGAACGCAACGGCGCCTTGAGGATGCGGGGCTGCGCATGGACCGCGTGCGAATGCTCGAGCCGGTGGGATACCTCGAGATGTTGGATCTGGTCGAAAATGCCTTCGCTGTGATCACCGATTCCGGCGGGCTTCAGGAGGAGACGACGGCGCTAGGCATTCCGTGTCTTACAATCCGTCCTAACACGGAACGGCCGATCACAATCACCGAAGGAACGAACCGTCTTGTGCCCAATCCCGCGGACATCCTGGAAGAGCTCCGGCAGGTGCGTCGGCCGGCGGAAACGCCACGTCCCGAAGGGTGGGATGGCCACGCGGGGGAGCGAGTGATCGCCGCGCTCGTGAGGCATCGCTGATGCTGCGCGCTACCGTCGGGTTTGCACTCCGCGCGCGTGATTACGCTCAATTGCCAGCGGCACTTAAAGCCGCGCAGAAGCGGGACCGACGAGAGGGCCTGGGAGCAGACCCGGGAACAGATTGGTCGATCAACGAGGGTCTGCAGTGGTTAGCACGCGCCCAGGACAACTCGGCCACTCGAGATGGCGGCGTGTCTCGCCATTACAGTCTCACCGATGGCTGGGCCGCTTCCTACCCCGAGACGACGGGTTACATCATCCCGACGATGCTGCTCCACGCCCGGTTACGGAGCGATAGTCTGTTGCGCGCCCGCGCTCAACAGATGCTGGATTGGTTGGTGAGCATCCAGCTGCCTGGCGGCGGCTTCCAGGGTGGCATGGTGAATCAAGTACCAGTCCTCCCGGTCACCTTCAATACCGGCCAGATCCTAATGGGTCTCGCCGCCGGCGTATCTGAATTCGGCGATGTTTACCGTGACGCGATGGTCGCCGCCGGCGACTGGTTGGTGCAGACGCAGGACGCGGACGGTTGCTGGCGCCGCTTTCCTAGCCCGTTCGCGGGTCACGGCGACAAAGCATACGAGAAGCACGTATCCTGGGGACTGATCGAGGCGGAACGTCTCGAACGGGGACGCGGATATGCTGAGGCCGCCCGTCGAAACGTGCAATGGTCGCTCCAACATCAGCATCTCAATGGGTGGTTCGATTGCTGTTGTCTCGAGGATCCTACGCGACCGCTGACCCATACGATCGCCTATGCACTACGCGGTCTTCTCGAAGTACAGGATTTTTTCGGGGATCCTCTGCTCCTTGCGGCAGCCCGGCGCACTGCTGACGGCGTGTTGAGCGCCATTCGGCCGGACGGCGCTCTCCCGGGCAAACTGGACTCGGATTGGCGGGGTGCGGTGTCATGGAGTTGTCTTACGGGCAATGTCCAGATCGCGCATTCGTTTCTCATATTGTACGACAAGACGGGGCACGAGCCGTATCGCGACGCGGCTTACCGGCTCAATTGCGCAGTGCGTCGTACGCTCAGAACCGACGATCCGGACGAAACACGGGGCGCCGTGAAAGGGTCTTTCCCGATTGACGGCGAGTATGGGAGTTTCGAATACCTCAACTGGGCGACGAAGTTCGCGATCGATTCGTTCGCGGCGGAAGAAAACACCCGCGCTGCAGATACGCGACGAAACGGAGGCGTAGGCTGTGGGGGGACCGATCTGATCTCGCACTCCACGAATATTCTCGCGTTCGGGTTGAACACGACGGCTGGACTCGCGAAGGTCGCTCAGGGGACGTCGTAGAAGAGTCTGCCCGCCCGAGTCATCTGCTCGGTACAGTCAATCGCATCGACCGCCGCGACACACATGATGCGGCTGTTTCCCAGTCTTTTGCGTTTGATCAGGCGCCGTCTATCGAGCTCTCTCATGAGCGTGAATGGGCGCCGTAGATGAACGGCCTCCGGAGAGAAGACACGCGTCCTGATCACCTTCTTGGTGCCGCTGGAATCAATCGAAGGCACATCGAAATCTTCCTTGAGATAAAGCGGGAATGGCAACGTTCTTTCGACTAGATGCTCCAGGTAATGAAACAGAGTCATGGTCGCGAAGGGCACATTGAAAAAAACGACCTTCCCACCAAGCTTCGAGAATTTATCGAACGGCGATCCTGGACCGCACGGATACAGGCACTTGTCGTGATCGGCGACGATCCATTCTGCTTTCGGGCCAAATGCGAGAACCGGGTGCGTAGGATGAAAGCTCCTCAGAACATCCTTGCGACGCCGGAACGACTCCGAGATGATGCCCATGTGGGATGGCGTTTGTCTGACGTCGAACGTCTTCAGCTTCTTCAAGTACTCGTGAGTCGACGACGAATAAGGAAGAGAAACCATCAGCAGGTTGCCATTCGGACCAACGGCTCTCAGAAAAGCGTCGGTCAGATCCTTCGGCGATCCGCGAAAGCCGGATGAACCGCCGAAGGCGCTGTGGAGCATCACCGTGTCCCCGCTCTTGACACCGACGAGGCGCAGCATGGACTCCAGCTCGAGCGATCCATATGAAAGGAAGTGCTCGATGAACAGCCGCTTCCGTGCCGCATAGAACGCCTTCAGCCTGGCCTTCTGTGAGCCGTTCATCCTCGAGAGCAAATACCTGAACATCAGCCTCCTTCCTCTCGCTGGGATTCATTGTCGGGGATAGGCGCCCGTACTCCAGGCTCCATTAGCACTGTTGCATCCGCGCCACAGGCCACCGGACGATAAAGCCCGACCTGCCTCGAAACCGGTTGAACACCGGCCTCCAACTCTAGCAGCGACAACGTATTGTGACAAGCCACACCTGCACCTAAAGCGCTGGCTCTATGCGGCGTCTCAATTGCACTTTCAGTCGGCGCCGAAAGACCCCTGGGCGTGACATTACTGCGGCCAACGGGGATCGCCAACAAGTATCAAATGAAGTTTGGGCAATAAGCACCCGAGGTTATCTCGGGTTCGATCTACTCTCAACCTGAATCAATCGATGAAGCACGGTAAGTCGGAAAAGATCGCACAGCGCGAGACGCTGCGCGTTGGAATCATTGGCGCCGGACAAATGGCGCGACAACATGCGCGGGCCATCGGCCGGCTAAGCAATGCCGCAGTCACCGCCGTCGTCGATCCGGACACGACTGCGCTGGAAGAAATGCAGCGCATACAGCCCGGTGCGGTCGGCTTCGCTTCCTTGGCGGATCTCCTCCGCGCCCAAACCGTCGATGTGGTGCACATATGCACCCCTCCGCAGACTCACGAGCTGCTGACGGAACAGGCGCTTGATGCAGGCTGCCACGTGTACGTCGAGAAACCGTTTGTCGAAACGCACGCAGCTGCGACACGGCTCGCCGCCATTGCGCACCGCAACGGTCTGAAGATTTGCGCTGGGCACCAGCTTCTCTTCGAGCCACCGACCTTGCGGGCGCTCGAGCTTCTTCCGGCTCTGGGAGAGCTCACTCACGTCGAGAGCTATTTCTCGTTCCGGGCCATGAAGCACACCCCGAATGGTCGGGCACCCCTTCGTGATGATCTGCAGCTGCTCGATATCCTCCCGCATCCGGTCTATTTGCTACTCGATTTCCTGGAGCGCGCCACCGAAGGAGCAACCAAGCTGGTGTCCGTCGAGATCGGTCCGAGAGGAACGGTGCACGCGTTAATTCGTCGCGGCTCGCTGACCGGGACGCTTGTCGTCACACTGGAAGGGCGACCGGTCGAGAGCTATCTCCGACTGGTCGGTACCAACGGCTCGATCAACGCGGATTATGTGCGAAGCACGGTTCAAAGAAATCTCGGGCCGGGCGCGTCCGGAATCGACAAGCTTGTGTCGCCCTATCGGCTCTCGTGGCAGCTATTGACGGGGACGACCGCGGCCATGGGGAAGCGTTTCCTCAAGCGCCAGAGAAGCTACCCGGGGCTGGCCGAGATTTTTGGTGCGTTCTACGATGCGATTCGGGACAATGGGCCTTCGCCCGTAACCCACTCGAATCTGATCGAGACAGTAGCAATCTGCGAGCAGATCGGCGAGTCGCTTCGTGCCGCATACCCTGCTGCGCCAACGCCTGTTTCGCGA
>Ga0193728_1001449_pt1 | contig 12074 bp, 1 predicted proteins | sample U1c1metaG_FD_143037 | JGI IMG/M metagenome (GOLD analysis project Ga0193728, IMG submission 143037) | Soil microbial communities from a riparian zone of the East river system, Colorado, United States - U1c1 | ecosystem: Environmental > Terrestrial > Soil > Riparian zone | place: USA: East River...
AGTAGGTTTTTAAGTAACGTATAGGGTTCTTTCTCTCCCTATACGCCTCTAATATAAGTATTAGTCTATTTACCGTACCGTCCTTGCCTTTTGTATATAACGTAAGCGTAAGATTCTTATAGTCTGAGATACTTATAACCTTATAGAGTTTGTAGAAACCGTTAAAGTATAACGTATTAATATTTGCGAGGGGAGTATAACGATGTTATAAGATTAAGTGGAGGACTAAAGGAAGGGAAAGACTTAATGGCTAATGGTGAAATATTAATATTAAGACTTCTATTATATTCCTTTAATCTTAAATAAGATTAAAGAAGTTGTTAAATAATAATATTTTTTTAATCCTATAAATTATATTAGAATTAAATATATAAAAAGGGAATGTGGTATTAGTATTAAAAATCCTATATAGGTGATATAATTAAATCTTTAACGTTTATCTAAATATATCTAAGGCACTAGAAACTAATAATACTATTATTATATATATTTAACTACCTTATCTACCTTACCTACCTTATCTACCTTATCTACCTTATCTACCTTATCTGCCTCGCGCCCTAGTATAGTTATATTACCCCCCCCTCTTAAAAAAGCCTGCCCTTAGGCGTTGTCTGAGCTCCTTATTATTGTTTAAATTGTTATAATTATCTAACCCTTCTTCCTAGTATTTAATCTAGTTTTCTAGTTTATATAGTAGACTAGGGAGGTCTAGGTAGGCTAGGTAGAAATCCCGTAGCTTATAGGGGGAGTACTTAAAATTAGATATAGGATACTATTCTAGGTCTTCGTTATAGCCTACCTAGCTTATACGGTATTTTAAGACATTATAGTCCTTTTTAACTGCTAGGATTTCTTTAACTTCCTATTCCTTGTCCTTTATAATCCAGATTATTAGTAGGGGGTCGTTATACTATCTAGATAGTAGGTTGTCTATAGCCTTTTATAGTTAGTCTAGGGAGAAGATAAAGGGACTCTAAATTTTAGGGGAGTTACTCTTAATAATAGGTATGCCTTTTATTTTTAAACCTAGCTAAAACGCCTTATAGAGACTACCTCTAGGAGTATATAGTATCTATACTTAGAATAGGTACTTTAGGATAAGGGTTATTATAGCTATAAAGAGTATAGGTTAAGCTTAAATAAGTAGACTAAGGAGATAAAGTAACTACTAGGGAAGAAGTTGCGAGCGTAAAAAAACTCTAATTAAGGTAATATTAGTAGCTAAGATATAATTAAAGATTATACTTCTACTGGTATTTGCTAGGATAATATATAGCAGTATAGCTATAAACTATAAATTCTCGGCTATCTAAGCACCTATAATTACGGAGAGGGTAGTTAAGTAGGGTAATAAAGGTAACTAAGATAACGACTAAACTTCTTTTATCCCTTATACTACCCCTATCCCCTATATAATCCTTACCCCCTATACTATTCTTATCCCCTATATTATCCCCGTCCCCTATACTATCCTTATCTCCTATACTATCCTTACCCCCTATATTAACTACTACCTTAAAAAAGCTAAGGGTGTTATAGAGCCTCTAATTACTAAATTTGGTGTCCCTAGATATTTTAATATTTATATATAAAATTCTGCTATAGCTGTAGATTAAGACTATATAAATTATAAGTAATATATAATTACGTTTTATAAGAGAATTTTATAATAAAACTATTTAAGGGAGGTTATTTTTATATAATTAAGAGGATATACTAATAGTAGAACTACAGCTTATTAAGTCTATAAGAATAATATATAGATTTTCCAGTAGAGTTAAGGTATTAAATTAATTAATTGTGCCAGTCCTATTAGAAAGATAGCTATATATATGGTAGTTAATTAAAGAAAGAGGAAATAATTCTAAGATTTGTGGAGTAACTATAAGAGGTGTGGTAGTTCTATATCTAATAGCTATCCCTATAACTTATAGGGAAAAGGCTAGTTAAGGAACTACTAAACTATATAACGTAGAATCTATAACTATTAGCTTCTAAATTATTTTAAAAATATAAATAAGAGATACTAATTCTACCTCCCGCTGTAAAATAAGGTTAGGTGTTATTAAAAGGTACCTTATAATCCCGGTAAAGCGGTAGGCTAAAATTCTATATAGGATTTCCTCCCTCTTAATTTGCAGTAATAAGTATAGTAGGTATTCTATCCAATATATAGTTCTAGAGTCTAAAAGTGGTTAGAAAAAAGAATACTAGGGAAAGTAGTAATTTATATATTATAAAAGTTAGTCTTAGAATATAGTAGTAGAAGATAGTACCTACCTCTTATATAAACATAAATATAGTACCTTAAGAAGTAGTTGCTACCTAAAATTTAATGGATAAGCTAACTGGGCCTCTAGTAATACTAAACTATTACTATAGCCTAACTTACTATAAGGGTTGCGCCTGTTAATACGCTATAAATAAGCCGCCGTAACCTTATTTACTAAAACGGAAGTGCTATTAACTTACTTTAGTACTTTACGCTAGCTTATATATTAGAGAACAATAAATAATATATCTAAACTTCCGTATATATTATATAGTATTAAATAATAGAGCTAAAGTGTATCCCTAGATTGGAAAAGGGCGAGAAATAACTAGCCTTCTTATATTTATTGTGCCCTATTAGCGCCGCCTATATCGCCTAAGTAGTAATATAATTATAACTGCGAAGGCTAGTATCCCAGCGATTGCACTAAGACTAACCCTAATACTTTTAGCCTTTACTATATAACTCTATAAAGAATTACTAAATAGTATACCGTTATTTAGTATTTATGTCTGCGTAGTAGTAGAAGCGGTATAATATTTATTATTAGAAGAAATAATAGTACGGAAAGAAGTAACTAGCGCACTAGGTTCCTCTAAGATTTGTAAGCTTATCTAAGCTCTGGAGTAGCTCCTACCTATAGCTATACTTAATAGAATAATTTCTAAAGTTAATATAGGAAAGATACTAAGAAGCTTAGTACTTAAGGACCCTAAACCTATTATTGAGGTAGCTAGTATAAAATTTGTAGTGCTACTCTAGTCTATCTAGTCCTGTCTAGTTAAACCTAGTAGTAAAACTGTAGCTATTTCTTTAGCTGGAATTATAGAACTTAAGGAAACTAAGGAACTAGGAGTGACGTTTAAGGCGCTTAAAAATTGTTTAAGTGACTATAGCGTTGTTAGAGAAGTTGGAATTATCCGTATAAGTGTATATGTAGTAGCTATAACTTTTATAATATAAAAAGAAGAGATAGAGATAGAAATAGAGGCTATAGGATCTAGAGATATATATAGAAGTCTAATAGTAGAGCTTATAGGATTTAAGATAAATATAGTGTTAGTTAGAACTAAAATAGATATAGTGCTAGTAAGAATTAAGATAGATATAATGCTAGTGGAAACTAAGGAAGATATAACGCTATTAGGAATTAAAATGGATATAGTGCTAGTGGGAACTAAGGTAGATATAGTGCTGGTAAAAACTAAAATAAATATAGTGCTGGTAAAAACTAAAATAAATATAGTGCTAGTAAGAACTAAGATAGTTTTAGTGCTAATAGGAACTAAGATAGGTATATTACGAGTTAGAACTAAGATAGCTATAGTACTAGTAAGGACTAGAATAGATATATAGTTTATAGGATTTGGGATATATATAGTATAGCTAAATGTAAAAGTATTGCTAGCTATTATAAGGCTCTCCCTATTTATAGGCCGTGTTAATAGGAAAGAGAGTAGCTATATAGATTTAGAAAGGGTGGTTAAAATACTTAAATATCTGTTTAAACTTAGGATTAAGCTTATAGACTAGGAAGCCCTACTAAGGGAGTCTAGAGAAGTGTATATTGACTTAGATATCTAGCTTAAATCTAATATAAGCGGCAGTACTATAGAGCGTAGTAGTCCGTTAGAGGGTTATATAATAATTATATCTGTCTCTAGGGAGTTAACGGATCTTAAAGTTAGATCTGTTATAGTGCCTATAAGAGAGATCTAGAGATTAGCTTTAGTATAAGCTATAGTAGCGCTTTAAGGTTCTATAGGGCTACTACTCTTTAAGGAAATTAGAAGACTATTTAAAGTTTAAATACTATTTAAAAGTTCTGTAGTAGTTATAATTACCCCTATAGAATTAATAGATATTAAAGTTAAGTTATTTCTAGTCCTTATAAGAGAGAGCTAGAATAAGGCTTTAGTATAAGTTATACTGGGGCTTTAAGATAGTATAAAGCTAGTACCCTTTAAGATAATTAAAAAGCTTCCTAAATATAATAATCCGTTTAGACTTGCTATAGTTGTTACTGTCTATTAGAGGTTAGTAGGTGTTAGAGTTATATCTATCCTAGCGCCTATAAGAGAAAGCTAAGATTTAACCTTAATATAAATTATAATACTACTCTAAGGCCCTATAAGACTAGTGGTTATAGGGAGAACTAAATAGCTCTTTAAAAGTAGAAGTCTATATATATTTATAATTGTTATTACTATTAATGGCAAGGTAGTAGATATTAAACTTGAGTCTACCCTAGTGCTTATACAAGAATAATAGGATCTAATATTAGAAGAAGTTGTGACAATTTAAAGCCTTATAAGGCTAGTGCTCTTAGAAAGGATAGAAGAGCTTTAAAAATCTATAGGACTGTCTAATAAGCTAATAATAGTATAAACGCTATCTTTAGAAGTTAACTTGTTAGTCTAAGTTTCTTAGGTTATAGTCTATACTAAAGAATAAGTATTAAAGTTACTAGGTAGTATTAAAGATATTCTTTTTATAGTAGTATTTTGTTACCTAGGAGCCCGTATAATTATTATAGCCGCGGATAATATTGCTTTAATATTATTATAACCTAAGAAGAAGTAAGGGATAAGAAGAAGTAGAAGACCTATAATAAGATTTGTTGCTATTTTTATACTTATTAATATAAGGAAAGTTATAGGTATATTACTTGTTTTCTAGGTGTTAATACCGCTTGCTAAATAATATTAGCGTATACCTTATTATTACCCTTAATAGTAGGTATAAAGTTAAGGGATTTACTAAATAGGAAAGGGTTTACCGACTTTATTATTAATATAATCGCCTATTATATATTTAGTTATTATAATACTACTCTATAACTATTAACTTAAGATAGGTATCTACTACTTTAATACCTCCCTTTATTAGATATAACTAATAGAAGCTAGCGATAATAGCGGGACTATAGAAGAAAATAAGACTTAGGGAGAAGGGACTGGCTTGTCTAATTTAAATAAGCATATTAGCAGGGAGGCGATCTGCTAATAGAGAGAAACACTTTTTAAAAAGGCGGACAAGTTAGGAAAAATAAGTAATATGTATATCTACCTTCTTATATATAATGGTAGAAGATACTACTTATATTTATCTAGAGATAAGCCTTCCTAGCTGCTATCTAAAGAGTATATTATATACTTTACTTACCCTCTTAATATAGTATATACTAATAAAATATAGAATTAAAGTTTCCTAATACCTAAAAAAAGAACTCTAGCTAATTTTAGGCTAAAATATAGGGGAATAAAGAGATAAATTTGTAGATATATTATATAGCTAGACTAGTTAAATAAATATTATTTCTATGCTTATGTTAATTTATTTAATTTCTTCTATTCGCTATTCTATATCCTTATAACCTAAAAATATAGACTACTAAATTTTATAAATGCTATAGTAAGTTCTAATTTATTTATAAGAGCCTTATATATTTAAATATAAGATTATCCCTAGTATTAGTTAAGCTAGGTATACTTAAGGCAGTATATAAGCTCTATTAGGGAGCTAACCCTAGCTAGGCTACGGCCGAAATTAATACTATTAATATATTATATCTGCCGCCTATAAAGGCTTTAAACCCTAAGGATCTATTAATTTACTTTATATTTAGCTAAGTTAAATATATCCTTATCCCTAATATATAACTCTTATACTTAAGTTTTATTAACGCTTAGGTATTCTCTTTAAGGCCCTTCTACCTATTTTTAGGCTATTTTTTATTTTAATATCTATAAGGGCCTCTAGTTTTAACTAGATACCTAAGAAGTATCTTATCTAAGATGTTGCTAGAATTAGCACTAAGGAATACTACTATATATACCCTAGGAAGTTATTAAGTGGAGATAATATCGTCTAGCTATAGTGTTATATTAACTAGTTATATAAAGCTTACTTACTAAAGGCATACTAGTATTAGTATTATAGAGTTTATAAAAAAGATATAGTAGAGTATAATAGAATAAAGGAAAAGACGGAGCTTATTTCTCTTTTAGTGGAGATATATTTAAAAACCGGCTAAATTATAGAGGCCGAAAAGTACTAGGTACTGCTAGTAGAGATAATTAAGAAACTAAGAGGGCTGGAGTATAGGGACACTTTAGAGAGTAAAATCTGCCTAGCTTATATCTATATTAAGTAGGAACAGCTAACTAATGCTAAAAAGCTACTACTATAGCTACTAGAGACTGGTAATAGGGTGTTAGGCTAATACTATCTATAGATATTAAGTATAATAACCGTCTTAGTAGAAGTCTATTATTATTAAAAACGGTAAATAGAAGCTAATAAGCTGGAAACTTAAGTAATAGAGATAAGAAAGAGAATTCTAGGCCTATAGTATCCTAAGACTCTAAAAAGTATAGAAGAGCTAAGTTCTAAATACCGTATAAAGAACTAACTAGTGGAGGTAGAGGAGTTATAGAAATAAGTTATAGAGATAAGGAGTAAGATAGTTGGAAAGGACTATCTAGATACTATTAGTAGTATAAGTAATCTAGTATTTATCCTTTATAAATAGGGATAAAAGGAGGAGGCTAAGAAGCTAAATATAGAAGTAGTAAAAATAAGAATTAATATATAGGGCCTAGCGTATCTAGATACGTTTATAAGTATAGCTAGACTTTTAGCTACCTGTTACTAAGCCTATAATAGCTTACTTTGATTTAAATAGCGAAGAAGGAAATGCGTATATTAATTGATTTTAATAAAATTAACTTAAGAGTAATATCCTTATATGTCTACTATATTAGATATATTTTACTAGTAAGGGTAGATTTATTAGAGTTATATACTAGAATAATATTAAGGGCTTAGTAAATAAGTAAAGATAGTAGCCTATTTGCGGCTAGCCTAATTTTAGCATATATAAGTAATAGAACTACGGGTTATTATCTTAGGGTTTCCCGCTATATAACCCTACTAGGGGCGTAATTGGCGAAATCAAGGTATATATACTATAATAAAAGTAAGTAAGGTAAAAGGAGTTATTAAATAGGACGATTAAGAATAAGAACTCTAGTTTATTGTAAGAGGCTTTAGAGCCTTATTAAATATATAAAGTAGGTAAGTTACTAATATCCCTAATCTAACCTAGATATAGTAGTAATTAACGCTAGGCCGATAGGAGTATTAGTATTGCTATATTAGGAAATAGAGGAATAATAAAAGTATAAAAATAGTAGTAATATTACTATCTAAACCATTATAGCTATTAAATCTCCTCCTTTATATATTTAAGGAACTTTCTTAATTCCTTATTAGAAGGAATTTTATAAAGTTTATTGCTATAGAATTATAACTGCTTGGTATAGTTAAGTGATTTAATAACCGCGCCTAAGGTTATCTTTGGTAGAAAGTTATATCTAGGACTATATAAACGGATTTTATAACTAATTAGGATATAATTTATAAAATCTAAAGCCCCTAACCGTAAGTTATCTAAGGCCTACTATCTTAATTTCTAGCCTAGCTTAATACTAATTAGAATAATTAATAGTCTAAAAAGATTCTATTGGGTTCCCTCTATACTATAAATTTTATTATACTTATTAATAGACTTAACTATATTCCTAGTTAATACTTTAATGCTTAATATTACTAATTAAGCGATAACTTTAGGGACTAAGATAATATATACTATTGGGGTTGTAGCTGTTTCGGCGGCCGCCTTAAAGGATTATATAGTACTAGCTAAAAGAGATTTAAAACAAGCTGGGAGAACGAACCCCTTATCCTAAGATTTGTCCTACTATATATCTCTCTATAGTTTTTTAGCGTTTAGTGTATAATCTTAAAGTGACTAGCCTTAGTAGTAGTAATAACGTGTAAAGTATAGCACTTGGCGTATATTAGCTAAGATAGTCTAATTATTAACCCCTTTAGATTTTAATCGCGTGCCTTTAGCAATTGCTTTATTAAGGAGAGGTATAACTTTATCCTATTTCTTGTCCTAGTGCTCCCCCTTATAGCCTATACCCTAAAGGTTTTCTTAACTATCCTTAAGTCCTCCCTTAAGCTCTTCTTTATAACTTACCTATATATTATAAAGCTCTATAAAGCTTTTATAGGCTAGTATATTATCTATAAGGCTAAGTACTTTAGTTAATTTATCGTCTATTATAGCTAGGTTTAAGTATAATATAAACTAAATAGTAGCTTTTATATTATAAAGCTTTAGTGCTACGTAAATAAGGTCTACTATATATTTTTACGTAGTGATATTAGCTGGTTGAGATATCTATCTATTAGAGATATGGATTTTAAAACAATAACTTAAAATATTATTAAATATATCTATAAAATATTTGAAAATAGAGTATATTATTTAAGAATATTTAGGAGGAGGATTATTAGGTAGCTTTTGTAAGGGAAAAGCTGGGCTGTATATTACTCTCTAGCCGTCTAGGTTTTAAAACTTTAAATTTATATAACCTATAGTGAAAGGATTAAAGTTAAATAATTAATGAATATATAGGCTTCTTGGGTAGGTATTTATACTAATTTTATAAAGCTTTAATATATACCTTACTAACTTAATAGCTATATAAACCTTACTATAAGGCCGAATACCTAGGCTTTTATTACTAAGTAGGCTGTAAATAGGGCACGGTTTAGATTTAGCTCGAAGTCGCGGATTTCTGCCTTAGCTATTTTTTATAGATTTATTATAGTTCTTTATTATTTAATAGATTAAGCCTTACTAAGTACGCCTTATTATAGAGGTATTAATAGAAAAAGGACTTATTCCCTAGCGGAACTATCCTACCACCTTAAAAATCTATATTAGTTGGCGTGAGGCGTAATAGGGAAGCGTAGGTATTACTACCTAGAAGGATTAAAAGGGCTAGGTGGGTTAGGTGGGTTAGGTGGATTAGGTAGATTAGGTAGATTAGGTAGATTAGGTAGATTAGGTAGATTAGGTAGATTAGTTTAATATATTAAAACGACTAGCTATAAAGAATATGCTAAACTAAAATATAATTAATGTTGAGGTACTGCGGATAAAGGCCTATAGAGATCTCCTATGCTTATTATAAATTGTGGTAATACCCTATAGGAATTTATATTAGTAAAGAGCCCCTATATTTAATAGGGGGTGGGTTTTTAAAGGCGAAGCTTATAATACTAAATAATACTAAAGAGTAGTATTTATATTAATTTAATAATATAAGTAAGTTATATCTAGGGGCACGAAATACGTATAGTATTGTATGCTCTTTTGGATAATAGTAACTGTCGATTCTATTAAGGTAGACTATATAGTCTATATACTAACGCGCCTCCCCCCTAATTAGTTAGTATATAAGTAGTTAGTGTACTAAACGCGTAACTACACGTCTGGTATACTACGTGCTATAATTATATAAGTAGTTTTATTTATAGCATATTTATTCTTATAAATAAAGGAGAGCTATAAAAGAAATTAAATTTAAATATAAAAACGCCCCCCTTCTAAGTTTCTATTTCTATCTTTATTTTTAGGCTATATTATAGTACTAGTAGGAAGTAGTAGCTATAGTAGACGTTATAGTAGACGTAGGGCTTATATAACTTTTACGTAACTAGGGATTGTATATAACTCCTTGCGTTACTACTTATCCTTTCCTTTTCTTTTCTTTAGCTTTAGATTCTTGTTTATAGATAATCTAATTATATAGGCTTGCGCGTCCCTTTTGCTGTGCTTGTGCCTTAATTAACTAAGTTACTAATAGGCTATATAAGAAAAAAAGAAAAAAAGAACTACTAGAGAAAAATTAGGCAGCTATTGCCGTATACTCTTCCCTTTCTATCTTCTACGCGTTTACCTATTTGTTAAATAGAGTAGTTAAGAAGGAGAACTCTATTAAGCTTTAATATATATAGTTAAGTTAAATAGCTAAGATACCTAACTATAACTTTAATACTTAAGATCTAGTTATAATTAAAAAATGTAAGCTTTATAGTGTAGGGAAATAATTAAGCGACTTTTTTTATAAATATAGCTCTAAAGTCTCTATATATATATAAGGTAAGTAGTAAGAAGATAATAATAATAATCTATAATTGCAACTGTAGATAATATTACTTAGTTAGTAATAGGTAATAGAAATAGGTAATGGAAATAAGTAGTAAGATATATAATATTAAGAAATAGAGTAGTAAGTTATAAGGCGGTATAAGCTTTGGTATTAGTAGTTAGTTATAAAAAATAATATTTTATTATATTTTTGCTTTATAGTACGCCGGATATAAACCTTCTAATTTATAAGGGAGTACTATAGTACTGCCCTTGTCTAAACTTGATAATCTTTTTCTACTAATATAGACGAATAAGGCGCCTAGGAGCGTAAGTGCTACTATAGCGCTAATAACTATTCCTGCTACTGTTATACTAGAAAGGCCTTAGGAAGGTAAATATAGAACTAGAGTTGTAGATAATAAGGTGCTACTAATTGTCGTGGTTAACGGGGAGGTTAACGTAGGCGCCTAAGTTAAGGTAACTATGCTTGAGGCTTTAGCTAGGAATAGTTTACTAGGATTTAGTATAAAGGTTGAATTTTTAGTATACGCCCTCTATACGGCGATGGTTTTGGTCTTGTTCTATACCTACTTTTAGTAGGCTAATCTAAGATAAGATATATATGGCTTCTAAAAATAGTAATAGAAATAATAATAATAATAAAGTAAAAAAGGAGGGGGGGGGGAATAGTAAATAATTTATCTCCTTATAGGATTTATTACTCCTACTATTCCTTATTAAATATATAATTTAGGAGCTAAATAGTAGAAGAATATTGGCGCGGTATTATTAATGGTAAGGTTCTATAACGGCGGCTATTAAAATATAAATTACCAATTAAATAAAGTAGATATATTAATTTTTACCTTATTAGATACTACGCCTATTGGATAAAATCTAGAGAAGAAGCTAGTTTTTTACGGCCCTATTATCTTATAAGGAATATACGGGTCTTTTTTATATCAGTTTAGTAATAAAGGTATAGAGAGAACTAATACGATTTAGACTTATATTTATACTCGGCGCGAACTATAGAATAATTAGGCGGGAAGAATTGGAAATAAATAATATCTCCTATATTTACTGTTATAGTATTTAGGATAAATCGCTATATTAGCTTCCTAATTATAATAATATAGAGTTTTATATTATTACTATTAGTAGTAGTTATAGAAGGGCTTGCTAAACTTAATATTAAAGAAGGTGGAATAGAAATTAAAGAATATATTTCTTTAGAGGAGTAACTTATACCTAAAACCTATATAATAAATTAGATAAGGGTAAGAAAGGTTATTAAAGCCTTAGGGGTTATTTAAAATATAATAAATAAAATGAAAATTAAAGTAAAAGAAAAGAAATATTAGATTAATTTAAAACTTAAGGATAGTAGGGTATAATTTAGCTTTAGCTTAGAGTCGCTAAAGTCTACTTAGTAATATTAGTGGTTAGGTTAGGTTAACCTAATAAGAAAATACTAGCCTAACCGCTAATATTACTAGGTTTATTAAAATCTATATTAATTAGCGTAAGGTATAATAGGGAAGCGTAGGTATTACTACCTAGAAGGATTGAAAGGACTAAGGTGGCTTAGATAGCTTAGGTGGATTAGGTAAATTAGGTAGATTAGTATTAGCGACTTAGTTAATTAAGGCACGGACACAGTAAGAGAGATGCGTAAGCCTGTATAATTGGATTATCTATAAATAAGGATCTAAAGCTAGAGAAAAGAGGAAAGGAGGAGAGTAGTAGTGCTTAAAGCTATATATAATTCCCTGGTCACGTAAT
>Ga0193728_1001450_pt1 | contig 12072 bp, 12 predicted proteins | sample U1c1metaG_FD_143037 | JGI IMG/M metagenome (GOLD analysis project Ga0193728, IMG submission 143037) | Soil microbial communities from a riparian zone of the East river system, Colorado, United States - U1c1 | ecosystem: Environmental > Terrestrial > Soil > Riparian zone | place: USA: East River...
CGGCCGAGGAAACCCGCAGCCTTTTGTTACCGAGATCTCGTAGTAGTCAACGGTGATGAACACAAATTCAAACACACTCGCCAGCAGGTTAGCCGATCCAAGGCGGGCACACCGCAGGGACTCCCATGTGATCCGCAGCGCAAGATCAGCCCAGCGAGATGGGACACGCTGAGAACGCATGAATAAAACCGTTGTGTTGATCATGGTCGTAATCGGGAGTGCTCTGGCAACGTCCTTAGAAGCCGTCGAGCCCGAACTGGCGCTGGCCCAAACGGATGCAACCACTTGGCGGCCCGAAAAATCCACCCCCCAAGCAAGGATCTGGCAGGACGGGATCGGAGTGGCTTTAGAAAGCACACAATTCAAGCCGGGTTCTTAGTACGGGGTGGTTTTGGAACAGCATCCTTTGGAAGCTGGGAAGCGCACGATCTTTCGATCGGATCAGTCAATGCCGGTTGGATGCTCACCGACGTCGTCGGCAGAGACTATTTTTTCAAGGGCAATCTGGAGGTAATCGGCGAGGCATTTAGCGGCATTGAGTTCCATCCTCGCACCCGCTATCTGGCGGGGTTCACTCCGTTGCTTCGCTATGACATCGCGACGGGAACGCGGTGGGTGCCTTTTCTGACTTGTGGCGCGGGGGTTACGTTAACCGATATCGGCCGCCCCGATCTCAGCGGCACTTTTCAATTTGATCCGCAAGGCGGCGTCGGCACCCATTATTTTTTTCGAGAGAATGTCGCATTTACCGCAGAGTGGCGCTGGCTTCACGTTTCCAACGCCGGAATCCGCGAACCGAGCCATGGAACGAATACCCAGATGTTCAGGGCTGGCATCACCTTGTTTTTTGACGCGGTTTGCTTGGCCTCGGTGAAAAGATGAAGTTCAAAATGAATTAAACCAAGCCCGTGAAAGGAACAACCAATGAAACATAAAGAGAAAGCATCAAAGAAATCCTCACTGAAATGCAGAACCATCCCACCCGCATTGCCAAATGCGAACCCGCTGCAGACGCGACTCATGCACCTGGGCGCCGTCTTGGCAATGATCCTGTTAAGCGGTTGCGCTTCCGCCAGCCTTCAAGCGAATTCTGATCCATGGCAATACAACCCCACCACCGGTTACCCGGTTGTCGGCGGTCCGCGGTGGGGTGACTGGTAACGGTGACTGGCTCCAAGCCGCCGCAAATAAGCCGCCTGTGCAGCAATTGGTCGAGCAGCCAAAATGGGACACCCTGGGCCTCTTTGAAGAATTTGGCCGCCCGTCATCGCATCAGCCGTACCGGTACGGCCGTTCCATGGCGAACGTGTTGGGCAGGTGGCGCACTTCGCGGACGCCGCCGTTTTCCAGGAGCACTTCGACGATATCGAACCGCAGTTTCACTTGCGGGTTTTTCAGCAGCCGCAGATAATCCAGGGCCGCCCGGGTAAGCCGTTGCCGGCGTTCCTTGTTCACGGCTGCGGCCGGACGGACCCAATCCTCGGAAGAACGCGCTTTGACTTCGATGAACACGAGGCAATCGTCGTCGCGGAAAATCAAATCCACCTCGCCGCGCGGGGAGCGGAAATTGGCGGTGAGAAATTTTAATCCCTGGCGCTGCAGATGCTTCTTCGCGGTCCGCTCGCCAAGTTCGCCGTGGCGCAGGTGGAGCGGCTTTTCTTTCGCAGTCCACCACGATTTGATGCGCACCAACAGCTTCACCGACAGGATTGCTTTGATTGCATTCCGGCCTCCTTCTATAACTCTGAGGCCAGCAAGACAACTGAATTATGCAGCCCGTCGTTCGCAATTGCCCGGTGTGCGGCCGGAACCAGGCCCGGGCCTGGCTGGAGAAAGGCGCGCTCAAACTGGTCCGTTGCGATGAGTGCTCGATGCTCTATGCCAATCCCGTGCCGGCGGAATTCGCCTCGGGACAATATTATGACGAGGCCGGCGCGGAATATTATCTTTCACCCGCCAAGCTCGAGAGCGATTACGCCGCGGTTCGATTCGAACGCGAGCTGCGCCTGTTCCGAAAACATTGCGCGAGCGGATCGGTGCTGGACGTGGGGTGTTCGTCGGGCGCCTTCTTGTTTCAATTGAGCCGGCGGTTCGAAGGCGCTTATGAAGTTATGGGCACGGACGTCAGCGGCGAGCCGCTCGATTATGCCGAGTCGCGCGGAATTCCGGTGGCTCGCGGCAACTTTTTGACGCAAGACTTTGGCGGGAAACAATTCGACGCGGTGACTTTCTGGGCGGTGATCGAGCATTTGCTGGAGCCAAGGAAGTTTTTGGAAAAGGCGGCCAGGCTGATCAAACCGGGCGGATTATGCGTGGTCCTGGTGCCGAACATGAAGTCGCTGGCCGCGCGCTTACTGGGCGCGCGTTACCGATACATCTATGCGCAGCATTTGAACTATTTCACGGCCGGGACGCTAAAACAACTCGTGGAACCGAAGTTCTCGGTCCTGGCAGTCCGCTTCACGCACTTTAACCCAATTGTTATCTGGCAGGATTGGCGGCGGGGCGGACGGGAGATTTCAAACCAGGAGCGCGGCGAACTGCTGAAACGCACGACGGCTTACAAAGAGAACCCATTGATGAAGCCCGCAAAAGCGTTGTACAAATTGACCGAAGCGGGGCTGGCAACGCTTGGATTGGCCGATAACATAGCGATGGTACTGCGGCAGAAGTGAAGGGAACAGGCGATGTTCCTTCGGCTGCTACGATTTTTGAGCGGCAGGCAGATCAAACAATTCCGGCTCGCGCTCCTGCTGGCGGAAGGGGGCGAAACTGCGCCGATGGATGGGAGTGGGACCGCGTTCGTTGATTGCGGCGTAATGCTGGGGCGTGGCATAGCCTTTGTGCGCGGCGAAACCGTAGCCGGGATAAGACTTATCCAACTCACGCATCATCCGATCGCGAGTCACCTTGGCGAGCACGCTGGCCGCGGCCACGGAATAGCTTTTGCAATCGCCTTGAACCAGTGCGGTCTGGGGATACGGAAGCCACTTGATCCTCAGGCCATCGATCAGCACGTGTTGAGGTTTGGGGTCCAACTGATCCAAAGCCAGATGCATGGCCCGCCAGGCTGCCTGCCGGATGTTGATCCGATCGATCATCTCCACGTCCACACTCGCAATGGCATAGCGGATCTCCGGGTTAGTGGTAAGAAGCAAATAAAACTTTTCCCGCTGCTCCTCGGCAAGCTGTTTGGAATCGTTCAAGCCTCGAAGCTTTCGGTAAAGCCCGCCTTCCAGCCAGGCGCAAGGAAAAACGACCGCCGCGGCCACGACGGGCCCCGCCAGCGGGCCGCAGCCGGCCTCGTCGGCGCCCGCCACGAGCGATAGACCCTTGCGCCAAAGGTCGGATTCGTAGGAGAGTCGATGCCAGTATTTGGCGCTCATTAGTCAAGGGTCAAAATGTTTCCGCGATCAATGCATTTCCACAGCGCAGGTCCCGATTCCCTGGCGATAATAATTGAACTGCACGTTCGGGTGATCCGCCAGCAGCGACATGGGCACGGCCGCATCCGGAATCTTGAGGGCGATCATCAGGCAAGTCAACCGCTGGCCGAAAGGGTTATCGTGCGTTCCTGCGTGCCAGATTGAAACCTTCTCCGCTTGCCACGTTTCAACAGGCCCCACCGAGATGGCCCTGGTAGGAATGAGTGAAATATTTCCGCCGCCCGAAGTGCGCGCGTTTTGCGTGATGGTCAACGGATGCAGATCCACGACGCGCGTTGTGAACTGGCGATATTCCTTTGGCGCGGGCGGATGGCGTGTATATTTGCCCTTTCGGCGAGGCGGATCATTGAACGCCCAATGCTTCACGTCGCCCTGCCCGCCTTGCATAACCGCGCAGCGGACGCCTGCCGCCCAGCTTTTGCGGTACGCTCTCGTATCCCCTTTCGGGAAATGCAGGTTGGCGCCGGGCATCACCAGGTCCTTGCGGATGCGGCTGAAGCAGAAGTCGCGATCCGCCTTTTCGAAAGACAGCGGATGAGTCGGTGGCACTTCTTTGCCATCGAGGAACCATTCGTCCATGCCCCAGAAATGGCCCGACTTGATATTCAGCGCCAGGTCATTCACCAGCCGCGCCACCAGCGGCAATTGTTCGGTGGGGCCAATCGGGCCGCAAATGCCGACGGGATTATCCGGGGTGGATTGCCGCCAGGCGGTGATGTACTCCAGGGCCTCGGCCAGGTAAAATTCCTCGAGCGTTTCATACACGGCGACTTTAAATCCCGGTCGGGACAGTTTGGCCATTTTTTCGGGCGTCAACTTCGCCGCGTCGCGAATGATCTCGTCGTCCAGGGTCGTGTAATCCCACCAATCGGGGGCGATAGAACTGAGCTTGCGCGGCACCGAATCGTTGTAGTGAACCCGGCGCGGGCGCTCAAGGAATTGTTTTGAGATCAAACCCCTGCTTCCAACTCCTTCTCGTAGGCTCTATTCACCAAATAATTTCCCCCCAACGCTTTCGCCAATGGATTGGCGTCGGGAGCGCAAAAGCCGAGGTGAAAATGCCGCCGCCACCCCTCCGCATGCTGGAACTGCCTGGACATCCGGCCGAGTTCCAGTGACGTATCCTCCATCGCGAGCAGGTAGGAATTCATGCCCTGGCTTACGCCCAGCCATTTCTGCTGGCTGAGGTGCGCCGCGAGCGCATCCCGTTTAGCTTTTTGGACGGAGACAGTATTGACGAAGCAACCGGGAATCACACGCCGCCGCAAGCCGTCGCGCAAGCCGTGCGGCATCGCATGGTAAAGCGTGATCTGGCCGTCGATCGCCTGGCGAGCTGGCGTCGCCCGGAAATTTGCCATGCCGCGCGTGAACGCCGCCGTGACCGCCAGGCGGCCGGTGTTGGTGTGGTCTTCCATGTAATCCTGCGGGGAATGCGTGAGGACAATGCCGGGTTTTACTTGGCGGATAATCGCCGCCAATGCCCGCAGCAACTCCAGGCTGTAAAGGATCTCGAGATCGTCGGTCAAACTAGCGTGAAAACTGGCTCCCAGGATTTTTGCCGCGGCGCGCGCTTCCGTTAGGCGGATCGAGCGTGTCGTCGCGGAATTGTATTCGGCACTGCCGCAATTGCCGCTGGCCAGATTCAGGTAGTGGGTTTCGTAGCCGGCTTTTTTCAAGAGCAGCAGCGTGCCGGCCATGTAAAACTCGATATCATCCGGGTGCGCCCCAATCGCGATGGCAACTTTATTGGACATAAAACATCGCTCGCCTATCCCACCAGGCGGAAGAAAAACTATACCATGGGCTTAACTCATTCCTTTAAAACCTCACTTTGTCATCTCGGCCATCTTCACGGGCCGGCCCAACGCGGCCGAGCGGTCCGCCGCAAACATCACTTCATGAGTTCGCGCGGCCGCCGCAAAATTTGTCAGCGGCATCTCTTTGCCGTGGTCGAGTGCATTAAAAAATGCCTCGAACTGCGTTAGGTAGGGATGATCCGAGACATCGCCCGAATCAAGCAGCTTCATAGCCAACGCGCTCCAGGCATTTTTGTTGGCGCGCAGTTTCATCGAATGAAATTTGTTATCCAGCAAACTCCCTTCGCTGCCCACGAGATGCGTGTGAAAGTAATAAGGCTGCAAACAATCCACCACGGCGGCACACTTGCCCACCCGGCCATCGCTGAATTTCAAGATGCTGACGCTGGTGGTGGGGTACTCATATGGGGCAAAGATCTTGCTCTTGGATTTGGTATCATAACTCGTCACCTCCGCCACGTTGTCACCCAGGCAAAGGAGCAGGGCATCCAACGCGTGGCAACCGGCTGTCAGCAGGGAGCTCCCGCCGGCCGCTTTGCGCGTGTTCCAGCGGAACTGGCCGTACCACGGTCCGATGCCATGATAATAGTCCACCTCGCCGTAGTGCAGTTTGCCCAGCAACCCCTCATCAATAATGGCTTTGGTCACCTGAAACTGGCTCGAGAACCGGCATTCGAAACAAACGCACGTGCGCACCCGGGCCTGTGCGACGGCTTTTTGCATCGCGCGCAACTCTCTTAGCGAAAGACAGAGCGGCTTCTCGATAATCAAATGTTTGCCCGCCTTGGCCGCAGCGATGACCTGCCTCGCGTGGTCGTACGGATAACTGCAGACGGAAACCGCATGAATGTCCGGATTAGCCAGCATCTCGTCCAAGTCATTGTAAGCGGTGACGTTCCCTCCATATTTGGAGCTAAGCTCGCGCGAATCGAGTTTGCGTGAAGAATAAACCGCCGTTACCTGGGCCAGCGGCGTCGCGTTAATCGCTGGAATATGGGCCGTGGCGACCCAACCAAAGCCAATAATTCCGACGTTGTATTTCTTTTTCATGAGGTTCAGAAAAATTTTGTTGGTCTCGTGCTGACGAGCAAATGCGACAACCTTTGGATACGGTTGTCAAAACAAAATCTGCGAGGAGCTGGGCCGCACGGAACTCGGGCGCTCGTTGAGGGCATAAGAAAAGTTAAGGGTTGTGGGCGGCGGTTGTCCTTGCGGCTCAACCACCTCCCGGATCGTGGGTTACGTAACTTTCCCGATTGCGGCCAGTATTCTCCGTGATTGTGGTCTGGCGAGGGCGACTTTACGCTGAAGCTCGAGATTTGATTGACCGATGCACGGGTTTACGTATCATCTGCTGGCGGCGATGTTTGCTGGAATGAGTTTTCTTTCCCCGGAAAATTTCCGGGCTGGTTGCAAGAAAACCGCTCCGTTCCCTCGACGGCCCGTCTTGTCTTGCCGCGGGCCTGAAATCTTTTGCGAAACGGTGCGCATTCTTATTTGATGAAAACTTTACTGGTCCTGGCCCCCCATCCGGAATTGGCCGAGGCCCTGCGGGAGGGAATTAATCCCGAGCAATATCGCTTCATGCACCGGGCCACCCTGGAGGAGGCGGAACCGGTATTGATTCATGGGCTGGTTGATGCCTGCATCATCGACTTTGAACTTACCACCGTTCAGGGACTATGGGTGCTGGAAAAGCTGCGGCGCCTCGCACCGCGGTGCCCGATCATTATTTATGTGGGCAGCAAAGCCTGGGAATGGGAAGAGGAGGCTTATTTGCAAGGCGTCGCCCATGTGCTCACTAAACCTTTGCGGCCGCGCATGCTAAATGTGATCCTGGATCGTCTTTGGCCGACCCCGAGCCAACCCCAGCGCCTATTGCCGCCCGTGCCGTCCGCAGCCCAGGAAGTGACTGTCGTCAGGTCTGCCGAAACTACGTCGCGGCTTGTGTTAGGCGGTACGCCTACGGCTACAGTGCTGCGGGATTTCTCTGGCATTTTGACTCATTCACTCGATGCCGAGGGGATGCTCAACCAGTTCTTGGTTATGCTTCGGGAAATGCTGAGCATCAATCGGGCCGCGATTTTCCTGCGGTCGCCCTTCTCCCCGCCGGGCGACCCCGCCGCGCCGCACGAGAGCCGCCGCCTGCGCGCCTTAAGCTCGATGGGGTTGTCCTCCGGTTTGCTGCAACATTTCGAACTATCGCTCGAAGGGGGAATCGGTGGACAACTTTTCCGGCTGGGCCGGATTCTGCGGCGCTCGTCCGAGGAAGCTCGGACCGATGCGGAAGCGAGCAAGGAATTTGAGTTGCTGGGCGCGCAGGTGGCGGTGCCAATTCTGGATCGCGAATCTCTTTTGGGAGTGGCTGTTTTTGATGGCCGCATAACCGGAGAGCCGCTGGTTAATTCGGAACTTGAGCTGATTTTTCATTTGCTCGAGCAAGTCGGACTAGCCCTCAAGAATATCTGGCTTCACTCCCAACTGTCGGCCAACCACGAAATGATGGCGGGCATTTTGAAGGAACTCAGCAGCGCCTGTGTGGTCGTCAACCGGGACCTGGCCATTCTGCACGCCAACAAAATGGCGCGGAAATATTTCACGCAAGGGGAGCGCCCGAGCGGGGACCTCGAGTTCGGGGACTTGGCCCCGCTGCTCGGCTCCAAGATCTACCAGGTGCTGCGCACCGGTTCCGCGATCTTCGGTTTCAAATATGAGCCGGAGAATTCACCCGGAACGGTGTATAACATCAACATCGTCCCCTTTCAGCGAGCCCAGGCGGGTCTGCCCGCCTCCGCCCTGCTAATGGCGGAAGATCAGAGCCAAAGCCGCCAACTTCAATCGCTTGAAATCGAGGCTGCGAATCTGCGCCTGGTCCGGGCGATGGCCGATCGGCTAACGCATGAGGTGGGCAATGCCATGGTTCCGCTCTCGACCCACCAGCAGTTGCTGGCAGATAAGTGGAAAGATCCCGAATTCCGAACCTCCCTCGATGCGGCCCTTGCCGACGGCGTCAAGCGCGTTACGCGCCTGATTAACCAAATGCGTTTTCTGGCCCGCGACGCCATGATCTCTCCTGACACTTTTCCCCTCGCCCCATTGCTGGAAGAAGCCTTTCAGGAGGCTCGCAAATATCAGCCGGTCAAAGCCGCCCAACTCAAATACGAAACCGGCGCCACGCCCATCGTTCTGAGCGGCGATCGCCCCGCGCTCAAGCACGCTCTGACCGAAGTGATGCTTAATGCCCTCCAGGCGAACCCAGCGGATCCAAAGGTCGGAATTCGGCTGCACTCCGAATCCAACGCCAACGGGACGGAAGGCTTTCAGCTCGAGGTGCAGGACAACGGCTCCGGTTTCACAGCCGAAACCGCCGAGAAGGCTCCGGCACCCTTTTTCACCACGCGGAACGTCGGCCTGGGGCTGGGACTGACGGTCAGCCGGAAGATCATCGAAACGCATCGCGGCAAACTCGAGCTCATCCTGCCCCGATCCGGCCAGGCGGGTTTTGTGCGCATCTTTCTGCCGCTCGATGCCGGCGCCACAACCCCCGTCTCCTAAGCTTTCTGCTTGCCCGCGGAGCGGATTTCTTTAACATGGCGCTCCGTGTTAAACGCCGCAGCTCCTTGCCTTAAGCTGGTTGGCGGTTTGCGGCTGTGAATATGGCTTTCCTGATGCCAATCGATACGGCCCAAACCGAAGGCACGCCTGCCCCGAGACGCAAGGGAACCTTGCTAATCGTGGATGATGAAGATGGGCCGCGGCAATCTCTACTCGTCATCTTTAAAGACGATTACCACTGCCTGCTCGCGTCCGACGGAGCCACCGCAATCGAAATCGCCCAAAGCCAGCGTGTGGATGTGGCGATCCTTGATATTCGCATGGCGGGGATGTCCGGCATCGAAGTCCTCGAACGTTTGAAATATGTCGATCCCAGCCTCGAAGTCGTCATGATGACGGCCTTCGAAACTACCGACACGATGCGGCAAGCGTTACGGCTGCGCGCGTGCGATTACATCAATAAACCGTTCGACCTGGCGACGATGCGCTCGGCCGTGGCCAACGCCATGCAACGGCGGACCCTGGAAAGCGAAATCCACACCAACGCCGAAAAACTGCAGGAACTTCTCACCGACCTGCAAGACCAGAAAATTGAGGAACAGATGTCCCACACGCGCGGCGAAATCTACGCCAGCATCATCCATGACATCAACGGCCCGCTTACGGTCATTTCGGGATTCATTCAACTAATGAACCAGAGGATCGGCCATGCTACCCGGCTGGAAGCCGAGGACGTGGAATTCGTCAAAGACCGCCTGAAAACGATCACGCGCCAGGTGACGAACTGCATCGAAATCTCGCGGCGCTACCTCAGCTTCCTGCGCGAGCGCACCGAGGATGGTCCTCGCGTGGGAATGAATCAGCTCTTAACCGACCTCGCGCACCTCGTCCGCGTCCATCCCAGCCTGCAAAACAACAAATTTGTCGTTCATCCGCTGACCGAGGACATCGCAGTGAGGATGAATGGCACCGATGTCATCCAGGTCTTGTTGAATCTCACCGTCAATGCATTCCAGTGCTCTTCCGCAGCGCACTCAGTGGAGATCGAAGGCCGCGTCCTGGAACACCCGCTGGATCTGGCCGCTTTCAAAGATAGTCCGCAGGCCCGCTTGCTGAACGTTGAAAACTTCCTGAACACGCCGCCGATGGTGATGGCTTCGGTGCGTGACACCGGCCCCGGAATTCCCGCCGAGGTCCTGCCCAAAATCTTTCAACCGTACTTCACGACTAAAGGGGCTCGCCAAGGTACCGGCCTGGGCCTGAATATCGTCCAACGCCTCATCAAAGAAGCCAAGGGCGCTCTCCACGTCCACACTGAACCTGGCGAAGGCACGACGTTTATCGTTTGCCTGCCTGCCGTCCGCCTGGCGGCCAGCTAACCCGAACTGAACCCAGGCGCCCTGAAAATCTGCGCCGAATGAAGCCGGCAAGATTCTGCCGCGGATGGCAACCCCGCTGGAAGATGGTCCGAGCTTTTAGCGTATAAACCGCCCGCCATTGTCTTATTCTGTCGCGATGTCAGACTTGGGCCGAACCGCGACCACTTACCGCTGCGAGCGGTGGCGCGCTTTGGCCGGCGGCATCCTCGAAGCTGCAGCCACCATCTTCCTGCTGCTCGTAGCCGTTAGTTTCTATCGGGCGGGTCCATTGGCCAAAGCGTTAGTCGCGGGCGGGGGCAGCCTGGGCCTGCCGCTGGCCCCGTGGGTTGTTCTGAAAGTGGAAGCCGCCGACTGGCCCGTGGCGAAGGCTGCCGCGCGCCTCGCGGCGGTCGGCGCCCTTTCCTTCCTCCTCATGGCCCTGGTTCCTACCCTCCCGATTTACGTGGCCGGCTGTGTCATCGCCTTAACGACCTCGTCCGCAGCCATTCCGCTCCTCACGCAAATCTATCAGGAAAATTACCCCAGCCGCGAGCGAGGCAAGCTGTTCTCGCGGACCATGATGATCCGCATCGGCACGACCGCCGTGTTCAGCGACCTTGCCGGGCGCGCGTTGTCGGGGCACATCGCCTATTTCCGATGGCTGCTGGTGGTCTTCGCCTTGGCCTCCGGCTTCGCGGCGCTTTGCCTCACCCGCTGTCCGTCCCGGCCCCTTACTGCCTCAGGCGGCACCCATCCGTTCCACGCTTTCCGTTACCTGCGCGAGGATCGCATTTTCCGGCAAACCATCATCTCCTAGATTTTTCTTGGCTTCGCCACCCTGATGGTGGCCCCTTTGCGCGTTGAATATTTGGCCAATCCCAAATACGGCGTGCGCATTCATGGAGATCTTCTAACCGCAGGCACAATCGCTCTGTTTACTGGCGTCATCCCAAATATCGCGCGTTTGATCCTCAATCCAATTTGGGGCTGGCTCTTCGATCGCATGAACTTTTTCGTCCTGCGCATCACGCTTAACATCGGCTTTGTGATGGGAATCATCTCCTTTTTTGCCACCGGCAGCCTGGCGGGCCTGGTTCTCGGCGCGGTTTTCTTTGGTATCTCCAACGCTGGAGCCGATGTCGCCTGGAGTCTGTGGGTCACCAAATTCGCCCCACCCGACCGCGTAGCCGATTATATGTCGGTCCATACTTTCTTTACCGGCGTGCGCGGGCTGGCCGCACCGCTGGCGGCTTTTTATCTGGTTTCACGTTTTCCGCTAAGCGCGATCGGCTGGCTCAGCGTCGGTTTGATCGTGATCGCCTCCTCATTCCTTATTCCCGAAATTAAATTTGGAAAAATCGGCCGACGGCATGCCGCCGCGTTGGTTGAAGAAATCTCGGATTGAGTAGATGGCGATGGGTTGTTGATGGAGAGAAATTGATTTCAAATCCTTTTGTAGGGTGCAGTCCCCATTGAGGAACGCGGAGGACGCCCTTAGCTTGGCTAACGTTCCAAAAGAACGGGTCTAAGAGGTGTCGGTTTCCTTAGAAAACAATAACAATGAAAGACAGTACTATGAGAAAAAAATTAATCGCAACGATGGCATTTTGTGCGGCAGTCGTTCTGGCGGCGCAAGGTCAAACTTCATCCAGCAGTTCACCCGGCGCGACGGACGCGTCGAAGTCAACGGACCAAAGCGGGAGTTCCTCGGGCAGCATTGGGATCTCCGGTTCGAGTACGACCGGCAAGGGGCTCAGCGCCACGGGCAGATCCTCTCATCAGGGAATTCGCGCCAGCCAATTGACCAGCGCGGACGTAAAATCCACTTCTGGAGAAACTCTGGGCACAATCAGTGACGTGATTATCAACCCCAATTCGGGCCGGGTTGAGTTTGCG
>Ga0193728_1001451_pt1 | contig 12069 bp, 10 predicted proteins | sample U1c1metaG_FD_143037 | JGI IMG/M metagenome (GOLD analysis project Ga0193728, IMG submission 143037) | Soil microbial communities from a riparian zone of the East river system, Colorado, United States - U1c1 | ecosystem: Environmental > Terrestrial > Soil > Riparian zone | place: USA: East River...
CGACGGCGTTGAACTCGCTGCCACCGTGTATCAGCCGGCGGATGAAGGCGCGCGCGCGGCATGTATCTTCACCCTCACGCCTTACACGGGGCAAACCAACCACGCAGTGGGTGAGTATTTTGCTGCGGCGATGGCGGTCAAACGTAATTTGCTAGCCATCTGTATGCGTGTATACAATCCAGGCGGATTCAGTGTCAATAGCAGCCGCAAGAATTAGGCTAATGAGAGCGCCATTTCTTTTCACTCTCTGGTTCATGGTGTTGGCCATGTCGCTGGAGTCCACCCGTGGGATAGCTGCACCCGCACCGCCAGAACAGCTCGGCCTTAAGATTGCCGACTGCACGATAGGCTCGGAAAATTTTGCCGCGCGCTGCGGTACATTCACGGTGCACGAAGATCGCGCGACCGCCTCGGGCCGGACAATCGCTCTTCCCATCGTTGTATTGCCGTCGAAGCATCCTGAGCGGAGGGCCATATTTTGGAATCCCGGCGGTCCGGGCGCCAGCGCAACGGAGTTGGCGCCATTCATCGCAGCAGATCTGTTCGCAAAGGAATTGACGCAACTTCGTGAGCGCTACGACATCGTCTTGGTGGACAATCGGGGAATCGGCGGCGCACGGCCACAGCAGTGCGCGACATCGCCGCCGGAGCACCCTGAGTACTACTTTCTTCAGATCTGGCCGGATGCCCTGCTCAAGGCGTGTCGTGACCGCCTTGCGGCGGATGCCAATCTGAGTCTCTACACATCCAATTTAGCCGCCGATGACCTGGACGACATCCGTGCCGCCCTCGGGTATCGAAAAATCGTTCTGGACGGCGCCTCGTATGGCACGCTCTTCTACTTGGCATACATGCGTCAGCATCCTACCCACGTTGAAAGTGCCATCCTCGATGGCGTCGCACCGCCGGGATTACTCATCGTCCCACTGCAAGACGCCGCCGGCGCACAGCTTGCCATGGAGCAACTATTTGCAGCCTGCGCACAGGATGCCGACTGTGCTGTCCACTTCCCGCACTTCGCGGTACATTTTTCTGAGCTGCTACGTCGGTTCGATGGCGGCCCTATTTCCTTGGGCATGCCGAACCCGGCGACACATCGGCCGCAAACTGTGCTGCTATCGAAGGAAGTCTTCGCGGACCGGCTGCGTCAGACGCTGTATGCGTCTGCCGCCGCGGCGTATGTTCCGTACATCCTCGAGCGCGCTTACCTGGAAGATTACGGTCCGCTCGGGCAGATGATCGATGCAACGACGCGGGGAATGGCCGGCCTGGTCGAGGTCGGAGCAAATCTTTCGATCACCTGCGCAGAGGACATTCCCTTCATTACAGAAGAGGAGACTCAGCGCAGCAGTGCCGGATCGTTTGAGGGCGATCTTCGCGTTCGAGCCCAACAGCGAGCCTGCGGGATCTGGAATGTTAAGCCCGTCGCCGCGAATTTCAACGAACCGGTGCGAAGCAAGCTTCCGGTGCTGATGGTCTCCGGCAGCGACGATCCGACCACTCCGCCGAAATACGCCGCGCTGGCGCTGGCTTACCTGCCCAATGCGAAGCGAGTTATTGTCCAAGGCGCCGCACACGTGACCGAGACGCCTTGCACCGATCGATTAAAAGTTGCATTCGTACTGTCCAGAAGTGCTCGTGGCCTGGACGTATCATCGTGCAGCAGCGCATTTCACCGACCGCCTTTCACAACATCCATGGACGGTTTCGAAGCTGCAGATCCTATATGACTTCCCAGCGCATTGGCCTTACCATCGGCCACTCATTAATCAACCGGGCGGCGGTTGTCCCCATCTTTGGCGCCCTTATTTCATGACTCGAGCGTCGCTGCCCATGACACTTGATGTTCGCGACTCTGTGCAAGCGCTTGCGCAGTGTCTGCGGGATGACATTTTTGCCGGTCGGTTGATTCCAGGGCAATCAATACCTCAAGAGGTGGTGTCGGCCCGATATGGGATGAGCCGAAGCCCACTGCGCGAGGCTCTGCGGGTGCTCGAGGCTGAGGGGATCATCGAATACCGCGCAAATCGCGGCGCGGTGGTCGCGTCGATGAACGAACCGACCGTGCGTCAGATCTACCAGGTTCGCCGTTTACTTGAAACAGGGGCCATTCGGCTTGTGATTGAGCACATTCACGACCAAGCGATCGCGGAATTTAGTCGGCTCGACGCCGTCATTAGAAATACAAAAGATGCGGCTACCTTCGTCCATGCCCATCACGAATTTCATCAACGGATATATGAGTCGACAGGCAATCCCGTGTTGGCTAAGGCGATCAATAGCCATAGCATCAAAGCAATCCTTGTCCCCAATTTACAGCTATGCGTAAAGGCGATTAAGGCCTGTTCGAAAACTGATCACGCCCAACTGCTTAAAGCCCTCGCGAGCCGTGATTTGAAAGACGCCCGCAAAGCGACCCTTGTGCACCTCGATCATGTCGAAACCATAGTCCTCCGTGCGCTCGTCTCGCGGGCAGCGACACAACTACCGGTGTGCGAAGAGGCGAGTTAGGGCGACTCCGGTCGTCCCGAGTGCATTTTCGCATGGTCCTCCGTGCAAATTTGGTCAGATTGCTGAACGTATGCACGGTGAGTTCGGAACAGAAGTTTCACGCTCGGGATGAACAGGAGGGCCTTGGATGGGCACCCTTCCACCCGTGCATGGGGATGCGAAAAAATGTCCTCGATCGAGGCGTAAGGCCTATGCGAAATCCTCGAGGAAAGATTCATAGCCAAGTCAACTATCTTTACGACGCAGCTACCGCTCGATCACCGGTCCGAGGTCATTGCCCGAAAGCCTGAAAAAAGCCATGAACTCGGGAGCCCTCAATCCGATCGATCGCGACGCCAGAGCGTCGCTCTAAGCGCGGTGGCATAGGAGCGTATCGCCGAGTTTCATCGCGCCGCTTCGGGCGATCGACCACTCAACTTGCATGGTATCGCCCTTATATTCATAGGCGAACTGCTCCGCAGCGATTCCGTTTTCCAGCCGTATCCACGTCAGGGTGGTGCCCACCCACCCTGGCGACTCGAACCATCGCATGCCGGAGTATTTGTCGGATATCGCGGCCCTGGCGCCGGCTCCGGCCTTATTTGCCCTCCAGATCTCGAGCGCATGATAAGCGCCTGGAGGTACGTCATCGTGCCGCAGGATCAGGGCACCGCTACGCTCGTCGGACTGGATAGACAATTCAGCCGCGATCAGTGCGCCATTCGAGGAAAAATTCCCCTTGCACGACCAATTGCCGACGAATTTCGCGAGCATGCCGCTTTCCTGCGCAGATGCCGGGGTCAACGCGACGCCGACGATCAGCAGAACCGAAACAACAATTCGAAACATGCGGGCTCTCAGATTTTCTGTGATTTGATGATCCGCATATTAATACGGAGTTACGCGCCAGCCGATGCACGATAGTCCGCACACCAACTAGCGAACAGGAGTAAATACGGATGCTGTCGACGTCACAATTTTCCCGTCAATGATTGAACGTGGGCTGCTCGCCAAGCTTTGACTCGTCCCCTTCATAAGCTGTTTTTTTGGAGTTCGTCTGTTTTTCCAAAGGCAATCCACTATGGCGCGCCGCTGCGTCAAGTATTTCAGCATTTTCCGTCACGACCGCGTCCGCGCGAGGCGACGATGAACCGAGAGCGCATCCGCACCATGGCTTACGCACGCCTTGGTGACCTCGTATCATCAAGATGCTTCCGATCGCAAAACTGGCCAGCCACTTGCCGCGATCTTAGGTGGCGTCGCTTCGCGGTGACCAACAGAGCATGGCACTGCGGCTCGGTCGTTTAGCACGCAATATCGGCCCAAGTGGCGAGCGTGTTTTCATGAATCTCATACCGCGCCTCATCAAAAATCGGCGGTCAGATAACCGAGTAGCGCGGGGCCCTGAAATTGGAAGAACCCGGGGTTATTGCCAATAAGCCAGACATCACTTCTATTCACATCTTGGAACGATACGCGCAGAGTTGCTGGGTGACCCGCCACTGTGAACTTGTATCGACCGCCAATATTCACCTGCGTTTGCGCCTGAGTGTAGACGGCATTGTTCACGACCGCGGGAGTGGCACCGAAGTGCAATACGGAGAGGTCCACTGAAAGGGCGGACCAACTGGGAATGCGATAATCGGCATTGATCTGGAACAGGAGGCGTGGCTGTCCAACGGCGCTGGAACCCACGCCTTGCGCAAGCAGGTCCGGTCCTATGATTCTCACCTGGCCCGTCAGCACACCAGCCGTGACGCTGAGCTGTTTGCTGAGCTCTCCGGATACTGACACCTCAACGCCCTTGGCGCGTTGCACCCCGAGCTCTCGATCGATGGCACCGTCGTCGAGGTTGAAATAGGGCTTTTGGATTTCAAATACGCCCGCGATGAGTTTCAACTGCGGCATCAGCAAGTAGCGAATTCCTGCGTCGACCTGCCAGGTTCTGGCCGCGGGGAGGATGGCGCCGCGATTTTCCGCCCCGGGCGGAGCAGTCCCGGAATCCTCGAGTCCCTGTGTGTACCCGCCGTAAGCCGTGAGCGTCTCGGTAAGTGTCAGTGCAGCCGTTGCGTAGGCGCGCAAAGGCTGGTCCGTAAAGCGGGCCTCCGAGGCACCAGGCGATGTCACGACTTTGTTGTAGCTCTCCTGCTGGATGCCCAACGATAAGTCTGCGCGCCCCTGCCATTGAGCACGGTAGGCCGATCCCGCGCTCCAAAGCTCGGTGCGATCGTTGGTGCGCGCGGAATGACTAAAGAGCGGTTGGGGCACCTGTAAGCCCTGACCGATCAGGGCGGGGCCCACATCAACGGCATCGGATCCCCCGTACCGCGCCAGCGTATCGCGACCGCGCGCCAGGAATACGATGTCGTGGCGCCACAAGCCCGTCGAGAAGCGGCCGGTCAGACGAGCCTCGCCTGAGGTCGAAGCCACGCTTTGATCGGGATAGCCGACGACAAAATGTTCAGCCATGCCGTTCCGTTGTGTGTCGAGGTACAGATCCGAGTAACTGACCGGATTGTCCGCGATCGAACGAAATATGCCGGCAGCCAATGACCAGCGTTGACTCAGTTGAGCAGTGGTGATTCCGCCGTAGTTCTCCGACCGACTGCGGCCTTCGGCCCAATTCTGACCGACGTAACCCTTAACCAATGGCGGCAAGAAATCCCCGGCCGTGAAGACCAGGGGCAACGTCTTGGCGTGGATAGTCTGCTGCCAGTCAATTATCGCTCGGACTGTCACCCGATCGTTTGGTGTCCATTTGGGAGTAGCGCCGAAGCCCCCCACCCTCGAGGTGTACCCGCGATTAACCCCCAGGTTCGTCGCTGTACTTATTTGATAGCTCGCACCCATTGGCATCTGCAGCTCATCGGAGAGCAGGTCCACCTTGCCATCGATGCTCAAGCCGCGTGCCTCGAAGGCTCCGGCACTGGCGACGACCGTCGCATTCGGCGTGTCCTTCCCGGTGTGCCTCAGGTCATAATCCACGATGCCCGTCGGTGCGGGAAAGGCGTATCCGATCTCGCTCACGCCGATTCGAATGGTCGAGCCTTCGACCACCCGATTGGACAGAGCTCCTTGTTGGTCAAAGTACAACCCATCGATTCGTACATTCCCCGCGACCTCTGGACTGAAGCCGCGCACGTCGCCGGCAAAATAAAGACCGATGCTCTCCAATCCGAGCGTCAATCCAAAGGCATCATCGGCAGAGGCCACGGGATTGTCCGACGCATGCTGAGCGTTCGCCGCGGTAAAGGCCGAAGCTGCGGTCAACAGTGTGGATCCGATCATCGCCACCTTTGCATCGCACCACTGCGTCATGCTCTCGCACGCTTCTTCACCAGACATAGGCTCGCCAGACTCATGAGCGCGGCTGCGGCTAAATACAGACTCGGTGCTGCCGAATCACCGGTGGCGTTAATCAGCCACGTTTGTATCAGGGGAAATAGGCCGCCGAATATGGGGATGCAGATGTTGTACGCTATGTTGATGCCGCTGGCGCGAAGTCGTGTGGGAAACAGGTCCGCCAGAAAGCTGGCTAGACTTCCCTGATAGACGGCCTTCAGAACGGCGAGGCAAAGCACGGCGAAGAACAGCATTTGAACGGTTGGGCGCCGCGCGAGCGTATGGATAAGGGGAACGACGATAAGCGCCATCAAGAATGCGGCCGCGAGCATTGGACCCCGCCGTCCGATGCGATCGGACATCGCGCCGAAGATCGGTGTTAGCGCAAAGAGCACGCAACCGGCGAGGAGCGCCGCTTCAAAGCCCACGGTTGGTCCCAACCCCAGGGTTTGAGAGGCATAGACGGGTAGATAGACGAGGAAATAGGTCGCCGATGTCGAGACTACGATCGCCCCAATGCCGATGAGCAAGGTGCGCTTGCACATCGATGCCAAATCGCTCAGCGGTGCGAGCGCTGCCGCGGACGCCTGTTCAGGTTCTTGCACGTGCCGGCGAATCAGGTATCCCGCCGGCGCGATAAGGAGGCCTAATACGAAAGGAATGCGCCAACCCCAGGATTGAAGATCGGCAGGAGACAACAGTCGGGTGAGCGCAACGCCGAGCGCCGCTGCCATGATGGTGCTGAGTGCCTGGCTGGCCAACATCCAACTTGCCAGCAGGCCACCCCGTCGTTTCGAACTCTCGAACAGCAGAGCGACCCCCGGTCCGAATTCACCGCCCGCGGAGAATCCCTGAACGAGTCGCGCCAGCACTACGCACGTGGGTGCGATGACGCCGATCGAGGCATACGTGGGTGTGATCGCGATGGCCAATGTTCCTAAAGCCATCAGCCAGATCGAGATCATCAGCGCTGCTTTTCGCCCATGGCGATCCGCATAGGCGCCCAGGACGAGGGCTCCAACTGGCCGAGCCAGATAGGAAACTGCGAAAGCCGCAAGCGTTAACAGTAGAGAGGCCGTCGGGTCCGCCGCGGGAAAGAATGCTTTGCTGATCGGAACGGCGAAGAACCCGTACGCGGCGAGATCGAACCACTCCAAGGCGTTTCCGACCGTCGCCGCAAGGACTGGGACGATCGGCGTCAAGGCGGGTGGCGCGAGTGCAGGAACTGCGAAAGACACCCTCATTCGGCAGGCGCCAGAGCCATCTTGAAGGGCGGAGACTTCAGGGCTTCAAGACAGCGCGAATCGGGTTTCGCTGGGTCGGCGGTTTCGATGAACTGCACAATGATGCCGTCGATGCAGTCACCAAAGTTGATGTGTGCGCCATTCGGGATGCGCAATAGCCGACTATTGCGCAGATGCTCGACAATGCGCTCGCCGTAAACAGGCGGCGTGATTGGATCAGCGACGCCACTCAGGACCAGAGTGGGAATGTCCGCCAACAGCGGTAGATGAAGATCCCTCGGCAGTTCGCCGGCCGGCCACACCGCACAGGCAGCGCGCAGCTGCTCCGCCCGGTAGTCACCCAGCAGCGTGCCGCGCGCCTCTTGCTTGAGCTCAGTCGGAGAATTTAAGGGAAAATCTTCGGTGCAGGTGATCGAAAGATAGAGGCCCCAAGCTCCCGCGCGCTCCATCCCGACTCGCCAAGCGACAACTTTTTGGGTGTAGAGACCCGGGTCTTCGCTTGCCAAGACATGGATCGCGTACGGAACTTCGGCGGCCGTTTCGGACCTGTAGAGTAGGGTTCGAATGTACGAGGCAACTATGCCGCGCTTCAGTCGCACCCGTCGGTCTGCCACACTTGCTGCCACGCCTTCGGCGTCGAGCCGATGTTCCAGTTTTGCAAGATCGTCGCGCAGGTCTGGATAGGCGCGCCTACACGATGCATCATCGAGGCACTTGTCGATCACAACCTGTTGTGACGCCTGCGCATGACGTGCGACGCCCGCGGGCATGGCAAACTCCGGCGCGAACGGCCCGGACAAGGTCGCTGACCTCACATTCGCGCCGTGCCGGCGCATGTATTCCAGCGCCAGCCGGGTGCCGTATGAGTAGCCGATAATGTCGATCTTCCGATAGCCTAGAAGCTGCCGGCTCTGTTCGAGATCCTCCACGGCGTTTCGCGTCGTGTATTGGGTCAGGTCAGCCGTGCCTGCCAAGTTTCTCAAGCAGGATTGGAGGCCACTGACCGGCCACATGTCGGTCATCAGCAAAGGAAGATTGGCTGGGCTCGTGTCGTTCTGGCAGCGGATGTCCGGGGTCGTTCCCGTGCCGCGCTGGTCGATGATGACGACATCAATCCCGGTACTCAGGCTTTTCAGATTGGCTTCTGCAAAGACTCGCGTGGCGCGCTCGCCCGGACCACCAGCTAGAAAAAAGGCGGCGCGGCCCGTTGCATGCGTACGGCCTGGTAGGACAAATGCGTCCAACTGAATCCGCCTGCCGTTCGGGGATCGGTAGTTTTCGGGAACGGAAATCCGGAAACAATGGCCCGAAGGCGCCGCAACATCGGCCGCGCATGGCGTCGGCTCTATCGATGAAATCGCGTTGCCCACAGGAGTTGGCTGGGCAGCGTTTGAGGCGATCAGCCCTTGGATTACTGCGAACGCCGCGACGAGACGCAGCCTGCTCATACGCTGATCGCCGACGCCGCGGCGGACCGTTCCCCGCCGCGCCACCAGGCTGATTGCAAGGCGCCAAGGTCCCAAAACAGACCCGCCATCATTGCGAGGCCCTCCTCCACCAGCCCCGCAAGCAGGTGCTCATCTCCCGCGTGCTGTCGGCAGCCCTGATAGGAGTGAGGGATCCACAGTGTCGGCATCCCCAGCTCAACGGCGAAGCAATCGTTGGGCAGCGTCCCGCCGAGATTCGGCACGACGACGGGGCTGACCCCCAGCGTCCGCTCGATCGAGTTGGCCGCCCAACTCGCCGCGGGATCGCGCGGATCTAGACGCGTGGCGGTAAAGGAGCCGCGTTCAGCCGCGTGGCGGGCGCTGACGCGCAAGTGTCCCTGCGCACGCAGGTGATCCTGGATCGCCGTGAGGAAATCCGTCGAGTTCACATCGATCGGAAATCGAAGCTGGCAGTACGCCACGGCTCGGGGCGGGATCGCATTGACGGGGTGCTCGGGGTCGCCGGCTTTGAATGCGAGGACCTCGAGGGCGGTCCATGCGGTTACCCTCTCAGCGGGGCTCAGACCAGGTTCGCCCCACCAAGCATCGATCTCGGGGCCATCGGTCCCCGCTTCAATCCGACAATTCACAAGAGCCTGCCGAACCACCGGATCGACCGCGGCAGGCAGTACGTCGCGAACCGCGATCCGGCCCTCCGAGGAGACGAGTGAAGCGATCGCATGTGCGAGCAGCACGGCTGGATTTGCAATCAAACCGCCCCAGTTGCCCGAATGGTGAGGGCTTGCACGCAGATCGCAGAGCAGGTCAAAACTGAATACACCGCGAGTGCCAAGAATCACGATCGGCTGATCCCGGGCCAGTCGTGGTCCATCGGAGCTGATCAAGAGATCCGCTTGCAATAAATCGCGGTTGTCGCGGCAGAATTCTCGAAGACCCGGGGAGCCCACCTCTTCGGATGTCTCGATCAATAGTGTGACGTTGAAGCCCAGATTGCCGCCGCGAGCCTTCTGAACCGCTTCCAGCGCCAGCAGCAGGATGGTGTGCTGGCCCTTGTTGTCTGCCGTCCCCCGCCCATAGATCCGTTCACCGTCCACAGAGATTTCCCAGGGATTGCGCCCATCGTTCCAGTGGGCCTCCAGCCCGCGCACCACATCTCCATGGCCATAACAGAGCAACGTGGGCGCGCCTTGTCTCTCCTCACGGCGGGCGACCAAGATCGGTCCCCCGCGTGGGTCAGGGCAGTCGTGAATCGTACTTTTGAATCCTAAATCCGTGATATCCGCTGCGAGACCATCCAGATAGCGTCGCAGTTCACCCGCCAGAACAGGGTCCTCGCTGACGGTTCTGATGGCCACGCGACGCGCCAGATCGGAGTGGAAGCGACCGTTGTTCATGGTGTCGCGTGCAAATTCCACGGCAGCGGCTCTAGGCATGGCAGAATTGATCCTCATTGCGGGCTATTGAATGATTGCGCCGCTGGAACAGCCCTGCAACTCAAAGATATTCTGCGATAGCCTCAAGGATATCAAGCGTATGACCAGTCACCATCCCCCCATGGCAGCCCTGCGAGTGTTCGAGTGCGCGGCACGGCGGCGAAGTTTCTCACTCGCGGCAGACGAACTGCATCTCACCCCAGGAGCAATAAGCCATCAGGTGAAGTTAGTTGAGGCTTGGCTGGGGCGGCCGCTATTCACGCGCCGGCCGAATGGGGTCGTACTGACCGAAGGCGGCCAACTGTACGCCCTGCAGTTAAAGGCTATGTTCGATCGCATCATGCAGGTAAGCGAGGAAGCCCGAAGCCCTAGGGAACGGCGTCGGATTATCGTGCGCTGCCAAATGACCATCTCGTCAAAGTGGCTGATGGGCCGTGTCCTCGCTTTCCGAACACTCCATCCGGACATCGAGGTGATTGTTCGATCCGAAACCTATCACCCCGACCCGCTTGTCGGCGGGGCCGACGCAGCGATCTATTACAGTCGAGGACCAATCGCCGGACTGAGGCAGGATCCGCTTGTGGGTGGCCGCTATATCGTAGTCGCATCGCCTGACTGTTTAAGCGAAACATCTCGCCGGCTCGCAGCCCGCGACTTTCTCGATCTCTCGCTGATTCACTTTCGGCCGCTCGACCGTGGGTGGTCGGAACTCGATTGGCAGGGTTGGTTTCGCAAGGCGGGCGTGGAAACGGCGGCAGAGCTGCGCGGACTGAGCTTCTCGCTCATGCACGATGTCATAGACGCCTGCGTTGCGGGGGGCGGCTTTGCCTTGATCAATGACGTGATGGCGGCCAGTCACCTTGAACGTGGAGAACTCGTACAGGCGATTCACTGGGCCGAGGCGGTCCCACATAAGTTTCATCTAGTCATTGCCGAGGCCAACATCGCGCGGCCGGAAATCCAGTTCTTCCGCGAATTCCTGTTAGCGCATGCCACCGTCTAGATTCTGGGTCGCATCATGAGGGTATCAAAGGGAATGGGCCGGCGATGAAATCACTGGGCTTCGCCGATTTCGGCAATCAAAATATCGATGAAAAGCTTCACAATGCGCGGTAGGCGGCGCTTGCGCAGGACCAAAACATCTATCGTGGAATCGCTGAAGATAGGATCCAGCAGAGGAACACTTTTGAGATTGCCAGCCTGCACATCGCGCGCGACGGCTCGGCTCGGTAAAATCGCCACTCCTGCTCCGCAGCGAACGAAATCCTTCAACGTGGCAAATACATTGCTCGTCAGCACCGGCGCGAGTCGTATGCCGCGCTCCGCGCGTGCGCGATCAATGATGTGCCGAATGCCGAAATCGATATCAGGCAACGCCAACGGCATTGCCCTGAGATCTGCAAATTGAACTTCAGAGGCCGACGCCAGCGGATGATCCGGTGGCACCACCAAGACAATGGGTTCGCGTATTCGCTTAAGTATTAGCAGTTGTAGGTCTGGCTGCGTGCAAAACGATACTCCAATGTCGCACTGACCTTGAATCACGGCCTCTGTTACGCGCGGGGCGGGCATTAGTCGGATATTGAAGGAGATCGTGGGATATCTCGCGAACAACCTACTGACAGCATTGATCGGACCAAACGAAGCAACGCTTTCGACCAGCGCGAGACTTAACAATCGGCGTTGTGTACCCCGCATATCATTCAAATCCGTCCTTAAGGTGTCGTAATTGACTAGAACTGATTCGGCGTATTCGGCGACGAGTTTCCCGGCGTGAGTCAGTTCAACGCCACTGGCGCGGCGGACAAACAAGGCGGTTCCCATTTCATTTTCCAAAATCGCAATATGCCTGCTGACCGAAGACGGCGCGACTCTCAGCACTTCGCTTGCCTTGCGGATGGAGCCCACGCGTGCCGTTTCAACGAATGCCCGCAATGACCCATGAGACATGAATACTCCTTCAAGCACACACGACATGACGTCAGCATTCTAGCCTGCCAGAATTGGCGTATTCCGCTTCGGCCGTGCCCGCAGAGATGAGACGTCCGTGCGGCGGATACGAGTGCGCCGGCCAGGAGTACGGCGCAGCTGCCCGGACGTCTCATCTCTGCG
>Ga0193728_1001452_pt1 | contig 12068 bp, 13 predicted proteins | sample U1c1metaG_FD_143037 | JGI IMG/M metagenome (GOLD analysis project Ga0193728, IMG submission 143037) | Soil microbial communities from a riparian zone of the East river system, Colorado, United States - U1c1 | ecosystem: Environmental > Terrestrial > Soil > Riparian zone | place: USA: East River...
CGCCTCGGTCAGGCAGGCCAGCAGGGCCGCCGCCGGGCCGTTCCGGTACCGGAGGGATTCCATGAACCCGGCGGTGCCGTTGATCCCGTGCCCGCCGAGCCAGCCGACCAGCTTCTGGACCCCGTGCCCCGCGAACAAGGCACCGACGACAACACGCAGGATCAGCAGCCCGACCATCATCATCATCACCTCCCTCGGCGCCAGGCCGGCTGCTCGGTGCGGATCCGGGCGGCGGAGCTTTGCTCTCTACTACACATGTGAGCGGCTTCTCGCCGGATTAAAGGCCGGTTTCACTGCCCAGGCAGCTCGGAGGATGTGGCCGGCGGATGCATAACCCCACGACCCCGACCCTGACCTGGCACGTTTCGTAGCTGCGCGGATGATCGATCGCCTAGCGGTTAACCCCGGAGTGGTTCTTGTACGCGCCTGGCGTGAAGGCGCAGCTCACAGGGCTGCAGGCCGCGCCGGCGGGTCAGGGCCGCCGGCGCGGCTCTGGCAGGTCATATCGATCACTGGTACACACGGAAGGCGCGGGTGGCGAACCAGGCGCAGACGACTGCGAGGACGACCTCCCGCCGCGGGCGGGTGCGGGGCGGAACGAGGGGCCAGGCAGGCGGGAGGGACCAAGTCTCCGCGCAGCGGCTCACGGGTGACAAGATGGCGCAGACATTCCGCCGGCGCGCACGAGCAGCACCTCGCCCGGGTCGCGTGCGACCGCAGCCACGAGCACGTCTGCCCGGTGAGCTGGCTAAGCTGCCCCCCCCCGGGAAACCGGAATGGGCCAGGACGCTCGCCCAGGACCGTGGCCGCACACTCCTGTCGGTGGCCCGCCGCGCTCGCCACCTTCCCCGCAAGGATGACGAGGTAGTCGCAGCGCCGATCCCCTCGGAACAGCACCTTGCCTGGCTGCGTGCGCCGCCGACGGCCGTTCGCCGCCAGAGCCTCGGTCTGAGCGTCCCTCGTTTGAGGCCCGCAGCACCGCGGGCGCGTCAGGGACCCGCAAGACCAGCACGCCCAGCTTGACATGCCTGCTCCGGCGCGCGGCGCGGCCGAACCCGCCAGGCCCCTCCGCCGGTCCCCGCAGGCCGCCGAGCGCGGCGGCTCCGCCGCGAGGCTGCTTCGCGCGGGTAACCAGTCAGAGTGCCAGTCGGTCTGGCCGGGGCGCCATACCTGGCCCGCGCTTCCTGAGGTCAGGCCGGAATCGGATTGGACCGGCCGGCGGACCATGGACAGCGGATTGGCGATGTCTTCCAGCGACTTGCGCTCCGTGGCGATCCCGAGGACGATCTCGACGATGCCGCCGAGCACCATCGCGCCCGCGCCGATGAGGTACCCGATAAACAGGTTAGTGGTATGTGCGGCGTTCCCGATCAGGTGTCCGTACAGGACAGGCCCGAGGGCGCCGAAGCACTGCGCGATCGCGAAGAACACCGCGATCGCCTGCGCGCGCACCTCCAGCGGGAAGACCTCGCTGACGGTCAGGTAGGCAGAGCTGGCGCCCGCGGATGCGAAGAAGAAGATCACGCACCAGGCTATGGTCTGGGTAGTGGCCGTCAGCACGTGCTGGTCGAACAGCGCGGCGGTCACCGCGAGCATCGCACCTGAGCCGATGTAGGTCGCGGCGATCATCTGCTTCCTGCCGATCGTGTCGAAGAAGCGCCCGATGGTGAGCGGGCCGAGCAGGTTGCCAGCCGCGAACAAGATCAGGTACAGCGGCGCGCTGGCCGCGCTGACGTGGTAGAACTTGGTCAGCACCAGGGTGTAGGTGAAGAAGATCGCGTTGTACAGGAACGACTGGGTGATCATCAGCGTGGCGCCGAGGACTGACCGGCGCCAGTACCTCCTGAACAAGACATAGGTCAGCATCAGGTAACTGGTCCGCTGGGTCGGCTTGACCTCGATCGCCTTGCTGTCATCCACCGGGGCCAGCTGCTGCCCGGCTGCCCGGGCCTCCTGCTCGATGCGGCGGATCGCTTCCTCGGCCTCGGCGGCTCTGCCGTGCATGAGCAGCCATCGCGGGCTCTCCGGCAGGTTCCGCCTGACGACGATGATGACGAGGGCGAGGACAGGTCCCAGCAGGAAGCCCAGCCGCCACCCCAGGCTCGGGGCAAGCTGGTGGAGCAGGAGGGCCGTCAGCAGAGTGCCGATGAGCGCGCCGGCCCAGTAGGTTCCGTTAACCGCGATGTCCACCCTGCCCCGGTACCGGGCCGGGATCAGCTCGTCGATCGCCGAGTTGATGGCCGCGTACTCACCGCCGATGCCGGTCCCGGCGATAAACCGGGTCAGGAACATGTAGGCCACCCAGGCCGTCGTATTGCCTGCGGTGAGCGCGGTGAGGGCACTACCGCCGAGGTACACGCCGAGCGTCACCATGAAGAGCTTCTTGCGGCCGAGCCGGTCCGACAGCCGCCCGAACCCCAGGGCGCCGACTACTTCGCCAGCGAGATAGACGGTGGCGATCGCGCCAACGGCGGTGGCTGACAGCCCGAGGGTCGACTTGGAGGTCAGGTCGCCCGCGATCGAGCTAGCGATCGTGATCTCCAGGCCGTCCAGGATCCACGCGACCCCCAGGGCGACGACCATCCGGGTATGGAACGGCGTCCAGCGCAGGCGGTCGACCCTTGCCGGGATCGCGCTGCGGATCGTACCGGGCGCGCTGCGAGTGCTGCTGATATTCCGCACCCCCTCCTGGCCTGGACTTCAGGCTCGCCGCTGTAATGGCGCCGCACACCATCAGAACGGCTAGTTGCCGGGGAATGGCCGTCGGGCAGCCGTGCACCGGCTAGCCGCCCACCGGCAGGTTTGTTCGCGTGCACCTGGAGCTGCTGGCCGGGGAAAACGTGCCGGGGACGGCCGGGAACGCGACATCTACGGCCAGCGCTCCCGTGACATCAACACGCTGCGCTAAGGGTTGGCGAGTGGGGACCACTGGGATGCCGGGCGCCTGGGCATCCCCGCCCGGCGCGGACGTGGCCGGGCGCGCTTCGATGGGATCGGCCAGCAGTGGTTCCCCGATCCTGTCAAGCGCAGGTCCCGGTTCCGCCTCGCCACGGGCGCGCTTTCACGACCATCGACGCCGGGCACTGGTGCAAAGTGAACGCGACCTCGAACAAGTGCAGGCTCAGTCCATTCAATGACCCACCAGCGGCGCATCCAGGGAGTACCTGCGCGATTGTCCTGAGATCCAGCCCTCCCCTCCATCACCAGTCGCCGGTGGCATCCGCCGGCGACGACGCAGGCAGCGGCGGCAGGCAGCGCTGCGCGGCTATATCCGGCCGGACCTCAAAGCCGAGGAACCAGCCATCGCGGAGCGCGAGGCACTGGCGCTTCGCTTCGCCTCGCCGAGTCCGCAGGCGTGCTCCGTCCTCATGTCGCGGCTGCCCGGCCGTGTCGACTGGACGGCTTCGGACCGGACCAGGGCATGATCCTTCCAGTTGCCAAACGCTACCCAGTGCCGCGATTCGGCGAGGCCGCCGCCCGGCCCTCTCTCAGGCGCGGTCAAGACGCGCATAACGACGAACGAGAACCAGCGCAATGGACAGCGCAACCACGACGCCAGCGTTGACGCCCAACTCGGTCATCGTGCGGGCCAGCGGTGTCTGCTCACCCCTGAGCGACAGCTCGGCGCCCACGGTGAGGATGTCGCGGGTGGCCGAGATGATCCCGATCACCAGGAACGGCTGGAGCTGAAAGCCGCCGCCCTCGAGCCGCGCCACGATCGTCCTGATCAGCTCGAGCACGACCACGATGAAAAGCGCGCTGTTGACCGCCCGCGTCACCGTGACCGCGAGCGGCTCCGTGGGCGGGACCACGACTACGTCGTGGATTTCGCGGACGAACACCCACACGCAGATCGCGAGCAGCGCGACAGCGATGGCCATGAACATGATGCTCTCGCCATGCACCAGGGACCGCAGCACCCACCGGGGAGCCTTCCCGCGCACCGGCGCTGGCCTGGGCAGTCCTTCGTCGTCAACCTGCCGTCGTTCTGGTCCTCCCATGATCGCCCCCAAGGCCCTTCGCCGACTGTCCCGCAGCCGCCTGGGCGGTCACATCCTGAAACCGGGTAGTGCGATCACGAAGGGGTCCCTGCTGAGCGCTCGGCCGCGCGATCCACCACATCAACGCCATGTCGCTCGACGAGATAGCCGCCCGCAACGCCAGGCTTGCCGGCCAGCTTGCCGACGGGCTGGCCGGCCGGGCGGGCGCACCACTGCTTACCGCCGACGACCCGCGCCGCCGGGCCGGGACCATAACCTCGCGCTTCCGCGGCCGCGACGGCGAGGCCATCGCCGCCGAGCTCACCCGGCGCGGGGTGATCGTCTCCCCGCGGGCGGGCTCCACCTGGTTCCCCATGCAATTCCACAACAACAGCGACGATGCAGACCGCGCCCTGGCAGTCCTGGACGAGGTACCCCGGTGACGGCCACCCTGGCCAGCTGCTGGGCCGTCCGGCGCGACACTGCGCGCAAGCAGGCGGCCACTGCGGCGAGAGGGGTGCTGCTCAAGCTGGGATGCTGAACGAGGCGCCTCTCGAGCCGGGTCTCCACCGCTCAGCTGCCGCATCGCCTGGCGGTTGAGCTCGATGACACCGTGCCGAGTGCTCCGGCGATGAGCTGGGCCGACTGGCGCGCCGAGCGCAGGTACTTGCCGGCCATGTCGGGGCGCCGCCGCGGGAGACGACGGCAGCCGGCGAGCCGGGCCGGGCTGCGGCCGGGACAAGGGCCGCCGCCGCGCCGGTGCTAGCGCTGAAGTGCCCGACCGGCAGGCCAGCGGTCGCGTGGTGTACGGCCAGCCAGTCGGTCAGGGGCGGTCATCCGGCGCGCGAGCAGGCCGATGTCGAACGGAGCCGGCCAGTCCGCGCGCAGAGTTGCTCTTGCGCTGGAGTGAGCAGGCCGGCCGACACGGTGGCCAGGGCCGAACGCTGAAGTTCGGCCGCCACGTAGCGGTTGCGCGGAGCGGGTGGCCGCCGACGTGGCCGGCCGGGTCAAGCTGGTGAAGGTGAACGTGGACGCCGCGCCCCGGCTGGCGGGGCGCTTCGACGTCCAGGCCATCCCGGCCCTGGTGGTGCTCCGCGACGGGCAGGTCGCGGCGCGCCAGGCCGGGGCGGCGGGCGCCGGGCTGCGGTCGTGGGTCGAGCAGGCCACCGCGGCGTGACCGGGACCGCCGGCCCCGTGCGCCCGCGCCGGCGGCGGGCGCCACCGTTCATCCAGGTTGCCGGGACGGGACCGGGCCGCGGGCCGGCGCCGGGACGCGAGATCTAGACGAGGAGCCGGAAGGCGGCGAAGGCGCGGTCCCACTCGCGGGCGTGCACGGCCCGGTGCTGGCCGCTGGTCAGCCGGAACAGCCGGGCCAGCGGACGCTGATGCCGCCGAACAGGGCGGGCAGGCCGTGGGCGGTGTCGTCGCTGAGGGAGATGTCGAGCGTGGGCCGGGCCGCGATCTCGGCGAGGATCGGATCCAGCTCGACGTCGTGGCTGACCTGCTGGTAGTCGCGGACGGCTTCTTGAAGGCCGCGGGTGACCGGGAGGTCCTGCGGCTCGATGATGTCGCGGGCGTTGGCCCGGGCCGTGACCAGCAGGTCGTAGATCGCGTCGTTGACGAAGTCGAGGTAGCGCTTGATGTCGTCGCGGTCGACGTCGACGCCGCCGGCCTCGCGGAACAGGCGCTCGAACCGGGTGAACCCGAGTACGGGCATGGTGATCTCCTCCTCTTCCTGCTGGTTGTCGTGCCGCGCCGGAGCGGGCCGCCGGGGCGCGGGTCACCGGGGCGAGGTCGCCTGCATCCGCTCGAAGGCAAGGCGGATGGCCATGGCCCCGTCGCCGACGGCGGCTGCCACGCGCCGGGCCGAGCCGCTGCGGACGTCGCCGGCCGCGAACAGGCCGGGCTGGCTGGTCTCCAGGAGGGACCGGGCGGCGTTCCCGTCCGGGCCGGCCGCGGGCGGGCCGGCGTCGGGTCCGGTGCGGACGAAGCCCTGGTCGTCCAGCGCGGCCAGGCCGCCGAGCCAGCCAGTGCAGGGGGCGGTGCCGATGAACACGAACATCGACTGGGCCGGGACGGTGCTGCGCTCGCCGGTGTGCCGGTCGGTGATAACGACGCCGTCCAGCATCTGGTCGCCGACCAGCTCGCTGACCCGGGAGTGGCACAGGACGCGGACGCCGGGCCGGCCCTCGATCTGGCTGATGAGGTACCGGGACATGTGCTCGCTCAGGTCGTCCTCCAGGACGACCAGTGTGACCGAGCCCGCGTAACGGGCCAGGAACACGGTTGCCTGCCCGGCCGAGTTGCCGCCCCCGACGATGACGACCGGGTCGCCGTGGCACAGGGCGGCTTCGGCGGGGGAGGCCGCATAGTAGATGCTGGTCTTCTCGAAGTGCTCCCGGCGCGGCACGTCCAGGCGGCGGTAGGCGGCGCCGGTGGCGATGACGACCAGCTGGGCAGTCAGCGTGGTTTGGTCGGCCAGCTGGACACGGAACCGGCCGTCGTCCGCGGCGATCGCGGACGCCTCGGCCGGGATGGCGAACCGAGCGCCGAACTTGCGGGCCTGGAGCGCGGCCCGCTCGGCCAGCTCGGCGCCGGAGATCCCGGACGGGAAGCCGAGGTAGTTCTCGATCAGCGACGAGGTGCCGGCCTGGCCGCCGGCGGCGATCTGGTCCAGGACCACGGTGTCCAGGCCCTCGGACGCCCCGTACACGGCGGCGGACAGGCCGGCCGGGCCGGAGCCGACGACGAGCAGGCCGCACGCGGCCCCGGCCGGGCCGGGCGCGGGCAGCCCGAGGGCGCGGGCCAGGTCGGCGTTGGCCGGGTTCCGCAGCAGCTGGCGCCCGTACAGGATCACCAGCGGCGTGTCCTCGGGCCGCACGCCCAGCCGGTCCAGCAGGGCCTCGGCGGCGGGGTCGGCCTCCAGGTCCAGCCACCGGGCCGGGATCCGGTTGCGGGCTGCGAAGTCACGCAGCCGGCGGGCGTCCGGTGAGTACCGCGACCCGATGATCCGGATACCCACGCCCAGGCTGATCAGCATGGAGCGGCGGATCAGGCAGGCCCGCACGATCAGGTCGCCCAGGCCGGGATCGGCGGCCACCAGCTCCCGCAGCCGGGTCACCGGGAGGGCCAGCACCTCGCCGGGCTCGGTGGCGACAGCGCTGTACAGGGCGGCCTGGCCGGCCAGCAGGCCGACGTCGCCCAGGAACCGGCCCCGGCCGTGCACGCTGATGACCTGCTCGTCCTGCAGCCCGCGGCCCTCCACCACGGCCACCAGGCCGCTCAGCACGACGAAGAAATCGCAGTCCCGGTCGCCGGCGCTGAACAGGGCCTCGCCCGCGTCCACCGCGCGCCGCGTGCCCCGAGTCTGCAGCGCCTCGAGCTGGGTGTCGGCCAGGCGCGGGTAGGCGCCTGAGATATCGGGCGTCTCGGCGGTCTCAGACGTATGGATCGTCGGCATGGCTCCAGCGCCGCGACTCTCCGGACTCGAACGAGCGAACGATGGAGCGGGCGGGCGGCAGCGGCGAGGAATCACGGCAGCGGAGGTGGCCGCACGTCAGGCAGAGCCGCAGGTGGGCCCAGGGCGAGCCGAGCCGCAGGCACTCCGCGCAGCCCTCGGGCGTCTGTGGCACCTCGTCGCGCATCAGGGCCAGGTGCGGATCCGCGATGGCGCGCATCGCCCTCCTCCTTACTCAGTGGCCTCCAGGGTGGCGCAGCCGAGCGCGGCCGCACACCGTCAGATCGGCTAGTCGCGGCGGCCCGCGGCGCCGGATGGCGACTAACCGGGTTGGGGATGTGGTCCTGGTCCCGGCGCTGCGGGCATGGCAAGTGCAGGCATCGCGGTCATCCGCCCGGGCGCTTCCGGGGCGCCGGCTGGCCCGCCGGGGCGGCCGGGGCGGCCTTTGGGACCGCGCACGGACCGGCAGGAGGGCATCCATGGCAAGGCTGGTCCGCACGGGCGGGCGCACCCTCGCCGTCGTCGACTCGTCACAGGAGCTCGCGGATATCTACGACCGCATGGGCGCTGGCCAACGCCGCGCTGGGCGATGTCGGCCCGGCCTGGCTGGCGGAGATGCCGTGGTCGCCGCTGGTCTGCGTCAGCACGCCATCCGACAGCTGGGCGCTGACCCGGTCCGCCTGCACGTCGCCGGACAGGACCGTCCGGTACTCGAGAGGCGGCCAGCCCGGCATGCCTGACGCCGGCCGGGGAGGGGCACTCGTGGCAGCAGCGGTAGGCATCGACCTGGGGCACTCCAACTCCGTGGCCGCGGCGGCCGGGGACGGCCGGCGGTAATCCCCAGCGCCGAGGGCAGCGGACAACCCCGTCGGTGGCGCCGTTCACCAGCGAGGGGAGCGGGAGCGCCTGGTGGGCCAGCTGGCCCGGCGGCAGGCGATCTTGAACCCGAAGGGCACGATCTGCTCGGCCAAGCAATTCATCGACCGCTGCTTAGGCGAGGTCAGCAGCGAGCCGGACGCGGTGTCCTTCGACGTCGCGCCCGGCGCGGACGGGGCGGTCCGGTTCCAGTTCAGGGCCGGAAGTACGCGCCAGAGGAGATAGCGGCCATGGTGCTGCGCAAGCTGGCCGAGGACGCGGTGAAGGGCCTGGGCGAGAAGGTGACCGAGGGCGTCACCACGGTGCCGGCCTAGTTCAGCGACGCGCAGCGGCAGGCGACCAAGGACGCCCGGCGGATCGCCGGGCTGGAGGTGCTGCGGATCGTCAACGAGCCGACTGCGGCGGCGCTGGCCAACGGCCCGGGCGAGAGAGGCCGAGAGAGGCCGAGCGGACAGAGGAGGCGGGCCGTGAGCGATCTGGTCGTCATCGGGTACCCGGATGAGCAGACAGCCGGGCGAGCCTGGGGCGAGCTAACCCGCAGGCAGCAGGGCTACCTGGCGGACCTGGAGGATGCAGCGATCGTCCGGCGGGATCAGAAGGGGAAGCTGCGAATCACGAGTCCGGCCCATCACGCAGTAGCCTGGGGCACCCTCAGCGGCCTGTTCTGGGGCACTGTGATCGGCCTGCTCCTGCTCCCCGTGGCGCCGGTCGCGGTGCCCGTCGCGCCCATGCTCAGCGTGGCCGGCGGGCTGGCCGGCGCCGGCATCGGGGTGGGCGCCAACCTCCTTATCGAGGAAGGCTTCCGGCGCCGCGCCCAGGACCTGCTCCAGCCCGGCACCTCGGCCCTGCTGATCGTCCTGCGCGGCGGCGAGCCGGGCCGGTTCCTGGAGGCGCTGCGGCCCTACGGCGGCACCATCCTGAAAACCTCGCTGCCGCCCGGCGCTGAGGATCAGCTCATGAAGGTCCTGCACGGCGCCGACCCCAAGGCGCCGACCTGGGAGCAGCCACATGCCTCAGCCGCCGACTCCAGCCCGTCTTAGGGGCCGCGGCCTGCAGCGGCGCTGCGGCAGAGGGCGGTTAGGCATCGCGGTGGCGGCGCCGGGCCGCTTTCCGCAGGCTGAGCATCCGGCGGGGGGATTCGATCAGCGCGCGGCTAGAGATCACCAGCGGCGCTGGCGCGCGGCAGCTGGGGGGTATGAGCAATTGCGTGGGGTGCTGCGGCCCCCGGATCCGAGTGAATGGGCGAAGGCGTCGGCATCTTCCTGGCGGCGGCTCTTGACGGCGATGACCCGGTGCGGGCGCCCAGGTCATACCCGAGCGCCTGCGCGCGGTTGAGGCTGCCGGGCAGGTCCGCGCCCCCGACCAGGTCCAGCACCAGCTGGCTGCGCCGGTGCGCCGTTGTCTCCCCCCAGGCCCTGCAGGCGCGCTACCTCCATGGCGAGCACCGTGGCGGCATGCTCCATGGCCACGCGGTCCGCGTCCCCCGCCGTCTGATCGGGGTCGGCGACGGCCAGCACGCCCACGGGGGCGCCGGCCAGCCGCGCCACGCGGACCAGGCGCGCTCCGTCGCGCAGCGGGCCGGGCCGGGCCATCCCGCAGCGCAGCAGTTCCTCCCGCCCGGCCGGGTCAGCCTTCGGGTAGGGGCCAGGGCGGGCCGGGCCGGGCGTGGCGGACCCTCCAGGCGCTGCGCGGCTCCTGAGCCCGGGTCCCTGTCCTGTCAGGACACCCGGTTTGGCCCGGGCGGGACGGTGCGCGGCCCGGCGCGGCTGACGATGCTGGGGCCGGGGAGACAACTCGGCGAAGGCGAGGTGACCAGCTGTGCGCACGGAGCTCGAGGCGCAGGCCTACGTGCATGACCTGGAAGAGCACCTGCGGCTGAACGTGTTCGGCGGCATCGCCGCCGACCCGGAAGCCGCGGTCCTGCTCGTCCGGGGCGCGCTGGCGGGCGGCGACCAGGTCCGGGCCACGGCCCTGGCGCAGGACACCAGGAGCCTGGCCGCGGGCAGCCCGGAGGATCCCGACATGGCGGCGGCGGCGGCCCACGTGGGCGCACTGGTCGAGCGGGATCCGGACGCCCTGGAGCGGGCCGCCGGCCGCTACGGCGCTCCGCTGGCCAGGGCCTGGGCGACGGAGGACGCCGGCATCGCCTGGGCCGAGCGGGGCAACCAGGCCGCCGCGGTGGCCCGGCTGCGCCAGGCGCACGGGCTGTACCAGGAGCTCGGGGCGGCCGACGGCGCGGCCCGGGTCCGGGCCCGCCTGCGCGCCGGGGGGACCCGGCTGCGGCACTGGAGCCCGGCGGACCGGCCCGCCCTGGGCTGGGCCAGCCTGACCGATACCGAGCGCCGCATCGTGGAGCTGGTGGCTCAGGGACTGAGCAACCGGCAGGTCGCCGCCCAGATGTTCCTGAGCAGTCATACGGTGGCCTTCCACCTGCGGCACGTGTTCTGGAAGCTGGACGTCAGCTCCCGGGTGCAGCTGACCCGGCTGGCCGCCGAGCGGCCCCGGTAGCCGGTTACGCCGCACCGGGCCACCGGTGGCCGGGGTCGGCGAACTGCCGCGCGTCCGCGTAATCGCAGCTGCCCTCCGACTGGAACTGGCGCGCGGCCCGGACCACCTCGGCGCCGAGCTCACGCAGCTGCGTGCCGACCAGCTCGTCGGTCAGGCGGCCCTCCGGGTCGAAGGACTGCGAGGCCTGCGCCACGGGCAGGACCAGCGGCACGCTCCAGGCCCGCAGCGCCCGGGCGATGAAGTCCAGCGAGCTGACCGCCTGCAGGCCCTGGATGCCCCCGGCCGTGGCCACCAGGCCGACCGGCTTGTTGGTGAGGTACGGCGGATCGCGCTCCGCCAGCAGGATCAGCCAGTCCAGGGCGTTCTTGAACCAGCCGCTGACCGAGCCGTGGTACGTCGGCGTGCTCCAGATCAGGGCGTCGCAGGCATAGGCCGCCTCGGCGAGCCGGCGCGCGGCCGCCGGGACCGAGCGCTCGGGCGTGTACATCGGCAGGTCCAGCTCGCGGACCCCGATCAGGTCGGGCTCGGCCCCCGCGCCCAGCGCGCCGTCCAGCGCGGCCCGCAGCGCACTGCGGCTGGTCGAGCCGGCCCGCAGGGACCCGCCCACGCCGATGACCCGCACTGACTTCACCATGCTGCCCTGTCTCCTCCCGCCCATAGTCCTAGCCTCATCCTGGCCGGCCGCCCGCACTTCCCCCAGGTTCGTAGTCCGCGCACGGGACTAACCGGTTTGAGGATGTGAAGGGGCGCCGTCCGCTCAGGCCGAGCCGCGCTCCACTAGCTCGCTGCTGAGCAGCACGTGGACGGGCTTGCGGAGCCGCCCGGCCATCTGGTCGTCCAGGATCTCCAGGGCCTGCAGGGCGGTCTGCTCGATCGGGTTGCGCATGGTCGTCAGGGCCGGCTCGACCATGGTGGCCGCCGCCGAGTTGTCGAAGCCGACTACGGCCACGTCCTGCGGCACGCGCCGGCCCGCCTCGCGCAGCGCGCCGATCGCGCCGACCGCCATCAGGTCCGAGGCGACGAACAGCCCGCGCAGCCCGGGATGGCGCGCCAGCAGCTGAGCATGGCGCTGATCGGGACCTCCAGGATGGTGTCGCCCAGGCGCAGCAGGTAGCCGAGGGCAGGACGGCCACGATCGTGATGCCCAGGCTCCACCAGGTGAACCCGACGACCGCCGAGAGCCCGACGGCGACGAGCACGCCGGTCACCACGGCCGAGACCCGGCGCACGGCGCTGAACACCGTCTG
>Ga0193728_1001453_pt1 | contig 12064 bp, 11 predicted proteins | sample U1c1metaG_FD_143037 | JGI IMG/M metagenome (GOLD analysis project Ga0193728, IMG submission 143037) | Soil microbial communities from a riparian zone of the East river system, Colorado, United States - U1c1 | ecosystem: Environmental > Terrestrial > Soil > Riparian zone | place: USA: East River...
CTCCATTTATTATTTCTTCAATTTCTCAACCCTTTTCGGTGTATCCACACCCGAAACTATGGTTCTCGAGCTTAATGCAATGGCGCGGATGGTCGAAGTGATGTTTGCCACGTCCAATGTACTTAATTCATCTTTTACTGTATGGTAATACTTATCAATGTCAATTTGGTCAGTAGATATAGTATGCGCAGGCACACCAACGGCAGCGAGGGATGCATTATCGCTGCGGTAAAATAAGTTCTCGGAGGTGTATGGATCAGGATAAAATTTGAAAGCGGTTCCTTCCAGGTTCTTTTGCAGGATAGTGCCAAAATCCGAGCGCTCAAAGCCGGTGATAAAGGCCGAGTTTTGCCCCCATTTGGATGCCTTTCCGATCATTTCGATATTAAACATCGCCACAACCTTGTCCGGGTCAACTGTTTTGGCAAAATACTGTGAACCATATTCGCCAATCTCCTCGGCAGTAAAGGCAACAAATACCAGGGTACGGGCATTGTTGTTTTGCTCTTTGTAATATTTGGCCAGCGAAATTACGGCTGTGGTGCCTGATGCATCATCATCAGCGCCGTTGGCAATGCTGTCTTGCTCAACAGGCTTAATAATGCCTAAATGGTCATAATGTCCCGAGAAAACCACGTATTCTTCGGGTTTGGTTTTACCGGGGATGATGCCTGCTATATTGAACAAAGGCAGTTCCTGGCTCTTAACCTCGTAGTTAACCGTCAACGATTTTATATCGTCAAATTTCCCCAAAACAAAAACTAACTGCTTTTTATCGGAAGTGCCTTTAAATGAAACACTGCCACCTGCCCCACGGCCGCGCACGCGCTGGAATATCGATGCAAATTGAGGATCGAGCAATATCAGCATATTTTTATCACCTTGCATAGCGCCCATAAATATCTTTTGCAGGTTGTCGCCAGGCGCCACTCGTAATACTTCGGCATCCCCTGGCTTGCTCCAGGTAAAGGCAGACCCGCCTACAGCAGCAACGTTCTCGGCAGCAACTGGCGTGCCATTAATGGCGACCTCGGTCTTTATCGCTACCGTTTTGATCATTGAAAAATTTTGGCGATACCCTGTATTCCCGGACATAGGCAGCAGGCCGATCTGCTTATACTCACCCTCAATAAACTGGGCTGCTTTTTCAATGCCTGGAGTAAAGGTGCCGCGGCCCTGCATATCATCTGCTGATAGCGTTTTGATAATGCGTTCTACATTATCCTGTTTGATCAGTTTATCTACATCCTGCGCGTAGCCGTAAAATACGATTGCTATAAATGCGATAAGGAGTATGGTTTTTTTTATCATGGCTTTACTTTGGTTGATAACCAGTTGTTACGAAAATCCGTTTGTTCTTTGGTTGGTGTTTTGCCTGCTTTTTCAAAAGTGACAACGTCAAGGTAAGGACTTTCTTCGAGAGTGATGGTAGTTTCGTGTTCGCCGGTGCGGTTTTTATAACTAACCACAATTTTATCTCCGATATTTTTTGAAGCTACTAAATCGGTGAACGCTTGCGCGTCTTTAATTTCCTTACCGTCGGCTTTTAAAATGATATCACCCACATCTAGCCCTGACTTGTAAATCGGCGTTCCGATAATACTCACTTGTACGGCAAGGCCGTCGTTATCTGCTGTCCGCGCATCCCCCGAACGGCCGCGGTTCCTGGTGTAGGTCAGCGGGCCTGCCCATGCTTTTCCGGGTGCTGCTTTTTGAAGGATTAAACCTGCTTTAGCTAAAAGCGCTGTATAATCGTTCTTTTCGATTCCATAGATGTATTTGTTAAAAAAGTCGGCAGCAAATTTGGGATCCTTGGTGGTCTTAGCCAGGTCGCTTTGCAGGTCGGCTATAATATAGGGCTTCATCACCTTGCCACGATTGAGCCAAACGGTACGCATAAAATCATCCAAAGTGAGGTTAAACTGGCTGCGCAACTGAAGATCCAGCGCCAAAGCGATTGCCCCGCCATAAGTGTAATAGCTGGTGAACATATTGGCCTGGTTGTTCGGGTCGATGGATACTCCTGCGTCAGCAAATACCGAATAGCGGCTCATTTGCGCCGCCGAAGACTTTGCCGCCCCCGGCGTATTCAAAATTTGATTCACCAAACCGCCTAAAGTGCGGGTATAGTCATCAACATTGTGAAAGCCCGCGCGCACCAGCAGTAGTTCGCCATAGTATTGGGTAAAACCCTCGGCAAACCATAGTTCGCTGCTCATATCAGCATGCTCAAAATTGAAAGGCTCTAATGATTTCGGACGGATGCGCTTTACATTCCAGCTATGGAAATATTCATGTGAAAAAGTACTCAACAAACGGATCTCATTACCTGCCACTTTTGGAACGGTTTGCACAATGCAGGTTGAGTTACGATGCTCCATCCCATCACCCGAATTAGTGGGATAAACATCATCAAGGAAGGTATATTCGCCATAATCATAAGCGGGCAACTCGCCGAAAACGGCTTTTTCTTCCAGTACCATTCTTTGAACCTGTTTGGCAAAATTATCAATGGTGGCCTGGTCGTCATCGGAGTGGATGGAGAGATTTATCTTTTCATTTTTACCATTGTTATTCACTTCCCAACTGTTCACTTTATAGGCAGATAGCTCTGTCGGGCTATCCATCATATATTGCATATTGGGGGCACTATATAGGTTATCTGCTTCATGTTTTAGCTGCGTCGCTACCTTCCAGCCGTATTTGTCGAGATCGTTAAATTCAAATTGCAGCGCACGTTTATCCTGCCCAACTACCCACATTAAAGTGGCCGGCATGTTGAGGTGCGCATGGCTTGGGTCGATACCGGTATAGGTGCCATCGGTCCAATTGCCAAAAAGTGTGTAGCTGATCTTAACGGTTTCGCCGTGATCGGGTATCTGGTACACATCGCCTTCGAGCTGTTTGATATTAAGGTTGCCGCCATCAACATTGGCAGCTTTCAGATTGTAAATGTTTTTACCAAATTCATGGGTGGCATAACGCCCGGCCGAGGATCGGCTCATGCGAAATTCTATTGGTTTAACCCCGGCTTGCGGAATGGTTATAACAATTTCCGCCTCATGGTGTGCCGCGTTTGGAAACGAAATGGAATAAAAAATGGCCTTTTGCTTTTCATTGTTTTGAGCGAAAGAGGCAGATGTAAACAGTATAGCAATAGCTACCAGGTAAAACTTTTTCATGATGTTCGGTTAATCCTTGAGTATGGGCTGAAATTACTACTAAATCAGGAAAAGTTTTATATCAATATTATTACTTAATTGTTTAAAAAAAACTATGCCTGGCAGGTATTTAAAGGTATCCATTATTTCATATTGCACGTATAAAGGTGATAAGGGTCACAAAAAGAACAAACATTAATCATTGGCTCAATCAGCGAACAAATATTAACTTTATAATAAATTTATTTCGAATTACGATACCATGCCCGAGGATAAAATAACAATTTTGTATGTGGATGATGAGGAAAATAACCTGTTCTCATTCAAGGCAGTGTTCAGGATAAAATACAATGTGTTAACTGCACTTAGCGGGGATCAGGCGCTTGAGATCTTATCAAAAAAGCAGGTTCATATTATTATTACAGATCAGCGTATGCCTGAAATGACCGGTGTTGAATTTTTGGAGAAGGTATTGGAAAGATTTCCTGATCCTATAAGGGTTCTTTTAACAGGTTATGCGGATATGGGTGCTGTAGTAGATGCGGTTAATAAAGGTAAAATATTTCATTACCTGGCCAAACCATGGGATGAAAAAGAACTGGATTATACTATAAAAAAGGCTTACGAAAAATATTTGGTAAGGGCCCAGTTGGAAGAAATGAATGTAAAGCTGGAAGGGTCCAATGATCAGCTAGAGTTTTTGCTGAGACAGAGACTCCTTTCATGATAATCTCTTAGTTAAACCTCTAACTTTAATTGTTCAATCAACGAAAGTAGTTTTTCCCGGCTAAGCGGCTTTTGTATCACGCTGTTTACAGCCTTATATGCCGATATCGCCGATATATCACTAGCATCGTTTTTTGACGTCAATATTGTTTGTACAACCACCTTATAATTTTTTTGAACTTCGGGCGGGAGTTTTTCGAATTCCTCTACAAATTGAAACCCGTTCATCATGGGCATTTGTAAATCGAGCAAAATTATTGTTTGGGCCGGATTATTGCCGGTAGGCGTCATGCGGATTATATCCAGTACATGTTGCGCATCCTGAAAGCTCCTGATCGATACGCCCGTATACGTCAGCTCTAAAAATTTCCGGGTGAGAAAGCGATCAAGCTCGCCGTCATCAACAATAATAAATGAAAACTCTGTATTCATCATATGGATGGTATGGTTACTTTAAAAGTTGTTCCCTGGTGCAAAACGGAGTTGACCTCTATTTGCCCATTTAATTTTAACAAAGCACTTTTTACATTGTAAAGCCCGAGCCCGGACCCTACTTCAATGGAATTTGAACGATAAAAAAGGTTGAATATTTCGCCAACGTGACTTCCCAGAATACCAATGCCGGTGTCTTTTACATAAATGGTGGCCACGTTTTTTTTGACCTCGATGCTCACTTCAACAGATTTAGTTTTACTTTTTTTATCCTGGTATTTAAAGGCATTTGACAAAAGGTTATTGAAGATAAGCGTTAACGGCGCCGCGTCGTTGCGGAATATTTCTTCCTGTTTAACACTTACCTTAAACTCAATATGATTGATTTTTGCATTTATATCGTAGATCGCTTTTAATTCGTCAACAATTTTATTAAAATCAATTTCCGTTATTTTTAGTTCCCCTCGTTGCAAGCTGTAATAATCATGCATGCTTAAAACGTAAGCATCTAGTTTTTTTACTGATTTTTCCATCAGGAACATCATCTCTTTCATTTCTTCCGCATCGTCCATTTCGCGTGCAAGGTTGATGGCTCCTAAAATCCCTGTTAAAGGGCCCCTGATGTCATGGCTTACACTGTGGGCGAATTTATTTAGTTCATTATAGGCTTTCTGCAATTCCTCATTTTTTATTGAAAGCATTGAATTGGCCATATAAAACTTGTTGGCCTCGTCTATGGCAGCAATCAGATCAGTTTCTGTCCACGGTTTCTTTAGGTACCGGAATATATTACCCTTATTTATGGCATCAATTATTGATTCAACATTTGTATAAGCCGTTATAAGGATACGTACAGGAAGGGGGTGGCTGGTGCGAATCTCTTCAAAAAAATCAACCCCGGTTTTGTCCGGCATCCGCTGATCGCAAAAAACAACGCGGATGTCAGGATTATTATCCAGCGTGCTTAGCGCTTGTGGTACATTTACTGCGGTAAAAATTTTGTAGTGAAGCCTTAAAGATGCTTTAAAGCCTATAAGATTATCCGGCTCATCATCCACATACAGTATTTTTATTTTGTCAGGCATTATGACTTGTGTTTAAATGGTCATTAATAAAACCCTCCAGTTAAAAGGGGCTCCCGCAACGTTAAAAAACATCATTTTTTCGATATAAAAGTTAGCGATTCTATTTACACTTATGCGAATTTGACAGGTATTTGTAAAATAAATTCAGTTCCCTTACCCAGCGCGCTATTAACCTTGATTGTTCCGTTATGTTTTTTAATCGTGTTATATACAATGGACATACCCAGGCCGGTTCCTTCGCCAACATCCTTTGTCGTAAAAAAAGGTTCAAATACCTTTTTTTGCGTTTCGGCATCCATGCCTATTCCGTTATCCTTTATTTTTATAAAAACATCTTTTTCATCGTTCTCCGTCGCAATAACTATTTCGCCACCCGCCTTTTCCCCGAATTTCTTTTGCACGGCATAAACAGCATTTGAAATAATATTTAAAAACACCTGGTTTAATTTTCCGGCGTAACATTCTACCATAGGCAAATCGCCAAACTCTTTTGTTAGTTTTATTTTACTGGTCAGTAAATTATTTGCAATCACCAAAGTTGATTCAAGACCTTCATTAATATCAGCCCTCTTGAGGTCATCTTCATCCAGGCGTGAAAAAATCTTCAAACCTTTAACAATTTCAGCAGTCCTATTCGCTCCCTCATTGATGCCCTTTATCAGATGCCTGATCTCCGTTGTGAGATAATCAAAATCCAATTCTTCTTTATATTCATTTATCTGTTTTTGTTTCTCGGCCGGTGAAGAATCGGACATACCCACATTTTCGATCACTGTTAGGGCCTCAAGGACAAGATCAATATCCCGTTTTAAAGGATTAATATTTGAAGTAACAAAATTTATCGGGTTATTGATCTCGTGCGCTATGCCAGCTGTTAGCTGACCCAATGAGGCCATTTTTTCCGACTCGACCAGTTGAGTTTGCGCTTGTTTTAGATCCTCAAGTGTGGCGTTGAGTTCATGGTTTGATTCGCTTAATTCGTGTGTGCGTTCATTTACCTTTAACTCTAAAACTACGTTTTGTTCCCGGATGATCTTTTCATTTTCCTGCAGCGCCTTCACAGTCTCTTCCTGCGATTTTTCTTTCTCCGCTTTAAAAACATTTATCCTGTCGGCAAGAGCCAATGACAGCAGGATAACTTCCAGTGCCGCACCTATTGGCATAGTATAGTTGGTGTAATTATTATAAGGTAATACACCTAAATTACGTAATACAAATAACACCACCCCTGCAAAAAACATAGTCCACGCTAACAGGAAATATTTTGCTGAGCGGTACCCCTTAATTGAAAGCCTGATGATAACAACATAGATACTGACCGTTACTACTAATGCACTAATGTCAGTCATCCGGTAACTGATAAGAGCATAACCCAGCAGGCGCGCAATAATTGTTGAGGAGTATAATACGATTATAAATATAAATACTTTGGACATGAACGGCATTCTCTCTTTAATTCCCAAAAAAGACTGCGCAAATAATGAAAAAGCGATACCCGCTATGGCGTTGAATATAATGATACCCATACTAAACAGCACCGGAGAATTCGGGAAAATAAAACGGTAGGTGTAGCCTGATAGCGAGGTTTGAGTTAACGCTATAAATAAAGCGTATAGCACGTAGTATAAATAGCTGATATCCCGGGTTGAGATAAATACAAAAATGTTGTAAAGTATCATCACCAATAAAATGCCTACCAGGATACCCCACGCCAAATCGCGGGTAAGTTTAGTTTCGGCAGTTTTTTGAGGTGTACCCAGCACTAATGGCAAAACCATCTCCGCGTTGCTTTGAACTTTAAGGTAAAATGTGGCTGTGCTGTCTTTCGGAATATTTACATCGAACATAAAGTCCTGGTGCTTGTACTTCCTTTGAGTGTAACTATTCTTATCGCTCAGCTTTTCTGCGTTGTATGTTCCGTTAACAGGATAATAAAATTCGCATACATCCAACGTGGGGTATTCAAGACTAAGCAGCAAGTGATTATCTGAACTTTGGTTCATGATCGTAAATCGTAACCAAAAAGCCGACTCGCTCAGCTGGAAGTTAGGAACCTCGGTCTGTGATTGGACAAACCCGGTTGCCGCGCGCACAGATTTAAGGTCAAGGCGTTTACTTGGATCTTCCAAAATAGACACACTTTGGCCAATAACTATATTATCTCCCTTGAAAACTATGATTTTTTGAGCAATACCTTTCGGTAAGAAAAAGATTTGCAGGAATAACACGCATAAATAAATCTTTTTCATATCGGTTTGATAGATGGTTCAGATATTTTATTACCAATAATTTCATCCAAATCAACGTAATATCTTCCGGAATCATGAAACTGATCTAATAGAATGCGCCGGCAAACATCAGTTGTAACTGCGCCACCTAACGTAACAGAAGATGCCAGTTGGGGCCAGGTATTAATGGTCTTATTTACTTCAAGCATTGATGCCTTTAACCTGGCCGATATAGTGTCGGCACCGATCATTTTAAGTATATAAGGAATTTTCTCTTCGTTTGTAAGATCCTTAATGTTACCCGGATTAAGGCCGTCCGCAAGTCCATGAAAAATGGGTCTTTCGGGTTCAAGATCAAAGCGCTCAACGTCCAGCATCCCACGGTCGTTAGTATCCATAATAACCGGTATTTGAAATTCACGGGCCTTAAAGCGGCTTATTATTTTTACGTCTAATCCGTCGCAAACTTCAACAAACAGGTCTAATTTACCACCTTCGATGAAAAAAGCATCCATATTGCTCTCGTTCAGGCCATCATTAAATATCTTAACATTTAAAAATGGGTCCAGCTCAAATATCTCCCTTGCTGCTATAATAGTCTTATTTACTCCCAGGTTATGTACACCTGTTCTGATACGGTTTAAGTTGCTTAGCTCTGCTGTGTCAAAATCGGCCAATCGGAGCTCTCCGCAAGTGCGCTCCATAGCTATTGTTAATGCGATAGATTGCCCTACCGATAATCCGACAATACCAATTTTCTTTGTGTTGAGTTTATTTTGTTCTTCCCTTGTTATCTTATTCCGGTTCCTGTTCGTTCTTACTTCAGCAAATTCTTCCTCATCCAGCAGGTGTACCAATCGTTGGTTCCAGGGATAATAAACCCATACGCCATACTCGTTGATATCTTTTCCTGCTAAATGCTTGTTAATAAGATCGGGATATTCATCCAGTTTGATCTTTATGGAAGGATTTTGACTTTTGATCAGCTCCTGCAACTGGCCATTTATTTCATCAAAAACAGATGTAATTTTAGCATCATCAAATAACCTTTTAAAAGTTACCTGGTCAGCAGGATTGTCTAATCTGAGTATAACAGGCTTATAAACGTGCGTTGTATTTTTAAAATTTGCCAGCAAGCCCGAAATGTTATTCATAATTGTTTTTTTGGATAAGGATATTCAAGACAATATGAGTCCTGCTAAGTTAACTTAAAAAAAGGTAGGTTCGTCTTCGACAATTTTATTTTCAAGGAAGGCCCGGGATGCTCCCGCTATACTTTGAGCCAGATCCCATTGATCAAGCTTAGGGATCAGGAGTTCAAAATCTATGGCTATTTTCCTGTTTTTTAATTCATCGATCTTTAAAGTATTAGGATTTTCCCGCATTTGAAATATAAAATGCTTATCCTCCTCAACGGCATTGCTCAAGGTCGAAACATCGTTTAAAATCATGGCCGTGGCCAGAAGATCGAGTTTAGGGTAGTAAAAAGTCCCTTTATTGCCAACGCTGTCTACCAGTACCATTCCACAATTCACAACAGGTTTTACAGTATAAGGAGCGCACAATGCAAAGAGTGACTGTATGCCCAGTTGTGATGAAATTGCTATAAGGGTCCGTATCATTAATGGCGTTCCTATGCCGTATCCTGCAAGCTCATTCGAATTCCATAAGCCACATATCTCAGCGGTTCCGTGCTGAGCATATTTCCAAACCAGTTCGTGAATAGTCGGATCCATTGCACCCGTAGCTTGTTCTATTGGAAGCGGCTCAAAACCACCTGCTACATGCACCCGTGCGCCGCCAAAAACTTCTTTCCCGTCCAGCGACTCTACAATAATTACAAAGGCGTCGGGGTTTTTTGCCCATCCATTTTTAGACGACGTAACTTTTGTGACACCAATGCTGGTTAAAACCTGGGTATGCCCGTATATAAATAATTCACAGGTTTCAGGTTCATCAATTGCTCTGAAGGCCCTTATTCTAACTTCCGGCCTTTCTTTATCTAACATTGTCATTCATTTAATAAGCGCGCGTCCGTTAAACTATGAGTAAACTTACTTCTTAGTTAAAAATTGCTTATTGTTTAATGCGGTAAATATAGGATATTAATACTATTAGGCGGGATTCATGCGGAAATAAGGTTTAGTAATAATCGCTAAAATGAATTTAAAATGTTCGAAACTTTTTCTTTCAAATCTGGAAGATCCTTAATAATTACCTGCCAGATCAAGTCGAAATCCATTCCAAAATATTCATGTACAAGAATATGTCGCATTCCTATTATTTGACCCCATTCCAAATCGGAAAATTTTGCCTTGGTTTCAGCAGAAATATAATTAGCAGCCTCGCCAATTATCTCAATTTGCTTTACGCAAGCAAACCTCATCATTGAATTCGCCAGGAAAGATTTGAGGTCGATACTATTTGTATAGGCTTCTATTTCAGAAATAGCTTCTAAAATATGCAGTAATCTTTGACGATCACCCGGCTTACCTTTCATAAATCAGAACCTTGTCTTGTTCGATAAAAGGCCGCAGATATTTGGAGATGGCATTTGAGGAAACCAAATCTATCTTTTTTTGAAGCTTTTGCTGTAAATCGTCCTGCATCTGGACAAAGCCGAGACCGATATGCCTGGAATAATCTAAATCAACCAGGATATCTACGTCGCTGCTATCTTCGGCTTCGTTTCTTGAATAAGAGCCGAACAAATATGCCTTTATAACCGGCTTCCCGGAAAAATATGTTTTTATAGCTTGTATATCTTTGGGCGACAGTTGCATAATTCAAATATACAAACACTTATTAAAAGTAGGTATGCTTAATCATAACTATGGCGCTCAAAGTCATAATCCGACTGGGCGGTTATTATCTTCTTATTCTTCGTGACATCCGCATCCAGGTGATGATCAAATATGCTATCGGTAACTTTTATCTCGCGCTCCTTATCCTTTTCGGCATAATACTCGCCGGCTTCGCTCATCTTACCCAAAGCCACATCATATGGGCCCTTGGGCGACATCAGCTTTACAAATACAGGCAAACATTCAAACAAAATAAACAGCCAGCCGATAAATGAAATGGCCAGGTAGGTTTCCACATCCCGGGTACCGTTCTCGTTGTAAGTCAGCTGGTTTAGCGCCCAATTACGATCTGAGAAACCAGCAATGTTTGATAGGCTGTCCAGCTCATGGCTGTTAAATAAACGCATATCGCTTAAGCCTTCATAATCTTTGCGTCGTGACAAAAAATCGTCCATTTGACCCAGGTCGCCCGTCACAGTTTTTAGCCGGTCTTCCTTTTCCTGCAAAACTTGCTGCTTTTGCTTGGCATAAGTGCCGTACCCAACAATGCCTGATGTCTGGTCGGTTTTGTCACCAAAAACTTCCTGGTTCATTTGGACACGCGAACGGTTAATGTCTGTCTCTAACGAGTCTTTTTCCTTTTTCAGGTCTTTATTTTTGGAAAGCTCCATCGCGTACTTGTCAGTGTAAGTCTTCTGGAGTGTGTCGATACGCCTGTGTTGACCCTTTAGGTAGGCTGTTTTTAGTTTCTGACGTATTTCCTTATCAAATATTTTCAACTCCAGCGGGCGCGAAATCACAATACCGATCATAATAGCCAGTAAGATACGCGGCGAGGCCTGTAATATCTGCTGGTTAGTAGTGCCTTCTTTGTTGATACTGGATACGATATAGCGGTCCATATTAAAAATAGCAAAGCCCCAGATTATACCGAATAAAATGGCAAAACCCACCGCGAATGCGCTACCGCTGAACACAAAATACATGGCATAGCCACCCGAAAGCGATGCAAAAAGCGCGGTGAAGAATATGGTGGCCCCTATGCCAACATACTTGTTATGCTCGATGGGATATTTCTTTAAAGTACCTATATGCGCCCCGGAACAGAACCAGAAAAAGCGGGTTATTTTTTTCATCTGATGTTTTTAAAAAGTGCTGAATTTTTCATAACCGGGTAATCAATGATTAGCGGGCATGAAAATTCCATAAGGATAATGTAAATTTTATGCAAACATATATAAAACGCTCATATTAGCTGATTGTTACAAACGATACGCTTAATTAGTTATACAATAAAAAGCTACCTTTGATTCAAATATTTATTGAAATGAAAGAAAAGACCGTACAGGAACTGAAAGAAATGATGGATAACCACGAAGATTTTCAGTTAATAGATGTCCGTGAAGATTTTGAATATGAAATGTCGAACCTGGGTGGTAAACTTATCCCGCTGGGGGGCATAATGATAGAAGCGGATTCAATAGCAAAAGACAAACCGGTAATAATGATGTGCCGCAGCGGACGCCGTAGCGCAGCTGCGATCATGCAGCTTGAGCAGCAATTCGGCATGAATAATTTATACAACCTGCAGGGCGGCATTTTGGCCTGGGCCGAAGAAATTGATCCAA
>Ga0193728_1001454_pt1 | contig 12057 bp, 9 predicted proteins | sample U1c1metaG_FD_143037 | JGI IMG/M metagenome (GOLD analysis project Ga0193728, IMG submission 143037) | Soil microbial communities from a riparian zone of the East river system, Colorado, United States - U1c1 | ecosystem: Environmental > Terrestrial > Soil > Riparian zone | place: USA: East River...
CGATGCAGGGGATCTTTCGGCGGAAGCTATAACCCTCTGGAACATTGGCTCATTGCTTTTCAGCCAAGAACGCTATGAACCTTCCTTGGCAGCACTCTTTCTCGCACACCAAATCTTCGAGGTAGTTCTGAGTCCAGACCGAGAGACAGTACAAGAGTGGATAGATGCCCTACATCAAGCAGTCGGTGACGAAGCTTTCACTTCTCTTCAGAAGGACGTCGAACTACACGCTGTGCCGATCTTACAGCAGACATTGGCAACTACTTAGAGCTTATCCGATTTACTATCTGAGCTGTGATGGGTTATTGACCATTCCCTCCTGGCCGGAGATACTTTATCAGCAAATCTTTGAAGCGTTCTTCCATAATCTCCACTAGTGCTGTCAGGTCTTGTTTGGTAGCCATGGTGGATTCGATCTTTTCAAAGTGTGCTGTGCGGTCGTTGTAATGCTCCTGCAGTGTCTCAAGCCACGTGTTGGAGACGGTATGAAGCTCTTGATTTAGATCCTGCTTTAGATTATCCAAGCGCTTGATAACATCTTCTGAGGCAACCTCAATGCGTGTGACTTTCATCTCTTCAGTTCGCTGTTCTTTCAGTTGCCTCACTTCTTCCTTCAGCTCTTCGAACTCTTCTCTTGTCGGATAGTTCATGTATGGTGTCCTTTCAAATAGCTAGTAGTATTGTTTCCTCAAATAGATGTTAATGAGCGATAATACCTTTTCTGGCAACTCTGTTGCTTTCGTACTTATCCTCCCTTCATGGTGCCTACTATATAATATGCATCATAGCAGATAGCGCGTCTTATTTCAATAGCTAGCGTGCCTTATTTACATTTGTTCTAAAAAAATAAGAGCCCTAACTAATTTTTGCCAACTTTGGCCTCTGAGTAACAGTGGAACGAAAAACAACCCTATTTAGGAAGGCCAATCCGAGCAAGCAGCAACTTTTGAGACGAGGTTAATCATTTTCGCTCGCTATACCACTTAATAGCCACCTGTCACATTGCAACTCTGTATATCACCTAATCCAAAGATACGATTGAGAACAGGTTGAATGTTCTCGCAATGCGGAATGATTACATCCTGATCCATTCCTAGCGATGGGTCGTAAAGGGTTGCGAGATCGCCATAATCTTGTTTGTCCTGTCCTGGTCCTAGTGTGATATGTTGAAGAGTATTGCTGCTCACCGTGCGTCCATAATCGGCCATAGCCAGCATCTCCTGTTCGCTCAAATCGGTATAAAATTTCTTATCCAGGCTTTTCAGCAATTGAGTAACGCTTCCTATCACATTGGGGCTGATAAGCTTTGGCTTGAGGGCTTCCAATACCTCCTGCTGGCGCTCTGTGCGCCCAATGTCACCTATCTGGTCTGAGTGACGTGTGCGGACGTATTGCAAAGCTTGTGCGCCAGTAAGATGCTGTGGTCCAGGGGCTAGATAGAGGCGGGCATAGGCATAAGGATTGTTAGGATCGCTGCCCGTTCCACTATCATCAGGATACGTATCATCGACAATTGGATGGGTGATATCAACATCAACGCCCCCCAATGTATCAATCACCTTAGCAAAACCATCCAACCCTACCCATGCATAGCGATCGATCGTAATGCCATAATCCTGCTCAATGGTCAGGCGAGCTAAACGTACACCGCCTTCAAAGCTTTTGTCGCGTTGGGAGCCCAGCAAAAATGCCTGGTCTATTTTATGCATACCTCCCACTTCTGGTACAGCTACCCATGAATCGCGCGGGATAGAGACCATGCTTACGGTATTGTTAATCGTGTCAATATGAATAATCATCATGACCTGGGTGAGAATCTCTGGGAAAGTGAATTTGCCATCATTGTCGCTCCCCAGCAGGAGGATGTTCCACGATCTTCCAGTGATAATGCTGGTATCCACTGGCTGGCTTAGCACAGGTTCGCTGTGACCGCGACTGACTGGGCGTACAAATGACGTAAGCGATGGTCGAATATTGGTCATGTAATAGTAGTAACCCGCGCTGAACACTCCACAGCCCATCAGTATCAACAACAAAAAGGCTGTCAATGCAATGGTTACAGGCTCCCATTCACGTTTTTTCTTTTTGAAATGGTAGAGCTTTCTTCTCTTCGAAGGAAGCAGAAACTGGGAAGTGCTAGACCTGCTCTGGTACGGAGCATGTACCTCTGGTCTGGTCAATCGGCTTTGTCGAGTCTGCGTGTCCCTAGAGATATCTCTGCTCGTGGTGTCATTATCCATTGTCAGCATTTCTTGCTAAGAGAAAAACGCGATACACACCCGGTGTAAACCATGGTAGGGAATATACAGGCTTCGTTAACCTTCATGGTTTAGAACGGGAATGCGAGCAGATTCGTTACAAATATCAAGCCGAGCTTCCAGGAGTCTCTAAAAGTTTTTGTGCTCGATGATAGGACTCTGATCGTCCATTGGGGTACGCCGTTGTAAACTGCTGTAAAGCCTCTTTGTTGTCAGAGGTAATGTCACATGTGGATAGAAAAATCACCAGGGTTGGCTGCTTGAAGCAGTTCTCCAGGCGTGCTTTCAAATGGTCTTTGTCGGTCTCCTAATTGGGTCAGAAGATTTTAGGTCTTCCCAATACCTGAATTGGCTTCGTAGAATCTATCACTATATTCTTTAGCTATCTGGATGTGTATCTCCATTCTATGAATGGCTGTCTTGCGACTTACTTCTACTCCGCTAGCATCCATAGCCTCCTCACCCCAATTATCTGGGAAGTTGTCATGAATGAGCTTGGCATACTTGGCTAAGCGCTCACTTTCTTTCACATCCTCATTAACCATGTCCCTTTCCTCGGCTGTAACACGATGCCTCTCACCATCTAGTGTATTGCCATAGGTGTCCTCTCGAATAGTAGACGGGTTGCTGCCTAGAAGACGTCTCCACCATTCATTTTTTTGCGGTCCCTCTTGTGCTTTTTCTTGCTTCTATCTGGAACTGCGTCTCCTTCTCCCATTGTTTATTTTTCCTTTCTTTTGATAGTTATACATACTCTTGAACAAGATAGCTTCCTATTAACGGGAGACTACCCATACATAAAAAGTCCATTACTGAGAGCATTTCTTCAGTTGTTATTTGTGTGATTACCATGGTTATTACCTGCAATCACTCAAAAGAACTCTTGAAGACTACGATTATTCCTCTAAACATATTATTGCCAGAAATTTGTATGTTTCTCAAGAGGGAAAGAGGGACAAAGCTTGCTCTGGAAGCCCATTGATCTATCTTCACACCAAGCGTTTAAGTATAACCCGGAGGATGGCCCTTTACAACGACAACTTGAAAAAAGAGGCTCTTGCCCAATCATGGTATGGTATAGCAAACAATACGGTGACTATTTTGCTCTGTAGAGAGGAATTATCAATGGAACTTGAACGTATTCAACAAGCATTGCGCGATGAACTGGTTGATGGCTGGCTCTTCTACGATTTTCGCAAGTCGAACCCGATCGCCTATCAGGTTCTGGGACTACCCAGTCAGGAGATGTACTCACGGCGCTGGTTCTATTTTGTGCCTGCTCAGGGAACGCCTACAGCAGTGATTAGTGCAGTTGAGCCACATACTTTGCACTCATTGCCAGGGCAACGCTTGATCTTTCGTACATGGCAAGAAATGCACACTCACATACGCTCTTTGTTAGCTTCAGGTACACGCATTGCCATGGAATACTCACCCATGAATGCCATTCCCTATATCTCGCGAGTCGATGCAGGCACGATCGATCTGGTGCGTTCTTTTGGAGTGGATATCGTGAGTTCCGCAAACCTAGCTCAGCGTTTCATTGCTCAGCTAACTGAGCAGCAAATTGCCAGTCATCGTGAAGCAGGGCGGCGGCTGATGACCCTCAAAGACCAGTTCTTCGCCGAACTGAGCGCTGACCTGCAGGCGGGTCGAGAATTGGATGAATATCAGGTACAGCAACGTTTTGTGGAACTGATCTTACAGGCAGGACTAGCCCTGCCTGAAGGGGCTCCGATCGTGGCCGTCAATGCCAATAGCGGCAATCCACATTACTGGCCCTCTAGCACACAATCTAGTCCCATCAGGCATGGTGATCTGGTACTCTTTGACTTCTGGAGTCGTCTCCCCATCAATGATGCCATCTACGCCGACTATACCTGGATTGCCTTTGCCGGGATGCGCGATGAGATTCCTACACGCCAGCGCGAGGTCTTTGAGATTGTGCGTAATGCTCGTGATACGGCAATCGCTTTTGTACGTGAGCGGCTCGCTGCGGGTGAACGCGTCGAAGGTCGTCAAGTAGATGACGTGGCACGCAATATTATTGCCAGAGCTGGCTATGGCGACTACTTTGTACATCGCACTGGTCATAGCATTGGTACCGTTGAGCATGGGAATGGAGCCAATATCGACAACTTTGAGACACAGGATGAACGTGTCTTGCTGCCCTACACATGCAACTCGATCGAGCCCGGCATCTACCTGCCTGAATTTGGTATCCGCAGCGAAGTAGATTTGCTTATCCTGGAACATGATGCTGAAGTCACTGGTGTACCTGTTCAAGAACAGATTGTGCCCTTGTTGTAAACGCGATTTATCGCCCATTGGTAGGGGCCCAATTCATTGCGCCCGCCGTTCCCCTCCTTCTTTGGGACCAGGACACTGGGGTAACCTTCGTGTGGATTTTTAACAACCTTCCTGGTATCTCTAACGTATATGCTAATCAGGAGCCCCATAAGGAAGGCCTAGTTCCTCCCCCCATAGCAAAAAGCAAGGGGTATCCACAGGCTGATTTGATGATATAAGACACCATTTCGACATTGTATTTGTATAGTGAGAGGAAAAACTGTATGGGCGAAGAATGGGAGCAAGATCCGCAGCCAGCATCGGATCAACCAAATCAAGATGAGATAGAAAAACGTTTAGAAGATATCAAGCGTAAAGTAACTAAGGGAGCAAGTGAAGCCCAGACGCGTATCATGCGTGCTTTTAATAAAGCCGGTGATTATTGGCAGAATGCGCAGACTACTCTCACCCCCCGTCAGCCCAACAATGTCGAGGAGCAGCGTATTCGTCAACTCACGGATACCTGGAGTGTTGAAAACTGGCGTGTGGCACGTGATCTGGGTACGTATATGGATACGGTCTCATGGAGCACGGATGAAGTTTGGGAACTGACCCTGGAGACGCGCTGGGAGACGCGTGCTATGGAACTCGTTACCGAGGCATATACGGGTGCTACGAATACCGCTCCTAGTATGCGGCGCCCTCTGCTCCCGGTGTGGGATTATGCGTTACCTGCAGTGACTGGTCTCAAAGCACAGCAGACACGCACACGTGTCGAGGGATTAGACGAGATTGTCTCATGTACAGTCTGCAACGGCACTGGGCATGTGTTGTGTTCCCATTGTAATGGTCGCGGCTGGATCGTCTGCCCCGACTGTAAAGGACGCACCAAAAAGCGCTGCTCTACCTGCCGTGGTCGCGGATATGTCGCTGACTGGACGCCCGGTGAGAAGAAGCCCTTCTTCAAGCGAAAGGCAGATGATATGGCAAGTGCCATAGGCAACAAAGTCTCGGACGTCTTCGACGGTATTCGTGAGCAGGGTGTTCCTATTCCCAATCCTGTTGATGTAGATCCTGCCAACAAGGGAGCAACAATTCCCTGTCCTGAGTGCGTCAATGGAGAAATAGATTGCTCGTGTGCTACTGGCAAACGTGTCTGTACTAACTGCGAGGGAGCAAGATCAGCCCTTTGCTCCAGTTGTACTGGTACAGGAAAGCTTGTGCGTCATCGTGAGATTACGCGCCGCTTCGAATTGCGAACCCAGACACGTTTTCTGGGCGAGTGTCCCATTCCTCCATCACACTTGGTCAAGGCAAATGGCGATCTAGCCTATAGCGCAGAAGTCAACGAGTCGCTCCATAGCGAGGCTCCCCCTGAGCGAGTGCCAATTGATGTTTGGCGCAACACCGTCGAACTGGTGCAGGCAGAGAGCCAAGTTCCGGAGAAACTAGGTACAGACCCGCAAGCCCGACCACGTCCGAGCTTACAGGTGGTGGAACTGGTACGCATTCCCTATACCAACGTGCAGTATCGCTATGCCGAGCAAGATTACGTCCTCTACATCTTCGATAGCGAGGGGAATGAGAAATTCTACACGGATCGTTATCCTGCACGTTGGGATCGAGTCGAGCGGCTCTTCAAAGCCATTTCCACCGATCTACTAACTCCGGTAGCGCCATCTGAAACGCAAAAAAATCCCTCGGGTAGCTATCGCGTTCCTGTCGAGGTCCCGCCGTATTCAATTAGTGAAGAAGACGAAGACCAGCCTTCTGGCAAATGACACAAAGGGACACTTACTCAAAATGCTGACTACGCAGGAGTGCACAAAGATGCTGCGTGGATTTATCCACAGGCGGAGTGTCACAAACAAGGAAGTTGTAACCAACCAACCGTTATTCGCCAGATTGAGTGCTAAAATACAGGGAGCATCGCAAGGAATAACCCTTCTGCTCGACACTGATAAAAAGAAAAACACAATCACTGTGCTGGATGGTGTGCGTGGTCTTGCTTGTTTCCTGGTGATGTTTTACCATTTCAATCTGGTGGCTCGTGATTACCATATCTGGATTCCTCTTCATGATTTTGGCACGATTGCTGGTTCAATTGCATTATTTGGGCAATTTGGTGTCGTCCTCTTCTTCGTATTGTCCGGCTTTCTTCTCTTCTTGCCGTACGCAAAATCCATGCTCCTTGCAAAGGACTGGCCTTCTGTGCGTCTGTTTTACCTGCGGCGTGCATTCCGTATTATGCCCGCATACTATATCTCATTATTCCTGATAACTCCTCTTATGCACCCAGAGTACTTGCAGAAAGCGCACCTGGATGATATGTGGTTATTCTTGACCTTCCGGATGGATTTTCCGCAAACATTCCAGAAGATCAATGGTCCGTTCTGGACGATGGCTATTGAGGTCCAGTTTTACATAGTGTTGCCACTGCTAGCCTGGGCGATGAGTTCTATTGTGTGTCATGGTAGTATGCGACGCCGCGTGATCTGGCTAACAATCTGTACATCTGGGTTCATTGTCTGGGGCTGGCTCACAAGGTACTGGGGCCTACACTGGGACGTCTTATTTCTTTCGAAGAAATCAAATCCCCTTTTTGGGTTTCTTCCTTCATTTGCAACTGCCATCAAGCCATATCTCTTTGGAACTGATGGGAAATACTTTGAGGATTTTGGCATTGGTATGCTTCTATGCGTTGCTTATGTCTATTCACAAAACACTGCACCGGATACACGGTGGAATAAAGGGATGAGTCGGATAAGCCCGCTGCTCTTTATCGCTGGCGCCATCATCCTCTCCTTGACGGCCATCTGGCACTTCTACACGTGGTATTTTGATCACACGCTGCATTTTCTGGATCGGTACCGCGATGCCCTGCTAGGTGGTTGGGGTCAGTGGCAACCTTTTTGTTCCGGGATTGGCTACGGTCTCTTTATGTGTGCTCTACTTTACGGGCCAAAGTGGCTTATACGACCCTGGGAGTGGGCTCCTCTGCGCTGGCTAGGTTTGTCATCTTATAGCCTCTATATCTGGCATCTTCCCCTGATGACGATCTTCGTTCAGCAGACTCTTCCTGGCTTACAGGCAAGCAGCATGCCTCGCCTAACACAGTATGGTATATTCTGCCTTTGGACGCTGCTCGTTATCACTCCTTTTTCGCTAGCCTTATATCTGTTGATTGAGAAGCCGGGAATGCGTCTTGGCGAAATAGTGCGCAGTAAGCTCCTAAAACCCGAAAAAGGGCAGAGCATAATACCTTCGGACACAGCAGCCTTGGACAGGCCATTAGAGAGTGCTCTATCTTCCGGAAGAGACTAAATCAAAAACTGCTATCTTTCTTTATCCCTCAAAAATTCAACTAAGGTTTCACGTGGTATCAGGACCTGCTTACTGGCAGCATCTAGCCCTTCGCCATATAAATCCTTGACACTAACGACACCATTGGCCAGCTCCTCTTCACCGATGATGACTGCATAGGCTGCGCCAGAGGCATTGGCCTGCTTCATCTGCGCTTTACGACTGCGGTCACCAGAAGTCATCTCCGCTTTGATACCAGCCTGTCGTAGTTGAGCTGTGATATGTACAGCGGCATCCTTAAACTCGGGAGTTTTGCCAAAGTAAACGACAAAGGCTTGTAACGTCGGCTCGGGAGGTGGAATGATACCTTGACTCTTCAATTCGAGAATAATACGCTCCATGCCTGCACCAAAACCAATACCCGGTGTTGGCTGGCCTCCCAACAGTTCCGCAAGACCGTCATAGCGTCCGCCACCATTGAGCGCAACTTTGTTGATCCCAGATATAAACTCGAATACGGTGCGGGTATAATAGTCCAGACCGCGTACTATAAGTGGGTCGATGGTATAAGGGACCTGATAGAGATCTAGGAAACGCTTCACGTCTGCGAAATGCTCACGGCATGGTTCACAGAGATGATCAGTAATTCTTGGGGCTGCTGCTATCTTGGCCTGATCCTGGGGTTCCTTGCAGTCAAGCAAGCGGAGTGGATTCTTGGTAAAGCGCACTTGGCAATCCGGGCAGCAATCTTTGAGCAGAGGCTGGTAGTACTCCTTTAGAGCCTCAATATACTGCGGACGACAGTTGCGGTCGCCAATGCTGTTGATAGAGACACGGATACCTGTCAGTTCAAGCCGTGTGTAGATCTGATAGAGCAGGCCAATCAGTTCTGCATCAATAGCTGGATCGTTCTCACCCAGAGCCTCACAGCCAAACTGGTGGTGTTCGCGATAGCGGCCAGCTTGCGGCTTGTCACGCCGGAACATGGGCAAGCTCATATAATAGAGCTTGACGGGCTGAGGCAACTTGAACATACCATGCTCAAGGTAGGCTCGCACAACGCCTGCCGTTCCTTCGGGTCGTAATGAGATATTTTGTCGATTGCCCTCTTTATCGGCCCGATCGTCAAAGCTATACATCTCTTTATCGACGATATCAGTGCCTTCACCTGATGTGCGACGAAAAACCGTGGTTTCTTCGAGTATGGGCGTCTCTATACGCCGGTATCCAAACAGCTGTGCAACCTCGGCTGCAATATGCTCGACGTAGCGCCAGTAGACTTGCTCGTCGGGTAGGATATCTTTGAAGCCCTGTAAGGCTTTGTATTGTTCTGACACGATGAGTCCCTCTCCTCTATGTGTACATGGGGCTATTATAGCAGATGGTGTCACTTCCCAACAAAAGTGCTGCCTAATAGCTGATTGGCAGACCCTTGCATTCTCTGGTAGAATGCGGAAGAGGGAGGCATTGAGAGAGGAACGATTGTCACCTAAGATGAATAACATGAATGCTTTAAGCCCTGACCAGGAACTCCCATACATTTTTGCTAAAAAATCCCGGTTTCCAGGGCAAATAGTGACATCTGCCACTACTATTCGTCTCAGCTAACAGAAACTAAAGAAAGAGAGTATGTGGCGCAAGTGAGCAGCAAAACGAAATATAGAAATGACAGTGAGTCTTTGACAAAGACGGACAATGATGAGAGCGTTAAAACGCGTCTACAGCAGAGCAAGACACTCCCTCGTATACTCTGGCATTGGGCAACGGTTGGCATATTATTTGTAGCGGCTCTCTGTTTTAACCTCTATCATTTGGGCACACCAAGCATCTGGTATGACGAAGCATTTTCTGTGGAGCTAGCTCGCCAGCCACTTCCGTTATTATGGCATATCATCTTCGGCCCCGAGCCAAATATGGAACTGTATTACTTGTTTCTTCACTATTGGCTCAATTTGACCTCTCTTATCGGTTTGCACGCAACTGAGTTTGTTGTGCGTTTCCCATCAGCAATCTTTGCAGCTTTAAGCACGCTTGTTGTCTTTGCTATTGGGCGACGTTTCCTGGGCACGCTTACCGGCATACTTGGTGCAGTGCTCTACTTGCTCAATGATATACAGTTGACCTATGCTCAACAGACACGCTCCTATGCTCTGCAACTGCTACTTATTTGTGTTGCTTGGTATGCACTTTTTGCTGTGTTAGACAGTGAGAAACAGGCCAGACGCTGGTGGATTATCTATGTGGTAAGCTGGGTTCTGGCGGTCTATGCTCACTTGTTTAGCTTGCTTATCCTACTATCACAACTTATAGCTGTTGGGGGAATACTTCTTCTTCCTAATGCCAAATCACTTGACACGTCAAGCACTGTTCCGTTAGAATCCCCCACGTCAGGAGGCATGGGGGACAGCATCGGGTTTTCTCTTCGATCCGTCAGAGGATACTGCAATAATCGATGGCGTAATCGGGCTCGTAAGCAGTTCGTAAGCTTGCTTATCAGTTTGGGCTCAATCTTCCTATTGATTATCCCGATGCTCATTGAGAGTTGGCATGGTCCCAAGACTGGCTGGCTTCCTACGCCTCACTGGCATGATATTTACCACCTGTTTGATACGATTAGTGGCTATAGTCAGCAATATCTCTATCCTTTTATAGCCTTTTGCGGTCTGGGATTGCTTGCTATCGCAATAGCGTACTTTGCACAGTTTTTTCCTCCTTTGCAAAATTCTTCTTCTGCGACCAGCTCTATCGATGAGACCTTTACATCATTCCGACACCTTGTGCCTGTAGTATGGTCATTATTCTGCTGGCTGGTGATACCGATAGGAATGAGCTATATCCTTTCTCATGGATCTCTGCGGCTCTTTTCCGCTCGTTATCTGGTGACGATTGTGCCTCCACTGTTTCTGCTCGTCGCCTTCGGAGTCATGGCCTTGCGCTTGCGTATTGTCCAGGGATACTTTGCTACTATATTGGTGGTGCTTGCTCTGCTTGCGGTCCCAATGTACTATAAAAGTGCGCAGGTGGAAGATTGGAACTCGACTACGCACTGGTTACTCCAGCACTACCAATCTGGCGATGGCTTAGTCTGTTACGATAATAACCAGGGATGTCAAATCTCCGTTGAATATTATTTGCATGCATATCCCAATAGCGCACATTTTACAGATGACTCTCCAGGAGCATTTTCATGGGTGAATTATGGGCCAGTAAATCCCAAGTCTGGCTATAAGGCGGCATTAGATCCAAAAGCGCTGGCTACGTACACCAAGAAACACGCCCGCTTCTTCTATATTGCAGGTCGTATTTCGGCCGATCAAGACGTTGCACGTGTACGATCTACGGAGCACTGGCTCGATGGGCATTACCATCTTGTGGACCAAGTAGTAAAAACAACCGTCACGATACGCTTGTACGCTACGCATTGAGCACTGAATGGCAATGTGGGATGATTTCTGGAGTTCAAGATGCCTGATACATTCAATGAACTTTACAACGGTTTAACCAAAGATATTTTTCTTGAGCGTGCACGCCAACAACTGCAGCAGGGAGATGATGGGCTAGCTCGTGCCAATGCCTACGCTGACCAGGGAAAAACCGATTTTGCGCTTGCCCATCTGCTGCTATCTGAAGCCCCCGATGATGTGAAGCGTGAGATACTTGCCCGTGCATATGAGCGACGTGCAACACTCTGCGATGAAAAGGCAGAAGAATTTGCTCGCCAATATCATCGTTCCTTCCCTCTCATCAAGCTAGAGGCCCAAAAGGATCGTCTATCGGCTCAACAGGTACGCCAGGAGAAGCCAGTACTCCAGAGAGGGAAAACGCCCAATATCGACTAAATGTTACTTCGTGTATGGTTTCGTACTGACTTTCTCGGCCACAGGAGGATACTCACCCACCCTCCAAGTGGTTGTTGAACTAACTGATGAGGATGTGCCCATGTTTGTTCTTCCGTCTCACTGTTTCCTCCAATCTCAACACTTCTCATAGGGCAGATGAGCTTGCTCCCTTTGGTATAATACTGAAGAAGCAGGCATTGGCAGAACAGTGATCGGTCACAAGGCAGCAACAGAGCAACAGAGCGCTTCTTGCAAGCAGATGAGGCCACTATGAACACATCAATACTCATCCAGACCCAGCTTCTGGCTACCAAATTCTTTGTGCCTGTTGCATCGGGGACGCTGATCTCCCGACCTCGCCTGACGAG
>Ga0193728_1001457_pt1 | contig 12052 bp, 13 predicted proteins | sample U1c1metaG_FD_143037 | JGI IMG/M metagenome (GOLD analysis project Ga0193728, IMG submission 143037) | Soil microbial communities from a riparian zone of the East river system, Colorado, United States - U1c1 | ecosystem: Environmental > Terrestrial > Soil > Riparian zone | place: USA: East River...
GCAGCCGACAGCCCCGAACCCGGAACTGGGACACGAAACGACTCACGTGGCGACTGAGGAACTCAAGACCGGCTCACTAGTCGGGTGGACCGGCCGGTGCAGTACGGCTGCCAGCCGTACGCTTCCGTACTGTTACGTACGGATTCCGTGGTACGCTAACGTCATGACTACGATCAGGGCAGAGGAAGTCCGGATCCCCCGCCGCGCCCGGGAAGCTGTCGCGCGTCATGAGCAAGTAATTGTAGTCAACCGCGAGCGGCCGGCTTACGTCATCGTTCACCCCGACGACCGTGCTGTGACCTCTCGTCCCGCCCGCCGCGGAAGGCCGCTGCGAGAGGCACTCGGCCTGCTGGCCAACGCAGCGCCACCCGATCCTGGATTCGCAGAGGATATGGAGGCCGTCCTCGGCGAAGTCGGCCCTGCTCCGGAAGATCCATGGGCACCCTTCTAGACACGACCGTTTTCATCGAGCTTGAGCGCGCCATTCGCCGCCTGCCCGCTCCAACCGCAATGAACGAGGTCAGCGGGCGCCTGGAAGAGCAGATCGGGTCAACCGAGGAGGTGGGCATCGCCGCCATTACCGCGTCGGAACTGCTACACGGCGTGCACCGGGCAACGCCGGAGCACCGCGCCCGCCGGGAAGCATTCGTCGAGGGCGTACTGGTCGCGTTCCCGCCGTTCCCGTTCGACCTGCTGGCGGCGCGCGCGCATGCGCGACTGTGGGCGGGACTGGCCTCGTCCGGGGTAGACGTGGGACCGCACGACCGGCTCGTCGCGGCCACCGCCATCACCGCGGGCTGGCGCGTGGGAACAGCCAACGTGAAGCACTTCAAGCGCATCCCGGGGCTGGACGTTCTGGCCATCACGTGGAGAACCGAGGCTTAGCCACGGTTCCGTGCCATCCAACTACCTGCTCGCTGCGGTCCGTGACAGCCAACTCGCCTGTGAGCGCAGGCTGGTGGCAGCGCCACGGTGTCCGAGGGTCCGAGCCGAGCCGGTGCGGTGGGTTCCGCGGGCGGCCTCGGCATGCTGGCCGTCCGGCCGCAGCAGGCCGGCCAGGCCGTCCGGCTGGCCGTGCTGGGGGCCACGAGCGAGACAATCGCCAGGCGTCTGATGATGCGCCGCCTGGGCGCCGGGGCCGAAGCCGCCCGCGGCCATCGCGGCCATCGCGGCCATCGCCGCCGCAGCGGAGCCGTCAGGCGGGAGGTCGCCGGCTGCTGAAGTACCGGATGAGGTACTCGCCGACCAGGACGGCGGCGCCTACGCCGCCGATAGTCAGGATCAGCACCCCGACGGTGTACAGGTCGGCCGCGACCAGCCCGAGCGCGCCGATGACCAGCCCGAGCAGGATGACCAGGGCCACCGCTCCGACGTTTCTGCCGCTCATATCCCGGTGCACCTCTGGGAGAAGGTTGAGGGTGGTGTCACGTGTACCCGGACCGCGGTCGCGGTACACACAGCGTGACGGTTTTGCAGCCGCGCTGCGGCCGTGCAGCGGACGGAGGTTCTACGCGATGGGCGCAGTGGCGCACGTTCTGGCTGCGAGTCCGGTGCCGGCCCGGTCGCAGATGGGGTCGTCGCTGGGGTTCCACATCATCCTCGCGTGCTTCGGCGTGGCATTCGCGGCCGTCACCCTGACCGCGGAATGGATCGGCATCAGGCGCGGCGATGCCGCGGCGCTGCTGCTGGCGCGCCGCTGGTCGAAGGTCATGGCCGTGCTGGTGGCGGTCGGCGCGGTGTCGGGGACGGTGCTGTCGTATGAGATGGGCCTCCTGTGGCCGGGCCTGATGGGCCGGTTCGGGGCGGCGATCGGCCTGCCGTTCTCGCTGGAGGGGATCTTCTTCTTCCTGGAAGCGATCTTCGTCGGGGTGTACCTGTACGGGTGGCGGCGGCTGCCGGCCTGGGCGCACTGGTGGAGCGGGGTGCCGATCGTGGTGGCCGGGGTGCTGGGCGCCGTGTCGGTGGTCGCGGCGAACTCGTGGATGAACTCGCCGGCCGGGTACACGCTCAGTCACGGCAAGCTCACCAGTGTCGACCCGGTGTCGGTGTTCTTCAACGCCGCGACCCCGTATGAGGCCACGCACATGGTTCTCGCCGCGTACATGGTGACGGGATTCCTCGTCGCCGGCGTGTACGCGGTCGGCTTGCTGCGCGGCCGCCGGGACCGCTACCACCGGCTGGGCTTCGCCATCCCGTTCACCTGGGGCGGGATCGCGGCGCCGCTGCAGGTGATGATGGGCGACGTCATCGCCCGGTTCGTCGCGAGCAACCAGCCGGTCAAGTTCGCCGCGATGGAGTATGTCGCCCGGACCTCACGCGAGGTTCCCGAATGGCTGGGCGGAGTCCTGATCAACGGCCACGTCTACCTGGGCGCCTCGATCCCGGCGTTTGACTCGATCCTGGTCGGGTTCTCGCCGCACACCCGGGTGGTCGGCTGGGACAGCGTGCCCGCGGCGCAGCGGCCGCCGCTCGTCTCGCTCATTCACCTGAGCTTCGACCTGATGGTGGGCATCGGCTTCTTCCTGCTGGCGCTGGCCGCGTGGCAGGCCTGGTGGTGGTGGTTCCACCGCCAGCTGCTGGTGACGGCGTGGTTCCTGGTGCCGGCTGCCCTCAGCGGCGTGGCCGCGGTGGCCGCCATGGAGGCGGGCTGGGTCGTCACCGAGGTCGGCCGCCAGCCGTGGATCGTCTACCACGTGCTGCTGGTCGGCAACGCGGTCACTCCGGCCAGCGGCGTCCCGGTCACGCTGGGGGTGATCCTCGCCCTGTACGCGGTCTTGACAGTGGTCTCTATCGGGGTGCCGATGATCATGTCACGGCGGTGGCGGCGAGAAACGCCCGCCGAGGAGGACGCCGAGCAGGTGCCGTACGGCCCCGCGCCGGCCAGGGCATCAGCCGCCGGGCCCCCGGGTCCGCCGGCCGCGCCCCGGGCATCCTCGGGCGGGCCGGAGGCTCCATGAGCCCGTCACCGGAAGCCATTGCGGTCGCCGCCATCCTGTTCGTGGTCATCGCCGCGTATGCCCTGTTCGGCGGGGCGGACTTCGGCGGCGGGATGTGGGACCTGCTGGCGGGCCGGACGGAGCGCGGCGCGGCCCCCAGGGAGCTCATCGACGAGGCCATCACCCCGGTCTGGGAAGCCAACCACGTCTGGCTGGTCTTCATCCTGGTGCTGCTGTGGACCGCGTTCCCGCCCGCGTTCGCCGCCATCATGACCGCGCTGTTCGTCCCGCTCAGCCTGTCCCTGCTGGGCATCGTCCTGCGCGGGGTCGGGTTCGCCTTCCGGCACACCGCGCAGCGGCTGCGGATGCAGCAGCTCACCGGCGCGACCTTCGCCGCCGCCTCGCTGATCACGCCGTTTTTCATGGGCACCGTCGTCGGCGCCGTCGTCACCGGGCAGGTGCCCGTGCACCCCGCTGGCAACCTCCTGGCCGCCTGGACCTCGCCCACCGCCATCCTCACCGGATTCCTGTTCGTCGCCGCCTGCGCCTACGTCAGCGCGGTGTTCCTGGTCCTGGAGGCCCGCCAGCGCGGGCACCAGGACCTGGCGGGCTATTTCTCGCGGCGCGCCACCGCCGCCGGGGTCCTCACCGGTGCGCTCGCCGGCGGCACGCTCGCCGAGCTGTCAGTCAGCGCGCCGCGCGTCTTTGACCGCCTGACCGGCATCGCCCTGCCGCTGGTGGCGATCTCCATCGCCGCCGGGATCGCCGTGCTGGGCATGCTCTGGCTGCGCTGGTACCACCCCCTGGGCCTGCGCGCGACGGCCGCCATCGCCGTGGCGGCCGTGGTGTTCGGCTGGGGACTGGCCCAGTACCCCTACTTGTTCCCCACCTCGCTGTCACTCGCCGCGGGCAGCGCGCCCACCGCCTCCCTGGTCGCGGAACTCGTCGTCGCCGGCCTCGCGGTCCTGCTCGTGGCCCCCGGCTTCGCCCTCCTCTACTTCCTGCAGCAACGGCGCCTGCTGACGGCCGCCGACACAGATGCCGACCTGCGGCAGGCCGCCCAGCTCGGACACGCCCTCCCCGGCCCGGCCGCGGCCGCCCCGGCGCCGGGCCGGACCAGGATGGCGACGGCCCTGGTGCTGGCCATACTGGCCATCAGGGCGATCAGGGATGCGCTCTCGTCACGGCGCCGCCGGTGAGGGTGCTCGCGCGGCCGTCGGCCCGTCCCGCCCGCCCGCCCGGCCCGCCCGGCCCGCCCGCCCGGCTGGCCCGCCTGGCCCGCCGGCCCCGCCTGTCACACAGGCCCTGGGCTGGCCTTGATCATGGGAAGATTGCTCACATCCGGGGGTGGGCAATCTTCCCACGATCATGGCGGGCTCTGGCCCAGCCGCCGCCAATCCGCACGGGTGATGCTGGCGGTGCGGATGGGCTGGTCCCGGGGCTAGTCGCCTAGATTTTGGTCGGCTCTCCCGGCCTCGTCCCGACCGGGCAGTTATGGCAGGTGGCTTGGCCCGGCAGGAAGACGCCAGTACTCCGCGGGGAGGAAGGGAAGGCTGGCGGCCATGGCCCGGTCGCGCAGCACGCTGACCACGGGCCAGGGCCTCAGCCAGACGGTCTGTCCGGTGACCCTCCCGCTGCCGTCGAGCGTGAAGTCGTCGATTCCCTGCAGGAGGTGGCCGTCGATGACGCAGTTCCAGTACTCGACGAGCCTGCCGTCCGGGGTGAGCCGGGCCAGGTAGGTGCGCTCGCCCTGGATGCCGTCGATGAGCTGTTGGTACGGCTGGACATGCTGCTGGCCGCGCAAGGTCCTGGTGAGGATCGCGCTGTGGAGCGCGACGTCCGGCGCCAGCGCAAGCGGGCCGCCTGGCCGCTGGCCGGCACCCACGTCAGGGTCCGGGGCGGGGGCTTTGCGGTCATCGAGCTGCCAGGCCGGCAGCGGCACGACATCGGCCAGCGCGGGAAGTATCCCGTCCCGGAAGTTCGCGGCGACTCCCCAGGGGCGCTGCAGGACAGTGATGTCGTGGATCAGGCCTCCGGCCTGGCCGGTCAGGACCGTCGCCCCGGAGATCTCGCGTTGGTCAAGGATTCCGGTCCAGAACAGGATGAGCCGCTCATCGTCGCTGACCTCATCGGTGTACTCGAGATCATCGACGATGCGGGTTCCCGCCGCGAGGTACCTCAGCGTGAGGTCCTTGCCGTGCAGGTCCGCGGTCAGGGTAGGCGTGTGGTAGGTGACGTCCTCGGCGAAGAGAGCAGCCATCGCGGCGCCATCGCGCCTCTTCGCCGCTTCGGCGAAACGATGCGTAATCATGGTGACCTCCCGTGACCTCCCGTGACCCCCCGCCTCGGAAGATTGAGTTGTCTGGCTGAAACGCTAACAGCTGAAAATGAGTTGTCAACCTCAAAATTCGCGGAAGTCAGGCCAGTGCGCTCAGGCCGCCAGTGACGTGATGTGGTCGATCACGGTGTCGAGCGCGGCCTCCAGCGCAGCGACGTCGCGCTGGGCCTTGGCCAGCAGCAGCCCGCCCTCCACGGCGGCCATCAGCGCGCAGGCGAGCCGGGGGACGTCGGCCTCGGCCCGCAGCTCCCCCCGGTCCTGCATGGCCTGCAGGCCGTCGCGGATGGCCGAGATCCACCGCCCGAAGGCGGCGGCCAGGTCCGACCGGGCCGCCGGGTCCAGGTCCGACAGCTCGCTGGCGAGCGAGCCAATATGGCAGCCGCCCCGGCACTCACGGCGGCGCATCGTGCTCACCACGTAATCCCGCCAGGCCCGGATGCCCGGCAGGCTGTCGAGCCGGCTCAGCCACGGCCACTGATGGCCGAGCACGGTCTCGCCCTGCCAGGCGATGACCGCGTGCACCAGCGACGCCTTGTCCCCGAAGTAGTGATACAGCTGCGAGCCGCTCACCCGGGCCGCCTGCTGGACATCCTGCAGGCTCGTCCCGGCTACGCCCTGCTCGAACATCAGGTCCGCCGCCGCGGCCACGATCCGGTCCCGGGTCGCCCGTCCCTTCGGCGTCAGCTCCCCGGCGTTGGGCAGCCGCAGACTGCCTGGCGCGCTACCAGTCACATGGCGACGTTATCACTTCTGAGGTCAGCAACCCAGTTGACAGGGGAGTTGCGCGCCCGCCGCAACCCGGTGTTTCCTCGGCTAGAAGACGACGAGATCTGCGGGGCGGCGCCAGTCAGCTGGTAGTCGGCGGGGTCGGCCGGCCGCCCGGCGAACAGCCTCATCAACCCGTTGCCACCCGGCTCAGGGCCGCCGCAATGAGCGAGCACGTCACGCACTGACCAGTCCGGGCACGCGGTCGTGCTCCTGGCCCAGCACGGTGCCGGCGACCCGCAGGTGCCCGGCGGCTGAGGTCGCGGAGCTGGCGCCGGCCTGGGCCGGCGTCATCCCGCTGACCGCCAGCGAGACGGCGACGGCCAGGGCGCCGCTGGTCAGCGCCGCACATTTCCGGACTGGGGGCCGGCCGGACCTCGGTGCGAGATCGGGCTGCGTGCTTTCCGTCTGCTCCTCCACGGTGACGCATGACGGGGGATCAGCGGCGAGCGGACCCGCTGATCGCGCACACCGCATCACAGCCTGCTGGAGAGAACGGCAGCCTGCGGCCCGGCGACTCCGGCGTAAAGCCGGGGCAAATTCAGGCCGGGATCCTCGGCGCCGGACTGGCAGGGGCGGCGGTCAGCGCCACTGACCATGAGGGACCCCACGACGCGCTGCGCGCGGCGGAGTAAGCGTGTTCGGCGTTCGGTGCATCCCGAACGCCGAACACGCCTCCCTGGGCATGGCCTCATAAATGGGCTGCTCACGTCCAAGGCGGCAGCCTGTCCTGCGCAACTCCTACCGACCCGCCGGTGGTGGCGGTAGTGAGTTCACCGCCGCCGGAGAGCGGTTCAGCCGATGTTCCGGCCGTTCACGGTCAGCGTCACGTCGATGTTGCCCCGGGTGGCATTGGAGTACGGGCACACCTGATCGGCGGCCGCAACGATCCGCGCTGCCTGCTCAGGGTCCTGAACCTGCGGCAGGGTGACGTTGAGCTCCACGGCGAGCTTGAAGCCGCGCTCCTCGGTGGGCAGCAGGCTCACCCGGCTGTCGATCGAGACATCGCCCACCTCGGCGCGCTCACGACGGCCGACCACGCCCAGGGCACTCTCGAAGCAGGCCGCATAGCCCACCGCGAAGAGCTGTTCAGGGTTCGTGCCACCGCCCTCGCCGCCCATCTCCTTCGGCGCGCGGAGCTGCACATCCAGGACTCCGTCATTCGTGCGCCCGTGGCCGTTGGCCCGGCCGCCGGTGACCGTTGCCTCCGCCGTGTAAAGAACTCGCGCCATCTCAGCTCCATCTTCGGGATCTGCAGACTGCCCGGTGCACGGCCAGGCTGGTCCCGTACCTGATAGTGATCACAGGTGACCAGTCCGGCGCGCGACCGCTCGAGTCTCACGGTACCCGGCGGCACGCCAGCCGGCGCTTGCGCCTCGTCGCGCCCGGCGATGATTTCGGCCCGGCCCGGCCGTCTGCATGATCATCGGCTACGGCGTGCGGAACTGAGAGGAATCTTGATGGCCAGCCTGATCTACTCGGCGATCGCCTCGGCGGACGGCTACGTCGAGGACGCCGCTGGCCGCTTCGAGTGGGCGGCACCCGACGAAGAGCTGCTCCGCTTCGTCAACGACCTCGAGCGCCCGGTCGGCACCTATCTGTACGGGCGCCGGATGTACGAGACGATGCTCTACTGGGAGACCGCCCACACGCTGCCCGGCCTGCCGCCGTCCAGCCTGGAGTTCGGCGGCATCTGGCGGGCCGCCGACAAGATCGTGTTCTCAGCAACGCTCCCGTCGGCGTCCACCGCCCGGACGCGGATCGAGCGGAACTTTGATCCCGGCATGATCCGGCAGCTGAAGTCGGCCGCCGAGCACGACCTGACCGTGGGGGGCGCGGACCTGGCGGGCCAGGCCATCAAGGCCGGGCTGGTCGACGAGCTGCAGCTGTTCGCGGTTCCGGTCATCGTCGGCGGGGGCAAGCGGGCGCTCCCCGGCGATGCCCGCCTGGATCTGGAACTCCTGGACACGCGGCGGTTCGCAGGCGGTGCTGTCTACCTCAGGTACCGCACCAAGCCCTGATCAGCGGGGCGGGCGCCTACTGGCCGTGCAGCCAGTCGATGATCAGCTCGTTCTCCTCGGCGGGATAGGTGTGCGACAGATCGCGGATCTCGCGGTACCGGACGCGCGCGCCCGCGGCGGTCAGGACGTTGCTGGCCGTGCGCGCGACCTGGACGGGGAACATCCAGTCGAGGGCGCCGTGGATCAGGTAGATCGGCAGGCCGGCCAGCCGCGCCGGGTCGCTGATGTCCATCAGGATGGGACAGCTCTGCGACGCCTTCGATATCCCGGTCCTGTCGCAAGGCAGCCCGCGGCCCGGAATGTTGCCACGGCGGGACGCGCCGGGGCTCTAAATGCCTGCGGAGGCGATATGAGACAAGGGCCTGCCCTTGCGGTTGCCGGTGAAACAGGAACCCTCCGAGGTGCCGCGTGAGCGGCACGGCAGGAATCCCCGGCCCTTCAGGCCGGGGAGGACGTCAACGGTAGAGCTCCTCGACGCGCCTGACCTGAGTGATCGCCCGGTTAACGGGCACGCCGTGCTCCTGGAGCAGGGTCAGTATCTCCCGGCTGTCGACCGTGAGGAAGCCGATCGCGTGCGGCTCGCCGCGCAGCCGCAGCCAGACCGCAATCCTGCTGGCCGGCAGGGTGACGAGTTCGGCTATGGCCAGCTGGTCATACGTGGCTTCCCAGGTCGGGACGATCCAGCGGCTGATCACGGTCCCGCTCAGCCGCAGGCCCCAGTCGAATAGCTCCAGCCGGGCCAGCGAGCCGCTGGTCAGGACGTGCCGGGCCATGACGCCGCCGCGAAAGAGCGCGTGCGGTTGGCCTGTGGGCGGGTCGATGGTTCGCGTGTTCGCCGCCGCCCGCCTGATCCACAGCGCGAAGCCTGAGATGCCGCGAGCACGAGCACCACCGCAAGAGCGATCTCTAGGAGCACCGGTTCTCCAAGGTGGGCCAGCACGCGTGCGGGAATCCTTCAGCCGCAGTGTTGTCCGGGATGGCTCAGTTTGGCAACCGTGGCGCCGTCAGGAAGTCCCGGAGCAGCGCCGTGACCGCCGCTGCCTGCTCCTGCTGCACCCAGTGCCCGGCAGCAGCGACCAGATGCCGCCCGCGCAGGTCGGTGCAGGCTCGGTCGAGATGCTCGAACAGGCCGGGCGACTGGTAGGTTCCCCAGTCGGCCGCTCCGGCGATGAAGGCGGCGGGCACGTCGATGGTGCGCCCGGTGAACAGGCGCAGGTCAGCGGCGGCCAGCCCGCCGGTGGCGCAGCGGTACCGCTGCAGGCCGCCCTGGAATCCGGTGCGGGCGAACTCGGCGCAGTACACGTCGAGCTCGGGCTCGGTCAGCCACGAGCACGCGGCGGCCTGCGCCGCCGCGGGCAGGTACGGGGCCACGGTCTCGGGCATGGTGGCCTCGGCCGGCATCACGTAGTAGGCCGGCAGCCGGGCCAGTTCCGCGGCGCTCCAAGCGCGCAGTGGGTGCGGCTGCTTTCCGGGCCAGTCGGCGCTCTTGACGTGATAGTAGGCGCGGAGGAAATCGTGCAGCCCCTGCGGGGCGCTCCGCAGGTCGGCGTCGGCCTGCGGGGTCGAGTAGTACCACTGGTAGTGCTTGCGCGCGGGCGTGAGGCTGGCCAGGGCGGCGTTCATGTCGGCCGGGCGCGCGGGCGCGGCGCCGATCGGGGGCGGCCCGCCGAACGGGGCGCTCATCATGACCAGCGCGGTGAAGACGTCCACACATGGGACCTTCTGAGCATCGCCGTTGCGCGATGGCAGGACTTCGAGGCTGCCCTCGACGAGGACGGCCCGTACATCTACAGCGTCACGCGGACCACGATGAGCAAAGTCGACTCGGAAACCGCTCGGCTCGGGCGCACACCCAGGGCCTAGCGCATCGTCCTCGGGAATCCGAAGTGGGGCAGGACGGAGTTGTCGATGAACCGCGTGATGGCGCTGATCCGGTCCCCTTCCAGCGTGAGCACGATGAGCCCGTGGGCGTGGAAGATGTCCGCGTGGGCGTCCTGCAGGTAGGTGCCGAACGCCGGCTGGCCGTTCGCGCTGGTGGGCACGAGCTTGAGGGCGCGGCCGTCCCGCCAGCGGGCGCCCCCGGTCAGGAACGCGGAGATGGCGTCGCGGCCCTGGTACTCCAGCGTGGCCGGCGGCATGGTGAGCCAGGCGTCCTCGGTCAGCAGCCGCAGCAGGCCGTCGAGGTCACCGCCCTGGTAGGCCTCTGCGAAGCGCTCGGCGAGCTGGCGCTCGCGGGGCGAGCGCGGCAGCGGCGGGCGTTCGCGGCCGGAGGCGGGCAGGCGGGAGTCCAGCGTGCCCCTTGCCCGCTGCAGCGCGCTGTTGACTGAGGTCTCGGTGCTGTCCAGCATGGCGGCCACCTCCGCGGCCCGGAAGCCGAGGGCATCCCGCAGCAGCAGCACGGCCCGCTGGCGGGGCGGGAGGTGCTGGACGGCGGCCACAAAGGCCAGCGAGATGGACTCCTTGGCCTCGTACCGGGCCGCCGGCCCCGGCGCGGCCTCCGGTATCCCGTCGAGCAGGACGTCCGGGTAGGGCTCCAGCCACAGCGGCTCGGCCCGGCGGGTCGGCTCGGATGGCTCGAACGGGGGCTCGGGCGGCTGCTGCCCCTGCGGCCGGCGCCGGCTGTCGCGCAGCGCGTTCAGGCAGCGGTTGGTGGCGATCCGGTACAGCCAGGTGCGCACCGAGGCCCGTTCCTCGAACCGGGCCAGTCCGCGCCAGGCCGCCAGCAGCGTCTCCTGGACCATGTCCTCGGCGTCCTGCACCGAGCCGAGGATCCGGTAGCAATGCAGCTGCAGCTCGCGCCGGTGGTGGTCGGTGAGCTCCCGGAACGCCTGCTCGTCCCCCGCCCGCGCCTGCGTAAGCGTCTGGTCCGTCACGAGCTTCCTCCTCCTGTCCCGGCCTGGCACAGGTAATGACACCAGCCGGGCCGGAAAGTCACCGGTGTGTTCGCGCCATTGCCGGTGTCTCAACCAGCGACGGTCCAAAGCGCGAGGAGGAGCAATGGGTGGCACGGATACGACCCGGCGGTGGGTACTGGCCCTGACGTCGGTGGCCTCGTTCATGGTGGCGCTTGACTCGCTGGTGGTGACGACCGCGCTCACCGCGATCCGGCTGGCCCTGCACGCGTCGGTAGCGGAGCTTCAGTGGACGGTCAATGCCTACATCCTCACCTTCGCGGTGCTGCTCATGACGGCCGCGGCGCTGGGGGACAGGTTCGGGCGGCGGCGCATGTTCACCACGGGCATCGGCCTGTTCACGCTGGCCTCGGCGGCGTGCGCGGTCGCACCGGGCGCCGGCTGGCTGATCGCGGCGCGCGCCGTGCAGGGGGCCGGGGCCGCCATGGTCATGCCGCTGGCCATGACGCTGCTGACCGCGGCGTTCCCGGCGGAGCGCCGCGGCTGGGCACTGGGAATCTTCGGCGGTGTCACCGGGCTGGCGGTCGGCGGCGGTCCGGTGATCGGCGGCGCGATCGCCCAGGGGCTGGCCTGGCAGTGGATCTTCTGGCTTAACGTGCCCATCGGACTAGTGGCGGCGATCCTGACGGACCGCCGCCGACCCGAGAGCTCCGGGCCTCGCGTGGCCATCGACCTGGGCGGCGCGGTGCTCGTGACCACGTTCGGCCTCGCGCTGGTCTGGGGGCTGGTGCGCGCCGACTCGGTCGGCTGGGGGGACCCGGAGATCGTCGGCTCGTTCGCGCTGGCGCTCGCGGCGGGGGCGGCGCTCGTGGCCTGGGAGCTGCGCGCGCCGGATCCCATGCTCCCGATGCGCCTGTTCCGCTCACGGGCCTTCGCGGCGGGCAACGCGGTGAGTTTCCTGTTCCAGGCCTCGCTGACGGGCGCGGTTTTCTTCATGGCGCAGTTCCAGCAGGACGTACTGGGCCAGGGGCCGCTGGGCGCGGGCCTTCGGCTGCTGCCCTGGACGGCGACCCTGGTCCTGGTCGCACCCGGGGCCGGGAAGCTGGCCGACCGGCTCGGCGACCGCCCGCTGGTGGTGAC
>Ga0193728_1001458_pt1 | contig 12047 bp, 7 predicted proteins | sample U1c1metaG_FD_143037 | JGI IMG/M metagenome (GOLD analysis project Ga0193728, IMG submission 143037) | Soil microbial communities from a riparian zone of the East river system, Colorado, United States - U1c1 | ecosystem: Environmental > Terrestrial > Soil > Riparian zone | place: USA: East River...
CAGCGAAGCGTCGCATCCGAGTCCTCGGACTGCAGCAGGATGCGAGAGCCGCGCTGCTCGAGATTGGTTACCCCGACGAGCCCTTCGAGGGCCTCAGGGACCGATGATGCGGAAGGGTCCGCGCCGCTCAGGGTGAAGCTCACGGTGCGTCCCGTGACGATCGACTTGACCTCAGAAGGCGTGCCGTCCGCGATGACTCGTCCCGCGCTCATGATGACGACACGGTCGGCGAACGTGTCGGCCTCGTCCAGATAGTGCGTCGCGAATACGACGGTCTTGCCCGCCCGCGTGAATTCTCGCATCGACTCCCAGAAGCTGTGGCGTGCCGCGACATCCATTGCCGCGGTCGGCTCGTCGAGGATCAGGAGGTCCGGATTCGACACGACTGCGACAGCGAACCGTGCCCGCTGCATCTGACCGCCCGAGAGGCTCGCAATCTTCTGCCTCGCGAGATCCGTGACGCCCGCGCGCTCCATGGCCTCGTCGACCGAGAGTGGGTGCTTGTGGAGTGCGTGGATGAGCGCGATGGATTCGCGAACGGTTGTGGTGGGAAGAAGGGCGCCGCCCTGGAGCATGGCGCCGACGCGACCGGTCACGATGGCGTGGCGGGGATCCTCGCCGAAGAGCTCTGCCGTGCCATCCGTTGGTCGCGCCAGTCCGAGCAACAGGTCGATGGTGGTCGACTTGCCGGCACCGTTCGGCCCGAGGAGGGCAACGACTTCACCCGGCTGGATTGTCAGATCGACATCATTGACGGCTGTCAGGGTGCCGAATTTCTTGGTTAGGCCGGAAAGCCGAATCGCAGGAAAATTTGTCATGACTCGATGCTGGCCGACGCTCGGTCACCGTGCCCATAGCCGCGGTCACGACTTCGGCATGACAAATGTCACGCATCGACCGGTTCGGGTTGCGGGTCGAGCCGGAATCGTCGGATGGACGGTGTCGCGAGGGTAAGCACCACCGTGCCGATGGCAGCCGCGATGCCGCCCAGGATCATGCTCTCGCTTCCCGACGTGATCGCGGCGACGAGCCCGGCGCGCACGTTCCCGAGCTGCGGACCACCACCGCCGACCACGAAGTCGACGGCGTTCACGCGACCTCGGTACGCATCCGGCGTCACGCGCTGGACGATAGTTCCGCGGGCGATGACGCTCACCGAGTCGGCAGCGCCGGCCAGCGCCAGGAACAGGATCGCGATCCAGAAGACGTTGATGGCGGCAAATGACGCGAGGGCGACCGCCCAGATGAACCCACCGACGAGCATGAGGATGCCCGGCCGCGCGGACCGCGTGATCCGCCCGGAGAGCGCGCCGACGAGCACTCCGCCGAGAGCGAGGGTGGGCAGAAGAAGACCGAGAGTCACGGGGGATCCGCCGAACTTCTCGGAGTTGATCACGGGAAACATCGCGACCGGCATGGCCAGCACGGTGGCGTTCAGGTCAGCGAGAAACGCACCGATCAGGATGGGAGTTCGCAGTACCAGGCGGAATCCGCCGACGACGCTTCGATCGTGATTGCCGTCCGGGTTCGGCTCCGGGGACATCGACGGGAGTCCAAACACCCCGTAGATGGCAGCGAAGAACGTCGCGGTGTCGAGGAGAAAGCATCCGTCCACGCCCCAGGCCGCGATCGCGAGACCAGCGATCACGGGACTGCCGAGGAGCAACACCTGCATACCGATGTTGTTGAGCGCGTAGCCGGCCGCCACCAGTTCGTCCCCGAGCAGGCGCGGGATGAACGCTCGCGCGGCCGGAGCCCCGAGCGAGTTGAGTCCGCTCTGCACGACGATCAGCGCGAACAGGATGACCAGTTGCCGCGTTCCCGAGATGACGACAGCCGCCATTGCCGCCGCCGCGAGCACCTGCCCACAGCGGGTCAGGAGCACGAGTTTGCGTCGGTCGACGCGGTCCGCGAGGTGCCCGCCGATCAGGCTGAAGACGATGAGCGGCACGAGCTGCGCGAGGCCGATCAGCCCGAGAAGTGCCGCGTTGTGGCTGATCGTCCACACGTAGTACAGCAGCGCGAAGGAGGAGACCTGGCTTCCCAGACCGGAGAGGAGCGTTCCGATCCAGAGTCGACGAAAGGTCGGGCTGGTGCGAAGCGGCCGGACGTCGAGGAACAGAGTGCGCGAACTCACGGCCGCTCGCCGAGTTCGAGCTTGGTGCGCTTCCCGCAGATCGGCGATGAGTTGGCCGAGCGCGTACGGGACCTCGGCATCCAGCTCGGCGAGAACCGCCTCCGTTGCGAACCACTCCGCCCGAAGCGGTTCGATCAGCGCACGACCCTCCGGCGTCAGTTCGACCATCCTGTTTCGGGCATCCGTGCCCGGTGCCGAGCGGATGAGCCCGTCCCTGCGCATTGCAGAGACCGTCTGGCTCATCGCGGAGTGCGTCACATTGACCTCGCGCGACAGTTCCCGGATGCTCAGGGGACCGCCCTCCAGGAACACGATCGCCATGCTGAATCGCGGCCTGACTCCGACGATGCCGAGTTCGGCGTAAACCTCGGCGATCCCGGCATCCATTCGATCGAAGATGTCGCGCATGCCGCGCCAGCGGCTGGGTAGGGCATCCCGCTGTGGGGTGAGTTCCGTGGGCATCCGACAACCGTAACAGCACTTATACATAATGCAACAGCGCTTACATATTGATCCTGCAGGCGTTTCTCCCGCCAACTGGATTGCGTGGTTCGGGTACCGTAGGGGCAGACATCGGCCGCGCGAAAAGAAGGGGCGTCGTGTATCTCAAGAGCCTGACGCTCAAGGGCTTCAAATCCTTCGCGACCTCGACCACCTTCGCGTTCGAACAGGGCGTCACCTGCGTCGTCGGCCCCAACGGGTCCGGCAAGAGCAATGTCGTGGATGCCCTCGCCTGGGTCATGGGCGAGCAGGGCGCCAAGACTCTGCGCGGCGGCAAGATGGAAGACGTCATCTTCGCCGGCACATCGACCAGGGGCCCTCTGGGTCGCGCGGAAGTCCTGCTGACGATCGACAACGCGGATGGCGCGCTCCCGATCGACTACACCGAGGTCACAATCTCGCGCACCCTGTTTCGCAACGGCGGCAGTGAGTACGCAATCAACGGCGAGAACTGCCGCTTGCTGGATGTCCAGGAACTCCTCAGCGACTCCGGTCTCGGACGCGAGATGCACGTCATTGTCGGGCAGGGACAACTGGACGCCGTGCTGCACGCGAGCGCAGAGGAGCGACGCGGATTCATTGAGGAGGCCGCAGGCATCCTCAAACACCGGCGCCGCAAGGAGAAGACGCTTCGCAAGCTCGAAGCAATGCAGGCGAACCTGACGAGGCTCTCGGATCTTGCTGGTGAGATCCGCCGCCAACTCAAGCCCCTTGGCCAGCAGGCCGAGATCGCGCGCGAGGCACAGACTATTGCCGCGATTGTTCGGGATGCCCGTGCGCGAATCCTTGCCGACGACGTGTTCCAGCTGCGCGAGGCGCTGACGGCGTTCGGCCGCAGCGAGAGCGAACGCAAGAGCGAGCGCATCGTTCTTCAGGAGCAGCTCGACCAGGCACGGCTTCGGGTGGGTCGCATCGAGGCTGCCATGGTCGGTGACGCCGTCGATCATGCTCGACAGACCGCGTTCGCCCTCGAACAGGTGCAGGACCACCTGCGTGGCCTCTATACCCTCGCCAACCAGAAGCTCGCGCTGCTCGGCCAACAGTCCGAGGTCGCGGGGGCCGGTACGACGATTTCCGAGAGCATGGTCGCGGATGTCCGCGCCGACGCGGCCCGATTGCGCGGAGACGTGACGACCGCGGAGGTCGCCGTCGGCGGCGCAGCCGGAGCGACCGCTACCGCCAAGGCCTCACTCGATTCTCTGGATGAGGAGATCAGCGCCCAGAGCACCCTCGTCTCCCGACACGATCTCGAGGTGGCCCGCCTCGCCGGCCAGATCGAGGTCGCCCAGTCCCGACTGGCTGCCACCCAGGGCGAACTCGTGCGCCAGCAGGCCGCTCTCACCGAGGCGGAGCAGCGTCGCGAGGCGACCCGCGCAGAGTTTGTTGCCCTCGAGGCCGAAGCCGCGACCACCACGGAGGGTGACGGCAAGCTCGACTCACTGTACGAACAGGCCGAAGCGCACGTGAGCGGTCTGCAGGCCGACATCGAGACCATGCGGGACGACCTCCACTCCCTGGAGCGGGAACGGGATGCGCTCGCCGCCAGAACGTCGGCGCTGTCGATGGCGGTCGACCAGAAGGACGGTTCCGCCGCAATCGTCGGAACTCCGGGCATCCGCGGCCTGGTCGCCGAACACGTTCGGGTGACGCCCGGCTACGAGGCAGCGATCGCCGCGGCACTCGGAACACTCGCCGATGCCGTGCTCGCCGACGACCATGACGCGGCTCTCACGGCTCTTGGGCGTGCCCGGGACTCGGACGCGGGGCGCGTCGAGATCGTGGTCGCGGATGCCCCGGCGACAGCATCGCTCGGGTCGCTTCCGGGAGGCGTCGCGGCGGCCACCGACTTCGTGACTGCTCCTGCGGGTGTGCTCGGCATCCTCTCGCATGTTGTGGTCGTCGACGACCTCGATGTGGCCCGCTCTGCGTGGCCCGCGCTGCGCACAATGGGTGGTCTCACCGCGATCACCCGTGCGGGAGACGTGCTCACGGAATACGTCCTTCGTGGCGGCACCGGGGCCAAGCGCTCCCGACTCGAACTCGTCGCAGAGCGTGACACGGCGGCCGAACGGCTCAGCGTTGTTAGCACCTCGATCGAGCGCGCCAGATTCGCCCTCGCCGAGAAGCGCGGCCAGCTCGAGACGGCCCAGACGGATGCGGCGACCGCCCTGGCAAACCTGCGCGAGTTCGACGCCGCCCTCGCCGCCCATAGCGAGCGGCTGGGCCGGCTGCGCATCCAACTCGAGGCGGCGCAGGCGGAATGGGAGCGGCTGTCGACTGCCGTCCAGCTCGCGGCCGAGACCGCGAGGTCGGCGGAGGAGGATGTTGACCGCGCCATCGCCGAACGGGATGAGTATGCGACGACGCCGCGTCCGATCCTCGACGTGTCGAGCCGGGATGCCATGGTCGGTGAACTCGAGACCGCCCGGGCGGCGGAAGTCGACCTGCGGATCCAGCTCGAGACGGCTCGCGAGCGAGTCAGGGCGGAAGACGCGCGCGCCGACGGTCTCGCGCGTCAGCTCATCGCCGAGCGCGCAGCCGCGGACGAACAGGCGCGCAGAACGGTGCTTCGCCAGCGCCAGGTGGTTGCCGCGACGAGCGTCGTGGAATCTCTGCCCGCTGTTCTCGACGCCGTCGACAGGTCCGTGTCCCAGGCGCGAGTCGCGCTCGCTGCCCGTGAGGCAGAACGTTCGTCCCAGAACGAGGAGCTCGTCGCCCTCCGGGTTTCGGAGAATTCGCTGCGCGAGCGACTCGATGCCGTCGGAGACACGGTGCACGGTCTCGAGATGCAGTTGTACGAAAAGAAGCTGCAGCTGTCGACGCTGCTCGAGCGTGCCGGTGAAGAGCTCGGACTCGTCGAGGATGTGCTCATCGCGGAGTACGGCCCCGATGTTCTCGTGCCCGCCGACGAATACCTGATGGGTGTTATCGCGCCTGACCTCGAAAACACTCCGACTGAAAGCACCCCCGACGACCCGACGGCCGAGACGGCCGTCGGCGCTGGCGTCACGGCCGAGGCCAGAAATGGCCTCGGCTCCAAGTTCCAGCGCGCGGAGCAGGAGGCACGCCTCGCCGTCGCCGACCGGATGCTCGCCCAGCTCGGCCGCGTGAACCCCCTGGCACTCGAGGAGTTCGCGGCCCTCGAACAGCGTCACAAATTCCTCACGGAACAGCTGACCGACCTGACCAACACCCGCAAGGACCTGCTAACGATCATCGACGAGATCGACGAAAAGATGCAGGACATCTTCGGTTCCGCGTTCGAAGACACGAAGTCGGCATTCAACCAGGTGTTCCCGATCCTGTTCCCGGGCGGCACCGGCAGCATCCACCTGACCGACCCGGAGAACATGCTCACGACGGGTATCGAGGTCACGGTGAAGCCAGCGGGCAAGAAGATCGAGCGGCTATCGCTGCTCTCGGGTGGCGAGCGTTCGCTGGCGGCCGTCGCGCTCCTCATTGCCATTTTCAAAGCTCGCCCCAGCCCGTTCTACATCATGGACGAGGTCGAGGCAGCACTCGACGACGCCAACCTCGGACGCCTTCTCACCATCTTCGAAGACTTGCGCCAGACGTCGCAGCTCATCGTTATCACGCACCAGAAGCGCACAATGGAGATCGCGGATGCCCTCTACGGCGTCTCGATGCGGGCGGACGGAATTAGCGCCGTTGTGGGCCAGCGGGTGGCACATCCGGAGTCCGTCGCCGGATAACACGGCGACGCAACCTCATTTGGGGTACATCGCCGTGGCGTCAAGCGCCTTAGGGTGTGCTTGGCTCACAATTAGCGCGCGCTCTGTTGCGCCTTGCCGCCGGGAGACTGTCATGCGTAAGCGAACAATCCGAGTAGTCGACCGCCCGATAATGCGACGGTTTGCCGCAATCGGCGCCTCTCTGCTTCTGGTCACACTGTCACTTGCTGTGCCGGTCGAGTCCGCGGCAGCGAGTGACCAGGCGCCCACCCCCACCCCACTTTCGTCGGGGCATACCCCCCTGCGCATGGGGACTTACCACGCGGGAGATTATGCCGCGGCGGCAGCAAAACTTCCCGCCGGTCTCGTTACGGCTGTCAAGCGTGATCTTCACCTCTCGACCGGACAGTACCTCGCGGATTCCGACGCGGCCATCCAAGCTCCCAAGGTCGTGGCAAATCTGAAGTCCCTGGGCGTTCACGTGCTCGGATCAAAGATAACCGGCACGGAACTGACCGTGAATGTCGCGTCCTCCGCCGACATTCCGACAGTCGAGGCGGCCGGTGCATCGACAGTTGTCGGCCCACCAAAAGTTCCGGACTTCAGCGACATCACATTCCACACCGATGCATCGACGGACTCTTACGGAGGCGAGGGGTACTTCTTCTCCCAGACCCCTGGCGGGACGATCGGCGCGGGAGTTCGCTGCTCGATCGGCTTCAACGGTTACAGCACGTCCACGGGCTCACCGCAGTTTGTGACCGCCGGTCACTGCGCGACCCTGATTCCTGCCGGAAACTCGGTATTCCTTGTCGGCCAGAATTCGCCGGGCTGGACCGGCGCAAGCGCACCATTGCTTGCCGCTCTCGGTGGACCGGTCGCTGGCGAAGCCCAATACGGCTCAGAACGTGACTACGGCATCGTCTCCTCGGCGGGTGCCGGGATCGTGACCCATCCGAGTATCGCAACGTGGGGCGGGAACGACGGCACGAGTCCGAGTACCGGTGCTCCGTTGTCCTCAACTCCGCTCACAATCACAAGTGAGACGGAGGCCACTGTCGGCGCCGCGCTCTGCAAATCGGGCAGCACCTCGGGCTGGACGTGTGGATGGGTCGAAGCGGTGAACGCACCGGTGTGCGAAGGCGGTGTGCAAGGGGATCCCGAGTGCGCCGGCGGCACGATTCTGAACTCGATCGTTGCCACGGCCTGTGTGCTTCCGGGCGATAGCGGCGGTGGCGCCGTCATAACTACCTCTGGGGGTACTACTGGTGAGGCAGTGGGAATCGCTTCGGGAAGTGACTTCCCAATCTCAGCCACTGACCCCCTCTGGCCCGATACTGCCGCCGCAGACTATCCCTGCAAGAATCCGCTGAGCGATCCGTCGCATCCCAACACCGACCTGGGTTACGTATCCGCGTTCTTCCCGATGGTCTCGACTGCGGGAGCCGACAGCGTGCAGGGCCAGCAGGGATCCCACTGGCAGCTCGCCGTCCACGTTTCATCCACAGCCACGGTGTCGTCGCCCGCGTCAGGTGCGACGGTGCATTCCGATTCGGTGATGACCGGTACTATCACTTCGCCGGTAGCGGGAAGCAGCACTGCGCTCCTGTACCTGGACGGCTCCACAACGCCGTTCGCGAAGGCGGACGCATCCACGGGATCCTGGAGCATCCCACTCTCGGGCATTCCGGTGGGCACCCACACCTACTCCCTGTCCGCAGGACTTGGGTACTCGCCGGGGACGCCGGTCACCGGCACACTGGTTGAGGGTGCGATCCCTCCAACGGCCAGCAACATCGACGCGGTGACGGGCGGAGTTGGATCCGTGACCGTTTCCGGTTGGGCCCTCTGGCCGGACCAGCCGTCAGCATCCGTGAGCATGGCGGTCAATATCGGCAGCAACTGGACGGCCGTAACGGCGAATGCCACGAACTCGGAATCCCTTGCGCAGTATCCAAACGACGGCTCAAACCATGGGTTTAGTGCGACGCTTGCGCTTGTTCCGGGGAGTTATTCGGTGTGTGTTTGGGCTAATCGGAGTGGGGGTGGTGCGGCATCGAATATTGGTTGCCAGACGGTGACGGTGCTGTCGGCGCCGCCGACCCAGTCTCATATTGATTCGATTGTTGGTGGTGTTGGGTCGGTTTCTGTTGCTGGTTGGGCGGTGTGGCCGGACAAGCCGTCGACGTCGGTGTCGTTGGCGATTCAGGTTGGGAGTAGTTGGACTGCGGTGACGGCCAATACGAGTAATTCCGATTCTGGTCAGCCTGTGGGGGCGGGAACCAACCATGGGTTTAGTGCGACGCTTGCGCTTGTTCCGGGGAGTTATTCGGTGTGTGTTTGGGCTAATCGGAGTGGGGGTGGTGCGGCATCGAATATTGGTTGCCAGACGGTGACGGTGCTTTCGGCGCCGCCGATGAAGGATTACGTTGCGCCCATCATTGGCCATGCCGGATACGCAAGCCTTGCGGGGTGGGCGATCTGGCCGGACAAGCCGACCGCGACCGTCGATATGGCCATTCAAGTCGGTAACAACTGGACAGCGATGTACGCAAATACGACGAGTACTGATTCCACCGAATTGGCCGTAGGCGCAGGTGCAAACCACGGGTTCAGCCAGAACATCAACCTGAGTCCGGGCAGCTACAGCATCTGTATCTGGGCGAGTCAGTCTGTCGGCCCGGCCGTCAATCTCGGCTGCCAGAGCGTGGCCGTGACCGCTCCGACCTCGTAGCCCTCTAGCGTGAGTGCCTTCTAAGCTGGCGGTATGGCTTCGTGGTCCCTGTCCGGCGCACTGCGCGGAATGTTCTCCCGGAAGACCATCGATGAGGAAACGTGGAGCGATCTCGAGGATGCGCTCATCTCGGCCGACTTCGGACCCGACATCACCGACTCCCTCATCGGGGAGCTTCGCGAAAGTGTCGCCAGGTACCACACGACGGATCCGGTTGACCTGAAGCGGATGTTGCGCGAGAACCTCGAGGAACGGCTCGCCAAACACGACCCGACGCTCGCGCTCAGCAACCGTCCCGCGGTAGTGCTGGTCGTCGGCGTCAACGGCGTCGGCAAGACGACGACGATCGGCAAGTTCGCAAAGTTTCTGACCGGCTACGGTCGATCGGTCGTGGTCGGTGCCGCGGATACGTTCCGCGCCGCCGCCGTCGAGCAGGTGGCGACCTGGGCGGAGCGCGGGGGAGCGCAGATCGTGCGGCCGCAGCATCCGGGCCAGGATCCGGCGTCAGTCGCGTTCCAGACCGTGGAGAAGGCCCAGCAGGACGGAATCGAGATCGTCCTCATCGACACCGCCGGTCGGCTCCACACCAAGAGCGGCCTCATGGATGAGCTGGGCAAGATCCGTCGTGTCATCGAGAAGCAGGCACCGATCGCCGAGGTCCTCCTGGTACTGGACGCGACGACAGGTCAAAACGGACTGAACCAGGCCGAGGCATTCATCGAGCACGCGGGAGTGACGGGACTTGTGCTCACCAAGCTCGACGGCTCGGCGCGCGGGGGCTTCGTGCTCGCGGTACAGGACAAGACGGGTATCCCGATCAAGCTGATCGGCCAGGGCGAGGGGATCGGCGATCTCACCGGATTCACCCCCCACGTCTTCGTGCAGGGCCTCATCGACTAGTTCACCTCGTTGTCTCCGTCCAGCGGATGACCTCTAAAACGCTCGGAAGGATGACCCGGGACCGCTCCGTCGGGTGACGCGCCCAGCGCACGAACGGCGTTGAGTGGGTGCATGACCAGTCCAATCACTCTTGGAGTACCGAATCCGGCACCCGTCAGTCGCCGTGCCCGACTGGTACTGGCGATCGCGGCGACGCTCGTGATGCTCACATTCATTGGCGTGATCGAGGTGGGCGTCCTGGCGGCAGCGACTGTCGTCTCGGCCGTGACGAGCCACAAATGATGACGCAGACTGAGGCCGAGGCGACGGCAATTGCACGGGTGAGTGCGGTGATCGCCGCCGCCCTGGTTCTGATCGCCGGAGCCTTCGCCTACGTCGACCTGCTTCAGATCAGTGATCTCGCGTTGCTCTGCGCCCTCGCCTCGAGCATCGCGGCCGTGACGGGGCGTCCCTCACGGGGTGTGCGTTGGCTGTGTCCGGCCGTCATTGCTGCGGCGATGGTGACGGTCGTTGTAGCCGGTTTCGTGCAGAGCTGACGCTAGGTCGCGTCACGGTGGGCAGCGGCAAGCGCAACATAGTGCGTCGCGTTCAGTTTCACGCCCGCGCGTTCCTCGGCGCTGAGTTCACGCCGAACCTTGGCTGGCACGCCCGCGACAAGAGATCCGGGCGGGATGACCGTGCCCTCAAGTACCACCGCGCCGGCGGCGACGAGGCTGCCTGCGCCGATCACCGCTCGATTGAGAACTGTTGCGCCCATCCCGATCAGGCAGTCGTCCTCGATGACGCAGCCGTGAACCACGGCGCCGTGTCCGATGCTCACACCGCTGCCGACCACCAGCTGGATGCCGGAGTCCGTGTGCATCGAGACGTTGTCCTGCACATTGGAGCCCGCACCGATCGTGATCGAATCGGTGTCGCCGCGAAGCACGCTGCCATAGAAGACGCTGGCATCCGCGGCGACCGCAACCTGCCCGATGAGCGTCGCATTGGAGGCGACGAAGGCCGTGGGATCCACCGTCGGCGTGTGCCCATCGAAGGTTACGATCATCCCCCCATTATTACCGCCTCACCTTGCCGCACCATCTCCTGAAAAAGGAAAGCCCGTTAAAGTAGAAGCACCATGGCCACCTTTGGAAACCTCACCGATCGCCTCGCGACCGCCTTCAAGAATCTCCGCGGCAAGGGCAAACTCAGTCCAGCGGATGTCGACGGAACGGTTCGCGAGATTCGCCGCGCCCTGCTGGATGCCGACGTCAATCTCGAGGTCGTCAAGGAGTTCACCGGGCGTGTCCGCGAACGCGCGCTGAGCGACGAGGTCTCGAAGGCGCTCAATCCGGCGCAGCAGGTCGTGCAGATCGTCAACGATGAACTGGTCACGATCCTCGGTGGGCAGCAGCGCAGGCTGCAGTTCGCCAAGACCGCGCCGACCGTCATCATGCTCGCGGGGCTCCAGGGTGCGGGAAAGACGACACTCGCCGGAAAGCTCGCGAAGTGGCTTGCCGCCGACAACCACACGCCTCTCCTCGTCGCGGCTGACCTGCAGCGTCCCAACGCGGTCACCCAGCTGCAGGTGGTCGGCGAGCAGGCCGGTGTGGCCGTCTACGCACCGGAACGTGGCAACGTCGGCGACGGCTCGGAGGCAGGGCCGTCCAAGAAAGCACAGGGCAACCCGGTCAAGGTCGCGAAGGATTCGATCAAGTTTGCGAAAGACAAGCAGTACGACGTGGTTATCGTCGACACGGCCGGCCGCCTCGGTGTCGACGCGGAGCTCATGAAGCAAGCGGGCGACATCCGGAAGGCCATCGATCCCGACGAGGTTCTGTTCGTCCTCGACGCCATGATCGGCCAGGATGCCGTGACGACGGCCAAGGCGTTCCAGGACGGGGTCGACTTCACCGGCGTCGTGCTCTCCAAGCTCGACGGTGACGCGCGCGGTGGTGCCGCGCTGTCCGTGGCATCCGTCACCGGTCGGCCGATCCTGTTCGCGTCGACGGGGGAGGGGCTGGATGATTTCGAGCCGTTCTATCCGGACCGCATGGCCAGCCGCATCCTCGACCTCGGCGACATCCTGTCGCTCATCGAG
>Ga0193728_1001459_pt1 | contig 12046 bp, 12 predicted proteins | sample U1c1metaG_FD_143037 | JGI IMG/M metagenome (GOLD analysis project Ga0193728, IMG submission 143037) | Soil microbial communities from a riparian zone of the East river system, Colorado, United States - U1c1 | ecosystem: Environmental > Terrestrial > Soil > Riparian zone | place: USA: East River...
CGTGCTCCTTCTGCAGGTCGGCAATCGCACGCAGGTCCCGCTCGAATGTCGTGGTCAGGTAGCTTTGAAACCAGCGGTCCCGCCGACGGCCCGCGCGCGCACGGACCTCGGGGTAGCCGCCCGCGGCGACCTTGGAGGCAAACGCGCGTCTGCCGATCGGCGCCCCGGCGATGCGGGGTGGGGACGCGGCGAACAGCGCGTCCACCAGGCTCCCTGCGCCGTCGTGCAACTCGGCTTGCGCGAACGGCCATAGCCGAGTGAGCTCGATCCGCCCAGTCAAGGCCTCCTGCACCTTGCGCGAGCTCAGGATGTTGGCCGAGCCGGTGAGCAGGAACTGCCCCGGCTTCTGCTCGCGGTCGACCACCTGCTTGATGGCCAGGATCAACTCTGGTGCTCGCTGAACCTCGTCGATGAACACCGGGCCGTCGAACCCGGCAAGAAACCCAGCCGGGTCTGCGCGCGCGTTCTCACGAGCGCCCTGATCGTCGAGACTCACGGTTGCACGACGCTCCTTGGCCGCGATCGCCTCGCACAGAGTGCTCTTGCCCACCTGACGCGCTCCCATGACCATCACGACACGGGTATCCCTGAGCGCCTCCTCGACGAGCGGCCGCATTCGACGTTCGATCACACCCGGAATCCTACAACCCTGCGTGGGCGAATCCGGAACGGAGAGTAGGCAGATCCGGAACTACAGTCTGGCAGATCCGGAGTACAACCTCGCCCTTATGAGTAACGCCAGGCGCCATCAAGTGGGATAAAACGGTGCAAATGGCCGCAGATAACAGCTCCGAGGCGGAGGGTAGTCTCAGGGTTTACATGTCGGGTCGGTTGTCGAGTGTCCTCAATGAGGCGGTTATCGAGCGTCTCGCCTCGCCTCGTTCGTACGGACGGGGTGGGGCATATTTCCAGGAAGGTCGGGTCGGCCCGTTGCGGACGACGGCGGGGCGTGTGAGCGCAACGGTGCAGGGAGCCGCGGACTACGCGGTGAAGCTGCGTGCCGAGGACGATGGTCTGCGGTTTCTCCTGCTCCTGTCCGGTCGGGATCGACGGGAAGTTCTGTAAGCACTGCGGTGGCGCTGAGCTGGCTGGAGGATCCGGGCCTCTCGGGACCAACGCTCGATAACGCGCGGGCCTACCTTCGGACGCTTCCATCGGACTCGCTCGTCGAGCTTCTGGTGGAGCAGGCCCACGAGGATGAACGGCTTGCGCGCAAGCCGCTGCTGCTGAGCGCGCGGCCGGGGCGGGACGCGGCGGTTGACGTGGTCTCGTTGCGTGCGTTGATCGACCAGGCTTTCGCATACCACGGGTTCGTCCCCTACCGCGAGGTAGGGGGGTACGTGCAGGGCATCCAGGAGACGATCGACGAGCTCGACGAGCTGCTGGTGCAGGGACGCGCGGCTGAGGTGATCGGGCTGGCCGAGTACACGCTCACGGCGTTCGAGCAGGCACTCGAACAGATCGACGACTCACAGAACTGCGAAGTTCGCACCTTCGCAGGGGATTCTTGGTGGCTCAGAGAGGTGGGTTCAGGCGTCGGCGAGCGCCTGAACGACGGGTTTCCAGAGCAGGCCGCCCGGCACCTGTCCGGGATGACTCACCGGGTCGTTTCGTCGATTGTGTCGCTGGGCGAGTCTGAATGATGTGCCGGCGTCAGCTTCCGCGCGTCCTTCTTGGCCTGCTTGTCCAGCCGACGCTCGCGGAGCCGGCTTTCACGGGTGAGCTTTGCCATCGTGGTCTTCTTCTTGCCGCTTGAGGCCATTGTCTGTCAGCTCCTTGTTGTGGAGTACCGAGCGCGCCCACGCCAGGGCCATACGGTGCGATGAACCCGAAGACTAAATCGCCGTTGGGCCAACTTCACGTTCCCCTGCGGCCTGCAAACCGATCACGGCCGGCAGGCCCGAAAAGCGCTACGCCAGCTGGACGTTCCCAGCCTTGGGACCCTTGTCGCTCGTCTCGGTGTCGTAGGAGACCTTTGCGCCCTCGGCGAGCGAGCGATAGCCCTCACCGACGATTGCGCTGTGATGGACGAACAGATCCTTCGACTGATCATCGGGCGTGATGAACCCGAAGCCCTTGTCGTCACTGAACCACTTTACGGTTCCAGTAGCCATTGTATTTCCTCCAGCGTAGAGTGCTGCGAACGCGGAGATTGCTGAGCAAAGGCTACGAGCGCTGGCACTGCGATGTTGGGTGAACCACCCAACCTGATCTATCAACCGTAGCAGCAGCCAGAAGAGCACCCGCGGGCACCGAGCGCCGGGTCCCGTCGGCCTGCCGTCTCGCGGAGGGCTCAGGCCAGTGCGTCGGCCGGCAGCACGAAGCGCAACGGGGTCCGCGGCTCGGTCCCGTCTGAGAGGCCGAGGCGCTGGCCGTGCAGGCCTCGTCTGGGAGCTGCGGGGGCCACTGCCTCGGCCACCCCGGCGTGATCGGCGATCCACTCCATCACGGTAGGGAAGTCGCTTCCCGACGCGAGCAGGGCCGCACGCTCGACGACATCCCCGCCGGAGGAGTGGGGGCGTGCCAGCCGCTTCAGGAGGGCGCGGATCTCAGCGTCGCCGGTCCCGTCCTCTGAGCTCACGAGAACTTCGTCACCGAGTAGACGGGGCGACCAACGCGCAACTCGCTGTAGGCCTTCTCGGTGCGCGCTCTGTTCGACTTGATGCCGGCGACGAAGAAGCTCGTCACTTGCGCCGCGCCTTGGCCAGCACGGCGGGATAGCGCCAGTGCTCCTCGGGCGTCATTTTGCGGATCCTCAGCGAACCCCTTGACCTGGCGCTGGAGCTCCTCCAGCTTCACGCGTCGGCGCTCGGCTGCGCGATCTGCCTGAGTGAGCATTACTCCAGGCTAGCTGACGTGCCCAGGGACGTTGCGAACGGTGTGAGGTAGGTCCGGGCCTGCCGAGAGGCTGTGGGTGTGAAAGCTCACGACCGTCTCGGAGGCCCGGAATGCAACACGCTAACGCTCCATTGACCGCGATTGGCAGGCTCCGCATGGTGCTGCTGGTCGAGGAGGAAGGATTCACGCTGCAAGGGGCAGCAGACGCCTGCAACGTGGCGAAGTCAACCTGCTGGGAGTGGGTGCGTCGCTGGCGCCAAGCGGACGAGCGGGATCGCGTTGCGCTCACCTGCTTGGAAGACCGCAGCTCGCGACCATTGCGAAGCCCGAACCAGGTGCCGGCCGAGGAGGCCGCGCGGATCTGTGAGCGCCGGCAGCGCACCGGCTGGAGCCCGCGACGGCTGGCGGGCGAGCCAGACATCGGTAGGCCCCATTCGACGATCCATCAGGTGCTGCGCCGTGGTGGCTGCTCACGCCAACCACGACCCGACGCTCCTGCGGTGGTCCGCTACGAGTGGCCCTGTCCCGGCAACCTGCTGCACATGGACGTCAAGAAGTTCGGCCGCTTCCAGGCGCCCGGGCATGCCCTCACAGCGGACCGAACACGACGCTCACCCGGAGCGGGCTGGGAGTACGTGCACTCGATCATCGATGACTGCTCAAGGCTGGCCTACTCAGAGATCCACAAGGACGAGACCGCCGCGACCGTCACCGCGTTTACCCGCCGCGCACTCGACTGGTTCCTGGAGCAGGGGATCGTCTGCGAGCGAGTGATGACCGACAACGCGTTCGCCTACACCCAGAGCAAGGCTTTCAAGCAGTTGCTCTACCAACGCGCGATCGGCCACATCCGCACGCGCCCCTACACGCCGCGCACCAACGGCAAGGTCGAGCGCTTCCACCAGACGCTCATGCGGGAGTGGGCCTACGCACTCGAGTACGCGTCATCCGACGCCCGCGCACAAGCCCTGCCACACTGGATCGACTATTACAACGAGCGCCGCACCCACTCAGCGCTCGGCAACCGGCCACCCCGAGCCCGCGTTCGGGACGTCACCGGGCACAACAGCTAGCGCGCCCGCGAGCCATTGCTGGAGCATTGGCGGCCAGGGGACGATCACAGAGGTGGCTGTAAAGCGCCGCCCCTCGGGCGTCCCCGAGTTCGGAAGCGCGCGACTGCCGGCCTCGTTCGTCCCGTCGAGGTGCACGATGGGCGAGCGCGCCGACTGACAATCGGCTCACGCTCGCTCCGACGAGGCGTTGCGGAGACCAGCCGGCGTGGCTGTGCTCGACACTCCCGCTTGCGCCGGGACGAAGCGGAAGTCTGCCGAGGGAACGCCGAGACGACTGCGGCTCGTCCCTTGCGAGAGTGAGAGCCTGCTTGATCCGTGCGCCCGCTTGCTCGCGGAAGCGGAACTTAAGCGCCAGTCCGTGCGGGTAGGTGACGACGAACCCATACTGACGGAGCCGTTGGTTCGACCACCGGCACCTGCCGTATGGATAAGCGGTCGCGGGGCTCAGGCGGGGCTACCGGCCGAGGTACCAAAACGGCCAGCGCTAATGCACAGCGATCGCGAGCAGTAGTCTGGCCTGGCGCTAGGGGGTTTTGTGTAGATCAAGCGACACTGCGGTTTGGGTGATGTGAACCGGAATCGCTGTTCGGCGATCTCTGTTACCTGTCCGGTGTTACGGCACTGCGTATAGACTTCGAGGGCGGTATTTCCAAGGAAATAGGTGAACGGGCAGTCGATCTGATACCGCGAGTGTCGCAGGCATGCGGATTGCGGTTGGACTTCGACGCTGCTCGGCCTCGAAGGCCCATAGATGTGCGGGAGTGATTCCGCCTGCTTTGCAACTCGACGCGCCCCAGTCACGGTCACGGTCCACGCTTGGTGAATCGTCAGGGTGCGCCAGTGGTGGCCGGAGGTTGCCTGCGCGGGCACCGCAGGAAGAATCGCTACGCAGACGAGCATGATCGAGATCGCGGCTCCGCGTCGCACAGCACGGGCGATGTCGGCCACGGTCATCATCAAGCCGCCGTGCGCTCGGCCGCTGCGGTTCTGATGGCCTGAGTCGACCCGGACTGCGATCGTCGGCGCCGAGTCACACCGGCCGGCGGAAAGGGGACCCACGCGCTCCCCGAATGGGCTCCCTGAGAACGTCTTAGCCGTCCGGTCCGGATATGGGCCGGGATGCTACGGGCCGCCTCTTACGTTGTCGTGTCGTGGGAGAGCTCGAGCTCCATCGTCAGGGCTCCAGTCGCACGGGCAGCGTCTTGTGCTGGTTGGCGAACGCTGACTCGACGTGTGTGCACTCGCCGGCGATCTGGATCTCGGGGTAGCGTTTGAGCGTCTCCTCGATCAGGATCCGCAACTCCAGTCGCGCGAGCGCGGTGCCCAGGCAGAAGTGCCGCCCACCGGCACCGAACGCCTGGTGCTCGGCTTCGCGCGTCAGGTCGAAGCGGTCGGGGTCCTCAAAGCGCGTCTCATCGCGGTTGGACGATGGGTACCACATGACCAGCTTCTCGCCCTCACGGATGCGCTGCCCGTGCAGCTCGGTGTCGCGTGTGGCCGTGCGGGCGAAGTGCGCGAACGCCGGGAACATGCGCAGTGACTCCTCGACCGCCGCCGGCACCAGCGAGGGGTCCTCGAGCACCATCCGTCGTTGCTCGGGGTTTTCCATCAGCGCGCGCATGCCGCTGCAGTAGGTCGCCTTGGTGCTGTCGTTGCCGGCGGCCATCAGCAGCAGGAACCCCATCACGATCTCGTGGTCCTCGAGCCGCTCGCCGTCGAGCTCCGCGTGCACGAGCACGCTCGTCAGGTCATCGGTCGGCGCCGCGCGTCGTTCGGCGATCAGCTTGCCGCAGCGCGCGAACACCTCGGGCACCTCGCGCTCCATCACGCTCTGCGCACCCTCCGGCGTCGCGTCCGGGTCGCCCGCGCCGACGATCGCGTTCATCAGGTTCGCCCATGCCTGGTCGTCCTCGGGCGAGAGGCCCATGAAGCTGCCGATCACCCGCGCCACCACCGGCTGGGCGACGTCGCTGACCAGATCGCAGGTCTCCCGGCCCTCGAGCCGCTCGAGCACCTCGATCGTGATCGCGCGGATCGCGTCCTCGTGCTCGGCGATCCGCTTCGGCGTGAAGCCATGCTGGAACAGCGCCTTTAGCCGGTCGTGCTTGGGCGGGTCCATCCCGATGAACATCGCCTGCTGCATCTCCAACGACAAGCCTGCATTGGATGCGGTGAAGCCGCCGACTTCGGAGGAGTAGGTCTGCCAGTCACGGCTGACCTCGAACACGTCCTCGGCGGTCGTCACCGACCAGAAGCCGGCTTCGTCGGGAAACTCAGCGATGCCGCTTGACCAGTGAACCGGACACTCAGCGCGCAACCGCCTGAACAACTCCAGCGGCGGCCCCTGCTGGAAGTGGGCGCGGTCAGCGACGCCCAGCTCGTCAAGCGGCATCTGATCCTGGCTTGTAGTGCTCAAGTGTCCTCCCGTCTTGACTTGGCTTGATCTACAGACGCAGCCTACTCCTCGGGCTGGCCGCCGCCCACAGGTTTCGGCGCGCTCCCAGTTGCTCGGATCGACCGAGAGGGCGATCCTGGTTCTTAGGCGTCTTTTGAGGTGCTTGGGTTGTGTGTAGGATTCGAACGGCTAGTAACGATTGATACCCACTCCGGTGGGAGTGTGCGTCGCCGAGAGCACGAGATACGGGAGGTCGTGTCGTGAGTCTGCTCGGCGATTTCAAGAAGTTCCTGCTCCGTGGGAACGTGGTCGACTTGGCGGTTGTGATCGGGACCGCGTTTGGGCTGGCGTCAAAGCCCTCGTCGCGGACCTGCTGACCCCGATAATCGCGTTGATCTTCGGGCAGCCCGATTCGGCACGTTGTCGTTTACGATCAACTCGAGCCACTTCTTTTACGGCGACTTCATCAACAGCCTGATCACGTTCGTGTCGGTCGCCGCGGCGGTGTTCTTCTTCGTCATCAAGCCGATGAACTACCTGCAGTCCCGTCGCGTACAGGAGGATCCGGACACCAAGGAATGTCCTGAGTGCACGAGCGCGATCCCGGTCAAGGCTCGTCGCTGCCCGCTATGCACCGCACAGATCGCATGCCGGCGTCTGAGCGTTTGGTGGGCGCGAACTTGCTTATCGTCCGTTGCGAGCGCGCAACCGCCACCCGGCCAGACGGCTCCAATTCGCGTCAAGGCGGGAGCGCATAGATGGGACAGACTGCGGCTTCTTTCTGCTGGTGAGCGTAGGTGCGCCCAGGCTAGAGCGCCACCGCGTGCGTCCCGTGAGGTCAATCGCGCCAGTCGACCTCAAAGTGCCCGATTGGCTCGTCGAAGCCCTTCGCGGCGAGGGGCCCCGCGTCGGAGAACCGGATTCCCTTTCCGCGGCAGAGGTCGTGCACCCCGGATGAGACGACAATGCAATCTGGCTGTGCGCATGCGCACAGCCGCGCGGCCTGCTGCACAGCCGCTCCGAAGAGATCGTCTTGCTCAGTTACGGGCTCTCCCGCGGCCACCCCGATGCGCACCCGCAGTCCCGACTGCCCACCGGCATTGAGCTCTCCAAGCGCCCGCTGGATTTGCACCGCCGCGCCGACCGCTTGGGACGCCGCGTTGAACGCCGCCATGATCCCATCCCCAGTGTGCTTGATTTCGCTGCCGCCGAACTGCGCCAAGCCAGAGCGCACTATCGAGTCGTGTTGGCGAACTAGCTGCATGGCCTCGCGATCGCCCAATTGTTGGGTGAGACGAGTGGAGTCGACCATGTCGGTGAAGAGGATCGCTCGGAAGGCGCTTTCTACGTAGGGCTCGCCCGGGGGGTGAGTATTGAGCCGTCCAAAGAACCCTCGAATGCTCGCCTCGTCGACCTCGACCACGTTCAGCGGAAGCATCCCGTGCGAGGCACTGTGGGCTGCCTCGACGGACTCCTTGTCGGGACCCTCGATAAGGCAAAATCCGCTGCCGGCCTCTTCTTCGAACCAGTAGGTGACGAAGCGTACGCCGAACCTCTCTTGCACCTCGAGATCGCGCAGGTGAGCGGTTGCGATATCGGCAGCCGTCGCACCCGGGAGGTCGTGACGATCCATGTAAAGCGCCATCGGGATCGAACTGTACTCCGCCACGGCGCACGGATAGCGCGGCATCCTCATCGAGCTGTCGAACGCGCAACGCGCCACCAGGACGCCTTCGACCGAGTAAGCGCAGCTGGGGTCCTCGCACGCATCGCACGCCGCGACCCAGGAACTGCACCTGGGGTGTTTGGTTGCAGCTTGCGCCGAGGCGCAGTACGATCGGCGTATCTATGGGGGAGATTGTCTTGTCCACTGTGTCGGATTCTGAGCTGAAGGCGCGTCATCGCGCGATGTGGGCCTCGGGTGATTACCCGGATATGGTCGAGACGTTCCTGCTGCCGTTGGGGCCGAGGCTCGTGGAGGCTTGCGGCATCGGTCCCGGCAACGTGGTATTGGATGTGGCCGCCGGGACCGGTAACGCCGCAATACCCGCGGCGAAGGCTGGTGCGCAAGTGACCGCCAGCGACCTGACGCCGGAGCTGCTCGAGGCTGGACGTGTCCGTGCTGAGAGTGAAGGGCTGGCTCTCAAGTGGGTGCAGGCCGACGCCGAGCAGCTGCCCTTCGAGGATGCTTCGTTCGACGTCGTCATGTCGTCGATCGGCGCGATGTTCGCACCTCACCATCAAGAGGTCGCGGATGAGTTGGTTCGCGTCTGCCGGCCGGGCGGCACGATCGGGATGTTGAACTGGACGCCCGGGGGCATGATCGGCGCGCTGTTCCGCACGATGGGACCGTTTGCCCCGCCGCCCCCGCCCGGGGCACAATCTCCTCCCCTGTGGGGTGGCGAGGACCACGTCAAGGAGCTGTTCGGCTCACGCGTCGACTTCGGCACGCTGCGGCGCGAAGACCTGTCGATCACGGCCTTCGAGCATCCACATGACTACGGCGAGCACTTCAAGGCGAAGTACGGCCCGACGATCACCGCCCAGGCTAATGCACGCAAGAACGGCCAGGAGGCCGAGTTCGTCGAAGCGCTGAACTCCTTCTGCGACGAGTGGAACCGCGGCACGCCCGAGCAGGCGCGCTTCGAGCAGGAGTACCTGGTCGTAGCCGGCACGCGGGCGTGAGCATGCGGTTGCGCGGCTACGGGGCTGGCGGGCCACCGATGGGACCGGTAGTGGCTGCTGCTCTTCCCGCAATGCGCTAGCGGGTTCGCCACGCTTGAAGGAGCGTGGCTTCTCGTCCAGACCAGCAGTGGGCGTGTCCGATGCTCACACGCCTGCTCGGCCGGAAAAGCACAAGCACGGCACCGATGGTCACACGCTATGGACCTGCGACGGCGCCACCTGTGCTGACGCCCCTGACAAGCGAGCAGCGGTCTGGGTGTCGTTTGCCTCGGTGAGCGCGTCCGACAGAAGTACCTCTGAGTGGGAGGAGTCGCCTTGGCGAGGTCCGACGTCCGTAATGCCTGCGGTTGGCGAGTTCCCGACCGTCGGCGCGCCCTCCTCAGGGATTCCGCTTGGCGTGGAGATCGTGGCAAGCATTGGAGCCGTGGGGATCTCTCAGTGTTCCATTGGGCAGTATGATGCGCCGATCTACCGGTCTCCGAGTTAGGCTTTGGACGATCTCAGCAATCCGAAGCATTCGGGTAGTATGCTGTTACATCGGTGAACAGTGAGCCTGGAGGCCGAAATCCTCAAAGAGCTGGGCGGCGCTTCGGGCGGCTTGCTGACAGCCCTTGCGAAGGCTCTGGCGAAGGGGTTCGACAGGAAGCTGCGCGGCACGAAGTTCGATCGACAGCTGCATAAGGTCGTCTCAGCGGCGATCGCATCCGCGGCGGCCTCGAGCGCCACGAAGCCCGCCGATGAGCTCGGCGACCACGCTATTGCGATGCTTGTCACGCAAACTTCGATTTCTGAGGATCTCGCAACTGCGATCGTGGCGCCTCCTGCCTCGGCCGACGACGCTGCCGAGGAGTCATGGGTCACGGGGGTTCGCGACAGCCTGATCGAGGGGGACATCGATCCCGAGACGCTTCCGATCGACCTAGAGCTATTCATCCGCACCTTGCCGCGCACGCTGATACGGGAGCTCGAAGCGGCAGGGGACAAGCCCGGAAGCCAGCTGGGAGATCTCGTTACCCACCTGCAGAATAGACGTATCGAGGCAGCCGTAGGGAGGGTGCCGCAGACGACTGTGCGCGCGATCGAGGCAAGCGCTGGCACCGAGCAGAGGGAGACTCGAATGCGTCAGCTCGCCGACCTTCGACGGAAGGTGCGGTCGGCGGCCGAGGCGCTGCCATACCTGGCGATTCGCAGTCGCCTCAACGAAGAAGGGACTTCGAGAACCCTGTCGGAGATATATATGACACAGCAGCTCGAAGAGCAGTCCTCTGGGGCGAACTCGCTCGGAGCATCGCCGCTTGACGAGCAGGGGCTTGGCGCAAAATCGCTTGGAACGCAGGACGAGGAGCCGCCCACTGCGGCAGAGCCCTCGGTGGCCCAAGGCGTGTCGTCAGTCTCGTCAGTGGAGGACGTGCTCATGGCACACGAGCGCGTTACCGTGGTTGGAGCAGGGGGCCAGGGTAAGTCGACGTTGCTGCACCACATTTGCGCGACTCTTGACGACGCGAGCCGCCTCGTTCCCGTCCCCATATCTGCACAGCAGCTGGCCGCGAGGCGCGACGGATGGCCCGCCCGTCTAAGTAGCGTCCTCGCCAGAGAGCTGGGACACACCGTCGAACCGAGCCTGTTCGAACATCCGCCGGCGGTTGGTGCGAGCTGGCTGCTTCTCATCGACGGAATCGATGAGATTGTTTCAAGCGAGCTGCGCAGTGATTTGATCGACGATCTGATTGGTCTCGCTGGTCTCGCCAGCGAGGGTCCACCAACATTTCATATCGTTGTGACCAGCCGTGCAATCAGCGACGTCGCTCGCCTGAAGGGTGCGGGCTTCCGCAGTTTCGTTCTGTCACCTGTGAGCAAGGAGCAGTCGCGCGGATTTGCTCGCGCTTGGTTCTCGCAATCAGAGCCGCCGCAGCCCCAGCGCGGAGATGAGCTGCTGAATTGGCTGGACGGCAATCGGGTGCCTTACGAGACCAGTCCGCTGCTCCTGACGATGGCCGCTCTGCTGTTCGAGCGGCCAGACGTGCAGGCTGGGCTGAAGGGGAGCCGTGTAGAGGTATACGAGGAATTCGTCGACATGCTTCTCAACGACGAGGAGGAATCGCGCAAGGCGTACGAGATGTTCGAGCGCAGCTGGCGCAGGCGAGTCCCCAGCCGTGGGGCGGCGGTTGCGGCGCAGCTGTGGGAGCAGCGTCGCACCATTTTGGAGCATCTCGCCTGCTGGCGCCAAGAGGGCAATACCGGCGACCTGGTTTCGGAGGCTTTGTCATACATGCGAGAGCACGACCTGGTTCCCGTCGATCTTCAGCGCAGGTGGCTGAGGGAGCAGACCAGTACGCTGCTGCGACGGACCGGTCTCGTTGCGGGTCGTGCATCTGTCGAGTTCGTGCACGAGACGCTGCGCCAATACCTGGCAGGGTGGGCGCTTGCCCGCTCTATGAGCCCCGCCGACGCCCCCGCGCGAGCGTTGCTCGACGACGAGCACCTGGAGGGCCGGCCCGACGTGCTCGCATTCGCCATTTACGCATGGGCCGCGAAAGGTGAGGACGTCAGCAGTTACCTCCGGTATATCGTCGAGCACCGAAGGGATTGGCGGTTCGTAGCCCAAACGGCGCTGGCCGACGGCGTGGCGATGCCAGCGGAGCTCGCCCGCGCGATCGGAGCAGGCGCTGTGGAGGAGTGGCTGTTCAGATCCCGTTCATCCTCGGGCTATGACTATGGATTGCACTGGCTGCTCCCACGGATCGCCGCTGTCCGGGAGGATGTTCGCGATCGGCTGATGGCAGCGATCTACGATGAGGGCCTGCTCCCGTGGCTGCGCTCAGACGCAGTCGAGCTGCTGAAAGGCCTGCTCGGTCATGACGCGTTGCGCGGGTTGCTGGCCGACGCCAGCGCGCCGATCGGTGTGCGGATCGAGGCCGCGCGGGCACTGCGCGAGTCCTCCGAAACAGCAGAGGTGATTCGATACCTCACGGGGATGCGAGACGAAGCGAGCGACTATCGAAATCGAGCGGACATTGCGGTGCTGCTTTCGCAGATAGGTGGTCCCCAGCTTGCG
>Ga0193728_1001460_pt1 | contig 12045 bp, 5 predicted proteins | sample U1c1metaG_FD_143037 | JGI IMG/M metagenome (GOLD analysis project Ga0193728, IMG submission 143037) | Soil microbial communities from a riparian zone of the East river system, Colorado, United States - U1c1 | ecosystem: Environmental > Terrestrial > Soil > Riparian zone | place: USA: East River...
ATGTTCACGCCGACTTCGTAGAGGCGGGCGAGCGCGTGCATCGTCTCCGTCCCTGATGCCCCCGATGAGAGACTCTCAAGTGGGCTTCCCGCTCCCACTGCTTTTTTTGCCGCGCGCTCGACCTCTTTTTCGCAGCCGATCAGGAGCACGGCTAGTGCCGTGTCTGCCTGAGCCTCGGCTGCGATGACACGGCTGACAGTATCGGCGTCCCAGAGTGCACACTCCCCACCGTCCGCACTGGCAGTGGACGGCATCTGCAAAACGACATGGGACTCGATTAGTCGTGCGAGGTCATTGGCTCCGGTCGCCGGGCTTGTCGTTGGGCGATCCCCGACTCCGGGGAGCAGGACGCTTGACCACGCATCTGCGATCACCAGGAGTTGTCTCGGCCGCGACTCTATCGGCCTCAGGTCTAACTCGAGCTCGTCTTGAAGGACCTTCGTTCCGCTAACGACGAACGCGCGTCGGAAGACGTGATCGTCACGACCGTGATTCAACGTGTACGCAATGTCATTAAATGCGTCGTCCCCAAGCTCGCTGAGTCTTCGGCGCAGCCTTGCGGCAAGGCCATTCACGACGTCCGGATGATGACCGGACAAGGTGACGATGTCTAGCCTTGGCTCCGCCACTCGACGCTCGCGCACCGCTTGCTCTGGCCCTTGTTCGACAACCGCGTGGACGTTCGTCCCAGTCAGACTGAACGAGTTGACGCCCATCCGTCGCGGCCGATTAGTTTCGATCCACCGTCTGGCCCGCGTACTGACCTGAAGGTCGCCCTGCTCTAGTTCGAGTAACGGATTTGCCTGATCGAAATGCAGCGATGGATAGTGCATTCCGTACTTGACGGCCGCCACCGCCTTCATCAGCCCTGCGATGCCGGCAGCGTGGTCGAGATGACCGATATTTGTCTTGATCGAACCGATCGAGCACGGCGCAGTGGCGATATGAGATGGGCGCACCCGTCTAATTGCCTCGATCTCGACGGCGTCGCCGAGTGGCGTGCCTGATCCATGGGCCTCGAGAACATCGAGCTCGGCAGGATCGAGGCCCGCCTGACGCCACGCTGCAGTCATGACTTCTGCTTCTGCCGCTGCGGAGGGTGATGCGAGACCATTCGCTCGTGCCCCGTTGTGATTGACGCTGACGCCCCGAAGAACCGCATGTATGACGTCCCCGGCGGCGATGGCGTCCTCGAGACGCCGAAGGAGTACGACCGCTCCACCCTCTCCGTCGCTTGTTCCAGTCGCGGCCGCGTCGAACGCGCGACAGCGGCCGTCGTTTGCCATGAGCTGCTCATAGCGTGCGGCGTCTCGATAGGAAAAGACCCGCGTTTGAATATGAAGGCCTCCTGCGATCACAAGATCGCAGTTGCCTGCACGTAGTTCAGTGCACGCGTTGTAGATGGCGACGAGGGATCCACAACACCCTGCATCGATCACTGCGGTCGAACCTTGGCACCCGAACAAGTACGCCACTCGCCCGGCCAGGGCGGCGGATGCGGTGCCGAGCATCCGCAACGGCCCCCGTTCCTCAAGCAGGTCGCCATAGTGTGACCGAGGAGCGCTGAAGACGACACTTACGAGGAGCTCGCTGAGCGACCTCCGTGAGTAGCCTGCGTCCTCGCACGCCTGCGAAACCAGGTGCAGAAGTACCCTCTGATGCGGGTCCATCATGACTGCTTCGCGGGGCGAGATGCCGAAGTACTCGTTGTCGAAGATCTCGATTCCTTCGACGGTGGCGGCGGGGTAGGTTTCCTCGACGTCCGCCGCACCGAGGAGAGTGCGACGATCGCGTCCGAGGGGTCCGACGCTGTCCCTACCTGCAGCAAGGTTATGGTGGAGGTCCAGGAGTGACGCGGCGTCTGGAAGAAGAATGCCAAGACCTATGACCGCGATAGGGTCTTCTGCCGGCATCATTTCGGCAGCCCTCTTTGACGGCGCTGACTTCCTTTCCAGATCACGCACTCAGGTACTCCTCGTCTCGGTCATGCCACGAGAAAGATGCTGCGCAATCTCCTCACACGTGGCGAGCTCAAGTAGGTCGATGAGTCGCAGCTGTGGCACGGCGTAGCGCGACCGAAGAGCTACGTGTAGCTCGGCCAGAAGGAGTGAGTTGCCGCCGATCTCGAAGAACTTCGCGTTCGGCGGAATCGCTTCGATGCCAAGCAGCTGCTGCCAGATCTGTCGCACTTCAGCGACGCTGACTTTGCAGGACTGGTCACCCGATGGCCGTTGGTCGTGCACGTCGATCTCAGAAGCGGCGGTCTCGTCGAAGCTAATTGGCGTCTCGCGATCCTGAAGCGCGGCATGCAGCGCGTTGCCGAGCTTGTTGACAGTAGTGCGATCGAGGATCTCGGTGTTGTAGCCGATGACGCACGCCATGGGATCGCTGTCGAGTACCCGGGCGGACAGTGCGCTCTTTGTGAGAGAGACGTCGAGCTCGCGTCGAGTCACCACGAGTTCGTTGCTCCATCGCGACGAGCCATCCGTGGGAACATCGAGCGCGATCATCAGTGGTGCTGTAATGGCACGCGTGCTGCGGCCTCGTTCCAGTAATTCTGCGAAGACATCTTCCAGGGGCACGTCCGGATGACGCATTCCCTGGAGCAGGTGGTCGCGTAGTCGCCGCACGAGCTGCCGGAACGTGGGGCGGTCGCGCATGTCGACTGGAACGATGAGAGTCTCGACGAAAAGACCCACGACATCCTCGGCGCCAGCAGGCCGATTCGCAAACGGCACACCAATCCCGAACATCGGCTGACAAGCCCAACGACCCAACACAACCGACAAAGCAGCAAGCACCACCACAAACGGTGTCGTGCCCTCCGCCACCGCCAGCTCACGCACCTCAGCTGTCAGACGGCCACCGAACGCGACCCGCTCTACACCACCCCGACCCGAATCAACGGCGGCCACCCCAATACCCGGCAGGTCAAGCGCCGGCAAGCCTTCCAACACCTTCCTCCAGTACGCCACCGCCTCGACGTCACCCGAAGCCTCTAACTGCCCCCGGTGCCACGCCGCGTAATCCGCGTACTGAAGCGACAACCTCGGAAGCTCGGCCGGTCGACCCCCAACCTCCGCCTCATACAACGCCGCAAGATCACGCAGCAACACACCCTCCGACCACCCATCAAACACGATGTGATGCACCACGATCAACAACAGATGCTCCGTCGACGACAACTCGAACAGCGACACACGCATCAAAGGCGCCACCGCCAAATCAAACGGCCTCCGCGCCTCCGCCAGCACCAACTCCTCAACCTCCGCCGGCGCAACCCGACGCGCCTCCAACACCACAGCACCGACTTCCTCAATCGCAACCCGCCGCGTCAGTTGGCCCTCGTCCGAGGCGCCGAAGGCGGTGCGGAGTGCGTCGTGACGCTGGATCAACGCGCCTAGAGCTGAGGTCAGTGCGTCTGGTGACAAGCGACCGTGAACCTTGATAGCCAAACGGACATTGTGATTGCCCACGGCACCACCCCAGATTTCTGATGCGGTCCAGATCGCCTGCTCGCGGTGAGTGGCGGCGATGGTTCGCGCACCCGATGCGTGCTCTATCCGGTCAGCGTCATGCTGGGCGCGCACGCGGCCAGTATGTCGTAATCGGACACGGCGATCTAGGATGGCGCCCTGTGCCAGATGCCGCTGGCCTTGTCGTCAGTGGGCTGTGCGCTATCCTCGCTTGTGGATATCGTTCGGCCACGGGGTCATGATGTACCGAAGGCACACATGACGGCTGATGCACGATTCGAGGGAACCGTTCGAGCGGCGACGGAGCTTGCGCCCGAGGAAGCCGAGCTTTGGCCGTCCCTCGGCGAGTATCCCGTCTATGACGCCTTTCTGTACTCGCGAATGGTGCACGACGTCAGTCGAAACGAGCGATTCCGGCTCGCCATCGCGGCGACCGTGCCTGGGAAGTCAGTCGTCGAGATAGGCACCGGCGCGGACATGCTGTGGGCGCAGGCTGCGGCCGAGGCTGGAGCGACACGCGTCTACGCGATCGAGGAACTCGACCATTCATACGCGAGAGCGCGGGAGACCCTACGAGCCTCCCGTTGGACCGATCGCATCCATCTGATTCACGGCAACGCGCTGGCAGTGGAGCTGGCGGAGCGTGTCGATGTCTGCGTGTCAGAGATAATCGGGTCCGTCGGTACCGCCGAGGGTGCGGCTACGGTTCTCGCTGACGCCCGCAGGCGCTTCTTAAAGGCGGACGGGATGGTGATTCCGCGCAGATGCAAGACGTTCATTGCTGCCGTCGAGTTACCTCTTCATCTCAGTGAGCGGCCGGCGTTCGCATTGGCGGCCGAGCCGTATGTGGACGAGCTCGACTCGTTGTTCGGCGGCAGGTGCAATCTCCGCCTGACATTGGTGGGCGCGACGGCCGGGCAATTGCTCACATCCCCGGCAGTCGTTGAAGACATCGACTTCGAGGGCGGCGGAGCGGTGGCTGACCGCACTCCTGCTGAGCTCATTGTCTCCCGGGCTGGCATGATGCACGGCTTTCTCCTCTGGATCGAGCTACACGTCGGAGAGAGCGAGCCGCTCGACTCGCTGCAGGAACGGACGAGCTGGGCGCCACTTTTCGTGCCGGCGTTTTACCCCGGGGTGAGCGTTGTATCGGGCGACACCGTGTCTCTGACCTGGAAGCACACCGTTTCCGACGACGGTGTCCATCCTGACTATGCGGTGTGGGGACTCCTTTCAACACGCGCGTCCGGGCAGATCCACGGCTTCGACGCGCCGCTGCCGTACGTGCCGCGCCTGCAGGTCACTCCCGCGCTTGGGCTTCGGCGTGGCCCATTCGAGGCCGCTCGCGGCTTCCCAAGCCCGCCGTGACTGAACCGTCGTCCCGTAGCGAGCACCCGAAACCCTCGACACGGAACCGCGAGAAGATTGTTTAGCGACCTCTTTACTCTTCCGGATGTCCGCACGCTGCTTTCGCGACGGCAAGGTGTCTGCCTGGTGGTTGTTGACATGCAGAACGCAACCGGGTCGGTCGAGTATGGTCTGGGGCGCCTGATCGCTCTGCAGGGCGGCGTTCCGGAGAACGAGTACCGCTTTCGCCGTATTCGCGAGCTCGTAATCCCAAACACGCGCTCGCTTCTTCAAACGTTCAGGGACAGTAAGCTGAGCCTTGTCTTCTTGACCTACGGCTCCCGGCGACCCGACTACTCGGATCTTCCGCCAGGACTACGCGAGTTCTGCGAGCTCACGAACAATCGTGTGGGCGAGGTCGAATACGACATCGTTGCGGACATCGCACCCCTCGAGGGCGAGGTCGTGATCAACAAGCGGAGCGTTAGCCCGTTCACTACCACCGACTTTGACGCGGTCCTCGCATCACTCCACGCCCACGTACTTGTCTTCTGCGGCGTCTCCACTGACGTCTGTGTCGAGCATGCCGTGCGTGATGCCGCGGATCGTGGCTACGCGTGCATCGTTGTTTCTGATGCCTGTGGTGCCACGAGCCCGGAGGACGATGAGGCCGGCCTCCGCTCGATGCGAAACTATGGCCACGTGACCGAGACCGACTGCATCGTCGCGGGTCTCGCCTCAATCTAAGGCCAGCAAATCGCGTCGAGGCTTACGCATCCTCCATAGCCACGAGCACTTGGCGGGCGCCGCCGTATGAGCGCCGACCGTGCGCCACCAACATGTTGTCGAGTATCAAGACGTCTCCTCGCCGCCAATCTACGTCCACCGCGGAGGCTCGATACACGTCGCGTATCCGCTCGAGGTCCTCGTCATCGATGGCGGAACCGTCGCCATAGAAACATTGTCGCGGCAGAGCGGCTTCTCCCAGTGCAGCAACCAGGGCCATCCGAGCTTCGCTAGGCAGGGCCGACGGATGGAAGAGGTGGGCTTGGTTGAACCACACTTCCTCGCCGGTGACCGGGTGGTTCGCCAATCCTGGCCGAATCTGCCGCGTCTTAAGCGTGTCTCCATCCCACTCGTAGTCAACGCTCAGTGCATCACAAACCCGCGCGACCTCGGCTCGGTCATTGGTCTGGAACACCTCACTCCACGGCAGGTCAATGTACTGGTGATACGTCCTCACATACATGACACCGCGCTCTGAGAATCGCCTGTGCACTGCTGGGTCGATCTCTCTTGCTACGTGTCGACTATCCGCGATTGGCGTCGCGCCGCCCGACTCTGCTGGCACGAGACAGCAGAATGCAATGCGGCGCGGCCACCGTGACGCATACGCGTTCTCGTTATGCATTTGGATCTCTTGATCGGAGGGGTACTCCGTCGACGTGAAGATGCGTTCAGCCGCCTCGTGCCGAGGTGTCGAGCGGTAGGTGTAATCCGAGAGTCCACCGAAGTACCCGCCAATAGCGCTGCCGAACTCTTCCGGTGTCGTCACGCCCGTGTCACGCAGAAGGACGGCCCCAATTTCCGTGAGGAGTGCGTCGATCGGTCCCCGCTCTCTATCTAGGAATCGGACGACGTCGCCCCGATGCTCGGCACGGTCGATCACGTATGGGAGATCGGCAGGCTGTCTCATCACTGTTCGGTGAGCCGCGCCTCTTGGCGTGAAAGTTCGAGAGATGCTGCTAATCCACCAAGAGACGGTGCACTAAGAACATCCAGGACCGACACGCTGCAGCGCATTTCCGTCCTCAAACGGGCGACGAGCCGCAGGGCGAGAAGAGAGTGACCGCCGGCGCGGACGAAGCTGTCTTCGGGCGACACGGGCGCCTCGAGCAGCTCAGAACAAATCTCAAGCAACCGTTGCGATGACGGTTCGCTTGGTTCGGGCGTCATGAACTCAACAGACGCGTCAGGCGCACTTCTCGAAAGTGCCACGCGATCAATCTTGCCATTCGCTGTCAAAGGGAGTCCATCCACGATCCTGACCGCGCTCGGAACCATGTACGGCGGGAGCTTCGCCGCTACCCAGGCTGAAACGTCACTCGACGCCAGATCTCCAGAACGGACGACGAACGCGACCAAGCTCATTTCAGGCCCCGACCGGTCGCGTCGGGCGATGACTGCAGCCTGAGAAATCTGTGGGTGCTGCAGGAGAGTGAGTTCGATCTCCGATGGCTCGATGCGGTAGCCCCTCACTTTCATCTGCAGGTCGCGTCGACCGAGGAACTCGAGCTCCGGTGCGTGTTTGATTCGACAGAGGTCACCTGTCCTATACAAGCGAGCACCGGGGATGGGAGATCGGGGGTCCGGAACAAACCGGCTGGCGGTCTCTGCAGGCGCGCCAAGGTAGGCGGCCGCTAGCGTATCTCCGCCGATGTACAACTCTCCGTGTACGCCTCGTGGAGTGATTGCGAGCTGATCGTTCAGCACCGCGACTCTTACTCCTGGTAGTGGCAAGCCGATCGGAGTTGGCCCGTGACGTGGCTGTACTTGGTGTGCGGTCGCCCAGATCGTCGCCTCCGTGGGCCCATAGAGATTCCACAGCGTTCCCACTTTCCCGACGAGCTCTTGCCCAAGATCTGCCGGCAGTGTGTCACCCCCGCATAGCGCGGTCAGACTCCGGTCTCCCGGCCACTGCGCTTCAAGCAGCAGCCGCCAAAGACTCGGGGTGCCTTGCATCACCGACGGTCGATGGCGACCCAGGGCCTCGGCGAGCCTCTCGCCATCACTCAATTCACTAGCTGACGCCATTACGACCCGGCCACCGACAACGAGCGGCCCGAGCAGTTCCAGCATCGCGATATCGAACGTGATGTTCGTCACAGCGAGCAGGGCATCATCGGCCTTCAGGCCGATGATCGGAGTGATGGCGCCCAGCAGAGCGTTGAGGTTCGCGCGCGTGACGACGACCCCTTTCGGCCGCCCAGTCGTGCCCGAGGTGTAGATCACATACGCAACCCCACCGTGCCCGGGGAGGGATTTGACGACTTCAAGCGACATCGCGCATCCCGTCACTGTGCCTGCCCTGTCGACAAAGATCGCCGTCCGCGACTCCGACTCAGTGAGGTATGTCAGGGGAGCGCTAAGCACAAGCGCACGCATTCCACTGTGTTCGATGACAGCCCGAACTCGGTCTGCTGGATACGTGAAATCGAGCGGCACATAGCCGGCGCCGGCAGCGATAACTCCGAGAAGCGCGATCGGGAGGCCGACGCCGCGCTCGACGCAGATTCCGACGAGGTCACCGGGCCGCACTCCAGCCTCACGCAGTACCGCGGCCAAGGCATCGACGCGCTCCGTGAGCGAGCGGTACGAGACGCGGTTCGCGTCATCCTCGACCGCGATTCGAGTCGGCATCAAGTCCGCGTGTGACTTGACTGCGTCCAGAATCCCGTTCTCACCTTTGAGCTCACCAGCGAGACCCCAGTAGTCGGACTCGGTTGCGGGAAGGATACCCGCACTAGGTAGCGCAATGTCCGCTACTCGCTGCTCCGGATCGGCCAACGCCGCGTTGAGCAAAGCGAGGTAGTCGCCCGCAAGTTGCTCAATGTCCTCGCGAACGAACAGGTCAGTGTTGTATTCCCAGAGCAGCGTCATCGTGTCGACTCCAGGCTCCGCGATGTCCTTTCCGCGCTGCTCGGCGCGCGGGACAACAACGACGCTCAAATCCACCTTTGATCCACCGCCGTTTAGCTCAACGAACGCACCGGTTGCGCCTGGCCAGTCGAATGTCGGCATCGGCGAGTCATGGAAGCTGAAGAAGAGTTGCACGAGCGGGTTGCGGCTGTAGTCCTCACCGGACCTGCCGCTTGCTGCCACGATTTCCGCGAAGGCGAGCCCGGAATTGGCGTGCGCCTCGAGAACGACAGTCCGGGTGCGCGATACGAGTGCTTCGAACGACGAGTCGGGATCAACGTCCACACGCAGCGGCACGGTGTCGACCAGCATCCCGATCAGCTCCTGCGCACCGCTGGTTGGCCGGTTGGCGAACCACGACCCTACCGCCACATCGCTGCTATCTGTATAGCGACTGACAAGTCCTGCGTATGCCGCCAGCATGACCGGGAAGAGGGATACCCCGCGCCCGCGTGCGAACGCGCGAACGCACGCATAGAGCTCGTCATCGACCTCTACACGCAATGAAGCGCCGCGGAATGTCTGAAGGGAAGGTCGCGGCCGGGCCAGCGGCAACGTTAGGGGTTCCAAGCCCTGAAGTTTCGCTCTCCAGTACCCAGCGATGGCATCGTAACGTGTGGCGGCCCTGCTTCGTTCCTCCTGCACATAATCCGCGAACTGCAGACTTGGCAGGGAGAGGGCCACGACTTTTCCCTCGAGCAGGCGACGGTAGATCGCCTCCACCTCACTCCACAGAACCGACTCCGACCAACCGTCGTGCACAAAGTGGTGAGAGACCTGCACCACGACGTATGCGTCGGTGCGCTTGCGTACGCATAGCCATCTGACGAGGGGCAGACGGCTGACGTCAAATGTGGTGGCGATGAAGTCGTCGATCACGAGCTTCGTGCGCGCCTCCACATCGGGGCATCCGTTCGCGAGGTCGACGTACTCGAAGTCCAGCGTCCCCTCCAGATGCATGACTTGTACTGGGCCGGAGTCGCCGTCGTGGAATGTCGTCCGGAGCACACCGTGACGGGCGATCACGTGGGATAGAGCCGCGCGCAGCACATCCGGTCGGAGCTCGCCGGAAAACTCGATGAGACACTGGAAGTTGTACGCCCGGCCAGCGCCGAACGCTTGCTCAACGAACCACACCTGCTCCTGCCCCGACGAGAGCGGTGGATAGGTTGCCGTTGCGGATATGGCTGTAGGTGCGGCCGCCTCCAGGACGGCGTCGGGGCCTTCGCTCGAAGGGCTTTCATCGAGAGCACGGACGGCGTTGGCGGTTGCGGCGATAGTCGGCTGCTCGAAAAACCGCTCGATGTCGATCCTCGTCCCGGTTCGGTCCTCGAGGCGCGCCAAGAGCTGCAACGCGAGAAGCGAATGGCCACCGATCTCGAAGAAGCTGTCTTCCAGGCCGATCGAGTCGCGATTCAGAACCTCCTCCCAGACGTCCTTCACGAGCGCAAGCGCGCGAGCCTCCTCAGGGCGACTTTCAACGGCACCGGCGCCTTCCTCATCCGCCGTCTGCATTTCGCCGATCGTTCGCGCTAGCCCGATAACTGTCGGATCGGCGAAGAAGCCCTCGATGCCAACAGCAACTCCGAACTCGTCCTGTATCTGCGCTAGCAGCTGAAGTGCCAACAGGGAGTGCCCCCCGAGTTCGAAGAAGCTCGTCGTCTGCTCGATCGTGTCCCGACGCAACACTCGACTCCAGAGTTCTTCGATCTTGCCTTCCAACTGTGCGTCGCGCGCCGTCTCTGCCTCCCCGTCGACCAACAGTCGGGCAAGTGCCAGACGGTCGACCTTCCCATTGCTTGTCACTGGAAACGCAGGCAGCAGAACGTACTGCGCCGGGAGCATGTATTTGGGGACCAACGCTTGCAGCTGCTCGCGAATGTCGTCGGGATCTATTGCGATGCCCGCGCAGAGGAACGCCACGAGCTCAGCGCCTACCTCGAGGGGGCGCGCCAGCACAGCCGCATCGCGTACCTCGTCGATGCGCAGGATGGCGGCTTCGACCTCGCCGAGTTCCACGCGATAGCCGCGGATCTTCACCTGCTCGTCGTTGCGCCCCCGATACACGAGATTGCCATCGTCACGCCTGCTGACGATGTCCCCGGTCCTATACATCCTTGCTCCCGGAAGCTGCGAGAACGGATCTGGGATGAATCGCTCCGCCGTGGCGGCAGGTCGGTTGAGGTAGCCCCTGGCCAAGTTCTTGCCGCCGATGAACAGCTCTCCGGACTCGCCGGCTCCGGAGGGTCGCAGGTGCTCGTCAAGCGTATAAAGGGCGGCTCCGGCGAACTCGCGCCCAACCGGCACTGGGCCATCTTCGATGTCCTTGGCACGCACGCTGTAGACGCAGCATCCCACTACCGCCTCGGTTGGGCCATATTCGTTATGAATGAGCACATCGGGCGCAGAGCTCCGCCATCGCTCCAAAAACTGTCCTTGTAGCGCCTCTCCGCCAACGACAAGCTGTGTCACCGACGAGCGACCTCCATCCGTGCCCAACGATGCGCTGAGAAGGCCGAGGTGAGATGGCGTGAGCTTCAAGAAGCCGACGGAGCGATCCCGCACGATATCCGCCAGACCGCTCAATGGCTTCGCAGGCTCATTCGGAGCGAGGTAGATCGGCGCGCCGTTTGCCAGAGGGACGAAGACCGACGTCAGCGCAAGGTCGAACGACAGGGATGAGTGCAGAACACTCCCAGCGTCGGAGCCAACGTAGAGCTCAGACGCCGCCGCGACATATCGAAGCAGGCCCTCATGAGTCACCACGACACCCTTCGGCGCCCCCGTCGATCCAGATGTGTAGACGACATAGGCGGCATTACCAGGGAAGGGCATCTGGCCCTCCGTATACTGATCGAGCGTGCGCGCCCCTTCGCCGTCGAAGACCGAGTCGTCGACCGGGCACTCAATCGCTACTCCGCTCATTCCGGACGCCCCTGCGAATACAACTGCTGCGGCCACCTGAGCATCCGCCAGCAGATACTCCCGTCGTGCATTTGGTAGCTCCGCCTCGATAACGAGAAACGCCGCGCCTGCCTTCATGATCCCCAGGATCGCCGCAATCAGTGGCGGGCACCGTGGCATCATCACTGCAACGATCGCGTCCCTTCCGATGCCGGCCGTCTCGAGTCTCGCCGCGATGGAGCTGGCTGCACCGCTCAGCTGCCGATACGTCAAGCTCATGCCATCTGCTTGGATCGCAGCAGCGTGAGGTTGTGCAAGGGCGTGTCGCTCGAACGCGGTGATAAGTGTGGGATCGCTGAGCGATGCCATCAGTAGATCACTCGAGCTGCCGGGCCAAGCCGTGCTGCACGCGATCGTCGGAGGTCGCGTGCGACGTTGAGGCGCTTCAACCACCGGTCAGTGCCGTCGAACCGGGCTTGAAAGCTGTTTCGGCCATGAACGGCTCGGTAGTTGTCCACGAAAAGCACCTCGCCAGGACGCAAGGCGTATGCTCGCAGCGCTTCGTCAATCGCGCTGCACAGCACGCCTAACGCCCCAGCCGCTTCTGTGTTGGCAGGCT
>Ga0193728_1001461_pt1 | contig 12042 bp, 7 predicted proteins | sample U1c1metaG_FD_143037 | JGI IMG/M metagenome (GOLD analysis project Ga0193728, IMG submission 143037) | Soil microbial communities from a riparian zone of the East river system, Colorado, United States - U1c1 | ecosystem: Environmental > Terrestrial > Soil > Riparian zone | place: USA: East River...
CGCCACCACCACCGCCGTGGAATCCGCCACCACCACCACCGTGGAATCCGCCACCACCGCCACCGTGGAATCCACCACCACCGCCGCCGTGGAATCCACCACCGCCGCCGTGGAACCCACCACCGCCGCCATGGAAGCTGCTACCACCACGCGATTGAAAGTTTCCGCCTCGACCGCCGCCGCTAAACCCGCGACCGCCGCCGCTGAAGTTAGTGCGTCCGCTATATCCACCGTAGGAACCACGGCCTCCATAAGCGCCGCGTCCGCCACCGTAGTAGCCGCGTCCGCCGTATCCGCCGCGTCCATAGTAGCCACCGCGACCATTGTATCCGCGGCCATAAAAACCACGCCCGTAGAAGCCGCGCCCGAAGCCCCAGCCGTACCAGGGTCCGACTCCGATGAACAGTCCATTCACGAAGTAATCAGGTCCCCAATATCCGTAGGGCGCGCAGGCGTAAGGCGCGTAATCATAGTAGCCGTAGCTGCACACCGGAGGCCCGCCATAGGCATAACCCCCATATCCGCCACCTACGCCAACTCCAACCTCGACCTGCGCGTGCGAATAGCTCGCAGCAAACATGCAAACCGCTAAGAAAGCAAAATATCTTAAGTATTTCATGTGGCCCTCCCGATGACCGGCAAACCGCTCATTCTCGGCTACTTGCTCGTCCGGGAATCTATCTGTCGAATCACCGATACCTGTTAAACTCCAACGCGGCCAAAAAGTTGCGCCTGCGTTGCCCCTAAATACTCCTATCGCCAGCTAAGTTCAAGTCCTTTCGTAACATAGCCAAAGCGATAAGACTCCACTCTATTAGATGCTCTACCTTCCATTCTGATATCAAAATGCTAAACCCCCAACTCATCGCTTTTATGCCTTAATCTGTTGCGATGCCGCATCCCAAGTCGTAGCAGTCCGCCTGAAATACGATTCATTAGCCAGGTGGCACGCCAGCGCCGCATTATGCCCAAAAACCGCATCCTCAGTCACCGGCTGCCGGCTCTTCACCGCCTGAAAGAACCGCCACAAATGCGGCTTTTCCTCATCCCACGACACGCCCTTATAACTAAAGCCCTCCATCGCCGGTTCTTTACCCGGAGCCGGATCGTGCTCCTCGTGCCACTTTTTTATATAAGCCTCCCGCATCTCCCGCGGGTAGCCGGTCACGTAGTAACTCGGCGCAGTATCTTCTCCCGTTTGCGGCATGTAGTTGATCGCCGTCTCCGTCACTTCCAGGATCCCCTTCGAACCCATAAACCGGTAAATCTCCGGAGTCTCGCAACCCAGGTCCAGCCGCATATAAACCGGCACTTCTCCATATTCAAATAACGTAGCGTGCACATCCGGCATATTCCGCCCGTCCGGGAATCGCAATATCCCGCCCATGGACATCACCCGCTTCGGCGGCTCATTCCATCCCAGCATGTACTGCATCCCGCTGATCAGGTGCACCAGCAAATCGCCCGCCACGCCCGTCCCATATTCCTTCCAGCACCGCCAGCGCGCAAACACCTTGGCATCAAACGGCCGCTTCGGCACCGTTCCTTGCCACGTATCCCAATCAAGCGTTTGCGGCGACAAATCCGGCGGTGGCGGATATTCCCACGCTCCCGTCGGATCATTGCGCCCCAGCGAACCTTCCACCAGATTAAGTTTTCCAATCATGCCCTGCGCCAGCATTTCCTTCGCCTTGGCACAAATCACCGAGCTGACCCGCTGCGATCCGATCTGCACAATCCTTGCGGTTTTCTGCGCCGCGGCTACCATCGCCAGGCCTTCCTGCGCTGTGTGCGACATGGGCTTCTCGCAGTAAATATCTTTCCCCGCACTCACCGTATCCACCACCACTTGCTTGTGCCAGTGGTCCGGAACAGCCGCGACGATGCAGTCGATATCTTTGTTCGCCAGCAATTCCTGATACCGCCGCGTCGTCGTAATATTCGAACCGACAATCTCTTTCGCCAGCGTGTGCCGCCCATCGTACAAATCACACGCAGCTACGCATTCCACTCCCGGCAACTGAATCGCATTCGTCAGCAGTCCCGAGCCTTGCATTCCAATGCCGATAATTCCAAAGCGCACCCGATCACTCGCCGCCACCGCCTTGGAGGGGAAGGGAATCGACTCCGGATCAAGAAAAAACGTGCGCGTCGCCACCAACGCGCCTGACACTCCCGCGCTCCTTTGCAGAAATTCACGGCGAGAAAGATCTCTAGTCATCGTCCACCCTCCAAAATTTTCAGCAATCTTGAAAACAATCATCAATGCAATGGCTGCACGCTGACTTCTTTGAAAAACACGATGTCGTTGTCGCTATGGTTTTGCAGCCCCATATAACCCTCATTCGGACGCCGTCCGCGCTCCGGCTCAAAATCAAACTTTTTCTCTGGAACGGGTTGCCCTTCGGTGTAATCGGTAACCTTCACATCGTTCAACACCACCACGGTATGCGGACCATCCAGCGTGATCAGCATGGTGTTCCACTCCGGCCCCGGCTTTCCCGGACGCGCCGCGGGCTTGGTCAACGAATAAAGCGTCCCCGTAACGTGATACTCGTCTTCCTTCGAGGTCTCCGGCTCATTATCAATCTGCACTTCGTATCCGTAATGCACCGGCATCCATGGTTCGCGCGGCTCGATCGGGATGCGCACAAACACGCCGGAATTGTCATTGTGGTCGCGCATTTTATACACCACGCGAATCCGGCAATTTCCCATCTTGCCGCCGGTCCAGTACAGCAATCCCATTCCGCCGTGCGTGCGAATCAATCCATCTTCCACCGTCACGCTGCCGGGCCCCACATGCTTCCAGCCGCTCAAATCTTTACCGTTGAATAGCTGTTTGACTGCGGGACCTTTTTCTTGTGCCAGACTCTTTTCCTGCGCCCAAGCTTTTTCCCGGGAACGTCCGGCCGCGAGGAGTAGCATCGCCGCAAACGCAGCGCACAATAGAAATTTATTCATAACTCGCTTTCTCTGCGCCGCGTGAACTAAAAGCGCAGATCGTGCAGATACGTATAACTCTTGTGCAGATCTTCGATTGGCGAAGTAGGCTCGTCGTTCTCCACAAAATAATGCTCTATGCCCGCTTTCTTCGATTCCGCAAACAAGCGCTTCCAATCAATCGCGCCGTCGCCAACGTCCGCCATGTGCCCGTCTTTTTGGCCCATCTTCCCGTCCGGTCCCTTGGTCCAATCCTTCACATGCACTAAAGGAAACCGCCCCGGATAGCGGTTGAAATATGTCAGCGGATCCTGTCCCGCAATGGTGATCCAGCAAAGATCCATCTCCATCTTCACCAGCTTGGGGTCCGTCTCGCTCAGCAAAATGTCATACCCAAATTTTCCGCCGCCATCCGCCAGCGGCTCGAATTCATAGCTGTGATTGTGGTACGCAAATTGAATCCCGGCCTTCTTGCTGGCCTCACCCGCCCGGTTAAAAACCTCCGCCGCTTTCTTATACGCGGCCGCTTTCTTCCGCTCTGATTCATCAATTGAGGGACACACAATGAAGCTGTGTCCGACCACATGCGCGGCCTCCAGCGTCTCCGGCCATTTGTTCTGCACCACTTCATAAGAAACATGCTCGCTGGGAGCCGTGAGATGCACCCGGTCCAGGGCCGCTCGTATCTCTTTCGGCTGGTGATCGAAATACCCGGCGAATTCCACTTCGCTGTAGCCGACACCGGCTACTTTCGCGAGCGTGCCCTCGAAGTCCGTCTTCATCATCTCCCGCACGGTATAAAGCTGCACACCGATGCGATCCAATTTGTGTGAACCCTCAGCAGCCCCACCAGCCCCGGTAGGCCCCGTGACCCCTGTGGCCAATGTCGAGCGCGAAGCCAAAAGTGTAGTCGCCACAGAACTCCCAATAAATGTTCGTCGGTTCATGCGCCGCATTGTACTCCTCCAGCCCCAAAAGGGAATAGTCTTAGGTCGGCGCAACGCTCGCTCGAAGTCCACTCGGACGAGCCGGAGGCATACGCCGACGCTCAATGGCTCTGCAGTAGCGAAAAGGTCTTGTCCGCCCCTGGAGAGGGTTGCTGAGATGGGGAGGAAAAAGTAGACAGGAGAGAATTGGCCTCGTCGATTTGCTTATGCGTCATCACGTGCGAGAGCTGCTTGCGGCGGTCGGCGCCAGCGGCGTCACCTGCGGCGAGCGCTCGGGAATACCAAATGTAGGCAGCCACGTAATCGACTGGCAGGCCTTTCCCCTGCTCGTACAGGTAAGCTAGGTTTGTTTCCGCGCTGGGCATGCCGTGTTGCGCGGCAAGGCGTAGCCATCGGGCTGCTTCCCCGTAGTCGAGTGCGACGCCTAAGCCTTTGTAGTAAAAAACCGCCACACTGTTTTGTGCCTCGGAGGATCCTGAATCGGCGGCCGCGCGAAACCACTTGGCCGCCTCCTTGTAATCACGCTGCGTTCCAGAGCCCAGGTAGTAAAGTGTCGCCAAATTGCATTGACCGACGGGATTCCCGTGTTGGGCGGATGCGAGATACCATTCAAACGTCTTGCTCATGTTCTTCGGAACACCTTGGCCGTGTTGATACAGAGAGCCCAGGTTGTTTTCGGCGGACGAGTGGCCCTGGAGTGCCGCGGCGCGATAATTTTCCGAGGCGTTGGCATAATCCTGCGGAACGCCCTGTCCATGTTCGTACAAATACCCGAGTAGGAATTCCGTGTTGGCATTACCCTGGGCCGTGGACGCGCGCAGCCACTTGAGTGCCGATTGATAGTCCTCGTTGGTGGGATCGTGGCGCAGATAAGATTGCGCGAGCTCGTATTGAGCAACGGCGTCGCCGTGTTGCGCCTGTGATTGCAGTTCCCATAAGGACATGCCGGCATTCTGCTGAGATTGAGGAGCGGCGTAACTACGCTCAACCACTACAAACATGGCGGTGAGAAGCAACAATCCTGTAAAAAACGAGTATGACTGGCGCAGGTCTAAGCTCATCGTTGTCCCCTTGTTGACACCAAATTCCATTTGGTGCGCGAGACTCTTCAGGCCGTTCGAAAAAAAACGGCCGTAGAGCCAGCAAGCATACGAGCACACCACCGCAATGGCGCACACGAACCAGGGTTACGGTGCCCGCAAAAAGCCGACGCGGCACTTGGACTCCCGGCACGCCAAACGCGTGACGAGCTCTTAGGACCTCTCGCTTAGGATTGCTACTGTAGTGACGAGAGAACGCTCTAAAATGTTTGGTCGTGTTACGAAATTTTTATGAAGCGGTGTATTCGAACTGCGGTTTTGATTAGCACGCCAGGGAATTGCCAATGTCCCTTCGGCGATTTCTAACGGGAAAGGGACCGCGAGCATTTGAAAAGTTATTCCAATGCAGCGATGAAATGATGCTCGTTGGCCGAAGCGCAACACGCGGCGTTGTAGAAAGCTATAGAGGCAAAGAATGTGACCGCATACCGCAAATCCCGATCTGCTCTCCGCTAAACTCCAGTTGGCGCTTTAAACTCTCCTCGCGCCGTCTCCAATATTTCCGCAACTGTCAAAACCAATTCATCCTCATTCGGCCTGCCAATCACTTGCACACCAATCGGCAATCCCTCCGCTGAAAATCCCATCGGCACCGAAACTCCCGGAAAACCAGCCAGATTCAACCACTGCGCATGCCGCATCGTTTCGCGATAACCGCAACCCGGTTGCCAGTTTCCTTCGCCATGCCGAAAAGCCGGCGCCGCGCAAACCGGCGAAAGCAAAATCGGAACCTCGCGCATCTGCTTAAGGATATTTCCCCGCACCATATCGCGATTCATGCAAGCACCCATGAACTCGTCCACTGTCGGCGTAATTTCTAACCTTGCCACCGACATGTATTCTCGAAACATCGGACTCAACTCCGCCTCGCGCTCCTCCACCATCGGCTCAAATAAGCGCGCGATCATCGGCCCAAAGAAAAACCACCACAACTCAATAGCTTGCTCGAGCCCTTTCAGCTGAAATGGTTCCACGTGAAATTGTTCTGAAAGCAAAGCCGCAGCTCTTTCAACCGACTCGCTCGTTTCGTTCGTAACATCTCCCAACGCGCTCGACTCCAGTATCCCCACCCGCAATCCTGCCAGCTCACGTTCGCCAAAAGATCGCACTTCAATCGCCGACGAAAGCGCATCGTCCGCATCCGGCCCCTTCATCACATCAAATAGCGCGCGCACATCGGCCATTGTTCGCGCCATTGGTCCCACTACGCCCAGCCACGCAAACGCCCCAGCCGCTCGCGGAAAATGTCCTGTGGAAGGAATCCGTCCGGGAGTCGGCTTCAACCCGCTGATCCCACAAAAATGTGCTGGAACGCGCACCGATCCGCCGCCATCGCTGCCCACTCCTCCCATCGAACAACCCGACGCAATCGCTGCCGCTTCGCCTCCGCTCGACCCGCCCGCCGATCGCGAAAGCTCCCAGGGATTACTCGTCTTTCCAGACAACGCATTGTCCGTCTCATACGCCATTAAAAATTCCGGCACATTGGTATTTCCAATCAAAATCGCGCCTGCCGCCAGCAGCCGCGTTACCAGCACCGCATCCTCACGCGCCACATAATCCGCGCGCAGTCGCGTACCCGCCGGACTCGCCCACCCTGCCACATCAATGCAGCTCTTGATGGAAATCGCTATGCCGTGCAGCGCACCAACGGCGTCTCCGCGCAAAACGCTAGCTTCCGCTGCCTGCGCCTGCCGTCGCGCCCCCTCCGCATCGACATGCACAAAAGCGTTTAACTTGGGCTGCAATTTTCCAATTCGCTCAAGATGAGCGTCGATAACTTCGCGAGAAGAAATCTCTTTCGTTCGAATTTTGCGTGCAACTTCCGCGATGTCCGCGAAATAAATGGAATCCATTTTGTCTCAAGCGAGAGTAAGCGCAGCGCCGCAACCGGTCAAACACACCAGCATCGCAACAAAAACGGTTGACGGTGCTCCACGTAGCCCACAGAATCTTATCTTCAACCAAAAAGTCCTACATGGATCGTCGTTCACGGAGGCAGCACCAGTCATCTACATGCGCATTGTTTTTCGTTTAATTCTTCCCGCCCTCGCTTGCCTGCTTTTGCTTTGCGCCATTCTTTTGCCCTCGCGTTCCGCCCAGAAAGTTTCCAATGTGCCCGCAGCCGCACAATCTCCGCCGCCCGACCTGCCTAACGACTCCACCAAGCCGCTGCGTCTCAACACTCTCGGCGTCGCTTACCTCAACCAACAGCGCTCCGCCGACGCCCAGAAACTCTTTGAGCAAGCTCTACAGGCCGACCCAAAATTTGCAGTCGCTCGCCTCAATCTCGGCATCGCGCTTCTCAATCAGCAAAAAGCCGAAGCCGCCCGCGACGAACTTCTCACCGCCGCTCAGCAACTCCCGCGAGACCCTTACGCTTGGTACAACCTCGGCCTCGCTTACAAAGATTTGGCAGACTTCGCTCACGGAGTCGCCGCCTTTGAACACGTCACCGAAATACTTCCCGACGAAGCCGACGCTTACTATTTTGTTGGCTACTTGTATTCGCAACTTCAGAAATACGATCAAGCCATCGCTGCTTTTCAGAAAGGTCTCGCACTATTTCCGTATCACGCCTCTTCGGAATTCGGCATCGCCCGCGCCTACCAGCGCAAAGGCGACTCCGCTTCCGCACGCGAGCATCTAGCAAAATTCCAAAATATCACCACCAATCATCTCGGCGCTCCGTTCGGCGCAGGCTACGGCGACCAAGGCCGTCTCTCGCTCGCGGAACTGCCAGCCAACTCTTCGCTAGCCGTTCCCCCCGCAATCCCGGTGCACTTCACTCCGCAAAATTTAGAAACCGTTTTGCAAAACTCCACCAAATCTTCTCGAGCTCCTTCTTCCGCTCCAGGCCCCGCTACCGGCGCTTGTTTTCTTGATTTCGATGGCGATGGCAAACCCGATCTTTTCCTCGTTAGCGCCACAGCAAACGGCGCCAGCCATCTCTTGCACAACATCGGCGACGGCCACTTTGAAGATGTCGCCGAGCATGCGGGCCTTAAACTTTCAGGCCCCGGACTCGGCTGTGCCGCTGGAGATTTTGACAACGATGGCCACACCGACCTCGCCGTTTGCTTGGCCGATGGCGTCCACCTGCTACACAACCAGGCCAATGGCAAGTTTGAAGACGTCACAGAAAAAGTCGGCATTCGCCGCGAAAAAGGCTGCGTCGCCGTCACCTTCGTGGACTACGACCACGACGGCGATCTCGATCTCTACATCACCTCCGCAGCAGACGGCGACGGCGCAACACCACGCAATACCCCTCACAATACTTTGTGGCGCAACAACGGCAACAATACTTTCACCGACGTTTCTGCCGACACCGCACTCGGTATCCCCGCCACTGGTGCAGGCCTCATCACCACCGACTTCAACAATGATCGCGCCATCGATTTTGTTTTCGCCGGCGGTTCCGAAGGCGCCACCATTTACTTAAATCCTCGCGAAGGAAAATTCACTTCACTCCCTATCATCGATTTCAAAAAAGAAAATCTCCCGCCAGCCGTTGGCGTAATCGCTTTTGACTTTGATAAAGACGGCTGGATGGACCTGGCCTTCACCCATGCAGGCCCGCCCGGGATCAGCCTCTGGCGCAATGTGAACGGGAAAAAACTTGAGCGCGTCCCGCTCCCCGATCTCGCTTGGCAACGCGGATGGGGAATTTCTTCCATCGATTACGATAACGACGGCTGGCTCGACATTATTGCTGCAGGCCAATCCAGCAACGGCGGCGAACTTCGCCTCCTCCGTAATCTGGGAAATCAGCGTTGGTCCGACGTCACTAAAGACGCGCGTCTCGACGCCATCAAACTTACTCAGTCGCGCGCCCTAGCCATTGCGGACACGCGCGGCCAAGGCGCCGCCGACATCGTCGTAACCCAGCTCGGTGGCCCTCCCGTCATCCTTCACAACGAAGGTGCCGCCGAACACAATTGGATGCACATCGATCTGAAATCTCTGAGCGACAACAAAACCGCTATCGGCACAAAAGTGGAAGTCTACGCAGGCCCGCTCTATCAAAAATGGGAAATCGCCGGCGCCTCCGGCTACCTCGGCCAAAACTCCACATCTGTCCTCGCCGGACTTGGCGCCGAAAAAAATGTGGAAGTCGTGCGCTTACTCTGGCCCACCGGCGTTCCCCAGGACGAAATAGATCTTCCCGCGAAAAAATTTCATTCACTCGCCGAACTGGACCGCCGCGGGAGCTCTTGCCCGGTCCTCTTCGCCTGGAATGGCCGCGAATACGAATTCATCGCCGACATGATTGGCCCCGGCGTCGTCGGCCACTGGGTCGCACCCGGAGAGCGCGATGTCCCTGATCCCGATGAATATCTCAAGGTCAATGCGGGCAGCGTTCATCCTCTGAATGGTTTGCTCAGCTTCCGATTCGTGGAGCCCATGGAAGAAACCGTTTATCTCGACCAGGTGCGCCTACTGGCCATTGATCATCCCGCGGCCTACGAAGTAAATCCCAACGAACGTTTCGTCAGCGCTCCGCCATTTCCAGAATTTCGCGTCATCGCTACACGAGATGCGCATCCGCCAGTCGGCGCGTGGGACGACCAGGGTAATGACGTTCTCTCATTGATCGCCAGGCGCGACCGGAAGTACGTTACTGATTTTGACTCTCTACCTTTTACCGGTTTCGCCAAACTTCATTGGCTCGAACTCGACCTCGGCGACTGGGATTCCGCAAAGTCCCTGCGCCTGATCATGGATGGCTACACCGATTATTTCACCGCCACCTCTATGTACTCCGCCGACCAGGCCGGCATCAAAGTTGTCGCCCCGTACGTCGAAGCTCTCGACGCCCAAGGAAATTGGAAGAGGGTCATCGACGACATGGGCTTTCCCGCCGGCCTCGAACGCACCATGGTCGTCGATCTCTCTGGAAAAATTCCGCCCGGCACGCGGCGCATTCGCATCGTCAACAATCTAAAAATTTACTGGGACGCCATCCGCATCGATCAAACGCCTGACACGCGGGATGTACGCGTATCCGAAGTTCCCCTCGAAAACGCATCGCTCGCTTTCCTGGGCTTCCCGCACGAAAAACGCCTCACCCCCGCAAGCGACACCACTTACTCCTACACGCGTCGCAGCAAAACCGGCCCCTACGCGCGAGCCGCCGGAAACTACACCCGTTACGGCGACGTGCAAAATCTCTTGCGCGCCTCCGACGATCGCTTCGTCGTATTTGGTTCCGGCGAAGGCCTCAAGCTCGACTTCAATCCGCAAAGGCTACCGCCGCTACAGAAGGGCTGGGTCCGCGACTATTTCTTCTATGCCGACGGTTTTGAAAAGGATCTCGATTTTTACGCCGCCCACGCCTTCACCGTCGAGCCACTTCCGCGCCACACTCCTCTGCCTTATCCGTATCCCGCTGGTCAGGATTATCCCGCCGACCCCGCGCATCTCGACTACCAGCTCGAATTCAACACTCGCCAGCGCTCCGATCACTTGCCCTCATCGTTGCGCTACCAATACCCGCCCGTTCCCTAACGAACTAAAACTCGATCCAACGCGCAGGGTGCCCCACCCTCGATTTGTAGCGTGGGTCTTTCTGTTAGCTTTCGTCTTTGAAGTTGCCGCGAAAAAATTAACTAGTGCACACCGCTAAAAACGCATAGAAGTGGTCTTGTCTTGAATGGCGCGCACACAAATCCCGTAAAGGGAGGGAATCAACCAAACATTCCCGCGAACCAACAAAAAATAATTTGGAATACGAGTCACTCCAGCGAAACATCCACCCACGCGCGCTTCTTCGCGCTCTTAGCAATCGCTTCGCAAAGCGTCAATTCCTGATGCCCCGTCAAGAAATTCGGAAACTTTTGCGGTGCCTCAAAATCTCCCGCCTCCACATATTCATAAAACTCCCGAAACAATTGCACAAACGTATCCGGATAGCCTTCCGCGTGCCCTCCCGGATACGCCGCATACCCCCGCGCTTCCGGACTCAACAGCGCCGGATCTTTACACAACAATCCATTCGCTTCATCACGCCGCCCGATCCACAATTCGTTGGGCGATTCCGAATTCCACGCGAGCGAGCCTTCGGTCCCATCAATTTCAAACCACAGCCTCGCCTTGCGCCCCGCGCTCACCTGCGAAACCGTCATCGCACCGCGCATGTCGTTCGCGAAGTGCAACAAAACCGACGCATAGTCATCCGTGGTAATCGGCACCTCGTCAAATTCATTCGTCGAGCTCGCTTTGAAAGTCTCGACCCGCCCGCGAGGTCGCTGCCGCACTGGCACAATCGTTCCCAGGTCCGCGCAAACTTCATCAACTTTCGCGCCCGCGATCCACATAATCAAATCCAGCCAGTGCGTGCCGATGTCCGACACCGCGCGCAATTCGCCGCCCAGTTTCGGCTCCAACCTCCAATTCCAATCACTCGCATGCAGCAGCCAGTCCTGCAGAAAAGTTCCATGCACCAGGCGAGGAGTCCCGATCGCGCCACGCGCAACCAGCGCTTTGGCCTCCTGGCAAAGCGGGTAGTAGCGCAAATTGTAAGCCACTCCTCCCGCGCGTTTGCACTCTCTGGCAAGCGCGACCAGCATTTCAGATTCAGCTGTGTCGGTAGCCAGCGGCTTTTCGCACAGCACGTGCTTGCCCGCGCGCATCAACGCGCTGGACTGCTCGAAATGTAAATAGTTCGGCGTGCAGACATGCGCAACGCTCGCCGTATTGTCCTCCGCCGCCTCTTCGATCGAAGCGTAAGCCCGCGACAAACCTAGAGACGCTCGCGCTTCCTCGCTGCGTTCCGCCGAACTTCCTAGCACCCCGCGCACCTCAATGCCCAGCCGCCGCAGCGCATCAACATGTGCCTTACCCACAAAACCGGCCCCGATCAATATCGCCGCTGCTTTCATACCGCTCCCGTCTCCAAAAATTCAGGCGCCCATTGTAATGCATCGCGACAAAACAAAGCGGTCCTCGTTGCGCAGTACAAATCATTCGAACGCCTGCGAACAAACAAAATTGACCAACTCATCATTCGAACGCTGCACCGTTCAATAAAATTCGACACGATCATTCGA
>Ga0193728_1001462_pt1 | contig 12036 bp, 6 predicted proteins | sample U1c1metaG_FD_143037 | JGI IMG/M metagenome (GOLD analysis project Ga0193728, IMG submission 143037) | Soil microbial communities from a riparian zone of the East river system, Colorado, United States - U1c1 | ecosystem: Environmental > Terrestrial > Soil > Riparian zone | place: USA: East River...
ATAAAGATTCAGAAAAACATTGGCTTGTAATGATGGCTAATGAAATTGTAGACCCACAATTCGATTGGGTGCTATCATATAATAATTTCCAGAAATTTCTAACAGCCAAATATGGTAGTCCACAACAGGCAATGTTACAAACTCACCATTATGAAATGGTGATATCTAGAACAGATAGTGCCTCAGGAATCACAACAACATCAACAGTTGACATCGATCACGAAACATATGCCAACAACAATCTTGTTGATGTTTCACCACATCTTGGTATCGATTTCATACTTGGTCAAACAGCCGCCGGTCAACAATTCATTGAACAAGGATTAAATTCATCACAAACATTCAACCTTGTTGATGGTACGTCAGTTTTTGTTAACACAGCAGCCAACATTGTTTCCTGTTATGATTTCGAGAATAATCAAAATGAAAAGAAACGACAAATCAAACTCATCTCAAGACAATATCTAGATCAAATTCAAAACGAATTTATATCTCTCTCTAGTAATGCATAATGTCTACACCTTATGAATTTGATCTACAAAAATTAGATTTCATAACAAGTCAAGGTCAAAAAGTTGATCTTAGAGGTATATTCACTGACCTCAATATCTTTGAAGATATTTTCGCCAATTGTATGTCAGGTAATCTAACTGTTACAGATTCAACCAACATCTTTGGTTACATTGTCGCATCAGGTAATGAATTTTTACATATTGTCCTAGACAAACCTGGTCTAAATAAACCAATAGACAAACAATTTCGTGTATTCAACAGACCAAATATATCTCAAATGAAACCGACCAATCAATCTGTTACGTTGGGTTTCTGTTCTGAGGAATTATTGGTGTCAAAATCATTAACCTTTAGTAAGGTTTACTCTAGCATGTTGATATCAGACATGGCTAAAGATATTGCAACAAACATCCTAAAGATTGATTCTAAGAATTTTCCAGATAATAACATTGAAGTAACAAAGGGTATGGTTGATATTACCATACCATATTATAATCCATTACAAGGTTTGAATTGGTTAGCATCAAAAGCAACATCTAGTTACGTTGGTGCATCATATTTCTTCTTTGAAAATCAAAAAGGTTACAACTTCAAATCATTACAGAATATGATGGATATAACACAACCGGTTGCAACTTATAACTATAGTATCAAAAACGTTGACAATGATGATCCAAATACAGATTTCTACAACGTTGACAAGTATTCGATTATACAAACACCAGACACATTAGACGCTCTAATGAATGGAGCAAGATCAGGTAAATTGATGACATTGGATGTTTTGAGACAACAATTCATTGCAAAAGACCTCAATGCTGATGATCTATTCAATGCTTCGGTAAGCGTTGCTAGTGGTAAACCTTATAGTGATTTCACCAATAGAATAGGTAAGCAATCGGCTGACAGTTATGGAGGCTATCGTAAATTCTATCCAACCAATTTAGGTCAAAATCAAGCAGAATATATCAAAGGAAAACAACAAGTTAACCCAAGTAACATTGAAAATTGGTTGATTGAACGTAACGCTCAGATCATGCAAATTCTAGGCAACAGAGTTAAGATTGTGATACCAGGTAACAATTTATTGAAGGTTGGTGATATTATCTGTTTCAATCTACCATCAATCGAATCACAAACAGATCAATCAGGTGGTCAACAACGTAAACTTGATCCTTATTTTACTGGTAATTATCTCATTAGCGCAATGAGGCATCATGTGACTGTAAAGCTTTATGAATGTGTGGCTGAATTATGTAGAGATACTTTGAATAGAGGTGTACCAGGAGCATCAGGTGGTACGGGTATTGGAGCATTAGCTTAATGAATAATGAACATTTCATGGGTACACAACACGTATGGTGGATGGGAATCGTTGAAAACAGAAATGATCCATTAAATATAGGTCGTTGTCAAGTTCGTTTCTTTGGTTGGAACACCGACAACAAAGCTATGTTACCAACTGAAAAATTGATATGGGCACACCCAGCAATCCCTCTTGGTTCTAAAACTATTGTTCCACCTCCAGAAGGAACAATGGTCAAAGGTTTCTTCATGGATGGGGATGCTGGCCAGCATCCCATCATGGAACATATTATTCCGGGTATTCCTGATACTGCGCCAGACACATCAAAAGGTTTTTCTGATCCAAGAACAGATGAACAATTACAAAATGCACCCAGACCACCAGCCTCTGTTGACTATCCCACAACAGGAAAAGGCGTTACAGTTAATGAGGCACCACAAGCACAACGTTATCCTATTGTATTGAATGAACCTACATCATCAAGATTAACAAGAAATGAAAACATATCTCAAACAATCGTTGCGCGTAAAAACAACAATCGTGATCTTAATGTTGGCGTTGCTACTGGTGGCGTAACAATTGATGCTGGTGTTGATGTCAATTTATTACTAAATGAACGGGCATTATTACTTGGGCTACTACCGAAATCTGTAACGAACCTCATTAACAAATTCGGCAACATTGAAATATGCGGTCTCAGTATCAATGCGTTGTTACCTTCTGGTGTATTAGTTGGTGGTATTAGTATTCAAGCACCTGTATTTGTTGGCGGTGAAATACTCATAGGTGGTCTAGCATTACTTGATGTACTTGCAAATGGTATTACATTGAGTGCTTTTGCCAATCTTCAAGTCGATGTCTTTGGTTGTATTATAGGTCCAGGTGCTATTGGTGGTGCTATTCATCTAGATGGTGGTCTAAAGATACCATTATTATCTGATGCTGCTGGTATTGTTGCAAGTATTCCAGGTCTAACTATCGGAGCAACGGTTCACGGTGGTGTAAAACTGGGAACAATGGGTGGTATACCTCTTGCAACTAGCGCCAATTGGAATGAACCACAATCATTCTACAATGCTAAGTATCCTTACAATCATGTTCATGAATCTGAATCTGGACATGTAGTAGAAATTGATGACACCCCTGGTCATGAGAGACTACATCGTTTTCATAGAGCAGGAACATTTGAAGAAATAGGCCCTGATGGCACTAGAGTAACGAAGGTAGTCAAAAATGATTACCATGTTGTAATGTCTGATAATAATGTTCACGTTATGGGTGATTGTAACGTAACAGTCAGTGGTAATCGTAACGAAATGACAACCACCGATAAGAGTGTGAATACTGATGGAAATCACACATCATTAATCAAAGGTGATGAAACAAACACAACACTCGGTAATCAAACAAATACCATCGCAAAGACTAGAACCACCACAATAACAGAAAACGAAAACACAGTCATTCAAGGTATTGAAAGTCATGCTGTCAATAAAGATTATAATATCGTAGTGTTAGGTGATTATAACGTTATCGTAAAGGGTAAAGGAACAATAGCTGTTCAAGGTGATTGCAATTTAATGGTGTCAGGTGATTGCACTACATCTGTTGGTGGTAATATGATCGGTAATGTTCTCGGTGATGCTGATATGACTATTGAAGGAGATTCAACCACAACAGTTCAAGGAGATATGACTGCGACTGTACAAGGAGATTTAGAAACGACAACTATTGGACAACAAACATTCAATGCTGATGGTTTCACATTCAATGCATTAACTGGTAGTTTCGCATTCAATGCATTGATAGGCAATTTTCTTATTACTGCACCGATTGGTAATTTCTTATTCAATGGTCCTGCTGGTACTTTCCAATCTATCGCAACACATACAAATATTATACCTCTTCCAAACCACTGATAAATAGTTGATGCCTAATAATATTCGAAGATATGTCGATCTTGATTTGAATTTTGCTGCCAATCCTTTTGGTGGTGATGTTTCTATGAATGTCGGTGATCAAGCTGTTATTGGGTCTGTTCTCAATTTATTATTAACAAACCATTATGAAAGACCTTTTCATCCAGAGATTGGAGCCAATATAACAAAACTTCTCTTTGAGAACATTACTTCATTAACAGCCAATGCATTACAACGTGAAATTACAAACACAATCGAAAATTATGAACCAAGAGTGTTACTATCAGTCGTTACTGTAACAGCAAATCCCGATCAAAATGGTTTCGATGTAGCATTAGAATTCTTTATAAACAATAATGCTAATCCTATTTCTATTGCTCTATTCTTAGAAAGAATTGTCTAGTATGGTTACAAATTCACCCTTAATTATTACAGAACTAGACTTTAATGAAATCAAAAATAATTTCATTTCTTATATGCAAGGTCAGACAACTTTTTCTGACTATAATTTCACTGGTTCTGGTCTACAAGCGGTTCTTGATATCCTATCATATAACACCCATTATGGCGCGTATCTTGTTAACATGGTTGCCAATGAGATGCATATACCAACGGCCGTTGTAAGAGACAACATTAACAATCTAGCGAAAACACTCAATTATTTCCCACATTCAGCAACAGCACCAACCGGAGTTGTCAATATTGTTGCAACACCACCAGTATCATCGACATCTAATCCTAGTACCTTATTAATCCCCAGGTTTACTAGCTTTATGTCTCAAGCGATCAATGGAGTTAATTACAACTATGTAACAACTCAAGCATATATAGCCTCATTGAATACCACATCACAAACATATACTTTCAACGATGTTATATTACAAGAAGGTGACGTTATCAACTTCATCTATGTCTCTGATGTAACAAACCCTAGAAGTTCATTCAATATACCTAATGCAAACATTGACACCAATACTTTGATTGTGAATGTTACAGAAAACTCACCTTCACCCCCACAAACTATCCCTTACGTATTGTCAACAGATGTTTCGTTATTGACAGGTAATTCTAGAGTTTATTTCTTAGAAGGAGCCCAAAACTCAACCTATAATGTTTATTTCGGTGATAATATACTTGGGCGTAACCTCTCACAGGGTGATGTTGTTACTTTAACGTATCTAAACACTCACGCCGATCAATCAAATTTCGCCAATTCATTCACAATCATGGGCCCTCTTGGATCTATCAATAACATCGTTGTTCAACCAATTTCTGCATCTGGTGGTGGTTCTGTCGCAGAAACAAACGAAAGTATTAAGAAAAATGCTCCTCTATCTAATATCACACAAGAAAGAGCCGTTACTTTAGCAGATTATAATTTCCTACTATCACGGGATTATAAGAATATTGGTTCTCTATCAACATGGGGTGGTGACAAAAACAACCCACCAGTCTATGGATCCATCTTCATTTCAATCAAACCTGTATTTGGTAATTTCTTGACTAATGTCCAAAAACAACAGGTCCTCACCTTACTAGAAAAATACAAGCTACCAACTGTTCAAAACATCGTTGTTGATCCAGATTATACCTATCTCTTGTTTGAGGTAGATGTCAACTATAATCCAAACATTACTACAGCAACACCGGCACAGATGAAAACTACAGTAACGAATGCCATTATAAATTTCTGTAATAAACAACTGAGCCAATTCAATGCTTCATTTCGTGACTCTAACGCTGATGACGCTGTGGATGCATCTGAACCATCTATTCTTGGTGTAGATACAGAAATATTCTTACAAAAGCGTTTCTTTCCTATATTAGGACAAAATGCAACATACGTATTAAACTTTAATAGTCCATTACATCGCGGTGGGTTACTTGAACAACTCTTTAGCAGCCCAGGCATTATCATCAATGACTCTAATGGTGTAGCTAGAAATTGTTTCATTGAAGAAAACATTAACACTTATCAAGGCATAACATCAATCGCCGTGAACAATCCTGGTGTCAGCTATACTGGGCTTGTTACTGTTAATATAATTGGAGATGGAATAGGAGCATCAGCACACGCTGTTGTCATCAATGGTAGTGTGAATAGTATTGTATTAGATGAACCAGGTGAAGGTTATAGTTTTGCAACAGTTCAGTTGATTGGTGGAGGTGGGTTCAATGCAACAGCAACTCCAGTTCTATCGGCAGCCACTGGTATTCTAAGAACATATTACACTGATGGTTCAAATAAATTTTTCATTACCGAAAATCAAGGAACAGTAGACCATATCAATGGTGTTGTTACATTAAACAATTTTAATCCTGTTGATATCGCTAATGTAACGAAACAACTAAGCATAAGTATTAAACCAGAGACTTCAATGATCTTTCCAACAAGAAACAACATTCTTATCATTGATCCTCTTGATCCAGCAGCTATCCAAGTAAATTTAATCCCGAGTGTCAGCTAATCTTTACCGATTTCAGTAACAATAAAACTTCTCTATTAGTCGCAAGCCAATTACCGGAACATATTCGTTCTGATTATCCAACCTTTGTGTCCTTCCTAGAAGCTTATTATTCCTATTTAGAACAAGATGGAAAACTAACCAACACACAAAAGAACCTTCAAAACTACATTGATATTGATTATGTTGTCGAAAACAACCTTACCGATTTCATTGAACAATTCAGACAACAATATATCTCAAATATACCAACCAATGTGCTTGCTGATAAAGCGAAGCTCATTAAACATATCAAACAATTCTATTCATCAAAAGGTACTGAGAAGTCTTTCAAATTTCTGTTTCGTATCCTTTATAACTCTGATGTAGAAACATTTGACACAGGCTCACAAATTTTACGAGCCTCTGATGGTGTTTGGTTTCAACCATCTGTTATTCGTATTGTTACAGCCAATAGTCTAAGTGAATGGATCAATACTCAAATTACAGGACAAACCTCTTTCTCTAGTGCTGTTGTTGAAGATGCTACAATCAACTTTCAAAGCAATTTTCAATACAATGAGTTAACGTTATCGAATATTACAAAAAAGTTTCTTTCTAATGAAACAATAACCACCAAAACAGCTAGTGGTAATACTCTGTATGGTACAATTCTCAGTGTTGTTCCATCAATTGATATCATTAATCCTGGTAGTCAATATAATGTAGGTGATCCTGTTATCATTACAGGTGGTGGAGGAGCAAACGCCAATGCCGTTATTTCACAAGTTACTAGCGGTTCTTTGGTGTCTATTGGTATTGCTGACGGTGGTGCTGGATTTCAAGTAGATCCTAATTTTGGAGTAACAATTACAGGTTCTTCAACTCCAACATCTGCTAAAATATTTGCTGTTGACACATCAGGAACAAGACAACCATTAACATATTTCATTGATGATACGATAATCAATGCTTCCTTTAGTGTTGGCAACAGTAATACAACCAATGTTCAAGTGAAAAATTCCAGCAGTTTCATTGCATATAGTAACTCAGGACCATTAACCCTTATTCACGTCATTGATGGTGGTACTAATTATACTGCTCCACCAATTATTACTATCGATCAAGAAACATTTATTGGCGCCAATTCAAACACACATATTTTAAACTTAGGTATTATTGGCACCTTATCTATCATCAATGGTGGTATTAATTACTCTGTCAATGATGACATTAAACTAACCAATATTACCGCTAGAGGTATAGGGTTTGGTGCTAGAGTTTCATCAGTCAACGCTAATGGTAGTATTCTCACAATCATTACAGATTTACCATCTATTACAGGCACAGCAAATGTTTCAACAACATCTAATAATGTGTTTGGTAAAGGAACTCATTTCACATCAGAATTATTAGCCAACAATAATATAACAACACCTGGTGGTGGTACCTATATCATCATCAATGGTGACACACGTAAAGTTATGAATGTTGCTAGTGACACACTATTACAGGTTGATGCTAATTTCTCATTCAATTCAAACACCAATTTCATTCGATTAGATGGTTTCATACCTGGTGGTGGAGGATATATACAATCTGATATACCTAACGGTGTAGTAATGAATGTAATATCCAAAACTGGTATTGGTTCTGGTGCCATTGTTCAACCAGATGCAATACTTGGTGCCGGATATATATTGAATTCTCTTGGTGGTGTGTTCGGACAAATCACTCAAATTCATATGAACAGTTTTGGTGATAGTTACACATCTGCACCAACAGTCGATCTTTCTCATTCTGGTGATGGTACAGCAATTGCTAGAGCAGAATTCATTGGTGGTATATTCACATATCCAGGTATATGGCTCACTGATGATGGGATGTTAGATTCAGATCGTTATCTTCAAGATGCGTTCCAATATAACAATTACTCATATCTCATCAAATCACCAATCGCAGTCAAATCATATTATGATACTGTCTATCAATTATTAAATCCAGTTGGTTCAAATATTATTGGCGTAACGATCACTCAACCTAAATTTACGAAACTAAATATAGTGTTGGATGAATTTGTCAACACAACTCAAATTCTTCTTGATATCAATTTCATTTTGGATTTCAATGTTCTTCTCTAAGGGAAAATATGTCTGCCATTCTCACAAGAAACCTACCAAATCAAGTAGCCCGTAGTTTCATTGCTACAATGGCGGGAGCCAACAATTTCCTCTACATGTTTGAGGGGCAACAACTTCCCTGGCCAGATGACGATAATCCTCCTGTTCCTTTAGATAGTGTTTTTTCTTACAAAACAGTATGGGATAATATATTGGCTGCGAAATTAATCACCGTTCATAACATGTCATTAGTGATAGAGAACGTCCCTTGGACTTCTGGGACTATCTACAATGCATATTCGGATACAAATTCCACATTATTCTCAGATGTGAGAGATTTCTTCGTAACAACATCTAATAATGAAATCTACAAGTGCCTATCAAACAATAATGGCATCATTGCGACAAGTCAACCAAGTGGAACAGGGACAATAGCGAATAATTACGTTCAAACAACGAATGATGGATATATTTGGAAATATATGTTGAATATTCAACCCAATGATCCATTTCGTAACACTTTCTGGGTACCCATTCCAGCAATTGCTCCTGTTGGTTCTACTCAAGCAACGATTGAGGCTGCTGCCATATCAGGATCAATTGATGTCATCAAAGTAACAAATGGTGGACAAAATTATATCAACGGTGGCCAACAATTCATCGTCAATATTGTAGGTGATGGAGTAAATGCTAACGCTTATGCCAATGTTGTCAATGGTATTGTTCAAAATGTTATACCTGTTAACAAAGGTCAAGGTTATAGTTTCGCAACAGTAACCTTCACTGATCTTGCTGGATCAGGAGCAACAGCCCAAGCTATCATGCCACCATTTGGTGGTCATGGTTCTGATGCCAGCACAGAACTATGTGCTACAACTGTTATGATATCCATTTCAGCATCTAACACAGAAAGTGGATTTTTTACAACAAGTAATGAATTTAGACAAAATGGGCTACTATTGAACCCCACAATGTTAGGTTCAAATACCGTTTCTAGTAACGCTATAGTAAAAACAGCCGAAACTGTTACTGTTACTGGTGGTATTGGTTCATATGTTACAGATGAAAGTGTCTTCCAGGGTACCAGTATAAATAGTTCTACATTTTCAGGAGCGGTGATTGACTTTGATCCTATTTTGGGTGTGTTACGATTAAACAATATTGTTGGCGTCCCTCAAATTGGTTCTATTCTTTATGGGGTATCTAGTGGCACACAACGTTTCATAACCAATATAACACCACCAGATTTACAGAAATACACCGGTGTTATATTAAGCATTGATAATGAAATTCCTATTGCGCGAACAGCATTAGAAACCGATATGTTTCAGTATGCCATTTCCTTCGCATAATAAATAAGGTAAAAGGATAATACATGGCTTTGAAATTTAATACTGGACCATATTTTGATGATTATTCGGAAGAAAAAGGTTTTGCTAAAATCCTTTTTCGTCCAGGTTATGCGGTTCAAGCTAGAGAATTGACCCAATCACAAGATATTTTACAAAACCAAATCAGTCGTTTTGGATCATATATTTTCAAAAGTGGTAGTCAAGTTCTTGGTGGTCAAATAACCTTTGACCCCAATGTTACTTATGCCAATGCTCAACCAACGTTCAATAACGTTACAGTCAACCTAAATCAATTTGCAAATTCAGTTCTAACTGATGTTGCAACAAACACAATTCGCGCATCAGTCGTCACAATAGCCCCACAATTCACCGGAAGTAACGAACCACCAACCTTAATGATCAAGTATCTAACAGGGACAACATTTCCTGATGGAGCAAATGTAACCATCGAAGGTGCTAATTCTGGTCCATTTCTTATTCTAGCAAACACAAATTCTCAAGGTACTGGTTCTATTGCAAGTCTCAATGAGGGTATCTTCTTCATTGACTTAAATAATATTGACGCCATTGCGAATAATGATGCTGGTAATACTTCATCTACTCTTACTAATGGTTATTTCGTTAGAGTTCCAGCACAAACAATCATTCTAGACAAATACGATAACAGCCCATCATATAAAGTTGGTTTGCAAATAGATGACGTTATTGTAACTGAACAAACTGATTCATCGTTACTTGATCCTGCTCTAGGAGCAAGAAGTTATCAAGCACCAGGTGCGGCTAGATATATCATTAACGCAACGTTATCAAATAGAGCCTTAAATTCACAAGATGATACAGCTTTCATTGAACTATTACGTGTTACTGATGGTCAAATCAATTCAATTCAAAAAACACCAGTTCTTTCTGATATCAATGATACATTAGCACTACGAACCTATGAACAATCCGGTAGTTTTACTGTTACACCATTTGCCATCACATTCACAGATTCAGCAAACAATGATATTGCCAATTCTAATACACAACAATATAGCGTTTCATTAGACTCTGGTACTGCATACGTTGAAGGTTATCGTTATCAAACTGTTTCAAAAACTATTCTTTCTGCTCCAAGAGCCAGAACAACAGTAAACGTTGCCGGAGCAAACATTCAAACCTATTATGGTAACTATTTGTTTGTCGATAACGTCAATGGTGAATTTAACATTTCAACTCTACCGCAGGTTGATATACACTGTGTTAATTGGTCTAACGTCAACACAATAACAACCCAAGCATATTCTAACACATTACTTGGAACAGCCAAAATACGTGCTTTGGAATATAACAGTGCAGCAAATACAGCCAATGGTTTAACCTATGTTTTCAGAGCCCATTTGTTTGATGTGAATACTGGTTCTTTCAGTTCAACATCGAATGGATCAACAACCACATCTATCAGTTTTGGACCTTTATTTTCTGCTAGTGATAATGCCTATGCTGGTATGACTATCACCATTCCTTTCACTGGTGACTCTCGTTTCATTACATCTTATCAAGGATCAACAAGACAAGCCAATGTTAGTCAAGCTTGGAGCGTCCAACCCGCATTTGGTAACACATTCAATATCATCAACAATATCAATTCAATTGAATCTATTGGTCTAAGCACAAATACTAGTTTCATTACAGCAAACGCCAATATCAACATTGGTAGTAAAAATCAATTCAGTGCATTTCAAAACGTTGCAATGACTGATGTTAATTTTCAACCTCTTGTTTTCAGATTTCCTAACTCTACAATTGCTGCTGGATTATCTGGACAACAGTATCAGTATCGTTACAGAGTTGCAACAGGTCAAACACTACAATCAGGCACACCATTAGTTGTCAACCTTTCTGTTCCTGGTGATCCTTCAGCAACATTTGCTTCTGCTGGTATATCTGGTTCTGATCTTGTAACATTAAATGATTTCTTAGTTGTGACAAATCCTGGTGGAGGCGTTGCAGGACGAATTGTGCCTATGACAACTGGGATAGGCAGAAGTGTTTCAGCAACATCTACAACCGCAACGTTTACTATGGCTGGTGGTGATCCAACGTTTACCAATGTTGATGTATTTGCATCTGTTGATAGCACACTGGCAGCTAAAACGAAAACATTGGTTACAGGAAATACACAAGTTGTTCAAACATCTGGTGGAACAGTAGTTGCTAATGCAACAGTATTCTTATCACAAGGACAAGTCTACTTCACTAATGGGCAAACATCAAACGTAGCTAATCCTGCGATGCCTCAAGACCTTTATATCTCTGATGTCATTTCTGTGACAGTAGTTGATTCAGGTGCACCTGGAACAGCAGTCACCAATGCAATGATTCAAGCAGCAGCCAATAATT
>Ga0193728_1001463_pt1 | contig 12032 bp, 6 predicted proteins | sample U1c1metaG_FD_143037 | JGI IMG/M metagenome (GOLD analysis project Ga0193728, IMG submission 143037) | Soil microbial communities from a riparian zone of the East river system, Colorado, United States - U1c1 | ecosystem: Environmental > Terrestrial > Soil > Riparian zone | place: USA: East River...
TCGGGAGTAGATCGCCGAACGCGTTGCCCTCGAGCACGCGGTGGTGGACCAGGTCGGGCTCGAACATGAGATCGACGCCGACCTGAAACGCACCGGTCGCGCGCTGGACTGCGACCGCGCTCGCCATCGCCGCGTCCCACGCGCCCCGCGCGATCCGCGCACGCAGCGCCTCGACATCGCCGCGCAGGCCGCCGAGGTGGAGGTTCGTGATCGGATGCGGCGAGGTTCGCATCACGACGAATGCAGCTTCGCCGGCGATCGCGAGCACGCGCAGGTCGAACCAGGCGCCGTCGACCTTCGCCTTCGGGATCGCGCGCTCGACGATCGCCCCCTCGCCGAGGATGAAGCCGAGCACGCGGTCGATCGGCTCGCGCGCGGTCAGGCGCTGCAGCTTGCGCGTATTGAACCGCGCGCGGCCGGTGTCCTCGACCGTGGTCAGCACGTGCTCGCTGTCGGCGCGATGCGTGAACATCGCGACGCACGACGCCGAGCTACCCGACGTCAGCTTGACGAACGCGGTGGTCCACCCGCGCTCGCGCATCGCCGCCCGCACCTCGTCCGGCGTACGCACGACCGGCAGCGCGTCGGGCATCGGGATGCCGAGTGCGCGCCAGTGGTGCGAGGCCGCGACCTTGTCGAACAGCTCGCGGATCGCGCTCGGCGGCGGGACCACGCGCACGCCGGCGGTGGCGGCTTCGATCTCCGCGAGCACGGCGAGGAAGCCGAGGTGATGCTGGCGCGGGTGGACGATCTTGCCGAGCTCCGCCGGCATCGCCGCGAGCTCCGCCGCCGAGATCGCGGGCACGCCCTCGGCGCGCGCGGCCGCTTCACCGCGTCGCACCAGCGCGCGCTCGACCTCGTCGTTTTCGCCGGTGGAGTCGATCCGGATCATCGGGTCGTCGCGCAACAGGCGCGCCGGTGCCCCGGGCTCGACGAGGTCCCTCCATGCGACCACGCGCGCCGGCGGATGGCCCTGCGCGAGCAACGCCCCTTGAAACATCGCGACGCGACGATTCTCGGGGTTACCGACGACGATCACTCGGCGATGCTGACGTAGTAGTGCGTGTCCTCGCCGTCGTCATCGGCCTCTTCCTGCTGTTCGGTCACGACCTTCTTGCAGATGCCCTTGACCGCCGCGACGCCTTTCTTCGTCAGGAAGTTGCGGGTCAGGTCGAGACACTCGAGGTGCGCGAGCGAGGCCTTCGCGGCGACCAACGCCTCGGCGCCCTCGTCGGTCATCGTGCCGAGTGACAGGTCGAGCGTCTTCAGGCCCTTCAGGATCTTCGCGCCGGGGAGCGCCTTTGCGATGTCGTTCGCGAACATCGAGTTCTTGAGCCCGAGGTATTCGAGGTCGGTGAGGTCGCTGCGATCGAGCAGCGGCTTGACCTCCTTGACCGTGCAATCGCCGCCGTAGTTGTCGTCACCGTAATAGATCTCGAGGTGCTTGATCTTCGGCATGTTCGCCTTCGCGATGTTCTTGCCGCACGACTTCGTCAGGCCGCCGGTGATGAAGATCGCGCGCTCGAGGCCGGGCGCATCCATCGCGCCGACCTCGAACTCGCCGCTCTCGATCTCGAGGATGCGGAGATGCGGGACGCCCTTCCACAGCTTGTCGAGGTTACCGGTGTGGTGCCAGCTGATCTGATCGACGTTGTCGCCGAACGTGATCTTTCGGGTCGTCGGCGGCGCCTTCTTGCCGAGGAGATCGATGATGTCCTGGAGGTTGCCCTCGCTCGGATCGCCGTTGGTCTGGAACGAGAGCTCGACGATGTAGCGCCCCGAGGGATGGCGCAGCACCTGGTCGAGCACGTCGGCGGTCTTGCCCTTCCACTCGCTCTCGAAGTAGATGTCGTGGCTCAGGCGCACGCGATAGATGAAGCCGTTGCGCCACAGGAACGCCTGCTCGCCGGTCTTCTGCCACTCCTTCTCCTGCGCGGACGTGCGAAGATGCGAGACCGAGTTGTTGCCGAGGCCGTCGCGCGTCTTCTGGTGCTCGGCGAGCGGGCCGAGGAAGTAGTCGGCCTGCGAGTCGATCAATTGCTTCGCCGCCTTGTCGCGGTTGCCGAGCTGCATCGCGATCAGCTCGCCGCGCGGATCACCTTGCTCCTGCAGCCAATCGGCGAAGATCGCGTACGCGTCGCGGTCGAGCGGGTTCGCGACGATCGCCTTCTCGAGCTCCGGGTTGCGCGCGTCGCCGGTCGCCTGGCCGTCATTCTTCGCGGCGGTCTTCGGCGCGGGCTCGGCCTTCACGCTGCCGCCGGCGCTCGTCTCGACGTAGCCCTTCTTGGTCTTCTCGGCGACGAGCTTGTCGAGCTCCTTCTGCGCGTCGGCCTTCGTCGACAAGTCCTTGACGGTGGTCTGCCCCGCCGTACCGACCTTGCCGTAGCGCACGCGCACCTCGTTGCCGTCGAGCGAGACCTCCCAGAACTTGTTCGACGTGCCTTCGCTGAACTCGAAGTAGCGCGCGCCGGGCTTGCTCGCCGCCGGAGCCGTTGCCGGCGCCGCCTTCGCGGGCGCAGCAGCCTTCGCGGGCGCGGGCGCTGCCGCGGACTTCACGCCGGACGCGGGCGTACCGGCCGCGAGCTCGTAGCCCTTCTTGACCTTCTCGGCGACGATCTTGTCGTGCTCCTTCTTCGCGTCGGTGTCGGAGTTGAACGTCTTGATCGTGGTCTGGCCGTTCGTTCCGATCTTGCCGTAGGTCGTCGTGAACGACTTGCCCGTCAGCGTGATCTCCCAGAACTTGCTCGATCCACCCTCAGCGAATTCGTAACGCGGCATGGGCCGAAACCTACACGACTTCAGTTACAGAATCCGCCCTGGCAGTCGCCGCTGCAGCAGTCGGCGCCCGAGTGGCAGCCTTGATTTCCGGATGGGATACAGCCGCAGTTGCCGTCGCTGGCGCAGAACGTACAGCACGCCTCGCTCGACGAGCAGGCAGAGTTATCCGGAACGCACTGCCCGCTGCCACTGCCGTTGCCGATGTTGCAGAACGTCGCGTTGCACTGCGACGCGCACGTGCCGCAATCGCATCCGGTCCACGCGTTCCACTCGTCGATCGCATCCTGCGACGCGCCGTCCCCACAGTTCTGGATGCACGCGGCGTTGATGTTCGCGCACTTGTTGATGCAGGTATTGAGCTTCTCGCATCCCGAGTCCGACGAGCAGATCTTGCCCTTCGCCATGCACTCGTTGGACGTCGACATCGCGAGGCACGTTTGACAGGTTCCGGGAACGCTGGCGTTGTCGCCGAGCTTGTCGGCGCCGCCGCCGCTGCCGCCGCCGTCGGTTCTCCCGCCACCCATGGAGTCACCTCCGCCGCAGGCAAAGAGTGCGAGACCGAACAAGAGCGAGATCGGGTACGTGGTGCGATTCATGGCCGGGAGACGGTGAGGTCCGCCCGGCGTTGCGCGGTTTTTCGGCGGGCGTCAGTGCCGGTTCGCGGCGGCGATGATCTTCTGCGCGTCGGCGCGATCCTCGGGCGCGTCGATTCCGGGCAATGCCGCGGTCGCGAGATCGCGCGCCTCGCGCCACGCGCCGAGCGATGCTTCGACGCGGGCGAGGTCCAAGCGGGCGAACGCGAGGTTCTGCGGATGGGACGTGCTGCCGGCGAGCTGAGCGATCGCGCGCTGATACAGCGGCACGGCGGCGCGCGCATCGTTCGCCTCGACGCGAAGCTCCGCGAGCTCGGAGTAGAACAGCCCCAGCTGCGGGTTGTGCGGTGCCGTGCGCTCGCCGATCGCGAGCCCGGCACGCAGTGCGACCTCCGCATCACGAGGCTTGCCGAGGTCGCGGTCGAGGTCCGCGAGCGTCTGGAACGACGCGACCAGGCCGTCCGCGTCGGGCCCGAGACTCGCCTCGACCATCGCGTGCGCCTCCTTCTGGTAGGCGAGCGCCTTGGTGAAGTCCTTGGCCTGGCGCTCGATCAGCGCGAGCTCGCGTAACGCGTCGGACACGTACTGGTCGCCGGCATGGGCCCGCAGGATCGCGAGCGCGTGCACTACGTGCGCGCGCGCGTCGTCCAGCTTGCCGGTCTTGCGCAGGGCGTGGCCGAGGCTGACGTCGGTGATCGCGGTCTTGGCGTCGTCCGGACCGTACGCGGCGAGCAGGATCGCGTGCGCGTCCTCGGCCTGCGCCAGCGCCTCGGGGAACTTGCCTTCGATGCCGAGCAAGTGCGCGATCTGGCGCTCGCGCGTCGCGATCTGCGGGTGACGGGCACCGTAGAGCTCGGTCGCGAGCGCGAGCGATTCGCGCTCGAGCGCGAGCGAGTGCGCCGGATCCGAGGTGTCGCCGATCGCGATCGCGTTCGCGTGCAGGAGCTCGCTGACCGACCGCTTGTCGCTGCGCGCGCGCGCTCGAGCGATCGCGTCGCTATAGAGCTTGTTCGCGGGCTCGACGTGACCGCGCAGGTAGAACACGTTCGCACGCGCGGTGTCCCACAGCTCCGCGAGGTCGGGCGAGGTCCCGGCGCGATCGACCGCGGCCTGCGCGAGCGGGATCTCGGCCTCGGCGGCCGCGATCTTGCCGGCGTTCGCCAGCACGTACACGCGCTTCGCCCACGCCCACGCGCGATCGAAGTCGTCGCGAGCGCGATCGGCGTCGGCGATCGTGCGCTCGTACGTCGCGGCGGCGTCGCCGAGCTTGTTCTCGGAGGCCTCGAGTTGCGCGCGCACCAGCTGCGCCTGGATCGCGAGCACCGGATCGTGGACCATCGCCGCGGACGCCGCGAGCTCGGCCGTCTGGCGCTCCGCTTCGGCAAACTGGCCGAGGTCCATCGCGCCCTCGGCGCGGACGCGCGTCGCAGCCGCGATGCTCCGCACGCCGCCCAGCATCGGAGCGCCGGTCGCGGTCGCGGGCGGGTCATCGCAGCGCGCGAGCGGTGGCAACAGGGCCGCGAGGTCGAGCGCGTGCTCCGCGACCGCGGGCGTGGCGTGGTCGAACACCTCGACGAGGGTCGCGAGCTCGTGCTCGCGCGCGGCGAGGCAACTCGTGCGGCGATCCATCAGCGCGACCGACTGCGTGCCGCGCACGCGGGTCGCCTCGCACACCTCGGCATACGAGACGCGCCAGCGCGTGGCGTAGCGATCGAGAACGTCACCGACCGAGCGCGCGACATCTCCGGCGAACGGTGCGCGCGTGCTCGCAAACGCCTGGTCGAGCCGCTGCCGCGCCGCGGGGTTCCACACGGCATCGAGATCGGTTCCAGCCGTGCACGCCGCCGCGTGCGTGCGCGTCGCGGCGAACGCGATCGTCGCGCCCGCGAGGACGACACCGGCTGCACCCACCGCGGCCAGCCGGCGACGCGTGCGGCGCGCCGGTGACAGCGCGAGCGCGAGCTCGTCCATCGACGCGAACCGCGCCGCCGGAGCGGTCGCGAGCCCGCGCACGAGCACGCGGTGCAACCAGCGCGGCAGCCCGCCGCGTTTCGGCGTGGTCTCGTAAGCGCGCTTGATCTCGGCGATCGTCGTGCCCTGGAACGGCCGTTCGCCTTGGAGCGCCTCGAACAACGCGACGCAGAAGCCGAACTGGTCGCTACGCGCGTCGACGACACCGCCGGCGAGCTGCTCCGGGGCCATGTACGCCGGCGTTCCGAGGACCGCGCCGGTCGCGGTGAGCGAGACGACCGGATCGGTGTCGGCGAGGCCGCCGCTCTGCTCCGCAGCGATCGCGACGAGCCCGAAATCCGTCACCTTCGCGACGCCACGATCATCGAGCAGCACGTTGTCGGGCTTGAAGTCGCGATGCACGAGCCCACACGCGTGGACCGCCGCGAGGCCACGCGCCGCGCCCTCGAATACGCGCACGATCTCGCGCCACGACCGCGGCGCCTTCGCGAGCCACGCCGACAGCGTGCCGCCGGGGACGTACTCCATCGCGAGGAAAAGGTGATCGTCGAGCTCGCCGACATCGTAGATCGCGGCGACGTTCGGGTGCGCGACGCGCGCGAGCGCCTGGGCCTCGCGCCGCAGCCGCACGTCGTGCTCGCCGTGGGCGTCGACGTGACGCAGGAGCTTGATCGCGACGCGCCGATCGAGCTCGGGATCGCTCGCGAGGTAGACCCTCCCCATGGCGCCGGCGCCGAGCTCCGAGATCACGACGTAGCGATCGATCCGGGTCGCGGTCCCGCCACCCGAACGGGCGAGCTGGCCGACGAGCGATCGGCACGTCGCGCAGGTGTCGATATGCGCCTCGATCGCCGCACGGGCCGTCGGTTCGATCAGCCGGTTCTCGACGAACAACGTCAGGTTGGTCTCGTCGATACACAAAGGCTGCAACATCGCCGCGCCGCCCTCGTCACTCAAGCGGCCAGTACCCGGCTGAGGCTGAGGTCGATGTGACTCTGCAACACGCGCAAGATGCTTTCGAGCTCGGACGGCAACGCCTTGACGCGGTGCTGGAAGCCGGCGCGTGTGCGCTTGGTCAGCGCGGTGCGCGCGGCCTCGAGCCAGCGGAACGCGGTGGTCTTGTGGACGCCGTAGAGGGCGCCGATCGCTTCGACGGTCAGCCCGTCGACGAAGTGATGCCTCAACAAATTTCGCTGGCGCACGTCGAGCGTCGCGAGCGCGGCCTCGAACGCGACCTTGAATTCGTCGTGATACCTCGCGCGGAAATGGGCGAGCTCCGGATCGGCTTGCAGATCGGGCACGCGCTCGAGCACCTCGGGCTCCGTGGCGGCGGGCACCTGACGCCGTGCGCGGTCGACCGCGATCCGCGTCGCGACCGTGCGGACCCAGCTGCGCAGGCTCGCGCGCCCGGAGTACGTCGCGATCCGCGGCGGCGACGCGAACAGCTTCGCCCGCATCAGCTGCATCACTTCATCGACGACATCGGGCGCGAGTCCCATCTGCGCGAGGCTGGCCATCACCGGCCCATCGCACATTGTCGCGAACGCGGCGAGCGCGGCCGGCGCACCGAGCGCGCACGCCTGCGCGAGGTAGACGTCGTCGGCGGCGAGCGCGGCGAGCGCCGCCTCGGCCTCGCCGTTCACCGGCGCGACGCCCTTCACCGCCTCGAGAATCGTCGCCGCCAGCCGATCCTCGTCGACCGCTAGCGTGGGCCACGCCGCTCGCCCGCGCGCGATCACCGCCCGCACCGCCTCCCCATGGTTCGCTACTCCCTCCGCAACCTCGAGCTGATCCGTCGCCTGCTCGCTCACGGCGGCGGTGATAGCACCACGCTCGCGTTCTGTCTGGACGATCTGACGGCGACGCTGTTCTGCGCGCATGCCCTGCCACCGGCACGAGCGCGGCGTGTCGAAGCGCACATCGATCACTGCGCGGCATGCCGCCGGCTGGTGTCGGCGCTCGCACGAAAATCACACGAGCCAGCGGAGTAGATCCTCTGCGACCTCGCACCATTCGCGCCACGAGTCGGCGCTGGGCTCCGCCGGCGTACTCCCGACGGCAGCGGCGGTCGGTGAAACTCCCGACAGGTTGACGTGCAGGGCGCGCAGCCCTTTCGGGATCACCGGCACGGGGCCGAGCGAGATCACGATCACGTCCGAGATCGCGGTCGAGCCGGCCGCGGCGGTCTGGTCGACCAGCTGCTGCGCGGGCAGCTCTTCTACGACCACCGTGCCGCGCTGGACCTCGCCGCCGAGCAGCAGCGACACGATCTCGCGCTCTTCGCTCAGGAGGTTCGGCGGGAACGCGAGGCGGATCGTCAGCGCGTGATCGCCGAGCTGTTCGGCGAGCCAACGCGTCGCAGCGACGACCAGCCCGAGCGCGAGGATCAGGCGCTGCCACGGCAGCTCGCGGTCCTTGACCCGCGCGTCATCGAGGTCGGCTCCGAGCGCGATGCCGATGACCTGGCGGTGGCGGCGGAACACGCTGTCGTCGCGCGTGTAGTACAAGAGCTCGCCTTCGACGTAGCGCAGCGTGAACACGTCGGGCTCGTCACCATCCTCCATGTAGACGAGCTCGGACGTGACGAGGTTCTCGACGTTCGCGTTCGAGCCGCCCGGCGTGATCGCGGTGAAACCGCCGGCGGGGTAGAGCGACTCGTCGGCGAGGTGGGTATCGCGGACGCCGCGGTTCATGCGGTTCGCGGGCAACCGGCGTGGCAGCGCGGACTCGAGCGCGGTCGCCGCCGCAGAGATGTGCTCCGCGGTCATCCGGCTGCCGAGGTCGCGCAGCACGTTCAGGTGATCGAGCGCGAACACCTCGTGCTGATCGACGAGCGCGCGGGCCTGGCGTGCCGAGCGGGCGAGGCGGTCGTACGAGTCCGCGAGCCGTTGTGCGGTCGGTCCTCCGAGCAGCTCGGTGCGACCGGCGGCGTCGCGCTCGTCCTTGGGGCGGGCGAGGGCGCGGCGCAGCGCGGCCGGGCTGACCGAGGCGCCGGCAAAGCTCGCGCGCTCGCAGATCGCACCGATCACGAGTGCGGTGGCGGTCGCGCGATCGCCCGCCGCGAGGTGCGCGTACGCCGCGAGCACGTCGTCGAACCGCGAGTTCGTGACGAGGCGCGCGAGCACGTCGTCGTCGTACGCGCGGATCGCGGCGCGCAGGTTGTCGTCGCTCGATTGCACCGGTGTCGACAGCGGCAGCCGCGCCCCGCCGAGCAGCACGGCGACGTCCGCGATCATGCCGGGCGGTGGCAGCGCGGCGAGCTCGTTCGCGCACGCGCCGATCGCCTGGCCGATCAGGTGCTCGTCGTCGTCGGTCTGCGAAGGGACGCGGCGCAGCGCGAGGCCGGCGGCGAGCCAGCTCGCGACGTCGGCTTGCGTGCGCAGCTCGCGGACCGGTGGCTTCATGACAAGCCGAGCAACCGAGGCACTTTCTCTTCGAGCAGATCGATCTCGTCGCGCGTCTCGCCGAGATACGCGAGCAGGCGCAGGTCCGAACGCTCGACGGCGCCACCGTGGGTGATCCACGCGTGCGTGCGGAGCAGGCGATAGAGCTTGACCACCTTGCGGTCCGATACAAACACGCCGTCCTCGCGCACGAGCGTCTTCAGCACGCGGCGTAGCTCGCGCAGCAGCTCGTCGGAGAAGTACAGATCGCGGTCGCGCAGCTGGTTGCCGTCGGGGCCGTTCGTGCGGCGCGCGAGCACGTGGGTCAGGTAGCGATGCGCCTTGACGAAGTCCTCGAGCGACGCGTGGCCCTCGATCCACGGCTTCTGGTTGAGCTCGCGTTGGGTGTACGCGTCGAGGCCAGCGTCGATCAACTCGAGGAAGTGCTCGTCCTGGACCGAGCGGCACGCCGCCTTGAGGCAGAACCGATCTTTCAGCGCGGCGAGCTCGACGTTCTCGGGCAGCTCGTTCGTCGCCGCGAGCAGGATGCGCAGCTTGACCGGGACCGGCTGGCCGTCCTGGTAGAACTTGCGCTCGTTGATCACGGTGAGCAGCGAGTTGAGGATCGCGGAGTTCGCCTTGAAGATCTCGTCGAGGAACACCAGGCGCGCCGTCGGCAGCTTGCCGTTCGAGCGCCGCAGGTAGCGGCCGCTGCGCAGCTCGGCGATGTCGATCGGCCCGAACACCTCGGACGGCTCGGTGAACCGCGTCAATAGATATTCGAAGTACTCGCCGTCGGGGATCTTGAGCGCGTCCTTGAACTTGATCACGAGGTCCGACTTCGCGGTACCGGGCGGACCGACGAGCAGCAGCGGCTCCTGCGCGACCGCGGCGACGCACATGAGGTCGATCAGCGGTTGCTTCGCGACGAAGAACCGGCCGAGCGACATCCGGAACCGGTTGATCCGATCGCGCAGGCCCGCGGAGTCCTTCGCGAGGTCGTCGTAGCTGGCTCGGGTGGCGCGCTCGACGGCATCGAGGGCGGTCGCGGGTTCGGCAGGGGCAGTCACGAGGTTCCTCCAAGATCGCGGTGCAGGCGGCGGCGGATCAAGTGCTCGTCGTCCTCGACGAACCGCCGGCCCGACTCGCCGAGCGCGAGGTCGTCCGACGTGATGCCGAGCACCAAGGACTCGACGAAGTTGAGCACCGACAGGCAGTAGTGGCTGTTCGTGCCGTAGCTGTCGGTGATGTCGCGGAGCTGGTTCGCGAGATCCGTGAGCCCGCCGAGCGCGTGCTGCAGCGGCGCCTGCGCGTACGCGAGGGCGAGCGCGCGCGTGAGGTCGAGCCGCACCGGCAGCACCATGCTCTCGGTCAGCGCGGCGCGCGCCTGTTCGTAGATCGGCAGCGCTCGCGCGGTCTCGCCGAGGAACGCGAGGCCGGCGGCGAGCGCGAGGCGGCCGCGCAGCGCCTCGATCCGATTCGACGGCAGCGCGTGCTCGGCCTCGGCGAGCAACTCGGCGACCTCGGCGCGCAGGCCGATCCGGCGCAACGCGCGCAGGCTGTGCTGCAGCACGCGCTCGAGATCCGCGCCTTGCACGAGCCGGATCGCGGCGGCGAGCGAGTCCATGATCGCGGGCACGAGCTCGGTCCGGCCGAAGTGACCCGCGACGACGAGCGCCTCGGCGTAGAGCACCGCGCGGCGCGGCTCGGCGACGCGAGCGATCAGCGGCCACGTGCGACCGAGGATCGGCACGGCGCCGGACTCGGGCAGCTCGAGCAGCACGTCGAACACGCCATCGATCAAACGCTCGCGCTCGGTGTCGTTCGCGGCGGCGGTGTCGACGAGCTTGTCGACTGCCTTCGCGCGCTTGACCGGATCGGTGATCTCGCGCAGCGCCGCGAACTCGGGGCCGCGCGAGTCCTTCTCCTTCTTGATCCACGCGCCGATCGCGTCGGGGCGATCGAGCGGCTCGAGGATCCGCGACGCCTCGCGCAGGCGATCGACCTTGTAGCGCGCGACCCGATCGAGGTTCGTGAGCTGCGTGCCGAGCTCGTCGGACAGCGGGGTCTCCGACGCGATGCCGGCGATCGCCTGATCGACGCGCGCGCCGTACGCCGCGATCAAGTACGCGTGCACCGCGTCGTTCGCGGTCGGCTCGAGCGCCTTCTTCGCCTCGGCGACCAGGCCGCGCGCCCGCTCCGCGCCGCCGATCCGCGCAAACCCGTACGCGAGCAGGAAGTTGACGTACGCGCCGGTGAGGTGTGGCGGCGCCTCGAGCGGCGTGCGCTTGCGCTTGGTCTTGTCGATCCGCGCGGCGAGCTCTTCGAGCGCGGTCGTGAGGTGCTCGCCGCTCGCGTTGCCGAGCGCACCGCTGCGGCCTGCGAGGCGGAGGAATGCGGGGAGCTCGCGCTCGACGGGCAAGCCGCCGGCGAGCCGCGACAGGATCCGGTCGCGCGCGTGCGCGAGCAGCAGCGGATCGCCGTTCGCGAGCCGCGCGAGGCCGAGCCGCGACAACCACAGCGTGCGCGCGTCGAGCTCGCCGTCGTGATCGTCGAGCCAGCGGGTGACGCGGTGCGGATCCTTCGCGACCGCGGGGACGACGCGAGCGGTCAGCGCCGCGACGGTGCGAACGTGGTCGCCGCTCGGGACCTCGAGCGACAGCGCGTGATCGAGCACCTTCGCCGGCTGCGACGACTTCAAGTCGGCGGCGATCCACGTATCGAGCCGCGCTTGCGCCTCGGCGGGCGGCGATTCCCACACCGCACGCGCGAAGCACAGGCCGGCGTCGCGCTTGCGATCGAGCCGCGCGTACGTGTGGCCGAGGCGATCGAGCAGCGCGATCCGCTCGGGCGCGTCACCCGGCGCGTCGAGCGCGATGAACTCGGCCTCGAGCGCGGCGAGCTCGGCGTCGATCGCGACCTGCTGGGTCGGTGTCGAAGCCGTCCCGGCGGGCTTCGCGGCGGGCTTCGGGGTCGCGGGGCGCGGCTGCGCGATCGGCGCTTCGTCCTCGATCACGACCGCCGCGGGCCTGCCGCGATCGCGGCGCTTGCGCTTCGCATCGAGGTCGACCTCGTGATCGCGCGGCCGCTCGCTCGCCCACTCGAGCCCGGTCGAGATGAACGGGGCGAACTCGTACACGGTCGAGCGCACCCATGGGGTCAGCGCCGCCGCGCTCGCGTGCAGCACGTAGTCGGCCCATTCGCCGAGCGGCATGAACGCGTCGTCGTTGATGCGCTCGGCGCGAAACTTGTTGCCTGCCGTGCGCGCGAGCCACATCACCTCGCGCGCTTCGATCGCCAGGATCGA
>Ga0193728_1001464_pt1 | contig 12026 bp, 1 predicted proteins | sample U1c1metaG_FD_143037 | JGI IMG/M metagenome (GOLD analysis project Ga0193728, IMG submission 143037) | Soil microbial communities from a riparian zone of the East river system, Colorado, United States - U1c1 | ecosystem: Environmental > Terrestrial > Soil > Riparian zone | place: USA: East River...
CTATTTTATAGCTCTTATATAGGGCAATTATCTTATAGCTTTTGCAGCTCTTACACCCAGGGGTAACTATCTTATAGCTTTGCACTATCTTATAGCTCTTATACCCAGGGGTAACTATTTTACAGCTCTTATATAGGGCAATTATCTTACAGCTTTTACAGCTCTTATACCTAGGGGCAACTATCTTATAGCTTTATACTGTCTTACAGCTCTTATACCTAGGGGTAACTATTTTATAGCTCTTATATAGGGTAATTATCTTATAGCTTTTGTAGCTCTTACACCTAGGGGCAACTGTCTTATAGCTTTGTACTATCTTATAGCTCTTATACCTAGGGGTAACTATTTTACAGCTCTTATATAGGGCAATTATCTTATAGCTTTTACAGCTCTTATACCTAGGGGCAACTGTCTTATACTATCTTACAGCTCTTACACCTAGGGGCAGCTATCTTATACCTAGGGGCAAGTAAGTCGTGCTAGTGGCCTTGCTAAAAATAGCACTAACTTAAAAAGTCTAAGCAACCTATCTAATAAATAGAACCTTTTGCTCTTCTACTTTATAACTAACTTATCTACAATTCCTAAAGCTAGATACGCTAATATAAAGCGCTAAAACCTACCTACCCTAAATATAATGGATAAGAAGCAGCGGCTTTAGGGCCCTAGGTTAAAAGCTTCCTACCTAAAGGAGGTGGATTCGATATATGACTAGGCTAGGCTATATTAGCTAGTAACAGCAAAGTTCCTAATTAATTCTCTTATACTAGTATAAACCGTTAGCGTAAATAGGCCTATTAACAACGCCTATAAGCGAAGGCTTTATAAAATATTTAAGGAATAGGGTATCCTTTAAAAAGACTTAGGGTATTAATTATAAGTGGCCTATACTAAAGCTTAAGTGTAGAAGATACTAGACTATATTAACCGCGGGCGGGTATATAATGCCGATTTAGGGAGCGTTAATATACTAGAAGATAAATTGGAATATCTATTATTTAAAGGCTAAGATATAATAATTAGAGGGAAGGCGGAGCTTATAGCGGGCAATTATAGAGTAGAGGCATTAAAAGAATATTTATGCTATTTAAAATCCCTAAAGAATAAGTAATGGTGGATTTGTAATATATATAATAAAGGTATTATTTAGCTGCGCCCCTAGCCTAGCTAACCGAAATTAGCTAACACTAATGTAGATATACTACCACCCTATCTATATATTAAGCTCTACGCTAATTAAGAAGATCTAGTTCTACCTAATAACTATAGCCAGATATAGGTAGAGCTGGCTACTTTATTATTTATAGACAGTACTCTTTTCTAAGGATTAAATATAGTAGTAGAACGGTAAATGCTAGAGCTTTTAGGACTTAGCGGTTAGGCTAAATTCCTAGTTAGACGGCTAGGCACTCTTTAGAGAAATAAAAATTAGAGGCTAATAATTATAAAATAGTGCGAGTTCTTAGTAGGCTAAGTAATATTTAATATTTTAATATTTAAATAGATGGCTAGCTATAGGATTAATAATATAAGTAAATTATATAATAGAGCTCCCTAGAAAAATGCTAATAATAAGTGTTTATAGTTCTAGTTTAATACTTTTAACTAAGTAATTAATTTAGTATCTTAAATCTACGGCTAAGTTAAGGTCGATATCTAACTAAATAACTAGATTAAGTTAGCGAGTCTTCTATATAACCGCGCCTAGGAAGATATTTAAAAGCTATTCTACCCTAAATCTAAAAGTAATATAGAGATTAATATACCGGAACTCTGTTAATAGGATCTCTTTCTAATAATAGATAATAAAGTATATAAAAACCTATATAAATTCGTACTTTTAAAACTAGATCTAAGCTTTCCCGATATCTACTCTCTTCTTAAGACTATAAAATAGGAAAGGAAGGTAATAAGTATAGTAATGTCTTATATCGGCTAATAGCTAAATTATAATCCTATAAAGGTTGCCAAGCGTAATAACAATAAGCCTCTACTCTGGAATAATTTAGTACCGGCTTTATAAGAGAGGCATGGTAAAAAAGCGGATAAGTAGTTAGTGGAACTTTAAAACCGGGTCCTTAAATATGTTAGTAATAATATTAGCGAGCTTACCTGCCTAATAGTGGAGTATTATCTATAAGAATACCTATATAGCGATAGCACGGCTTATACTAAACGATTTAAGTATAAGATTTAGAAAGGTGTATTAATTATAGTTCTTAATATTACTAGTCCATATCTTTAGTATAACGCACTACTATAATATAATGCCGAGGACCTAAGAGAGATATACTCTAAGCCTACGTCTATAATTGCTTAAGCTGTATATAAAATTATTGGCTATATACTGGAAGTATTATAAAATCCTACTTTTAATAAAACTAACGCTATAGACGACTTACGCGAAACGATTAAACTATTAATTGTAAGATGGGTAGTAAGGCAATGCGCTAAAGCGTTAGAGAGCCCTACTAAATACTAGCAGCCGTTAGTAATTAAGATAATAGAGGTATAGTACGTAAAATATATAGCACTGGTAGAAGAAGACGTGCCTCTGCTAGCCCTTCCTTAGCTCTTAGACCCAGTAGAATATAATCCGCTAATATCTAACGGGGAGCTATAGGGAGGTAGTATATATAGTACCGGATCTAGTGCGTATAAGTTAGAAGTAGAGCGGCCTAATATAAAAGGGCTTAAGGACGGGCCTATAGCTGGTTATATTAGTATACTAGCTTCTATATATCGCTAATAGGCTAAAGATCTGTTTTAGCTAACGCTAGAGGGCTTATAAGAACTTCGAAGCTTATACCGCTATTAGACCCTACCCTAGTTAGAACCTTAGAATAATAGGCTAGAGACTTAAAGAGTAGGTAAGAAAGAAGGGAGTAGAAGTAGTAGTAAGAAAGAAAGGAGCGGTAAGAAAGAAGGGAGCGGAAGTAGTAATATGTTAGGCTATACTCGCGGTCTTCAGCTAACGCAACCATAATTATTAACTACGGCTAGGAATCCTTGGGCTTAGAGGAAACGCATTACTACTAAATCTAGAATTTAAATATACAATTATTAGATTTACATAATTAAATTTGGCTTTACTATAAATAATATTAAATACTAAAAAGGTATTAATCGGCACGCTAAAATAGGGCGCTTTTTCCTAATATTCTCTTATCTAAGTATATAGCTTGCCCCTTGGGGATACACGGTGTTCCCTGTCCCTTTTACTTCGCTAGGCCTATTAGCAGTAACACTTAAAAGCCTAGTAACTACTAGAAATTCCTTCTCTTTTACTTTAAATATAGCTCCTATATTTTTTAATATAGCATATTGCTTACCTAGTACTCTTAATAGCAAGTTTTTTTCTATAGGCTTATAGATTAATAACCGTTGGAGTTCTTATAGATACTAATATAATATTTTTTAATAGAACTCGACGATAACTTACTTAATAATATCTTACCTAATAATATCTCCCTTAATAGGGAGTTAGGTATTAATAAGGTTAACGATAGTAACTTTAATAGGGACTTAGATAATAAGGACGGCCTATATTATAGAAGAATATCTATAGATAATAAATAAGACCTTAAAAATATTAGCTTTAGGGACAATAAGCAGGTAGATATAGTATCTAAATTATATTCCTAGAAGGTTAATTACGTAAAAGGCGAGCATAAGCTAAAAGGTATAGACCCTCTTAAAGTATAAGGATAGAGAGCTAAGAGATTATAGTGTAGGATCTAATTAAGATAACGAACTCTCCCTATTTTAACGGAGGTTAAGTAATTGCGATACTATAGATACTCTATACGATCGACTATAGAAGCAGGAAAGCCGGATTAAAGGCCGCAGCAGTAGGCGATAAATACTACCCTACCTTTTTCCTTAATCTATTAATAATTATTAGTTAACCACTTCAACCCATCACGCAGTTAAATAACTAGTCTTTTAATAATATTACTATAACTTTTAAGAACTGGCGGGCCTTATATAGTAGCAAGTATATATATAGTCTACCGTTTAACCTAGAGTACTGTACCTTTTAACTGGCCACGGCAGCAATAAGGGAGGTATGGTACATTATAATATATCTAACTGTATCTATAATAACCGATTTACCTTACTTAAGGTAGAAGCGTCGGAAGCGCCTTAAGAAGTCGTCTCAGTCTAGTGCATTACAGCTTTACTATACTTATTTTCTCGCTAGATATATTAAGCGGGTCTTTCTTATCGGCGAGCTTCTTAGAGAGGGGATTAAGCCTTTATAGACGCTTAATGGACTATATTTAGTAAATATTACGTTTAATAAGTAGGCCGCTTTTTAAAATAGGTTTATAGAGGAATAGGATAGTTTTGTACAAGAATACTTATGCGATAATTTTTAGATAGAGAACTAGCTAGCATTTCATGCTTATAACTACGGCGCGAATATAGAGATTAAATTAAATAAGTAGCTTTAATCCCTGCCTAAAGAAACCCGTCTTCGCTAAAATAACAAAGAGTTTAAGTTAGAGGAGGAGGATACCAGTATATTAGAGGATAGCACTTAGTTAATATCTAACTATAGCGATAAAAGAGAAGTATTGGAAGAGATTAATTACTAAAGCTTATATACTAAGGACCTCTATAAGCTTTGTATTAAATTAGAACGGAAGTATATACCGAATAATATTAGCAGCATATTATATACTTTAGCGGTTAATATTAGCTGTGTAGATATAAATTCCCTTAACCCTAATAATAAGCTTATATACTATCTCTTAGCTGACTGGAATAAGGTCTTAGAAGAGTTTTAGGGGCTATAGGACTTTACGTTCTATCTACTGGCCTTCTACCTAGCATATAGTAACTTCTTATTACCTTAGCCACCTTCCTTCCTAATAGATAACATTCTCGCGGTTATAAAAGATAATATAAACTACCAAAACGACGGCGCTAATACGCTTAGCTGCGGGTATTTCTAGGCATACTCCGATATTAAGCGTAGCATCTATTACGGACTAGATAATCTTCTTGCTACTAAGGGCATTATAATAGGAGCGCTTGCCCTCCCTAAAACTAAAGCTAATGCCTCCGCTTATATAAAGGCGAAATGTTAACGGCTTTTACGGCGCCTATAAGGGCAGCTTACGCTAGAGGACCCCAATTTATCTAAGCTATTCGTGTATAAGCGGCAGCGTATTAAATAGGCAATTATAGGACGCGGATTTAACTTTTAAATAGAGTAAGTACTAACCGTCTAAGTATCTAGGCTAATAGATAGTCGCCGTAATTTTTTAATAGTCCTTAATCCGATCTTTTAGCTAATCCGTTTCTACCTTAAGGAGTCTTATTACTATACGTATCTACTCTAGTCCTTCCTACCCTCGATCTTCCCTAGTATACTTAGGTCTTTCGCTAGAATATTTAGGCTTGCGATTAATAAAATATATATTAGGTTTAAGGCTAGGGGTTTAAAAGGGCTAGGTGTTGCTTTAGCGGAAGGTATATCCGCGCTTGACTACTTAGGGAGTTACTACTTTACTAGGTTCCCTAAATCCCTTATAGGCTTGGTCCTCGGCCCTCTAGAAATAATAGACGGTATATAGTAAAGAGCGTGGCTATATATTAACCCTTAAATATTAGACCTCTAAGACACTAGAGGCAGCCTTTACCTTACTTAGTGGCCGCGAGGTAAAGATAACCAACTATTGCTTATATACGTGGCTTCTATCGCCTTTTACTATAGTCCGGAGGTTATAGCAAGTCGTTATAGTAATATCTAGTTTAAAGAGCTCGGCGGTATGTTAATTAGAGGACTAAGCGGAGCGGCTAAATTCTTAGAAGACTTGTTCTACGATTTATAGATACCGCAGATAGTCGCCTTTATTAATTACTAGTTTAATTATATACTAAGATAGGGTAGTTAGGGTAGGGACTATAGTAAGATAAAAGAGGAACTATAGCTGCTAAAGCATTAATAGATATTAATACGGCGATAGTTGTAATCCGACCATCTATTTTCCTAGGTGTACGTTAATAATCCGCGAGCTGTTAAGCCTTATAGCTAATGTTTGGTATAGGGAGTATAAACTACTTATCTTATACTTTGCACCAAAAAACGTCCCGTCCTTAACCTTTATATTAACTAAGGTCCGCTAGGACTTCTCTCTTAAGCTCTATAATAGCTACATTAAAAATAACAAGCTAGCAACTAAATTATTCTCCTTACTATATACTATATAGGTCTTAGTGCTCTGTATAGCTATAAGGTATACGGTAAAAGGGTTAATAGATAAGGAATAGTGGATTAGGGTATTGTTAGTGGCAATACTCTTAAACTGAATTAAATACGTTCCTAGGATATATTAATCTAGGCTTAGCTATTAGAGGGTTATTAAGCTAGTCGGCTATATACTACTAGCGCTGGCGCTTATAGTAAGACCTAGTAGCCTAAAACGGGCAGCTATTAAGGCTAAAGATAGGATAAAGCAGCTAATAAAGAGGAGAAGGATTAACTTTAGCTGCGCTATCCCCTTTACTAATATCCCTAAGTTAATTAAGGATAGTTTTAAGTAGTAAGAAAAGAATTTTTAAAATAGGGATTAAATAGTGTTGGAGTACTATTAAGCCGCTTGGCTCTGCCTAGCGGGATATCTTAGCGACCCACTTTGCGATATAATGCTAATACTAGCATTAACGCTTGCCTTATTATCCGTAACGCCTATAGTAGTACTAAAGATATAGTATATTGGTGTAGGGGCCAGAAAAGACCCGGCATTATTTGTAGCGAACTTAGTAACTAGAATACTATGGTTTCTTTAGCCCTAAGCATTTCCATAGAAAGCGGATGCTGGGTTAGTTCTATAAATCCTAAAAATAATAAAGAAGATAGGTATACCTTAAGATAACCTATAGATAAAAGGGGCTAATAAACGCGTAGAGTATAAAGGAGTAAATAACCGGTTACTGTGAGATATTAGATAGGTTAAAGTAGTAAATAGAAACCGAGACAGCCCTTGAAATAGTAATATCGCTTTTTATAGCGGCGATAAATTACTATAAACTTATAAAGAGCTCCTCTCTCTACGGAAGGATACAGCAGGATTTATTTATAAGGTATTCCGTAGTTATAATAGTGTTTAGGTAGATTGATGTTCGCAAATTATTATAGATAGAGTGTAACGGTGCGTTACCTGCTATACTAGCCTCTTGATATTTATTTATATTAGCTCTAATAAAAAGGCTACGCTAGTAGATTGTTAAATTTATTAGTACTATAAGCCCCTAATTAAGACTGGGGGTAGAACTAGGTATGGCGAGTCGCGTATAGGTTTCGGATTTTAAATATTATATTATATTAGGGGAATTAAGATAGAAATTTAATAATACGGTTTAGCCACTACTTTCTATCTACTATTGGTTGGTATGCTCTTATAGGAAGTTAATACGCATATAATATGCGTTAATTTACAAGCCGTCGTTAATAGGTCTTACGCAGCAATTAGCAATCGTCTTATTATATTTACCCGGCCGTTTTTAATACCTATCTAAAGTCCATACTAATAGCTACTGTCTTAATACTCGTCTTAACACTCCTCTCGACACTTATCTTAACACTTATCTCGATACTTATCTCGACACTCGTCTTAACACTTATCCGGATTAGTAATTATCTATTTTCGTAATAATTATATTTTAGCATATTGTTATGCCAAAACTATATAACCCTAATAATTTATTAAGAATTGATCTTCTAGTGGTATAAGGAGGCTGGCTTTACTCGCCACTAGAAGATTAATTCTTAATATTTTGGCATGTTAATATACTAAAGTTAGCTTCGGCCTCCTTACGCCACTAGAAGGTCAATTCTTAATACCTTAATGCTCTACTACTTTGTGCTTCTATAGCCTGACGGATATATTATTAGTAAGCGATATAAAAGCCTTAATTGGGTTAGCGCTATTTGTAAGCGATATAAAAACCTTAATTAGGTATAGCGCTATAAATTAGGGGGAGAATAATACCTTACAACCTAAATATTATATTAACGCCGTAACGATAAATAGAAGAGTACTCTTACTGTATATCTTTTAATGCCTAAAGTAAATAAGGGCGGTCGCCTAAAAAAGCTTTATACTGCAGAAGAGAAAAGGGAAGCAGCTAATGCAGCAAATCGAGAATCCCGCTGTTGAAAACGTTAGGCCTAGCAGGTTAGCAGTTATACTAGATTCCAGATTTAACTAGACCCTCTTTCTATCCTTTAGCAAGCTAGGCCTAAAGGGGGTAAATAAATCGCAGCGCCCGACTAGGAGATTTAAGTAGAAGGATTTGGTAACCTAAGTAATAAGGAGTAGCAACGACGTCTAGAGGTAGTTATTTACTTAAGCCTTTTTTTAATTATTTAATTTTAACCTATAAATGGGTAGGCCGGTAAGACCCTTTGCGAGTTATTCTATTATAGCGGTTTACTTCCTTACCTGCGTATTGTAAGCTAGGACTAACTAGTAAGGTTTAAAATAAAATCTTATCTGATAAGATTAATAAATAATTTTATTTTTGTATTTGTTATTATTTTTATCAATTAGCTAAAAAAATAAAATCTCTTAGTAAACCCCGCTTTACCTCGTCAAATATTAAGAATTCTATTAATTATTATTCCTATTCTATCTTTATTATATAGCATAATAGCTTCTAAAGTAGACTTATCTATCTTCTTATCTACTCTTAAATTTACTAAGATTGAAGGACTAGAAGCTAGTATACGCGGGCTATTAGACATCTCTCTCTATAAGTATACTCGGCCGCTATATAACTATAAACTAGAAAGATATAAGAAGAATAAGATCTATTACTATAAATACTGTATAGATCTACCATACGGCGGAAAATCTATAACAAATCTTCGAAATCACCTTAAAAGTAAGCATTAAATTAATTGTCTAGTTGACGGCCTAGGTATTTGTATAATAGTAAAGATACGGCTTAAGGAGTTATACGAGAGGCTCTTAACTACTAATTAAGGAGAAGAAATTGACTAGATTATACTCCGTAAAGTCCTTAATAAGGAGCTAGTTTATGAGGCTCTTATTTTATTAATTATTATATAACGTCTTCTATTCCGAATTGTTAAGTAGCCAGAATTCCGTATACTTTATTATGTTCTTAATCCTTAGGTGGATAATATTATTATAACAGCTTATTCTAAAGTTAGTAAACTAATTAATACCTCCTAGCTCTCCTAAAAGGATATTATACGAGATAAGCTTTAGGCAGTAATATTAAGTATCTATATCTCGCTTAATATCTAGACATCTCTAAATAAATATCTTCTCCTTATAGTCTGCGCGTACTTTACTTAGTAGAATAAGAAGCTTTTAAGGGCGCTTCTTGCTCTTTATATAGTACAATCTTATAGTAGTAAGGATTAATTCGGAGTTCTTCTTCCTGTCCTATAGGACTTTGGAGTCGTATAATAGATTAGTGTAATTATTTGTGATAATGCTTCTATAAATAATACTCTCTATTATATAGTAGGTGCCTACCTAAAGAAAGAGGAGAAGATTGACTGGAATCCTATTTATTAACGTATCCGCTATAATAGCTATATTATCAACCTCGCTATATAGGCTTTTCTCTTTAAGGACATTATTAATATTAAGTAAATCTAGTTGTATAAAGTAAAGGATAAAAGCGGAGATAAAATTAGTGAAGTACAGCTAGCTGTTTGGAGGGATATGTTTCGTTATATAGGTGTCCTCGGCAAGCTTTATAACATTATTATCTATATACGAAGTTCTGTAGGTCGTATAAAAGATATTAAGGCTTTTACTGGAAGAAGAATTCCTCTTAATAATCGTATGAGGTGGAATAGCTAGTTCTATATACTTAATGTTACGCTCTAGAAGGATAGGGCGATTTATAAGTACTAGAGGAATTATTAGGATACCCTTAAAGAGGACGAGTTAACTAACTTAGACTGGGATACGCTTTATATAATATATAAGTTTCTCTAAATATTTTATAAAGTTACCCTTAGAATGTAAGGACATTAAGCAATAATTGACGGTGTACTAACTTTAATAGATACTCTTATTCAACACTTTAAAAACAGCTTTATATAACTCTTATTCCCCTTATTCTAGGAATTTATTAATCTTATAATAGGAATACTATAAAGCTAATAAGGATTTCTGTAAGCATATCTACGTAGGCTGGCAAGTATTTAATAAGTATTACCTTAAGTTAGACGATTCCCCCTTATACGCTGCTGTAATTATTCTTTACCTAAGTTGTTATATAAAGTATATTAAGTTAAACTAGGAAAAGAAATAGTAGAAGCCCGCGCTTAATAGGGTTAAGGCTCTCTAGGAGATAAAGTACAGAGGAGATAGTCCTTCTACCCTAAATACTACTATATTATATAATAAGATTCCAAAGCCAAAAGAGAATATAGACTATCTTAATAAGATTCTCGAGGATCTTTACCTTTTTACTTGGCTATAGAGCTAGAATAAATATGAGAACTATATCGCCGAGCCACTATATCTGATTTTAGGGATATTAGCTCTTAATTAGTAGTACTAGGATTAATAATAATAACAATAGCTAAGGCTCTTATTAATGGCGATTAATATTCTATTAATACTAGCAATAAGTGACAAACTAGAGAGAGTTTTCTTAGGAGCACGTTATATAATATCTTAGGAGAGGATGCAGCTTAGAGTAGAAAATATTAAGAAGGTAGAGTACTCTAAGAATTGGTTACGGAGTGGAATCTTAAGTAAATAAGTATTACGGCGCTAGTAGAAAATAGTAGATTATGGTGGACAATCGCAGATAGTTTTATATAGTTGTAGTTACGTAACTAGAGGATCGTATAAAACGTTAAGCGGCGCTACCCTCCTTCTCCTTTCCTTTCTCTAGCTTTAGATCCTTGTTAATAGATAATCTAATTATATAGGCTCGTATATATCTTCCTTGCTATACTTATACCTTAGTTAAGTTGTTAATAAAAAGGGCTCTTAGAAATTTTATTTTATTTTATTAGCTAAAAAATAAAATCCCGGTAAATGCTGATAATTTTATTTCCTCTAATTAGCTGATTTTAAACTATGCTAGGACTAATACTAGATTTATAAACCTGTCTAGTCTAATCTACCTCCTACTACTAAAAGTGGATATATAGATAAGCTACTACTACCGAATATTAGATCCTTAAGCATCCATACTAAAGTCTTAACACTATTACTGCTACCGAACTAATCTACCTAGGCGCAGTCGGTAACTAGGCGTATAACCGCTCTAATACCTAATAATGCCGCTATACTAGTAGAGGAGGATAATAAGGTAGCGGATATGGATAGAGTAGTATAATGGCAGCTTATTAAACGGGTATAGCTAATAGCGTTAACACACTCTCTATCTTTAGTCTACGAATCTCCTTAGTTATAACTAGCCGAAAGTATAGAGCCTACCCTATTATTAGAGGAGGAAGATAGCACTAAGGACGTGGACTAGATTGGAGAAATAGGCGATATAAGCGGAATAGTAGAGGTATTAATAAGTGGAAGCTGGCATAGAGCCTTTAACAATAATAATATTTTTATCCTCTAGCAAGCTAGGCCTAAAGGGGGTAAATAGATTACGGCGCCTAATTAGGAGATTTAAGTAGTAGGATTTAGTAACCTAAGTAATAAGGAGCAGCAATAGCGTCTAGAGGTAGTTATTTACTTAAGCCTTTTTTTAACTATTTAATTCTAACCTGCAAATAGGTAGGCCGGTAAGGCCCTTTGCGAGTTATTCTATTCCTAGTCCTTATTTCTATTATAGTGGTTTACTTCCTTACCTATATATTGTAAGCTAGGACTAATACTAGATTTATAAACCTGTCTAGTCTAATCTACCTCCTACTACTAAAAGTGGATATACGGATAAGCCACTACTACTAAATATTAGATCCTTAAGCATCCACGCTAAAGTCTTAATACTATTACCGCTACCAAACTAATCTATCTGGGCGCAGTTAGTAACTAGGCGCATAACCGCTC
>Ga0193728_1001465_pt1 | contig 12020 bp, 9 predicted proteins | sample U1c1metaG_FD_143037 | JGI IMG/M metagenome (GOLD analysis project Ga0193728, IMG submission 143037) | Soil microbial communities from a riparian zone of the East river system, Colorado, United States - U1c1 | ecosystem: Environmental > Terrestrial > Soil > Riparian zone | place: USA: East River...
ACTAGCGATACGCGCGCGGGCCCGTTCCAGGCGAAGGTGCAGAAACGTGGCACCAAGGAGGCGAACGTGGCCGGGAGAGCAAAGCTGAAGAAAGGCGACATCCTCGGGCAATGGACGCTCACGGAGTTCGTTGCGTCAGGGGGGAACGGCGACGTGTGGTTCGTGGAATCTCACGGCCACGAGGCCGCGTTGAAGGTCCTTCACCGAGTCGGCCAGAGCGACTACGACCGATTCAAGCGGGAAGTCACGATCTGCAGCGGACTTACCGACGGTGCAGGCGTGCTCCCGATCACCGGTGCGCCACACCTGCCGAGCCGGCAGACCGAGACGGATCGCGCGTGGTATGTCATGCCGCGAGCGACGCCGCTTGCGATCGCGATGCAAGGCAAGACGCTCGACGAGAGGGTGGCGGCGATCGCCACGGTCACAACGACGCTCGGCAATCTGTTGGAGATGCTCGGCCTGCATCATCGTGATCTGAAGGTCGAGAATCTCTTCGTCAACGAAGGACGAGTAGTCGTCGGTGATTGGGGACTAGCGAAGGGAATTGATCACCCGGATCTCACCGAGCCCGGCAAGATCGCCGGGCCGATCCATCAGCTCGCTCCCGAACTGCTTGCGGGTGATGCCGATCCGGACCTGGAGAAGGTCGACGTGTACTACGTGGCGATCACCCTTGGCGACTTGCCTCCGAGAAGCCGAACACACCGCGGGGTCATGTGCGTGCTCACGAGGCCGACAGCGTGGCGTTGCTGCTTCCCGGCGAGTCGAATATCGCCGAACTTGCGACCATCATCGATCGCGCGACGTCGCGATCACCAGAGAGCCGGCCAACGCTGCGTCAACTGCAAGGCGAACTTGAGCAATGGCTCTCGGTCCGCGAAAAATTGGCTAACGCTGAGTCGCGTCACGCGGTGTTTGCGGAGCGATACCAGATGGCCGAGGTCCGGAACCGCGCCGTCTTTGATTGGCTCTTGAACCAAGTCCGCACACAGCCGGTCTTCGACGGCTCCGCCTACGACGTCGCCGAGCCTGACGCGCCCGACCCTGATTTGCCAGGTCTTACGGAAGGTCAGGTTGGTACGGCATTGAGCGACCTCATCGAGAGGTATTTCGTCGAGGGTGAGCCACGGCTCGTGATGGGTCGCAGGGAGCCCCGCTTCTACGACAACCTGTATCCATCGGCGGTCGGCCTCGCCGAGTTCGAGGATGTCGAAAGGCTGCTCGAGGAAGCGTTGCCGCTGCTCGAAGCCTTCGTTGAGCCCGTCGACGGGATTAGCCTTCCCCGCGATACGACACCCGCCGAAATCGCTGGTGGCGTTGTTCGCACGTCGGCGGAGGCGTATTTCGAAATGAGGTTGCTCGAAGCGTATGAACTGCTGTCTTTCGAGCGCCTGAACGAGACGGGCGGGCACGCGACATTCATGAACGTCCGTGCGACGGCGCGAGGCAGACAGGTGCTGTATCAGATCGCGACAGGCCCATAGCGGTGCGGGCCTCCTGAGGCGAGGCCGAGTCGCCACCGGATGATCGACGAGTACCTTGCCCGCACGCACACGGCTGCGCGCATAGAGCGGATTGGCGGGTCGGGCTACGTCGATTCGGCCGGCGTCGGGGCTTCGCTCGACAGGTCGAACTCAGCGCCGCAGTGCGGGCAGAATCGGTCACCCGCCGTGGTGGGTTTTTCGCATGCGGTGCAGTGCAACTCGTATTCGTCTGCGTCATTCACGTCGTCGTCGAGTTCCCCATTTTCTCCGCGAAGCACATAGGCCGCGATGAGCAGGCCGATCGACCCGGCGAGCACGAGGTTGAGCCCCCATCCGATCGTGATGATTCCCGACTTTCCCGCGACGTGCTGCACGTGTGAGCGGTCGTATAGCGCCAGCGCAAAAGCGAGCACGCCCAGCACGCCTATGCCCCGCCAGTTGCCCGACGCCTGACGTAAGAGCGCCATCGCGGCGATGGCAGCCAGGCCGAGGATGACCCAGCCGTCGTTCGATCCGTCGACGCCGCTGATCGACGCGCCGCTGAACACAGTGACCTTCGCCCAGGGGCCGAATGACCCGATGACCAGGCCCGCGACACTGCCAGCACCGACGTAGAACCCGGGTGTGCGCTCCGTCACAAGCCGATCCTGCTCTTCCATCGGAAGCGGCGCAAGTCTGCGAAGGTCCAGGCCGCTGTGCAACACGACGCTGGCTCACCCTCCTCCTGCTACTAAGAGAGGTAGCGTTAATTTCCGTCGTACCGCGGGGAGGCGTGCCTCAGATCGAGCGAACGCAGCGGGTGCACGTCCGCACCTGAAGGCCCATGATCGTCGTGGGCTGTCCGGGCCTGTGACCCAACAGAAGACAGAGGAGACGCCGCATCTGCTTGGAAGTATCGACGACGAACGAGGCGGTCCGATCCCTCGTTTCGCGGACGAGCGACGTTCTAACCGTTCTCATACTTGGGGCCCAGAACGACCGGTGTGCGACCTAGAGTCCATTCTGTGAAGGGTTCCGATCGGGGCGTGGCCCGCAACGCCATCGCCGGGATCCCACTCGTTCTCGTACCGGCTCTCGGAGCCGTTCAGGGGGGATTCCATCCCGACACGTGGGTCTGGGCCGGCGTGCTCGCTGCATGGGCCGCTGCGCTCGGCATCGTCCTGACGGATCGCCCTGGCGCGCTTCGTGCAACGTGGCGCTGGCCGGGGCTCGCAGCGTCGCTGCTCCTCTGGACGCTCGCGTCGGCGCTCTGGTCGGCGGAGCTTCAACAGTCGGTGCTGGAGGCGCGACGCACCGTTGTCTACGCGGCCGTCGTGATCGCCTTGGTCGTGCTCGCGCGCCGTCATGCCGCGCAGACGCTGGTGGCCGCCACGCACATCGCCATCACAGGACTTCTCCTATACGCGTTGCTTCGCTATCTCTTCTCGCCGCGGGTGTCAGACCCCTTCGAAGGCCTTGGCATCTCGCAGCCGCTCGGCTATGCAAACGCACTCGGGATTCTCGCCGCGATGGGGATCCTCCTCGCGCTGGCGTCGGTGCTGGACGGCAAGACCGTCTCGCGCCGCGCCATCTGTGCCGCCAGCGTGCCGCCGCTCGCGCTCGTCCTGACGCTCAGCTACAGCGATGCCTCGTGGCTCGCGCTCGGCGTCGGGATCGTCGTGGTCGCAATTCTCAGCCCGCGGTTCATGGACATTGCACGGATCGTGGCGCTTCTCGTCGGGCCCTCGGCGCCGCTCATCTGGCTCGCCCGCTATAGCCACTACGCGACCACGTTGTCGCCACGCGTGGGTGGCCCGATCCTCGCAGCTGCGGCCGTAGTGGCAGCGATTGCCGCGGGTGGCCTTGCCGCCGCCGCTCGCGGCCCCTCGCCGCTCCGTCCCACGCGTCGCCGATCGGGCGTCGTTGCGGCAGCCGCGGTGTTCATCGTCGTCGTCGCCGCTGCTATTGCCGTCGCCGCCGGCGGCTCCACTCAGCCGCGAAGCTCCTATTACCACGTCGCCTGGCACGAATACGTCGCTCATCCGATACTCGGCTCCGGGGCAGGGACATTCGGCCGCTACTGGCTGAGCTCCGGCCTGTACCAGCAATGGGGCGGGGCACTCGACGCGCATTCGCTCTACCTCGAGACCCTCGCGGAGCTCGGGCCGCTGGGGCTGCTCCTTCTCGCGGCGTTCCTGCTCTATCCGCTTCGGCGCGCGGTTGCCTCACGGGGAACGCCCGGAGTGGCTGCAGCCGCCGGGGCCGCGGTCGCCTTCCTCGTCCACGCGGGCCTCGATTGGGACTGGGAGATGCCGGCCGTCGTCGTCGCCGGTGTCGCGTGCCTGGCTGCGGTGCTCCTGGCGGACGAGCCGGAGCCGGGTGAGCCTGCTGTACCGCTGCGGCCCCTCGCCCGCGGGACGGCGCTTCTCTTCGCGGTCGCGCTCGGCCTGGTCGCCATCGCAGGCACAACGAGCAACGCCGAGCCGTCGGCCGCGCTCAAAGATGAGGCCCCGCAGAGCGGGGCCTCATCAGAGCTCACGTAGATGCGATCGGGCTACTTGCCGTGACCCTTGCCCTTGCCCTTGCCGTTGTTGCCCGGCGTGGTCGGGGCGGAGCTAGAGCCGTTGGCGCTGCCACTCTTGTGCTTCGGCTTGACCGTCTCGGCACCTGTGCAGGCACCGACGTGATCGCCGTGGCGCACGTGCGCCGCGACCGCCTTCGACGAGACGGTGATCGTGTGGAACGGATGCTTCTTCGATCCCGTCAGGTGGCAGATCTGCACCCGGTACTGATACTGCGAGGAACCGGAGTACTCCCCGGCCGCCGCAGTCGAACGCGCAAGCGCGGGCCCACCGAATACGGCGAGCGGGACGAGTAGGGCGGCTGTCACAGCCAGGCCCGCGAGCAGCCTAGCTCTCAGGCCGTTGGGATTTGCCTTCATGTCTTACCGGCCTCCATTGGCGTTGGGGTGTATACAAACAAGATGTCACCTGTCGGTGAAACTTGCGGTCAACCAGGCCGAAGAAATGCAAATTCTCGGTAAAGCCACCGAGCTCGACTGGGCGACCCATGACGTTCTACCAGGGAGGGGTTCCGCGTCGGCCTGATTCCGAAACACCCCCGCGGCCTCATGGATAAGGGGGGTTGTCTTCGGGACGCGCTACCCTCCCGGCCGTGAGTGAGCGCTTCGACGAGCTTCGCCGGCGCCTGGGCGAGATCCACGATCTCGAGAAGGCGGCCGGCCTCCTGTCCTGGGACGAGGAGACGAAAATGCCGCCGACGGGCGCTGAGACGCGCGCCGAGCAGCGCGCGACGCTGAACCGCATCGCCCACGACCTCCAGGTGAAGGGGGATCTGGGCGAGCTGCTCGAAGAGCTCGCCCCTCTCGAGGAGGAGTACGGCCACGACTCCTTCGAGGCGAGCCTCGTGCGGATCGCGCGCCGCGATTACGACAAGGCGGTCCGCGTTCCGTCCGAGCTGCGCGCCGAGCTGACCCGCGCCGGCTCCTTCGGCTACCGCGCCTGGCTCCAGGCGCGCGAGCAGGAGGACTACTCGATCATGCTCCCGCACCTCGAGCGCAACCTCGACCTGCGGCGGCAGTACGTCGCGTGCTTCGAGCACGACGGCGACCCGTACGACGTCCTGCTCGACGACTACGAGCCCGGCATGAAGACGGCCGAGGTCGAGCCGATCTTCGACCAGCTGAAGGCGGCGCTCGTGCCGCTCATCCGCCAGATGCGCGACGGCCCGCCGGTCGACGACTCGTGCCTCCATGGCCGGTTTGCGCGCGACGCGCAGCGCCGGTTCTCGCTCGCGATGCTCGAGCGCTGGGGGATGGACCGTGCCTCGTGGCGGCTCGACCGCACCGTGCACCCGTTCGCCACCTCGATGTCGCCGGCCGACATTCGCCTCACGACGAACTTTCACGAGGACAGCCTCCACGGGATCCTCTCGTGCCTGCACGAGTTCGGTCATGGCATCTACGAGCGCCAGGTCGATCCGCAGTTCACGCGCACGCCGCTGGCTCACGGAGTCTCGGCGGCGTTCCACGAGTCGCAGAGCCGCATGTGGGAGAACCTCGTCGGGCGGAACATCGCGACGTGGCGGCACTTCTACCCGATGCTCCAGCACGAGCTGCCCGAGCAGTTCGGCGACGTCCCGCTCGAGACGTTCCACCGCGCGCTCAACAAAGTGCAGCCGTCGCTGCGCCGCGTCGACGCCGACGAGGTGACGTATTGCCTGCACATCATTCTGCGGTTCGAGCTCGAGCGCGCCATGCTCAGCGGCGAGGTCTCGCTCGCCGACCTGCCGGAGGCGTTCAACGCGAAGATGCGCGACTATCTCGGGCTCGACCCGCCCGACGTCTCGCACGGTGTGCTGCAGGACGTCCACTGGTCGGACATGAGCTTCGGCTACTTCCCGACCTACGCGCTCGGGAACGTCGTGTCCGTGCAGCTCTGGGAGCGCGCTCAGGCCGATCTCGGCGACCTCGACGAGCAGTTCGAGCGCGGCGACTTCGACTCACTCCGGGAATGGCTGAGAGACAATGTCCACCGCCACGGCCGAGCGTTCACGCCGCAGGAGCTCCTGCAGCGCGTGACGGGCTCGGGCATGGACGCCGCGCCGTATCTCGGCTACCTCGAGCGCAAGCTCGGGGAGCTGTTCGGCGCCGCAGTCGCTTAGACCGCCCGCTTCGATAGAATCGCCTCCGTGAGCTGGCTCTACATCGCCTTGCTCGCGCTGGCAGTTGCGGTCGTTGTCGGCGCTGAATGGCCGCGGCTGGGGGCACGGCTGGAGGCGCGTGTGGGGACCGACGCTCGCCGCAAGCGTGACCGGGCCAAGCGCAAGACGAAGACGACGCTGCGGGTCGTCCCGGATGATGCGGACGACTTCGCCGCCAGCGTCGAGCGCGACCTCGCGAACCTGCCGACGATCGAGGACGCCGACCGGCGTAAGTAGGGGCCGCTACCGAACGACGACGGTCGTTCGGAGCGTGCGCGTGTTCGGCAGGATCGGCCCGACGTCTTCCATGTTCTTCGTCTCCTGATAGTCGGAGGCCGTAAGAGCGACCGTGTGGTTTCCGGCCGGGAAGACACTGGTCACCGAGACGATGCCGTTGGCGTAGTGGCTCGCGCGCGTCTGCCCGTCGACCCTCACGACGATCGACGCGGGATCGACGCCCGAGCCGCCGTCGGACACCGCAAAGCGGATTCGGGTGCCCCGCGGCACCGTCCGGGACACGAGGCGAACGGTCGGCGGCGTCGTGTCGTTCGCCCAGACACGGAACGTGAACTTGCCGGGCTTGCCTTGGGACGGCGTGTCGAAGACGAAGTCGTAGGGGCCGGGGAGCGGGAGCACGGCGCCGACGGCTGGGACTGCCTGCCCGAAGTTCTGGTACGGGTTGAGGTTCGCGGGCAGCGCTGTCGCGCCGACGAGACGGTTTTCGTCGCCGGCAACGACAAGCCGGGGCGAGACGCTCACGCCGGCTGAGCGACTCGTGACGACGGCGCCGAAGTTGGCGAGCTTCCCGTTCGCGACGAAGCGGAAGATCTGCTCGGGGCCGGAGAGGTCGAGCGGCACGGTGGCGACGACGAAGCTCGTCTCGGGATAACGGTACGTCGAGACGAGCGCGGGCTTGCCGTGCGTGTTCCCGTGGTAGATCCCGGGGCCGGGCAGCAGCGTACGCGGCTCGCGGGCGAGCTTCGGCGACGAGACGCGGAACCAGAACGGGACGCGGCGCACATCGAGGCCGCGCGTCAGCACGACGAACCCGGTTGCCTCTCCGTCGGCGGCGGCCGCGGCGGTGGTGAGCGTCACGGTCACCGGCGTGCCCGGCACGACCGTCGGCGTGACGGTGAGCACCGCGCCCGTCGGCATCGACTGCGCGGCGACCGACACCGTCCACGGATCAGGCCCGCCGCCGGCGTCGGTGACGTCGATCGTGTGCGTGGCCGTCTGCCCGGGCGCGGGAAGCCCGAAGCTGAGCCCGGTCGGCGAGACGAAGATGAGCGGGTTGTCGGCGCGAACGAGGTCGATGCGGCCTCCGCCCTCGCGCGTCGACGTGACCTCCTTGCCGCCGCCGACGATGCGGACGACGTCGCCCGTCGTCGTGAGCGCCGACTTGACCTGCGCGACCGTCCACGTCGGGTGGCGCTCCTTGAGCAGCGCCGCTCCGCCGGCAACGTGCGGTGCCGCCATGCTCGTGCCGCTCCAGTCGTGATCCGACCATTGGTCTCCCGGCAGCGACGAGAGGATGTTGAGGCCGGGCGCCGTGACGTCGGGCTTCATCTCCAGGGAGATCGGCGTCGGACCGACGGACGAGAACCCGGCGATCACGTCGGCCGGCCCGGTGTCGCCCTCCGACGACGCGGCCACGCTGATCGACTTCAACGAGTTGGCAGGCGAGCTGATCGAGCCCGCACCGGAGCCGTCGTTCCCGGCGGCGATGACGGGGATCACGCCCGCGTCCGCGGCGTGGTCGAGCGCAGCGACGACGATGTCGCGTGTCGGCTCGATCTCGGGCTCGCCGAGCGAGAGGTTGATGACGTCCATCCCGTCGCGCACGGCGGCTTCGATGCCGGCGACGATCTCCGGCGAGTTCCCATCGAGGCCGAAGCCGTCGGTGGGGACGGTCAGCACCTTGTAGTTGCCGAGGTACGCGCTGGGCGCGATGCCTGACACCTTGAAGGTGCCGCTCGGTATCCGCGCGACCGTGTCGTGGTCGCCGGCGGCGATGCCGGCCACGTTCGTCGCGTGCTCCGAGTTGAGCGGGTCGAACGGCAGGTTCGCGTTCTTCCACGCGGGCGTCGCGGGAGCGAAGGCGCGCGCGACGATCACCTTCGGCGTCGTGTACGCCGTGTTCCCCTTCGGGAAGCCCGTCGGGTACGTGAAGCCCGTGGGGTCGAAGAAGACATGCGTCTTGTCGAGGCCGTCGTCGATGATCCCGATCTTCATCCCGGCGCCCGCGGTCTGGAGCGTCGGGCCCCAGACGGTGGTCGCGCCGATCAGCTGCGGCGTCCGATTGAGCAGCTCGTGATAGGTCACCGACGGCCACACCGTTGCGCCGGAGAGCGACTCGAGCGTGCCGAGCCGCGAGCGCGGGACGACGACCGCCATCCCGTTCGCGACGACGCCGTAGTGCCAGCGTGTGGTCGCACCGGGGATCGCCTGGACGATGCGGGTCTGGAGCGTGCGCTGCGCCGTCGCGAGCGTCCGGAGATAGGAGACGCTGGCCGGAGCGCGGAGGTTCAGGCGATGGTGCGTCGTCGTCGCGGCCGAGAGCGCGCGATCACGCTGGATCGCAGCAGCGAGCGGAGGCTGGGGGAGGGTGACGACGACCTCGACGAGCTCGTCGGCCGTGCTCGCGACGGGCCGCGCCGTGGCCCCGCCCGCAAAGAGCAGGGCGAGCGAGCCGAGAACGGCAGGGAGTACGAGGGCGAGGCGGCGCAGGGAGGCCATGGTACGCACGACGCCGCGAATCCGGTCTCGCTTGGCGGCTACAATCCCGTCCGCCCGCGGATGTGGCGGAATTGGTAGACGCGCACGGTTCAGGTCCGTGTGGGGGCAACCCCGTGGAGGTTCAAGTCCTCTCATCCGCATAGCCCGGCGATCGTCATTCGCACGTTTGCGCACTTGTATTTGCACCCTTTCGCGTACTTGTTGTCGCGCCCGTTTGAGGGGATGCTTCGACAAGTGGCAACACCAATTCGAGGCCGGACCACCCGAATCGCTGCGGCCGTTGGCTGGGTCGTCGCGGGCGCCCTGATCGTCAACGGGGGCGCCGCTGCCAAGGCCTGGAAGCTCGACGAGGCGCCAGGCCTGGCTATCTCCCGTATGGGCCCCGGGCTCCTTCTACCCACGGTCTCGCCACCGGTGAGGTCGGCGACGAAGATGCGATGGGCGCGGCAGTCAGCAGCCTCTCGGCATCTGGCCGCCAGACGCTATTCGGGCGGCGTGGCGATCGTCGGACTTATCCAGGGTCAACGCTCCATCGACCTGGGGTCGCACGTCTCCGTCGTCGTGGCCGATCGGTCGCTCAACGCTGTTGAGGTATCAGGCTCGCCTGACATGCTCGCCGCGCTGGAGAGGCGAGCGGGAGCGGCTGGCCAGATTCGGTACGTCGAGCCCTTGATTCGCGAAACGGAGCTACATATGCGTCAGGACCCGGCCGCCTACAACCTGGACCCGGCCTCTGGCACGCCCTACGAGTGGGCCTTTTCGCACGTCGGGCTCGATCGTGCGCTCAACTTGACCAGCGGTGATCCGCAGGTCCTCGTCGGAATCGTGGACAGCGGCTGGGCGCAGATACCAGATGAGCAGAGCAAGGTCGCCGAATCGTGGTACTACACAACCGAAGGCCCTGACGCGCTCGATACCGGGGGACACGGCACCTTCGTCGCGTCCATCATCGCCGCTCCGAACGACGACGGCTACGGGCTCGCGGGCTATTGCGGAGCCTGTCGGATCGTCCCGTTCAGGGTCGTGAATCTCAACAGTTTCTCTGTGAGCGCCGCGATTCGGAAACTTGTGGACGAGCACGTACGAGTTATCAACCTCAGCCTCGGCGGTGGGCCCTCATTCGTACTTCTTGACGCGATCAATTACGCGATCTCGAAGAATGTCTTGGTTGTTGCCTCGGCAGGTAACGATGGAGCGTCCCAGGTCTCCTATCCCGCCGCTTGGCTGATGGGGGAGAACGGTGCTCTCGGTTGGGGTTTGGCTGTTGGTGCGAGCGGACGCGATGATGCTCGCGCGTCATTTTCGAATTGGGGAACGCGTCTATCGCTCGTCGCGCCAGGATCAGGAACGAGCTGTTCGGACGGAATCTGGTCGGCCCTATCCCCGATTGCCAGTGACTTCGAAGATGGTGGCGGTTGCGACACCGTTGTCACCGACGTGACGAATGGCGGGAAATACGCATATGCGGCGGGCACGTCGTTCTCGGCTCCCGAAGTGGCCGGGGTCGCCGCCTTGGTAATGGCCGCTCGCCCGGAGCTCACAAGCTCACAGGTCGCGGACGTCATAGAGAAGTCAGCTACTCGACCGTCGGGGGTTTGGCAACCGGACGTCGGCTGGGGCGTATTGAACGCAGCTGCAGCTCTCGAGCTTGCCACCGGTCGCTCGAGTGCGGACGCTGTAACGCTCGGCGCTGTGCAGCTGATCGGATCGAAATTCGCTGGAGCAGCAGGGTCAGCCTGGGCGAGGCTTACGTGGGCCGACGGTGTCACCGTGTCGGCCGGCACTGCCGACTGCACCGTGCGCATTCGCGGTCTGGCTCTGCATGCATTGGCAACCCTGAACAACGGCACGGCGACGTGTGGTTGGACGGTCCCGCGCGGCACGGTAGGCGCCGGCAGTGGAACGATCGTCGCCACGGACGCTGAAGGGAATCAGACGAGCGTCGGGTTCACGTTCACGGTGCTTGCAGTGCCCAAGCCGGCGAAGGCCTCGAAAAAGAAGCGATAGGTACCAGATTCCGCGCCCGCGCCGGACGGCGGTATCCGCCGCTCGCTGACTGGTGCGCCGCTCGAAGCGCTGTGGAGTGTTTCGGTGCTGGGTCGCCGTTCGCCACTTCGCGTCGAAGCGAGAAAGTCCCGTACATCTGGGTCGCGGCCGGCTGAAGCCTAGGCAGTACGCTCCCTCCGTGCTCCGCCGCCTCGCCCTTATCTCGGCGTCGATCCTCGTCGGCGTCGCGTTCGCTGTCCCGTCCGCGTCCGCTCTCCAGTTGCCCGGATTCCGATCGCCGAGCGGGAACATCCGCTGCTTCGTGCTCGTCGGCCATTCTGGTGACCTGCTCTGCACGATCGCCGCCTCCGACTACGCGAAGACGCTTCAGGCGCGGTGCATCGGCGGTGGCGTCGGCGTCGACTGGCACGGCTTCACGCTCGGCGCGACACGCAGAGGCGCGCTCAACTGCTCGGGCGGCATCCAGTACGACCCGGCCGACCGGCTGCCGACGACGACGCTCGCCTACGGATCGACGTGGCGGCACGGCGACTTCAGCTGCACGTCGAGCCGCATCGGCGTCACCTGTCGCAACCACGCAGGGCACGGGCTGTTCATCTCCCGGGCCTCGTGGCGCACCTGGTGAGTGAAGCGCCCTCGGACGTCATCCGTGCGGCGCGGCTCAGCGCGCTCACCGTCGCCTGGAACACCGTCGTCGGCAGCGCCGCCGTCGTCACCGCGATCTCGGCCGGCAGCCTCTCGCTCATCGGCTTCGGGATCAACGCCGTCGTCGACTCCTCCGTCTCGATCCTCCTCGTCTGGCGCTTCCACGCCGAGGATCGCGGCCACGTCGAGCGCGCGGAGCGCGCCGAGGCCCGCGCCGAGCGGATGGCCGGCGTCGCGTTCTGCCTGATCGCCATCTACCTCACCATCCAGTCGATCCGCGCGCTCGTCGACGCAGGCACCTTCGAGTCGACGACCTTCGGCATCGTCGAGGCGGGGGCGTCCGTCCTCGTCCTGCCGTTCATCGCCCGCGCGAAGTACGTGCTCGCGGTGCGCATCGGTAGCCGCGCACTCCGCGCCGACAGCATCCTCTCAGCCGCCGGCGTC
>Ga0193728_1001466_pt1 | contig 12002 bp, 10 predicted proteins | sample U1c1metaG_FD_143037 | JGI IMG/M metagenome (GOLD analysis project Ga0193728, IMG submission 143037) | Soil microbial communities from a riparian zone of the East river system, Colorado, United States - U1c1 | ecosystem: Environmental > Terrestrial > Soil > Riparian zone | place: USA: East River...
TCTTCGCGTGGAAGCGCACGCGCACTCCCCCGAAGGCATCAAGAACGCGATCCGCGCCGGTGTAGCCTCCATCGAACATGGCACCATGATCGATGACGAAGGCATTGCCCTCGCCAAGAAGCACGGGACCTACCTCGATATGGATATCTATGACGAAGACTGCATTCAGGAACAAGGCAGGCTCGGAAACATGCCCAAGGACTTCCTGGAACACGATGCGCAACTCGGCCAACTCCACCGCAACAACTTTCGCAAAGCGGTCGCCGCCGGAGTGAAAATGTCGTTCGGCACCGATTCTGCTGTCTGTCCTTACGGAATTGGCGGGAGGCAGTTCGCCGTCATGGTTCAATATGGCATGACGGCGATGCAGGCCATCGAGGCGGCCACCACCAATGCCGCCGACCTGCTCGGCCATTCGACCGAAGTTGGCTCAATCAAGCCCGGCAAGTATGCCGACATCATTGCGGTTACCGGCGATCCTCTCGCCGATATTCGCTTGCTGGAAAACGTTCAGTTCGTGATGAAAGACGGCAAGGTATACAAACCATAACTCGCAGAGCCGCAGCTTGCTGCGTCTTCCCGCCCACCGCCGATCTCTCGCTTCCATCGATAATTTGATGGAAAATTGAGCACTACTCTGACGTCGAGTCTTGCTCCCGCCGCATCGCGCGCAAGTCGATTCCCAAATGTTCAGCCTTCTTATAAAGATGGCTTCGCTCCAGCCCCAGCGACTTCGCCGCCAGGCTCACGTTCGAGTGGCTGCGCTTCAGTTCCGCCAAGATCATCTCGCGCTCGAACGCATCCACACGATCAGAAAGCGGACCCGAGGAAAATGTCGATGAAGACGCAACCGGACCCATTGCACTCCGTGGCAAAGCGGCCTCCACCGTCGCCAAATCCACTTCGCCGTTCAAAGCCAGCAGCATCAACCGCTCCACCACATTACGCAATTCGCGCACATTCCCCGGCCACATGTGCGATTGCAGCGCTTCCGTTGCCTGCGGTGTGAAAGGAATTTCCTTCCAGCCATTCTGAGCGCTCACCTGTGCCGCGAAATGCCCGACCAGTACCGGAATGTCCTCCCGCCGTTCCCGCAACGGAGGCAGTACGAGCGGAAAGACATAAATTCGGTGAAACAAATCCTGCCGGAATTTCTCCTCGCGTGCGCGAGCTTCAAGATCGCGATGTGTCGCAACCAAAATCCGCACATCCACGCTCACGGGCTTATCCCCACCGATGCGCTCCACTTCTCCTTCTTCCAGCACGCGCAGCAGCTTGGCCTGCATAGCCAGTGGCATATCGCCAATCTCATCCAGAAAGATCGTGCCGTGATCGGCCTGCTCAAATTTCCCAATGTGTCTACCTCCTGCGCCCGTGAACGATCCCTTCTCGTGTCCGAAAAGTTCCGACTCAATCAACTCCGCCGGAACCGCCGCGCAATTTAATGTCACGAATGCTCCGCCCGCACGGCCGCTGCGTTCATGAATCGTCCGCGCCACTAGTTCTTTTCCCGTGCCCGTTTCTCCCAGAATGCAAATCCGCGTTTCACTCGCCGCCACGCGCTCTATTTGCGCCATCACGCGTTGCATCGCCGCACCGTGCCAGACAATCTCGTGCTTACCCAACCGCTGCTTGAGCTGCCGGTTCTCACTTTCCAGGCGCTGCAGCTTCAGGGCATTTTCTATTGTCAGCAAAAGTTTATCCGTGGAGATCGGTTTCTCCAGAAAATCCAGAGCTCCCAACCGCGTCGCCCGCACCGCCATTTCGATGCCTGCCTGCCCTGACATCATCACCACCGCGGCCGTCACTCCTTGTGCTTTCAATTCTTCCAGCAGCGCCAGTCCGTCCTTGCCGGGCATCTTTACATCCGACAGGATCACATCGAACTTCTGCGCCTTCGCCAGTTCCAGGGCTTTTGCCGCATTGTCGCAGACCATTGCATCGTGTCCGGCCAGGCGAAAGGCACGCGACAATGACGCCAGAGTGCTTGCGTCGTCGTCCACAATCAGTAGATGTGCTTTCGTTGCCAACACTCTCCCGATCCCCGACTCTTTACCCTGACTTGCGCGCTCGATCCGTATTCCGCGGCAATTCAATCACGAATGTTGTGCCTCGCTCCGGCTCGCTGTGCACGCGAATTCTTCCCCCATGATCGCTTATCACCGATTGAACGATCGCCAGCCCAAGGCCGGTGCCCTGTTTCTTGCTCGTATAATAAGGAGTAAAGATTCGCGCACATTCCTCCCGCGTCAATCCCGACCCTGTATCGGTCACTTCGATGATCACGTTGCCGGGTTCATTTCGCGTGCGCAGGGTCAGCGTGCCGCCGCGAGGCATTGCATCCTGAGCATTCAGCACGAGATTCAAGATCGCACGGTGTAACAGGTCCGCGTCTGCCCCCACTGGTTCCAGGTGCGGGTCCAGTTGCAGCTCACATTTGATCTTGACCCGCCCCGGAGCTTCGAGTTGCGCTTGAAAGAGTTGCATCACTCCTAAAATCAGTTCGTTCACTTGCACGCGCTGAAACTGCGGCTGCGGCATTTTCGAGAATTCACTGAATCTTTCAATGATCCCTTTCAGCGTCGAAATCTCCGCCAGAAGGGTTCTTGAGCTTTCCCGGAAGACTTCATCGAACTGCTCCGGGTTCTGCTGCCGCGCCCGGACCAGATTCTGCACCGTAAGCTGAAGCGGGAACAGCGGGTTCTTCAATTCATGCGCCAGCCGCCGCGCTAATTCCCGCCACGCCGCCACCCGCTCCGCCTGCACCAGGCGTTCCTTCTGTCCAAGCAACTCCGTGGTCATTCGATTGAAGGAATCCGCCAATTGCCCCAGCTCATCGGCGCCCAACACGTCCACCCGCACATTCCAATTTCCCGCAGCGACTTCCCGCGCCGCGTTTGCCAGTTGTTCCACCGGACGCGTTACCCGCGCCGCCGCCCAACTGCTCACCAGAATCGCCAGCAGAATCCCACCGCTTCCCACAATCAAAGCTGCCGAGCCGATGCGCCGCATCAGGTCCACATACGTCCGCCGTGAGTTTCCGATCAGCAAAATCGCGAGTAGCGGACGATCCTTCCCGGTTCCGGCACCCAGCAGCGGAATCGCGTGAAATACTTCATCCTCGCTCTCATTTCCCGACCACCGCACCAATGCCGTGGTTTCCTCGTCGGAGCGCCGTACTGCATTCACCAGCGGTTCCAACTTTTCGGCCGGTCGCACCTTCTCTGGAGACGGCCCCGAAGGATCTAACAGGAACTCTGTCGAGAAACGATCCCCGCGATTCTGATAGAGCAAAGCCCGCGTTCCTTCCGGCAGATCCAGCGCGGAAAGAAAAGTTCGGTCCAGACGGCGGCCGCCAATTGCATAAACTGGGCGCTCCCCAACCCGCGTCGCACCCACCGCGAACAAGCCCAGAGCGGTTCCATCCTGCAGTTCTTCCTGCTTCAGAAATGCTCCGTGATCCGCTGCGTCGGCAAAGCTGCCCACGGAGCTTTCCGGATATCCAAACTTAGCGGGCCACTGGGCTGAAGAGATAATCGTTCCGTTGCTCTCCACAAATTCCAGAAAGTCGAGTTGAGTGTTGTCAGCGGTCGCCTTCGCCAACTCAAAATAGGGACCGGAATCCGATGGCGTGCGGTTCAACGCCGTCGCCATACGCTTGACGCCTTCTGCCGCAGCGATCGCCTCGACTTGCCGCGCCACCACATCACCCTGCCGGTTGAACTCGCGACGGAACTGCGTCACCAGCGCAGCCGTCCTTTCATTCTCGCTACGATCGAAGGCCCGCCGTGTGACCGCCGATACTAGCCAGGCCACGGCCGCCACTGACAGGAAAACCGTCAGCGCGAACACGGACAGCAGCTTCCGGCGAAACATCATTGCTCCTGTGTTCCCACAAAAACCTCAGGCCTGGTTCGGCTAACTGAATCCTTCGCATCATATCTCACGTCCCACGTTTCTCACCTCCCCACTTGCGCATGGGTGATGTGTTATCTGGGCTGCCGTTCCGCCTGCGCGTTCTGGTTTTCCATGCTAACGCCGCGTAGCGCGTCATTGGCGAAAAAGAACTTCCCGTCGGCAGGCACCATCATGATCTGTAACTTGTCGGACAGCCGCTCCGCCACGATCTTATTAATGAGCAGTGGATTGCCCTTCAAAACCGCCGCCTCGCTTTGCAACCGTTCCGCATCCGCCTCCGCCGTTACCCGGATTCGATCCGCCTCCGCCACCGCCAGCAACTTTCGCCGCTCGCCTTCCGCTTTGCCGTCGATAACTTTAGCCTGCGCCTCTCCTTCCGCATTTTGAATAGTTGCTTCCTTCCGCGCCTGGGCCTCAAGCCGGCTCTGCTCAATCTGCTTTTGCTTGAGTGGCAAAGTGTACTTCATTGCATCCGATTCGCTTTTCGCCCGCAGGACGCGGACTCGCGCTTCGCCTTCGGCTTGCTTCACTTGGCGCGCTTTCATGGCTTCGGCCTCCAGCCCGGCAATCCGCACTTCCTTACGCTTCAACTCTGTTTCTACGCTCATGCGGTCATTCTCCTGCTCTTTTAGCAGGTACGCTTGCAGTCCTTCGGCATACTCCGGCGGCAACTGGATGTCCCGCAGCATCACCTCTTTCACCACAATCCCATCCGCCGCGAGCCTTTGCGTAATCAGGCCCGCGGCTATTTGCCGCACTTCCTCGCGCTTCTCGGAAAAAACATCTCGCACCGTGTAGTTCGGAATGATCTCGCGCCACACGCTGGCCACCGTGGGCGGAACGATCTCCCTTTCCACCGGGCGCGGCAGATTGCCTTCAATGTATTCCAGTCGCTTCGCGTCCAGCCGGTATCGCACCGTGATCGCCAACCCCAACATCAGCCCTTCCTTCGCCTGGACATGAAGAGGCTGCGCGTTGCTGGAAACCTTTTCCTTCGCGGTCTTCCCATCTTCCGGCATGCCCGTCGTAAAGATCTGGTCTCGGGTATCGAACAGCGCCACATCCTCGATCAGCGGCATCACCAGATGTACTCCTGGATAAAGCGTCCCCGCCTCACTCCCGCGGATCTGGCTCACCCGCACGCCCGCCATTCCGCTCGGCACCACTACAACGCTGAAGGCCACCAGCAGCGGCCCCCAGGCCAACATCGCGAGCGCCAGCGACGTTCGCCACCGCACCACCACCGGAGCCGCAGTTGTTTCTCCCGGCATCCCCAACCCCCGCCGGTACAAAACTTCGCGATATAGGTCATACGTGAGAATGCAAATGGCAGCGATCATCATTCCCGCGCCGCCCGTCATCAGCAAATACTTCAATGCCAGCATTGTCTTTCTCCCTTGCGCCTTAGTGCTTCTGCTCCGCCTTTACTGCTACCGTGTGCCGCACAAAGAACACCCGAATCACCTGCCCGAAAATAAATTCTTCCGCCAGCAACGCCACCGCCACAGAAAAAACCAATCCCGCCACCACCGCAATGAATGTGATCGCTATTTGCATAATGCTCCTCAAAGCCCCAGGCCAAACTCCGGCCCCGGTTTTCTGTGATCTCCGCGGCAGTTCTGCGCGAACTCCGCGGTTACGCTTCTGAACCTGAGCTATTGCTGCCTGCTTTCAGTTCGCATCAGCGTTCTATCGCAGGACAAAGACCAGTCTGAATAGGATTGAACACTAAGGACTTATACGAAACTGCAGAACCGCAACCGTGGCCGTCCCAAGTCAGTGTGTCTGGAGGAACACACTCACATCGCGCCGGATTACGCAGCCTAGCCGTCGATGATTTCCGCCATCGCTTCGCTACACCGAAAACATCTCGCAACTCCTTACGAGAGGATTGAGCCAGCGCAGCAGAATCCCTGTACACCCCCTACGGATTCACCCCGATTGCTTCCCCCCTTACGATTAGAGACGCTACATTTGTTCAATCTTTCAGCGAACGATGGACGAAGCGAAGACATCCCCCCGGACCGCCCTTGCCAGCTTTATCTCTTGGCATTCCAGGTCCAGACGTCTGGAAGACCGCATCCGCGAGTTATGCACCAAGGCTGTGGTTACCACCGAGCCCACCGAGCTAAGCGCCGTTCTTGAACAACTCACCAACGCCTTGCATGTTCAGGTTGACCGCCTCAGAAAACGCGCGACCGAAAGCTCCCTCCCCGCCGAACGCCGCTTTTCCCGCACTTAAATCCGTTTTCAGCACCTTTCGCAACTTGTTCGATGTCGAACATACTGCCTCCTCAGGCAAATGCTTTAATTACTGCCAGTTCCGCTATGAATAAAGCTGACAGCGACCGCATTCACGAACTCTGCTCGCTCATCGCCGTGGAAAAAAATCGGCACGAGTTTCTCGTTCTCGTCGAAGAGCTCAACAGAATTCTGGCCGCCAAAGACGAGCGCCTGCAGCAAACCCGACTTGATGACCAAGAGCGCAACTAATCGCCGCCGATATCTCGGTTGGCCGGAACGCCAATGCGAGCACGTCGACACACCACTCCCTGGTCGAATAAAGCTCGACGCTTGGATCCCCAGAGTCCCGGGGTTACTGCAACCCAAAACGTACAATCTTTTCACCGTATCTTCTCCCCCATATCTCTTGCAATATCCGTAAAGTTTTGGTTCGAACTACAGGTTCGCCGAAATCAATCGGTTCGGGGCGCAGCATCCAACATTCGATGAGTGGAAACCAAATCCCTGGAACGCCCGCGACGCCCACCAAGGTGGTTCCCCTACTGCCCGGCTCCCGCTCCGACTCCGCCGGCAAGGCCATCTCCAACGTAATTTTGCTGTCGTTGCCAGATAAAGAATACGAATTGCTCCGTCCCCACCTGGAGCCCTTGGACCTGCCGCAATATAAAATCCTCCACGAGTCCGGCGAGAAGATCGACTTCACCTACTTCCTGAATGACGGCATGGCTTCTCTCGTCGCCCTCAGCCGCGACGGCAGAAGCGTTGAAGTCGGGATTGTTGGCAAAGAGGGGATGGTCGGCATGTCCCTCACCGCGGGCCTGCAGCGAGGAACATTCCGCGCGATTATGCAGATGACGGGAACTGGAGTGCGGGTCCGCTCTGAGATTTTTTTGGACGTTCTGCTTTCCGCCTCGTCACTCCGCTCTGAGCTCGGCCGCTTTAGCCTGATCCATGGCCTGCAGGTTGCCCAACTGGTCGCTTGCAATCGCCTCCATGAAATTGTGCAGCGCATGGCGCGCTGGCTCCTCATGTGTCAGGACCGCTTCGACGCTCAATCGCTTCCCCTGACGCACGAATTCCTCGCACAGATGCTCGGTACGGGACGCCCCAGCGTCAGCCTGGCCGCAGCATTTCTCGAAAATGCCGGCGTCATCGAAAACCTGCGCGGCACCGTAAAAATCCTGAACCGCAAGAGTCTCGAAGACACCGCCTGCGAGTGCTACGGAATCATCCAGCTCTTCAACGGCACCCTCGGCCTCAAATAACCCCTTTCTCCTTTGCGTCTCCTTTGCCTCTGCGGGCTTTAGCCCCCGAGGTAAGTTTCTCAAGAGTGCGAATTGATCTCGCCCCTGCTAAAGTTTTCTAAGTCCCATGCCCCATCCCATCCTCCTCTACGACGGCGTCTGCGGACTCTGTAACCGCCTCGTCCAATTCACTCTCCGCCATGATCGTAATGCCACCTTCCGTTTCGCCTCGCTGCAAAGCCCTCTCGCCGCCCGCACCCTCGCCCGGCACAGCGCAAATGCCAGTGACCTCGACACCGTCTACGTCGTCTTGAACTACGAACTCCCGGACGAAAGCCTCCTCTCCCGCTCTGACGCCATCCTCTTCGCCCTGAGCCAACTCGAAGGCCCGTGGCGCCCAGCCGCATCCCTCCTGCAACTTCTGCCCAAATTTCTTCGCAACGCGGCCTACAACTCCCTAGCCCACCACCGCTACCGCCTCTTCGGCCGCTCAGAAACATGTATCTTGCCACCTGACGAGGATCAAGACCGCTTCCTCGAGCTTTAGATAAACCACACAGTCGCAAAATCGTTGTGGCAAACACATCGCGGCGAAGCGGCGGTTCTAGTAGTAAAATGTCGCGGTACCAGCAAGCGCGATTCGTATCAGGGCATGCCTTCAGGCGTGCCGCAAATCCGCAGAATGCCCCACGCCTTCAGGCGCCGCAAGCATTTTGTCAACGACGAACGACGAGGTTTCTTTTCCCATGTCGACGAAAGCCCTAACCGATCTCCAGGCCAGCAGCATCGATTCCATCCTCCAGGAGCAGCGCAGCTTCGAGCCTCCGCCGGAATTCAGTCAGCACGCTCACATCAAGAGCCTCGCCGAGTACGAGCGCCTCTACAAGGAATCGATTGACGATCCAGACAAGTTCTGGAGCCGCATGGCCGGCGAACTTCACTGGTTCAAGAAGTGGGACAAAGTTCTCGAATGGAATTGCCCCTGGGCCAAGTGGTTTGTCGGAGGCCAGATCAACCTCTCCTACAACTGTCTCGACCGCCACGTTCAGACCGCGCGCAAAGATAAAGCCGCCATCATCTGGGAGAGCGAGCCCGGCGAAATTCGCACGCTTACCTATCAGGACCTGCATCGTGAAGTCCAGAAATTCGCCAATGCCCTGAAGGCTGTTGGGGTGAAGAAGAACGACCGCGTTGCCATCTACATGGGCATGACTCCCGAGCTGCCCATTGCCATGCTCGCCTGCGCCCGCATTGGCGCGCCTCACACCGTCGTCTTCGGCGGATTCTCCTCCAACGCCCTCATCGACCGCATTCACGATTGCCAGGCTACTGCTGTCATCACGCAAGATGGAAGTTACCGACGCGGCGCCGAAGTCAAACTTTTTCCGGCCGTGGAAGAAGCGTTGAAGTCGTGTCCCACGGTGAAAAACGTAGTCATCTATAAGCGCACCGGCACTCCGATCAACATCCAGCCCGGCCGCGATCACTGGTGGCACGAGTTAATGGAGAAAGCGTCCGACGTCTGCCCCGCCGAGCCCCTCGACGCCGAACATCCGCTCTACATTCTTTATACGTCGGGCACCACTGGCAAACCCAAAGGCGTCGTCCACACCACCGGCGGATATTCCGTCGGCACCTATCTCACCACCAAATGGATATTCGACCTGAAAGAAGAAGACACCTACTGGTGCACCGCCGACATCGGATGGGTCACCGGCCACAGCTATATCGTCTACGGGCCGCTGCAGAACGGCGCCACCAGCCTGATGTACGAAGGCGCTCCCAACCATCCCGAGCCCGACCGCTTCTGGTCGATCATCGAGCGCCACAAAGTAAACATCTTCTACACCGCGCCTACGGCAATTCGCACCTTCATCAAGTGGGGCAGTGATTGGCCAAAAAAACACGACATGAGCAGCCTCCGCCTGCTCGGTACCGTCGGCGAGCCCATCAACCCTGAAGCCTGGATGTGGTACCGCGAAATCATCGGCGGTAACCGCTGCCCCATCACCGATACTTGGTGGCAAACCGAAACTGGACACATCATGATTGCGCCGATCCCGGGCGCAATCGCCACCAAGCCGGGCTCGGCGACACGAGCGTTTCCCGGTGTTGTCGCGGACATTGTCACCATGGACGGTCAGCCCGTTCCTTTAGGTTCCGGCGGATTTCTCGTGATCAAGCGTCCCTGGCCTGGAATGCTTCGCACCGTCTACGGCGATCCCGAACGCTATGTGAAGAATTACTGGTCGCAGATTCCAGGAATGTATTTCACGGGCGATGGCGCGCGTAGAGATAAAGATGGATACTTCTGGATCATGGGGCGCGTCGACGACGTGCTCAACGTCAGCGGCCACCGCCTTAGCACCATGGAGGTCGAATCCGCCCTGGTCGCCCATCCGGCTGTGGCGGAAGCCGCGGTAGTGGGCCGCCCCGACGAACTCAAGGGCCAGGCGATCTCGGCCTTCGTCACACTGGAGCAAGGCCGCAAGCCCACTCCAGAATTGAAAGAAGAATTGCGCAAATGGGTTGCGAAAGAAATCGGAGCGCTGGCCAAGCCCGACGACATTCGCTTCACTGACACGCTTCCCAAAACGCGCAGCGGCAAAATCATGCGCCGCCTGCTGCGTGAACTCGCCAGCAGCGGCGAAGTGAAAGGCGACACTACCACGCTCGAAGATTTCGGCGTGATCGCGCGCTTGAAAGAGAGCGACGAAGTCTAGCGGAGGCAGGGAGCCGACACTCAGATTATTGGGAGGGTTTACGCGCCGCTGAAGCGCCGCTTTCCACAGCACTCGACTCGGGCGAACGCCCTAACCTGAATCCCGTAGCACAAAATATTAAAAAACAGCGTACGGCCTTGACTCTGTGCGCTCGCGTACTATCATCAAAGTAATGCTCCTCCCGAGGGCAGGGGACAATCCAACCAACATTCTGTAACTGAAATGGAGGAAGTCCCCATGAAATTGAATGACAGCATTTCAACCTACGATGTTGCCGAGGCTTTACAGGGCGAGACCGGCAAATTTGAAGTAACCAGCCCCAACGGAGAACGCTATTTCGTTACGACCCAGCCCGGACACTCAATCATCAGTTTGGAGTGGGCCGGTTCTGAGCTGAACCTGCAACCCTTCCTCGTGCGCAAAATAGCACAACCCATCGCGACGGAGGGTCGCTCCAAGAGATCCGCGGCTGCCTAGCATTGTTAGACAGCCCAAGAAACAAGCCCGGCCCCGATCAGGCCGGGCTCTGATTTTTCAGATAAGAGCCCACTCTCCGCAATTCCGCGAGAGCGGGCATGCTCAAGTCGTTAGCGCGCGACTGGCAACCTGCCGGACGCTCTACTTTACTTCACCACAACAAGCTTTGGAGCCGATGCAATCCCGTTCGCCACCACTTCAATCTGGCTGGCGCCCGGTTCCTGTCCGAAGGGAACATCGAAATTCGTCGTCACGCTCGCCTTCGATGCCACCGCCATGCCGCTATGGTCGTGCGTTCGGCTGTAGAACACATGACGCGTTGCCAGATTCGTGATGCGCACCAGGGGATAGTTGGTCGCACCCTGCACATCGTCTCCGTAAGCAGCTGCCTGTGACATCCCATTGAACCGGATGCCGGAAATTGTGTACGAGCCGCCCCGCTTCACCGATCGCGGAGAAGACGTAATCATCGGCGCCCACTCGGGCTGCGGTAGACCGCTTGGCGTGTAAAGTTCAATGTCGTTCGAGAAATCAGTCAACAGAATCTGTCCGCTCGGCAGCGCCAGCATGTTCCCATAGTAAGAGCCATCCTTGTGCGCGTTCGGAGTGGCCGGAACCTGCGTCAGGTTATTGCCGTCCCACTCGAAGAAGAACGAAGGTTTATTTCCGAAACCCGAGCTCGCCATCATCAGCACTTTGCCGTCGGTTTCCAGCGCTGCTGGACCATCGGCAATGTCCACTCCAATGGGAAAGCTGGGGCCGGCGGTCCACGCTCCGGTCGAGGAATTGTAGACTGCAGTATTTCCGGAAGCGTAGGTCGTGGGATGCCCCGGCAGCTGGCAAGTGTCCGCTCCCGCATAGAAAACGGTACCGTCAGGCCGCAGCACTCCGGGTCCAACCTCGAAAGTCGCAAAGTTTTCTCCGCCGCAAGCCGCCGCGGAATCCCAGAGTTGCACCTGCGTACTGCCGGCGCTCGACCATGCACCCGTCGCGGAGTCGTAGATTTCCGAATTCGTTCCCGTCGGATCGTACGCAATGTTCAGCGGAACATAGGCGTCAACTGTCAGCACGTTGCCGTTCGGCAGCAGCGTCCATCCTTCTTCATCGTTGATGTCAAACTTGCCTGTGCCGGTAGGGGTCCAGGTCAATGTGCCGGCATCCAGTAGGGCTTGTTCGGTCGTGCAACAATTAGCCTGCATGTAAGTGCCGTTGGCCAGAATCACGCTCTGGGCGTCGCCGATGGTTTGCGGAAATGGTCCGAAGCCAGTGAAAAATGAAGGAGCCGCCACGGACGTCCACTGATTGGCGACCGGGTCGTAAAGCGCTCCCAGGTTCGTCCAGTCCGCGACGAAGAAATTGTATTCGCCGCCCATAATGATGACCCGTCCATCGGGCA
>Ga0193728_1001468_pt1 | contig 11985 bp, 13 predicted proteins | sample U1c1metaG_FD_143037 | JGI IMG/M metagenome (GOLD analysis project Ga0193728, IMG submission 143037) | Soil microbial communities from a riparian zone of the East river system, Colorado, United States - U1c1 | ecosystem: Environmental > Terrestrial > Soil > Riparian zone | place: USA: East River...
CAAGGACCGCCTCGCGGTGATCACCGAGATCGTCGTCAAGGCCGACGGCAACCTCGACGACGCGCAAACCAAGATCTACATCGCGAAGGTCACGAACAAGGCCAAGCTCGTCTACGAGCGCGTCGGTGCGTGGCTCGAAGGTCACGGCGACGCACCGCACGGCGGCCCCGACATCGCGGCCCAGCTCAAGCTGCAAGACGAGGCCGCGCAGCGCCTGCGCGCGTTGCGCCACGAACACGGTGCGCTCGATCTCGAGACCATCGAAGCGAGCCCCGTCATGGAGAACAACCACGTCGTCAGCCTCGAGGTCCAGCACAAGAACCGCGCGCGCGAGCTGATCGAGGATCTGATGATCGCCGCGAACGGCGCGACCGCGCGCTACCTCGAGCAGCGCGGCCTGTCCTCGATGCGCCGCGTCGTCGCGCGCCCGAAGCGCTGGGACCGCATCGTCGAGCTCGCCGGCACGTTCGGCACCAAGCTACCGGTCGAGCCCGACGCGAAGGCCCTCTCCGAGTTCTTGACCCAGCGCCACGCCGCCGACCCGACCAAGTTCGCCGACCTGTCGCTCTCGATCGTGAAGCTGCTCGGCCCCGGCCAGTACGTGCTCCAACGCGCGACCGATCCAGACCAGGGCCACTTCGGGCTCGCGGTCAACGACTACGCGCACTCGACCGCGCCGAACCGCCGCTACCCCGACCTCATCACGCAGCGCCTCCTCAAGGCCACCGCGCGGCCTACCCGCGCCCTACACCGACGACGAGCTCACCCAGATCGCCGACCACTGCACCGAGCGCGAGAACGCCGCCCGCAAGGTCGAGCGCACGATGCGCAAGGTCGCCGCCGCCGACTTCTTGTCGTCGCGCATCGGCGAAGAGTTCGACGCGATCGTCACCGGCGTCTCCGACAAGGGCACGTTCGTCCGCCTCTTCGATCCGCCCGCCGAGGGCCGCGTCGTGCGCGGCGAACAGGGACTCGACGTCGGCGACAAGCTCCGCGTCCGCCTCGTCGACACCGCGGTCGCGAAGGGCTTCATCGACTTCGTGCGCGTATGACCGCCGCGCGCATGAGCACCTTGCTGCGTGACCTTCGCGCCCGACCGCGCAGCGCTCCGCCGGTCCGATAAAATCAGCGGCCCTCCGCCGATGGTCGCCCTCGGTCCGAAGGGTTCCCCACCTCGTCGCTCGAGCTCGCGTCACTCCGCGCCGGCGCCTGGTCTCTCGTCGACGTCGATCAAACCCCACCGCCGCCAGCCGACCTTCAACAACCACGTCCGCGGCAACCACGTGAACATGCCGTCGTAGCCTTCGGGGATCCGGAACAACGTGTACTCGCGCTGCTTCCAGCCATCGAACGTGATGCCGCTCGAGTAGGGATCGATCTTCCATGGCTTGCGCAGCGACGTCACCGACGAGCACGGAGACCGACTCCACGTATGCCCCGGTCTCGATCATCTACCCGCTCTCCGCTGACACCGATGTCGGCGATGTCGGCATCGCCAAGGCACGCGTCAAGCGCACCGACCCACACGGCGAGCTCGGCATCGCGTGGACCGACTTCCCCGAAGACACGCCTTCGGCACAGCGCGCGTTTCAGGTCGCCGCGATCGATCCGGCCGGACCGGCCGCTGCGACTGACCTCCGCGTCGGCGACATCATCACGACGATCGACGGCGTCGACGCACGCAACAACAACCGTTCCGCGGCGTGGGGACTGCTCGACGGCGCGCCCGGCACGGTGGTGACGCTAGGCACCGCGCGCGGAGTGACCGTTGCGATCACGCTCGCGAAGCAGTGACTACTCACCGCCGCCGTACGAGATGTGATTATCGCCGTCGCCGCCGTCGATGACGTCGTTGCCGTCGGCACCGAGGATCGTGTCGTCGCCGCCGAGGCCGTAGATGTGGTCGCCGCCGCCGCGGCCCCAGATCGTGTTGTTGCGGTCGTCGCCCCACAGGTTGTCTGGGCCGTCGCTGGCCTCGAGGATCTCGAGGTCGGCGGCGTCGCCTTTGTACTTGAAGTCGGTCCACGCCTCGGGCTTGTCGCCGCACAGGTCCATGTTCGCGGCCTTGCCGTACCACTTGGTGTGGAGCTGCGCGGGGCCGGCGAGCTGGGCGTTGATCGCGTGCTTGCCGCTGCGTGCGAAGCCGGCGATGTCGTGGCCGGAGCCGCCGATGTACGTGTGGCCGCCGCACACGTAGTCGACGACGAGCTGGTCGTTGCCGGAGCCGCCGTCGAAGATGTCGGCGCCGTCGTGATAGTCGGCGACGTTCGGGCGCTCGTCGTTATCCCACGCCTTGGTGTGGTGGGATTCGCCGATCAGGGCGTCGTCGCCGTCGCCGCCTTCGAGGTGATCGTTGCCGTCGACGCCGGTGAAGAACACGTCGGCTTCGTCGCCGCCAACCAGGTGATCGTTGCCGGGGCCGCCCGAGACGTGGGTCTCGAATTCGCGCGGGAACGTGCCGGCGAACACGAACGTGTCGTCTCCGGCGTCACCCCAGCCGAGGATGAAGTGGAACGGGTTGCCGCGGTGCGGTTGCGAGGCGACGAACGCGCCGATGTTGCACTTGACCGTGTTGGGGTCGACTTGGTTGCACGGTGCGAGCGCCTTGATCTGGGTGCCGTTGGAGACGACGGTGACAACGTCGGCGGCCGAGCCGGTGATCTTGTAGTTGTCGGCGCCCGGGCTGCCCATGATGACGACGCCGAGATCGATCAGGTCGCCGCCGGGGCTGATCACCGAATCGACGAACACGGTGGAGACCGGCGTCGGAGTGCCGACGGCGATCCCGTTGATCACGTCCTGGCCGTAGCCGCCCTGCACGTCCTGCCCGTTCGGCACGATCAGATCGTTGAACGAGCTACCGATGATCTTCTCGATGCCGTGGATCGGCTCGTTGCCGCCGTCGCCGTCGGCGCAGCCGCCGCCATCGCACTTGCCTTCGAACGTGATGCGCACGCCGGTGATGTTGTTCGCCGTGCCGTCGTCCTTGATCTCGGGTTGGCCGGGCGGCAGCGCGGTCGCGAAGCTCGCGATGTCGTAGCCGTCGCCGCCGATGAACGTGTCGTTGCCGGTGTCGCCGCGCAGGAAGTCGTTGCCGTCGCCGCCGTCGAGGATGTCGGTGCCGTGGCCGCCGATCAGGATGTCGTTGCCGGCCTCGCCGTGGAGCTCGTCGTCGAGCGTGTCGCCGAACAGGATGTCGGCGCCGGGCCCGCCCCAGATGATGTCGCTGCCGCCGCGGCCGTGCACGATGTCGTCACCGGCGCCGGCGAAGATGCGGTCGTTGCCGTCGCCGCCGTCGATGTAGTCGTCGCCGTCGAACCCGCAGATCAGGTCGTCGCCGCCGTTGCCGAAGATGACGTCGTTACCGTTGGTGCCGAAGATGACGTCGTCGCCCTCGGTGCCGATGAAGCGATGCGGGTTGTTGGGATCCGCCTTGACGTTGACCTTCTTCTTGATCGCGGGGTCCTGACAAGGATCGGCGCCCTTCGCGAGGTCGTTCTTCGCAGTCTGCATGACGTCGACCTCGCCGACATCACACGCGACCAGTAGCACCACGAGCCACAGCTTGTTCATGCGCAGACATGAATTGCAGCTGGTGTGCCGCGGCTAACTGCTCGTCGCGCCGAACGGCGCAAACGCGAGATTGCAGTGGGACTCCACCATTCCCCGCAACCTGACTAGGGCGCTTGCGCAATACGCGCAGCGATCACTGGAGGACGACGGCGGCGACGCGTTTCCAGCTCTAAGGTTCAACTTGCATGCGGCGCGCGAACGCCGCGACCAGCGGCGCGAGCTCCTCGGCGGTCCGTGCCTGCCCCGGCGCGAGCGCGTAGGTGACGAGCGTGCCGCCGGAAGTGGCCTCGAACCGAGCGAAGCCCGTCACACCGCCGGCCTTGCCGAGCTTCGGCTGCCAGTGAACCTCGCGCTTGGCGCGGTCGTACGTGTAGACGAGCGTGTAGGCAAACGTTCCGAACTCGAAATGGATCTCCGCGGGCAGCCCGCGTTCGAGCGTGAGGATCTCCGCACTGCGGAGGCCGGGCACCCAGCTGGTGAGTCGCCCCACATCCGTGAACACGCGCCAGCACGCGTCGACGTCGCGCGGCACGAGCGTGGTCACCGTCTCCACGGGGCGCACTATAGCTGCGTTACGATGCGCGCGTGATCGATTCGGATCCGCGATGATGTGGGAGCTCGGCCCCCGCGACGAGGCCACGCTCGCCGCCGCGTGGCATGCCGCCGCACCGTTTCCGTACGTCGTGCTCGATGACGTCGTACCGGCCGGCGACCTGATGGAGGTGCTCGATGACGAAGGCGTCGCGCGCTACGAGGGCGACCTGTTCGTGTTCGACGCCTCGCCGCCGAACGGCCTCGCCGAGCTCCGCGTGCAGTTCGCCGCCGCGCTCGCGCCGCTGTTGTCGCGCGTGACCGGCAAGCAGGTCTCGCGCGCCGACATGCGAGCGTTCGCGTATCGGCCCGGTCATTACTTGTTGCCCCACACCGATCATCAAGACGGCCTCGCGCGCGTGCTCGCGTACGCGTACTACCTGCCGTCTCCGGAGCCACCGCGCGACGGCGAGCTCGAGCTGTTCCGCTGCGAGCTGCGCGCCGGCGAGCTCGTGACGACCGAGCCCGCGGTGCGGATCGAACCGCGGCCGTGGCGACTCGTGGTGTTCGACGTCAGCGACGTCTCGCTGCATCAGGTGCGCGAGGTGCTCGGCGGCCTGCGGATCTCGCTCGCAGGGTGGTTCTACGCGTGAGCCTCGACGAGCTGCTCGCGACGCGGAGCGCGGTGATCGTCCCGAGCGGCATCACCGCGCGGTTCGAAGGCTTTGCCCGCTACGCGCTGTTCGATCGCGCCAGCTACGACTACCTCGACGTGCCGGCCGATCCGCGGATCGCCGAGCTCGTCGCGACCCACACCGGCGCGCGCCGGCGCTGCATCGCGAGTCGCGTGATCCGGCTCGTGCCCGGCGATTACGTCCTCGCGCGGCACGATCCGAGTCCGACCGGACTCGAGGTCGTCATCGACATCTCTCCCGCGCCGGCCGCCGCCGAGGTTCACTACCGCCAGCACGGCCAGGTGTTCTTTCGCGTGCCGTGCGAGCCGGGCACCGCCGCGCTCGTGCCTCGCAATCCGAGCGTGACGTGCAACCACACCTACCTGTCGAAACTCCGTACAGCCGAGGTCATCCGCTGGATCTGTCTGTTCGCGTGAATCATGGCAAGGTCGCAGCATGCGGCTCGATGGATCGCGGTTGGAGCGTGCGCTCGCCTCGAAGCAGTATCGCGACGGAGCGTTTCACAACACGCACGACGACCGGACGGGTCTCGAAGGTGCGACGTGGCCGGTGATGCGCGAGTTCTTGTTCGCGCGCGCGAAGCGCCGGCCGCCCGGCGTGATTCCAGTCGCGTCGCCGCTCGAGGCGTGGCAGCACGCGCCGTCGGGATTGCGCGTGACGTGGCTCGGTCACAGCACGAACGTGCTCGAGCTCGACGGCATGCGCGTGCTCACCGATCCGGTGTTCGGCGAACGGATCGGACCGGTATCGTTCGCGGGGCCCAAGCGGTTCCACGCGCCGCCCGTGACGATCGCGCAGCTGCCAAAGCTCGACGCGATCCTGATCTCGCACGATCACTTCGACCACCTGTGCAAGTCGTCGGTGATCGAGCTCGCGAAGCTCGACGTACCGATCGTGACGTCGCTCGGCGTCGGTGCGCATCTCGAGGCGTTCGGTGTGCCGGCGGAGCGGATCCACGAGCTCGATTGGGGAGAGCACCACGAAGTCGGCGGGCTGCGCTTCACGGCGACGCCGGCGCAACACTTCTCGGGCCGCGTCGGTGGGCGCAACGCGACGCTGTGGTCGTCGTGGGTGATCTCGACCGAGCACCGCAAGCTGTTCTTCTCCGGAGACACCGGCCTCACGCCGGAATTCGCCGACATCCGTGCGCAGCACGGCCCGTTCGAGCTCGTGATGCTCGAGATCGGTGCGTGGCATCCCTCGTGGGGAAGCGTGCATCTCGGTCCAGCGAACGCGTTGAAGGCGTTCGAGGCGCTCGGCGGTGGCACGTTGATGCCGGTGCACTGGGCGACGTTCGATCTCGGGCTCAACGCGTGGGCCGAGCCGGCCGAGACGCTGTGGACGCTCGCCGAGGCGAATCGCCAGCGCATCGTGACGCCGCGGCTGGGCATGCCGTTCGAGCCCGCGCAGATCGATCAGCCGGAGCCGTGGTGGCGCGGCGTCGGCGCCGAAGCGCCCGTGGAACGCGAGCTTAGCCCGGCCTGACGATCGATTGTGCACAATTGAATTGACAGCAATCGGATCCGGCGTTACTGGATCGGCATGCCTCAAGCGCTGAACCAGAAGCTCTACACCGCCACCGCCACCGCGACTGCCGGCCGCGATGGCTCCGCGAAGTCCGACGACGGCCACCTCGACGTCAAGCTCGCCGTTCCGAAGGCGATGGGCGGCACCGGCGACGGCACGAACCCCGAGCAGCTGTTCGCGGCGGGCTACGCGGCGTGCTTCGGCAGCGCCGTCGGCCACATCGCGCGGATGCAGAAGCTGAACCCGGGCCCGGTCGAGATCACGGCGAAGGTCGATATCGGTCCGGCGGGCAAGGGCTTCGGGCTGCAGGTCGAGCTGATCGCGAACCTGCCGGAGCTGCCGCGCGAGCAAGCGCAGGCGCTGATCACCGCGGCGCACGAGGTCTGTCCGTACTCGAACGCGACGCGCGGCAACATCGTCGTCGACGTCCACTTGGCGTGACGATGGCCGACGACACGCTGCGCCTCGATCAACACCTGTGCTTCGCGCTGTACCAGGCGTCGCGCGCGTTCACCCGCGCGTATCAACCGTTGCTCGGGCCGCTCGGGTTGACGTATCCGCAGTACCTCGTGTTCCTCGCGCTGTGGGAACGCGACGGCCGGCCGGTGCACGAGCTCGGCACGTGCCTCGGCCTCGATTCCGGCACGCTGACGCCGTTACTGAAGCGGCTCGAACAGCGCGGCTTGGTCGAGCGCCGCCGCGATAGCGCCGACGAGCGCGTCGTGAAGATCTTCCTGACCGCCAGTGGCAAGGCGCTCCGCGCGAAAGCGAAGAAGGTGCCGCTCGCGCTCGCCCGCAAGGCCGGCTACACCGACCTCACGAAGATCGAGAAGCTGCGCGACGCGCTGACCGAGCTCGCGGCGCGGCTCGACGCTACCGCATAGCGAGCACGTGACGGTGCACGCGGGTGTCGAGGCTGTACGCGCCCGAGCCCGCATAGACGAAGTACAGCGCACCGCCCATGAGGGCCAGGTTCTTCATGAAGTTCACCTGCTGCACCTGCGCCTGCTGCGGATCGCTGAGCCCCCAGAACCTGTGCATGAACAGCGTCACGGGCACGAGGAACACGAGCAGCGCGATCGCGCCCACGCGTGCGTGAAAGCCCAGTGCGACGCTCAGCCCGCCGACGAGCGCGATCAGGCCCGCGAGCGGCACCGCGACGTGCGCGAGCGGCACACCGGCTGCCGCCGCGTAGTCGATGGTCTGGTGCATGAAGTGGTGCGGAACGCTGAGCAAGAAAATCAGCGAAAACATGACGCGACCGATGGGGGCTAGAGCGTTCATGCAAGGTGGTACAGCAAGGTGCCGGCCAGATCGCGTCGGCGCCTCTTGCAACGGTGTGTTCGAGGCGGCGCGGATCGGCGTACGCTCCGGCACGTGACCGATCTGGATCGGATTCGAGGCACGCGGGATGCCGCCGTCGTGAAGCGGCTCTCGCACCGCGTCGAGCCGACCTACGGCTTCATCCTCTACGGCATCCTCTACTTCTTCCTGAGCATGCTCGGCGCGACCGGCGGCGGGTTGCTCGGCATCTTGCTCGCCAACTTGATCGGGTTGGGGAAGCAGTCGGTGGCATTCTCGTTGCTCACGCTCGGGCTCTCGCTCGCGGTCTGGGCCCTCGCGTGGTGGCCGTTCTTCGCGTGGATCCGGCGCAAGCGCTCCAACGCCCGCTCGCTCGTGCGTGAAGGCGAGCTGTGCGACGCCACGGTCGCGACGAGCAAGACCGATCGCGCGGCGCAGATCGCGCTCAAGCTCGCGATGGGGCTCGCAGGCAGCCCGCCGAACGTGCACTGGGAGCGCGTCGTGTTCGAGTATCGCGGGAAGAAGTACGCCGGCGTCGCGCCGTTCGACTCGCACCCCGCGCAAGGCGCCGCGTGCCACGTGTTGTTTCACCCGCTCGCGAAGTTCTCGCTCGCGTTTTCGCCGGCCGGTCGCGCGTTCGTCACGAAGACCCATGCGGTCGCGTGACGCGGGAGTGGACGCGCGCGGAATATTACATCCCACCGCGCAGCGGTAACTTCCTCGAAGGCGGAGTGTAAGCTGCCACCACAAACAAGGGGGCTGCACATGCCGACGGTCACGTTACGAGTCAATCGACAGACTCAGACGATGGAAGTACCCGCGACGACGCTGCTCGTCGAAGCATTGCGCGACACGTTGCGGCTCACGGGCACGCACGTCGGTTGCGACACGAGTCAGTGCGGTGCGTGCACCGTGCATGTCGACGGCCGCTCGGTGAAGTCGTGCACGATGCTCGCGATCGAAGCCGAGGGCGCGGAGATCACGACGATCGAAGGCATGGCGGATGGCGATCGGCTGCACCCGATGCAGGCCGCGTTTCAAGAGCACCACGGCTTGCAGTGCGGGTTCTGCACGCCCGGCATGGTGATGAGCGCGAGCGACTTGTGCACGCGCAATCCGAACCCCAGCGAGACCGACGTGCGCCACTGGCTCGAAGGCAACCTGTGCCGTTGCACCGGCTATCACAACATCGTCAAGGCCGTACGCGCAGGCGCCGAAGCGATGAAGGGAGCGAAGCGATGAGCGGACCGCAAGGCATCGGTGCCTCTGTCAAGCGCAAGGAGGATCGCAGGTTTCTCCTCGGCAAGGGCCAGTACACCGACGACATCGTCCTGCCGCACCAGGCCTACGCGCTGTTCGTGCGCTCGCAGCACGCGCACGCGAAGATCAAGAAGATCGATTCCGCCGCGGCAAAGGCGTCGCCCGGCGTGCTCGCCGTCTTGACCGGCGAAGATGTGGCCGCGTCGGGGCTTGGCGGCATTCCGTGCGGCTGGCTCGTCAAGAGCAAGGACGGCTCGAACATGGTCGAGCCGCCGCATCCCGCGCTCGTGCAAGGGACGGCGCGTCACGTCGGCGATCCGATCGTGATGATCGTCGCCGACTCGAAGGCGGCTGCGAAGACCGCGGCCGGGCTCGTCGAGATCGACTACGACGTGCTGCCCGCCGCGGGCAGGCTCGCGGATGCGATTGCACCGGGCGCACCGGCGGTGTGGCCCGAGGCGAAGGGCAACGTGTGCTTCGATTGGCACATCGGCGATCCGGCGCTGACCGATGCGGCATTCAAGAAGGCCGCGCACGTCGTCGAGCTCGAGCTCTCGAACAATCGCGTCGCACCGAACGCGATGGAGCCGCGGGCGGCGAACGGCACGTACGACGACGCGAACGATCACTACACGCTGTACACGACGTCGCAGAACCCGCACCTGACCCGGTTGTTGCTCGCGGCGTTCACGCTGCACGTCCCCGAGCACAAGCTGCGGATCGTCGCGCCCGATGTCGGCGGCGGTTTCGGCTCGAAGATCTTCCACTACGCGGAGGAGCTGCTCGTGCTGTGGGCCTCGAAGAAGGTCGGGCGGCCCGTGAAGTGGACGTCCGATCGCAGCGAGGCGTTCATCAGCGACGCCCACGGCCGCGATCACCTGTCGAAGGCGCAGCTCGCGCTCGACGCGAATCACAAGTTCCTCGGCCTGCGCGTGCACACGTACGCGAACCTGGGCGCGTATCTATCCACGTTCGCGTCGGCGGTGCCGACGTACTTGTACGCGACGCTGCTCTCCGGGCCGTACGACTTCCCGGCGATCTACGCCGAGGTCAAGGCGATGTTCACGAACACGGTGCCGGTCGATGCGTATCGCGGCGCGGGCCGGCCCGAGGCGTCGTACTTGCTCGAGCGCCTGGTCAGCCACGCGGCGCGCCAGCTGAAGATCGATCCGATCGAGCTGCGCCGGAAGAATCTGATCCAGGAGAACCAGTTCCCGTATCAGACGCAGGTCGCGCTGCTGTACGACATCGGCAACTACCAGGCGACGCTCGACATGGCGCTCGCGGCGATCGACTACAAGGGGTTCCCGGCGCGCCGCAAGGCGACCGAGGCGAAGGGCAAGCTGCGCGGGATCGGGATCTCGACGTACATCGAGGCGTGCGGCATCGCACCGTCGGCGCTCGCGGGTGCGCTCGGTGCGCGCGCGGGCCTGTACGAAGCAGCGAACGTGCGCGTGCATCCGACGGGCTCGGTGTCGGTGTTCACCGGCACGCACTCGCACGGCCAAGGTCACGAGACGGCGTTCGCACAGCTGATCAACGAGCGCCTCGGCGTCGCGATCGAGAACGTCGAGGTCGTCCATGGCGACACCGATCGGATCCCGTTCGGGATGGGCACGTACGGCTCGCGCTCGCTCGCGGTCGGCGGCTCGGCGATCTACAAGGCGGTCGACAAGATCGTCGACAAGGGCAAGAAGATCGCGGCGCACTTACTCGAGGCGAACGTCGCCGATATCGAGTTCAAGGACGGCAACTTCCGCGTCGTCGGCACCGATCGCGTGAAGGCGTTCGGAGAGGTCGCGTTCGCGGCGTACGTGCCGCACAACTATCCGATCGAGACGGTCGAGCCCGGACTCGAGGAGAACGCGTTCTACGATCCGAAGAACTTCACGTTCCCGGGCGGCACGCACCTCGTCGAGGTCGAGGTCGATCCCGAGACCGGGGTCGTCGAGGTCGTCGATGTCGCGATCGCGGATGACGTCGGCGTGGTCGTCAACCCGATGATCGTCGACGGCCAAGCGCACGGCGGGCTCGCGCAGGGCATCGGTCAGGCGCTGTTCGAGGAGGCGATCTACGACGCCTCCGGCCAGCTCGTGAACGGCTCGTTCCTCAACTACGTGATGCCGCGTGCCGCGGATCTACCGAGCTTCAAGGTCGGCAACCACGCGACCGCGTGCACGCACAACCCGATCGGCGTCAAGGGCGTCGGCGAGGTCGGCGCGATCGGCGTGCCGCCGGCGGTGATCAATGCGGTGCTCGATGCGCTCGCACCACTCGGCGTCACCGACATCTCGATGCCCGCGACGCCCGAAAAAGTCTGGCGCGCGATCCGCAAAGCGAAGGGAGCCTGACATGAAGGACTTCGAGGTTCATCGTCCGAGCACGGTCGCCGAGGCGGTCGCGCTGTTGAAGCACAAGCCCGAGGCGAAGCTGTTATCGGGTGGTCAGAGCCTATTGCCCGTGTTGAAGCTCGAGCTCGCCGAGCCGAGTGATCTGATCTCGCTCGCGGGGATCAAGGAGCTCAAGGACATCCGCGTCGACGGCGAGCGGATCGCGATCGGTGCGCTCGTCACGCATGCGGAGGTCCACGAGTCCGCGGCGGTGCGCAAGCACGTGCCGGCGCTGGCGACGCTCGCGGGATGGATCGGTGACGCACAGGTTCGCAACCGCGGCACCATCGGTGGCTCGGTCGCGCACGCGGATCCGGCCGCGGATTATCCGGCGGCGCTCGTGGCGCTCGGTGCGACGATCGCGACCGACCGCCGGAAGATTCCGGCCGAGGACTTCTTCAAGGGCCTGTTCGAGACCGTGCTCGAGCGCGACGAGATCGTGACGGCGGTGCACATCCCGAAGCCGAAGCGCGCCGGGTACGAGAAGTTCGCCCACCGTGCGTCGAAGTTCGCGGTGGTCGGGGTCATGGTGGCGGAGACTGCGAGTGGCGTGCGCGTCGCCGTCACGGGTGCGGCACCGTCGGTGTTTCGGGTGCCGGAGATGGAGGCCGCGCTCGCGAAGTCGTTCACGGCCGAGGCGATCGCCGGCATCACGGTGCCCGCGGCTGATCTGATGAGCGACACCGAAGCGAGCGCGGAGTACCGCG
>Ga0193728_1001469_pt1 | contig 11984 bp, 13 predicted proteins | sample U1c1metaG_FD_143037 | JGI IMG/M metagenome (GOLD analysis project Ga0193728, IMG submission 143037) | Soil microbial communities from a riparian zone of the East river system, Colorado, United States - U1c1 | ecosystem: Environmental > Terrestrial > Soil > Riparian zone | place: USA: East River...
GCATCGTTGCTCGTGCTGTGGGAGGTCGTCGAACGGCTCGGCGACTTCGATCGGATCAGCGCCGGTTGCGACGACTGCGACGAGGAGGTGCTCGCGAAAACGCTACAGCGCCAGAGCTTCCGGCCCGCGCGCGTCGCGAGCTTGGCGGAGCTCGCGGTCGCAATCGAGCACACCGGCGTCGAGCTCGTGCTGACGCTCGACGAGACGTTCGGCGCCGCGCTGTTCCTCCACGGCGCGCGCGCACCCAACTTCGCGCTCGGCCGCGCGCGGTTCCGCAAGAAGGAGACGTACGCCGAATACATCTCGGCGGCCGCCTACGCGACGTACGGCCGCAAGCGCTGGAACAAGCGCGTCCATCGCGTGCTCGGCGAGCTCGCCGAGGTCTACGCGCCGCATCGGATCTACATGGCCGGGCGCGACGCGCGGTTGATCTACGGCGAGCTACCGCCGAACGTCACCATCGCGACGGCAGCGGCGACCAGTGCGGCGCTCGCCCTCTGGGCGTGAGGCGCGCGCTGGACGGCGGCAGCTGCGTCGAGAATCGCACCTGCTTGCCCGCCGCGGGGAACGTGAGGAGCAGCGTCGCGAGGTTGTTCGCCGCGTAGGTCGTGACGTCGGCCGACTCGAATTCCGCGATGCCCTGGAGGGTTGGCGCGGTGGCCGTCCAAAGATCCGCGGGGAGCTCCGGGAAGTGCACGGCGCCAGGAGTCGGCGGTGCGATCACGTTCCACTGCGCGCTGCCCATCTTGATCTCGACGAGCGCGAGGGCGCCGGTGATCGGAGAAGCGGTCGACCAGGTCACCGTCGGGCGGGTGTTCGTGTCGACCGTGCCGTCGACTTCGGGCAAGAGGTCCACGGCGGTGATGTCGAGCGTGGACGGGATCGCGGCCTCGCCGCGGAGGAGCGTCACCGCGTGGAAGTTCATGCCGGCCGGGGCGTTCGCGAGCTCGAGCTGGATCCCACCGGCGCCGGCGAGCATCGGTGCGGGAATGGTGACAGCGCCATTCGTGATCGCCATGTTCGCTTCGCCGAGATAGATCTCGTTACCGTCCTGCTGGAGCGTCGTGAGGTAGGTGGCATCCGTGAACGCGCCGAGGTCGTGTGCGGTCACCGTCGAGGTCGCGGGCGTCTGGTAGCCAGTGATGGTGACGTTCGTGGTGCCGGTGGCGGCGAGCGGGACGGTCGTGAGTGACATCTGCGCGCCCGTCGGCGCCGTCGTGGTGACGAGGATCGACACCGACGAGCCCGTGCATTGCGGGTCGAGGGTGACCGTGGTCGCGGTCGGCGAGCTCGTGAAGCTCTCGTGATTCGGCGAGCAAGTCGCGAGAACTTGATACTCGGTCGCGCCGGTTGCGGCGGCGAGCTGGACCGACACCGTGTGCGCAGTGGCGGGCGGCAGGCGATTTAGGTGGAGCAGATGATCGCCGGGCTGGACGCCCATCCAGGTCACGGCGTTCGGTTCGCTGCCGCCGGTGTCGACGACGGTGACCATGCCGCACGCGGGCACGTCGAGCATCGCGGTCGCGTCGGCGCCCATGACAGCGCTGCGCGAGACGACCGCGCCGCTCGGATCGTGGACGACGAAGGTCACCTGGATCGGATCGGTCGAGCTCGGCCCGTCGACGGTGACCTTGCCGGTCGCGCCGCTCGGGGTGCAGCCGGTGTTGCTCGGACTGTCGGCCGGAGCATCGATCGCGTGGGGCGCGTCCGGTGTGGAGTTTCCGTCGTCGCCACAACCCGCGATGGCGGCGAGCGCCATCAAGCAAATCTTTCGCATGGAAGGAAGACTAGGAATCCTTGCGCCCAGTTGCCCGCGCAAGAGCCGGCACATCGTGGCGATGCCGTTCGCTGCCTACTCGCGTTACGTTTCAGCAGGATGTTGGAGCTTCCGGACTTCGTTTGGACCGTCGTCTACAACGGCGCGAATGTCCCGCGAGACTCGGTTCCGTACGAGCTCACCGGCGGTGCGAATTGCCAGATATTCGCGTATGCGGTTCTCGAACATTTCGGGATCGCGGTTCCACCGCTGCGATCGAGCGAGCTGTGGTCGGACACGAGCTTCACCCGACGGGTGGGTGACTACCGTCCGCTCGATCTCCTGCTGTTCAACCGCACCGACGCCGCTTGGGGCGCACACGTCGCGCTGTTCGTCGGCGAGAACAAGGCGATTCACTTGTGTGCGAGCGAGGGTCGCCCCGTGATCTGGCGGCTTGAAGACTTCGCGATGCGGGACGAATACGCGGTCTTGCTCGGTGGGAAGCGCGTACTCGCGTCGGAGTGACTTACACAGCCGACGACAGGCGGCTCGGCCAGGTCGATGCCGGCGTCACGATCTTGCCCATGCCTTCGTACTCGAGCCGCGCGGCGTGCTCGAGATGCACGTCGCCGATCGGCGTGCCCTCGTCGGCCGCGAGGAACGCCGCCCGCAACGCAGCGTTGCGAATGTAGCCGCCGGTCATCGCGAACCGGCGCGCGAGGCCGGCGAAGTCGATGTTGCGATCGACCGGCGCCGCCGCCGGTAGCATCGCGCGCCACAGCTTCTCGCGCTCGTCCTGATCGGGGACGTTGAACCGCAGGTGCAGCGACAGCCGGCGCTGGAACGCCGGATCGATGTTCGACTCGTGGTTCGAGGTCAGCAGGCAGATGCCGGTGAAGCTCTCGAGCCGCTGCAGCAGGTAGTTGGTCTCGAGGTTCGCGTAGCGATCGTTCGACGACCGCACCTCGGTGCGTTTGCCAAACATCGAGTCCGCCTCGTCGAACAGCAGGATCGCGTGGCCCGCCTCCGCAGCATCGAACAGCTCGCCGAGTTGCTTCTCCGTCTCGCCGATCCACTTCGACACCAACTTGGCCATGTCGACCTGGTAGAGCTCGAGCCCGAGCTCCTTCGCGATCAGCGCGGCCACCATCGTCTTGCCCGTGCCGGGCGGTCCCGAGAACAGTGCCGACACGCCGAGCCCCTTGCCGACCTTCGCGGCGAAGCCCCACTGTTCGTAGACCGTGCGGCGCTGGCGAATGCGCGCGATCAATTCCGTGATCGCCTGCGCCTGCTCCGGCTCGATCACGAGGTCGTCCCAGGTCTGCGTGACCTCGACGCGCTTCGCGAAGTTGCCAAGGCGATCGTCCAGCACGGCACGAATGCCCGCCGTGATGTCCTCGGGCGTGACTTTGCGCCCTGCGGCGCGTGCGAGCGCGGCCTGCGCGGCGTGATGCATGACCGCAGGCGCGAGCGGATATTGCGTGGCGAGGTACTCGGCGTCGCTCTCGCTCGCGTCAGCCAGCAGCTGGCGCCACAGCGTCGCGCGCTGCGCGGAAGTCGGCGGCTTGACCTCGATCGCGATCACCGGCCTGTCCCAGCGCAGCTGCGGACGGTTGACACCGCAGGTGACGAACACGTTCGTGTCGAGCTCGGCTACGAGCTCGGTGCCCATGAGATCGATACGAGTCTGATCTTTGTCGTCAACGAGTGCATCGACATCGACAACCAATGGCTGCCGCTTCAACAGCTTGCACTCGCGAGTAAGCAGCCGCAGCTGTTTCGAGAATGCTACGACGTCCTTTGCCATTCGCGCGGCATTGATCTCGAGGAGCTCGATTCCAGCATCTCGTGCAGCGTCTAGAACGAGCGAGCGGCGTCCAAGTCCCGGTCGTCCGCTCGTCACGATGACGGCACGCTTCGATCGTGCAGCTCCCTGCATCTGATCACGCGTGGCGGCAGCCGATATGATCTGCGCGGTGTCGCGTACGTCCGTCAATCGCCGCTGTTCACACCCGGTCTCACAAGACAACGCGTCATCTCCAAGCAGCCAGGCAAGCACGCGTGGGGCGATGCAGAACTCTGCTGAAGTGTCCGGAACTTCCTCAGAGCTACGCCGCTCGATAATGTGCATTCGTCGAAGATTTCCAGTTTCGCCGAGCTCGCGGAGAATCGATGCCGTCAACTCGCCCTGATCGAGCAGACTCCGAATCGTTGCGTGGTGGACCCCGCGCCCTCCTAACTGGAGAGCTGGCTCGATTGCGAGAGCAAAGCACACCGCCACGACGTGCCGTTCGCGCGCACTGAGCATGAAACGCTCTCCAAGTAAGGCGATCGAGTTCGGAGTTGCGCGCTCCAGATCCCAGAAGCGCTCAGCTGCGGCACCCGCAAGTGCGGAGGTCTTTGTGGACTCGGCCTCAGGAGTGACAGCTCGAACCCAAGAGATAAGGGCGCGACGCGTAGTTGCATCCATATCCGCATGTATCGGATCGACCACTGAGGAGTTGCGTGCCACGTTTTCCAACCCTGTGCGCTAGTTAGCGGCACACAACCCGAAATCGCGTCGACCGATACGTTGGTAATGCCTGGCCCATCTCCAATCGAAAAAGCGAAGTCCTCCGCAGTCGCGTCAGCCAACCCTCAACGCTCGCTTACCCCAGACGAGTACGTCGCCAAGGGGAGCGCTTGCGACCGCGATCCGTCTGGATCTGAGTGTGTCCTCGACCCTGGCGCGCGATCCCGAGCGGTTGGCGACATGCGCTCCAACATCGCCCTCGCAGCCGACGCCTACTTCGCCGCGCTCCTGAGCGAACAGACCGAGCTGATGCTGAAGAGGGAGTCGATGGGTCTCGCCGGTGAGCTTCTGCTCGGGGCTCTGACGATGGCTCTGGGATTCGGAATCGAGGTCGCCGCCGTCGAGATCGCAACTCGGGTACTCGCAAAGGCTGCATGGGAGCAACAAGTAGCCGCTTCGGCGATTCACGACCTCGCGGCGAAAGCTGCCAAGACGATCAAGACCGCTGCGAATCCCCTCGTCTCAGCGGCCAAGGACAGTATCAAGGCGCGGTTCACCGGCATGGATCCGGACAAGGCTGAAAAGGCGAACTTTCTCGAACAGCTAAAACGTACAGGAACGGTCTACTGGAAGACCGTTCTTGATGCCTGCATCTTGGGAACGGACGTCGAGTTGCTTACCGGCGTGGAGGCCACGAAGCCGGACGTTCTCAACTACGAATCGATGCGTCGATCGGTTGACTCGTTGTACGAGCGCTTCAAGAGCCAGCACTTCGAGCAGGTACAGGCGCTTCCGGGAGGCGCGCGAAAGATCGTCCGGTTAACGTCCAATAAGCGATCTCGTCTGGCTCTCGTCGAAATGCGCGACGCTCACACGATCCACGCATCTGGTCACGGTGAATCGGATTACCACATGCCGGCCGTCCACATGTTCATCCGCTGGATCGATCCCGAGTTTGAAGACAACGCCACCAGCATCCAGGAAGATCGCATCGGTGCTGTCGAAACCATCGACGTGGGCGGAGATCCCACGGAGTATCCCTTTGCGGATCAAACGCTAGAGGTTGAAGAGTGGGCGCATCGCGCCAAGGTGGGAACGCTCAAATGATCAAAGCTGCCGTCGCGGTTCTTACGTTAGCCGTCGTCACCGAGAGCGTCTTGCTCTGGCGGCAGCATAGTTCGCACGAGTCCGCCGGCCCTGATCCACAGGTCTGCTCGTCGGTGAGAGCGACGCTGGCTGCTCTTGGAACGCCCGCCGAGAAGTCGTCCGGCGATTACGCTATGGGGCAGTTCAGAGCCTTGGTAACGCCGCCCATCATGAAGATGTGTGGCATCGCCTTTGGCGACATCGCGCCAGATTTCGATCGCACGCAAGAGTGCTACATCGGTCGCGGCTCTGCATCTTGCGTGGGCGAGGCCGCCGGTCGCATTGCATCGATGATCAAGTAGCTCGGCGGGGTCTCGGCGAAGCGAGTGACGCAGAGACCTCCGCTGGCGCGATCAGCGCTTCGTTGCCGCGGCCTGCGCCGCACGGCGTCGCGCATCGGCGAGAAAATTGAGCAGGCGCGCGCGGCGCTCCGCGGTGAGCCGGTTGAACTTCTCGGCCAACATGTCGCCTTCGCGCACGACCGAGAGCCGCGCGTGCAATGCGCGCTGATCGAGGATCGGCAGCGCCGCGAACGCTTCGCCGAGCTCCTTCTCCTTGCGCGTGAACGCGACCAGCGCCGGCAGGTTGCTGTGATCGCGGTCGAGGATCGCCAGCAGGCGCGCATCGTGCGCGGCGGCGATCGTGGACGAGGTGTGGATCACCGCGGCGCATTGGCGCGGCGCAGCCCCACGTGGGGCATTCGACAGGCGCGTCGCGTCGGGCCACGAGGTCACGACGCGGCCCTGCGAGAAGATCGACGAATCACTCATGCGAGGCGTTATCGGCAGCCCCGCGTGGCGGTTGCGTGGGGCCTATCTACGCGAAGCGACGCGCTTCTTGGGCTTCTTCGCAGCGGCGTGCTTCGCCGGCTTATGCCCCGATCCTCGCGCGGAAGGCGTCGCCGCTACCGGCGTTGGCGCGGGGTGGATCTGGGCCAGCGTGCACGGCAGCTTCGCGCGCGCGAGGTGGTTCATCACGGCCTTGTCGGTCGTGCCGTTTTGAACCGCGAGATACACGCGACCGGAGGTGCGGCCGCGCGGCGACCAGGCGCCCTCGCACACGATGTCGAGCTCGGCGCAAGCGTGCGCGAGCTCGTCGAAGCAGGCGTCTTCGTCATCCGCGTGGATGTGACCGGCCGGCACGTAGTCGACGATCATCGCCCAGCGCCCCCCGTCTTCGTGGATGCGCGACGCGATGTCGGACCACGTGACGCCGGAGCGGTCCCACGTGGGGAAGCTGTCCTTGACGGGCGACACGATGACGACGTCGCCCCACGTGGGCTTGGCGTGCATGAAGGGCACGTTGACGAGCCGCACCTTGCGCGAGCCTTTTGGTCCGGGCGCCGGACCGAGGTCGTGCGCCCACGGCGTCTCGACGTCGTCGCCGCCGTTCATCAGGCATACCTTGATCGCCTTGCTCGCCTTGGCCACCACTCGAACACGATAGCGATCGTGCGATCGATGCGCGAGCGATTTTTTAGATCGCGACGAAAGAATGTTTGAGCTGCGCGACGAGGCGATCGTTCGCGAAGCGTGCGGCGGCGCGGATCGCGGAAGCGATCGCAGTGGCATCGCTACGGCCGTGCGCGATCACGGCGGGCGCGTTGACACCGACGAGGAGCGCGCCACCGATCTCGGTGTAGTCGATGCGCTTCGCGAGGCCGCGTAGCGCGGGCGCGACGAGCGCGGAGCCGAGCCGCGCGAGCATCGTGCTCTCGAGCTCTTGCTTGACGAGGCCGAACAGGCCCTCCGCGATGCCCTCGCACGTCTTGAGGACGACGTTGCCGGTGAAGCCGTCGGTCGCGATGACATCGACGACACCGCGGAACAGATCGCTGCCCTCGACGTAGCCGATGAACTGGAACGCGCCGGTCATTGCACCGAGGAGCGCGTGCGCTTCACGCGTGAGCGGCGTGCCCTTGCCGGCCTCCGCGCCATTCGACAAGAGTCCCAACCGCGGGCGCGCGCGACCGTGAACGACGCGATCGTACGCGGCGCCGAGCACGCCGAATTGCGCGAGCTGCGAGGCCTTGGGCTCGGTGTTCGCACCGGCGTCGCACAATACGAGCGGACCCGAGGGCGTTGGCAGCACGGTCACGATCGCAGGGCGCTCGACGCCGTCGATGCGGCCGAGCACGAATAGCGAGGTCGCGAGCATCGCGCCGGAGTTGCCGGCGGAGACGACGGCATCGCCCGCGTGGGCGGCGACGCGTTGCACGGCGACGCGCATCGACGAATCGGGCTTCGCGCGGAACGCGTGCCCGGGATGATCGTGCATCGTCACGACCTCGGACGCGTGCACCACGTCGATCGCGCTGTGCGAATCGCCGAGCAGGAGCTCGAGACGCGCGCGATCGCCGACCAACGTGACGTCGATGTCACCGTCGCGAGCTGCGCGCAGCGCGCCTTCGACTTCCGGCGCGGGCGCACGATCGCTGCCCATCGCATCGACCACGACTCGAGCACGCACGTGTCGAGCTTAGTCGATGCGCGAGCGGCTTACTCTTCGGCGGCCTTCTTGGCGATGATCTGTTCGCCGTTGTACTGACCGCATGTCATGCAGACGCGATGCGGAACGCGCGGCGCTCCGCAGCTCGGGCACGCCTGAACGGTGGGGCGGTTCTCGCCCGACTTCTTGCTCCACGCCGAGCGTTGATGACCAGTGCGGGCGGGCCCGCGACGTCGCTTTTGTAGTGCCATGACAGACTCCGAAGAGCGGCGTTAATGCCCGATCACGAAGGCAATTTCAAGCCTTTGAGTGCGGCGAGGCGTGGGTCGATCGGCTTTTCGCACGTGCAGGTGCCTGAATTCAGGTCGATCCCGCACTGCGGGCACAGCCCTTTGCAGTCTTCACGGCACAGCGGTGAGTACGGAACGGCGAGCACGAATTGTTCGCGGAACAGCGGCTCGAGGTCGATCTTGTCGCCGTCGAACGGAAACAGGTCGAGGTCCTCGGTGGCGACTTCGGCGCCGTCTTCATCGGCGTCGGCATCGTCCGCGGGCATCTCGCTCGGCGGCATGAACGTGACGTGAAGCTTCTCGTCGAGCTCGAGCTGGACGTCACCGACACACCGGCTGCATGCGATGTGGAGATGCCCCTTGAACGTACCGGTCGCGAACGCGTGCGTGCCGTCGGCGTAGAGCTCGAGCTCGGCGTGGCCGGTACCGGCATCTGGATCGCCTTCGGGCGCACCGAGCGCCTCGCGCATCGGCATGCCCTTGAGCCAGGCCGCCACCGTGCTGCCGCCGATGTCGAACGAACGCTGCACCGGCAGGTCGCGCACGAGGACGACGTAGGGGCCCAGCTGTTCTTTCGCCACGGGAAGCGCAATATAGGGGCACGCTCCGGGCTGTCAAGCCGAGTACGATGCGCGCCATGAAATGCGGGCTCGTAGCTGTGGCGCTCGCGGCATGCGGCGACGGCGGCAGCGTCGATACGTCACCGATCACCTACAGCACGATGGGGCCGCTCGTCGGCGACGCCGGCAAGGGTAGCTGGCGGTTCGGCGTGGCGAGCGCGGCGACGCAGATCGAGGACATGAACCCGAACACGGATTGGTACGTGTTCACCGAGCCGCAGGCGATGGGCGGCCTCGGCAAGGGCACCGAGTTCGTCGGCGACGCGATCCACGGCTATTCGCTCGATCTCGAAGACGTCGGCCTGGTCGGCGACCTCGGCGTCGATTCGTATCGGTTCTCGATCGAGTGGGCGCGCATCGAACCGCAGCGCGGCGTGATCGACGAGGACGCGATCGCGCACTACCGCGCCGAGCTCGAGGCGCTGGTCGCGAAAGGGATTCGCCCGCTCGTCACCATTCATCACTTCTCGAACCCGATCTGGACGTACGACCTCCACGACCTCGGTTGCGCGAACGGCCCGAGCGATACGAACCTGTGCGGTTTCGGCGGTCCCGGCGGCGCGCAGATCGTGCAGGCGATGGCGGATCACGCCGCGCTCCTCGCGCAACGGTTCGGCGATCTCGTCGACGAATGGGGCACGGTCAACGAACCGTTGATCTGGATGTTCGCGGCGTACGGCGTCGGCTACTTCCCGCCCGGCAAGAACGCGCTCGCGAATCCGGTCGCGCAGCTGGTGCCGCCGTTGCGCGATTACCTCGCCGCGCAGGCCGCGATGTACAAGGCGATCAAGGCGAACGACACGATCGACGCCGACGGCGATGGCGTCGCAGCTGCGGTCGGATTCTCGATGTCGGTCGCGGATTGGGAGCCGGCGCGCAAGAACCTGCCGTCGATGGATCCGGCCGACCTCGCGGCGCGCGACCGCCTGGTCTATCTGTTCCATTACATGTTCGTCGACGCGGCGGTGACCGGTGGATTCGATACCGACCTCGACGGCGTGCCCGACGAGATGCACCCCGAGTGGGCCGGTACGATCGACTGGCTCGGCCTCCAGTACTACTTCCGTGCCGGTGTGTCGGGCGATCGGCCGATCCTGATCGGCGTCACGCCGTGCACGACGGGCATCGACAACGGTGCGTGTCTGCCCGCGCCGGATCCATCCTATTGCTCGCCGCGCATGGGCTACGAAGCGTGGCCCGACGGTATCCGCACCGTGATCCACGGCTTCGCCGATCGCTATCCGAACCTGCCGCTGGTGATCACCGAGTCGGGCATCGCGAGCAACGTCGGCAAGCGCCACGCGGAGACCGTCGTGCGCGTGCTCGAGGCGGTCGAACAGACGCGCAAGGAAGGCGTCGATATCCGCGGCTACTACCACTGGAGCCTGACCGATAACTTCGAATGGGCGGAGGGCTTCGGTCCGCACTTCGGACTGTATTCGGTGGACCTCAGCTCGTATGCGCGCACGCCGACCGAAGGTGCGACGGTGCTGACCGACATCGCGAAGACGCGCACGTTGTCGACGGCGCAGCGCCAGACCTACGGCGGCCTGGGACCGATGAGCCCCGAGGCCGGCGCCGACAGTTCCAATGTGTATTGCTACAAGCAAGTCGAGTAGGCTGCGGCCATGAGCTCGCCGATGCACACCTACTGGTTGGTGTTGATCTGTCTGTTGTTCGTGGCCTACGGGATCGCGTTCATGCGCAAGGGCAAGGTCGGCATGGCGATGCCGTCGCGCCAGCGCGTGATCAACGTGAACAGCTCGCCCGCCGAGACATTCGCGAACATCCGACACATCGCGCGGCCGTACTTCGTCGACGATTCGGATCCGAAGCTGAACGTCGTGATCCTGTCCAAGCCGGTGTCGCTGTTCGGCGGGTTCGGGTTCTTGTTCCCGGTGTTCATCGCGCCGGCGCCGAACGGCGGTTCCGAGCTCACCGTCGGTTGCACCTCGAAGGTGTTCCAGATGGGGCCGCTCGTGACGCGCGCGCACGACAAGGCCGTGCAGGCGATCTTGCAGACGCTCGCGGTCGCGCCGGCCCGCGTCGCCTGATCACCAGAGACCCTGCTCACCAGAGAAAAGCGAACGGCGTGCGGAACGTGAGGCCCGCGCCCATCTGGAACTTGCCGACGTCGTCGACCATGTCACGCGCACCGGCTTCGACGTAGAGGCCGATCGCGTACGAGCCGAGGAACACGCCGCGCGGCGCGACGCCCGCACCCGCCGTGTAGAGCTCCGCCGAAAGGCGGCCCATGACGCCGAAGCCTTTGTGGTCCTTGTCGAACGCGCTCGACGCGAGGTACTCGCCGCGCCCCGAGGCCCACACGCGTGCGAAGTCGTTGCGCGCGAGCGTGTGACCGACCTCGAGGTACGCGCCACCGTAGGCGACGCCGCTCGAGGTGTTCATCGCCGGATCGATCGGCGTCGACAACAGCGCGCCGAACACGCCGATGCCCACGTCGGTGTCGGTCGGCGTCGGGCTGAGCGACGCCCAGTGGATGCCGATCGCGCCGCCGATGCCGGGCGCGTAGCCGCGCGAGGTGTTCGCGCCGGCGAAGCCGAGATCGATCTTGAGCGGCAGCATGTAGCGCGGGCCGCGGTGGTGATACTCGACAACCTCGACGCCACCGTTGTTGCGGTGATCGCGCGCTTCGGGTTGAGGGCCATCGTTGCGGTGATCGCGGACCTCATCACCGAACGCGGTCGATGAAAGGGCGGCCAGGGCGAGGCAGAGGTAAGGCAAGCGAAGTGTCATAGGGGAACCTGTTCGGAACGGCGAGGTGCTCCATTCCACGTCGCATGCCACGCGGAACTCCGCGCGATCGTTGAGCCGCGAGTCAACGCGCGTTCACGCGTGGGCCGAAACCTGTGGTCCGGTCACGCGCGTGTAACCGCTAGCGGCGCATCGCGGCCGCGAGCTCGCTGACGAAGTCGCCGACCGCGGCCGCACCGGAGGCGACGCGATCGACGAGCGCGCTGCCGACAACGACACCATCGGCGACCTTGGCGAAGCGATGCGCATCGGCCGCGGTGCGAATGCCGAACCCGACGGCGACCGGTGCGGCGGCGGCGCGGCGGATCGTGGCGAGCCGTTCGGGATCGACCGGCGCCGCGGCGCGCACGCCGGTGACGCCGACGAGCGAGATGTAATAGACGAACGGCGGCGCGAACTGCGCGAGGCGATCGATGCGATCGGGGGTCGAGGTCGGC
>Ga0193728_1001470_pt1 | contig 11979 bp, 8 predicted proteins | sample U1c1metaG_FD_143037 | JGI IMG/M metagenome (GOLD analysis project Ga0193728, IMG submission 143037) | Soil microbial communities from a riparian zone of the East river system, Colorado, United States - U1c1 | ecosystem: Environmental > Terrestrial > Soil > Riparian zone | place: USA: East River...
TTTCGCTTCGCGTTCACGGCAGCCTGACGTTCTCGTTCCATCCGCCGGTCCTGCGCGCGGAGACGGTGCGATCGGTCGCATCGAGCTGGAACAGATGGAGCCACTCGTTGTCGACGAGCCCGCGCACCTTGGGATGCTTCTCGAGCACGCGATCGATCGCGGGACGAGACGCTTCGATGAACACGGCGAGCCGGAGTGGCGTGTGCATCCAGCGCTCGCCATCGTGTAGCGATTGCAGCGACATGCCGATCCGGAGATCGCCGCCGTTGCCCTCGAACACGCCGAGGTGTCCGCCGACAATGTTGTGGAGCACCTTGTTGCCGCAGCCGTAGCGCGCGTTATCGACGGTCGATGCGTAGTACTGGAAGTTGATCCAATGCGCGACGACCATCGGGCCGGTCATGATGGCCTCGAGGATCGTTTGGTCCTTGTCGTCCTCGAAGCGATAGTCGTGAAGGAACACGCGTCCTTCGAGATCGATGTGCCGGCTGCGCTCGCGAGGCGCGATGAGGAACGCGGCATTGTTGGCGAGGCCCCACTCGGGGCGCACTTCGGCCCAGTTCCGCGCGCGCTTGAGGACGGCGGCGTGCAGCTTCGCGTCCGTGAGATCGCTGAGGCCGAGCCGGGGCGCACGCTCGCGCCTCGTCGCGGTGCTCGCACGCTCGAGGATCGCCCGCACATCGGCGAGGTCGTTCGGATGGGTCGCGCCGGCGGTGCCCTCGGGATACAGCTTCACCTCGTCGGTCGTCGTGTTGTGAAGCGCACCGACGAACACCGTCGTCGTCGGGATCTCGATGCCACGCGCGGCGAGGCCGGCGCGGACCTCCGTGTCGTTGAGCAGCGCCGCGGCCGCCCGCGCATTGACGTCGCCGGGTTGACCGCCGCACGCGCCGCAATCGAGGCCGGCGCCGTGTGAGTTGTTCTTCGTCTCGCTGCCGTGCCCCACGAGCAACACGAGGCGCGCGAAGTCGCGCGTGAGCCCGATCGTGCGGAGCAAGGTCGCGGCGATCTCGCGGCGCTCTTCGAGCGTGATCGGCGTGTCGTCGACGTGACCCGTGAGGCGAGGCATCCGCGTGTGGTCCTCGCTCTCCAGGAGGCCCGCGTGATCGTGGTGGTCCGCGGGGTGCTTCTCCTGGCGGAAGCCGTCGCGGTACAAGGCGCGCGCGAAGAACAGCCCGACCGCATCGACGTACGCGAAGCTCGACAGCGAGCTCGATTTGAACGCCTTCCACGCATTCACTGCGTTGAGGCGTGCACGGCGCGTCGCCGCGAGACCCGGCGCCACGCCCGTGTCGGTGATCTGGTACTTCGGCGTCATCGGTCCGGGGAGCTGCGGGCGCGGATCGTCGGCGGCGAGCTGCACGTATTCGACGGGCAGACCGAAGAAGCCGGCGACGCCGAGCGTCTGGATGCCTGCGCCCTGCGCTTCGAGGGCGCGCCGAAAGATCTCCGAGCGGACGTCGAGACAGAACGCGGCCTGCAGCTTTGGCGTCGCGACGCGTGTCGCGGCGAAGCCCTGGGCCAGCTTCGGGCGCAGCTGCGCGAGCCAGGCGATCTCGACCGCGCGTTGCAGGATCCAGTCGTCGGAGCGGACCAAGCGCGCGGCGCGATCGATCGCGGGCCAGCTCGTCATCGCGAGGCGCCACTCTGCGCGGATCGTCTCGTCGCTCGCGGAGAACAGGATCCATTCCCAGCCGAGGCGAATCGCCAGGAGCTCGCGGAGGTACTCGTCTTGGTGCTCCGTCCACCGGAGGTACGCGCACCACGAGGCCCAGCCGTTGACATCGAGCAGGAGCGCCGACAAGTAGCGCTCGCGCTGGTCCGCGGGAATGCCGAGGTCCGAGCAGCCGTGGAGCAGCATGTCGTTCGCGCTCCTCGGAAGCTTCGCCACCGTCGAGCGATAGCCGCGGAGCTCCATGAACAGATACGGCCCGAGGTCGCCCTGCGCTTGGGTTCGCCAGCTCGCGAACAGGCCGCCCTCCTTGGTGCCGCTGATCTGCGCCTGGCCGTCGTCGAAGTACGACGCGCAGAACCGGCTGATCCTCTCGGTCACGAACTCGGTCCAGGTGACCTCGTGCTCGCGATGCCGGAGCGCCTCCATCGTCGACACGACGAGCGGCCGCTGGGCGGGTTGCGGCTCGCCGCTCCAGAACAGTGCGGTGAGATCGTCCTCGGTCACGTCGGCGCCGCTCTCGGCGATCGCTTCGCGGAGGTGCTCGGATTTCAGCCGGCCCGCGCGCCACTCCTGCGCGTACCACTTGCGCGGCATGAGCAGGCGAGCGCCCGACAGCGCCGCGAGCTCGCCGGCGACATCGGGAAGCGACTTGTGGGTGAGCGGCCAGAACGGATTCACCGCGATGAAGCGATCGAGCGGCCACGTCGGTGCGATGCGCGCGCACGCGCGGTCGGCAGCTGCTTTCAATTCGTCGATCATTGGAGCCCCGGCGGCCACAGGCGGAACGTCACCCGCGTGAACCAGTCATCGATGTAGAGACCGCTGTTGAGGTGCGGCTGGATCCAATTGGAGAACCAACCGTTCGGGCTGGTCTGCATGATCGACTGGGCGATGAACAGGAACACGAGGCCGTCGACGACGATCGACCACTTGAGGTCCGACGTCGCTTCGGTTCCATCGACCCAGGGCGCGAGCAAATCGAAGCCGACGTGCCAGACCGAGTATGCGGCCGCGGCCCCGAGGGCGAGGACCGTTGCGAGCAAGAACACGCGCCAGCCGGCGGCGAGCGCTCGCCCGAACATGGGTGCGAAGCTGAGGATCAGCACCAAGGTGAGCGAGCGGGTCGCGGTCGACACGTGGTCGAGGGGCGTGCCGGTCGTCACGTAGAACGGGGCGACGAACACGGCCAGGAAGATCGCGGCCAGGAGGAGATGCCAGATCCGGGCACGCGGGCTGTGGATGAGGTGCGACGCGCGCCACTGTTGGACGACCGCGCCCGAGCTCAAGAACGTGTGCGCCTTGTAGAGCGAGTGCGCGAGGAGGTGCATCAGCGCCAGATGCCACGCCCCGAGCCCGCACTGGACGAGCATGAAGCCCATCTGCCCGATCGTGGACCACGCGAGGACACCCTTGATATTGGCGCGCGTCGTCATCACGAGCGACGCCACGACGGTCGAGAACAGTCCGACACCGAGGAGCAGGCCCTGCGCGATCCACGCGTGGGCCATGAGCGGCGAGAGCCGGATCATGACGAAGCCGCCGATGTTGACGACGCCCGCGTGGAGGAGCGCGGACACCGGCGTCGGTGCTTCCATGACCTGCAGCATCCAGCCGTGAAACGGGAGCTGGGCGGACTTGAGGATCACGCCGAACACGAGCAGGACGGTCGCGACGTGCATGGTGGGCGACAGGTCGGCGTGCGTTTGCGCGTACTTGATCACGACGTCGATCCGCAGCGAGCCGACCTCGGGCCCGATGAACACGAGCGACGAGACGAAGCACGCATCCGCGAGCCGACTGAGCAGGAACTTCTTGTGCGCGACGATCACCGCCTGGCGGCGCGATCGATAGAACGTGAGGAGCTGATGCAGGCCGACATCGGTCGCAAACCACGCCACCACGAGCACGGCGAGGTGGTTCGACGTCACGAGCACCGTCACCGACGCGACGGTCAGCAACAGCGAGCGCGCGTAGCGATCGAGCTCGCGTTCGCCCGCGAGGTACGTCTTCGAATACCGGACCACGACGACGGCGAGCGTCGAGACCAGGACGAACATGGCGCCCGACACGATGTCGAGCTGCACGACGTCGTTGAGCACCGAGCCGGGCCTCGTGACGCGCGGGTCGTAGCCCAGCCAGATCAGGAGCGGGCGGAGAACCACCGCGAGATACGCGAAGCCCGCGGTCATCGCCGTCACGAACGACGCGACCGCCAAGGAGCGAGAGCGTTGCCGCGAAATCAGAAACGCGGAGATGAACAGGCACGCTGGAACGAGCGCCGCGAGGATGAGCGGCAGGAACGAGAGCACGTCGGTACTCGTCATGCGTCGAACCCTTTTACCAGCAGATCACCGGAAGATATCGACGTGCGGCACACCATCCTCGGTGATGTAGCCACGATACATACCCGGCGTGTTGAACGTCAGCGTCCAGTGGCCTTCGGCGTCGAGCGCGATGATCCCGCCGTCGCCGTGGACCTGGACGAGCTCGTGCATCACGACGTCCTCTGCGGCTTGCGCGAGCGGCACGTGCGTGTACTCGACGCGGGCGCAGATGTCGTGCGCGACCGTGTAGCGGATGAACAGCTCGCCGTGGCCGGTCGCCGAGACGCCGCAATGCTCGTCGGCGTAGGTGCCGGCGCCGATGATCGGCGAGTCGCCGACGCGGCCGTAGCGCTTGTTCGTGATGCCGCCCGTCGAGGTGCCCGCGGCGAGTCCACCGGTGCGGTCGAGGGCGACCACGCCGACAGTGCCGAAGTGATCGTCGGCGAGCGCCTTCTGGAGCTCCTGCCAGCGGTCCTCGGTGCGGAAGTAGGAGGGATCGACGATCTCGACACCCGCGGTCGCGGCGAACTGCTCGGCGCCCGAACCGACGAGCATGACGTGGCGGCCGTTATCCATCACGGCCTTCGCGAGCAGGATCGGATTCTTGATCGTGTGCACGCCGGCGACCGCGCCTGCGGTGCGCGCGCGGCCGTCCATGATCGCGGCGTCGAGCTCGTTGATGCCGTCGTGCGTGAACACCGCGCCCTTACCGGCATTGAACAACCGCGAGTCCTCGAGGATCGTGATCGCCGCGGTGACCGCGTCGGTGCTCTTGCCGCCGCGCGCGATCACGGCATGCGCCGCCCGCAACGCGCGCTCGAGATCGGCGCGGACCGCGGCCTCGCGCTCGGGCGTGAGCTTGTCGCGCGTGATCACGCCGGCGCCACCGTGGAGGACGAGCCCCCATGCCATGTGCGGAGCCGGCGGCGCCGCGGGATGGTCCTTGCAGCCGGCCAGGAGCAGAGCGGCGAGGACGGCAGTTCGCGCGAGCACGCCCGACGTTCGCATGAATGGCTGTTACATGCACGACGAGTACGGCGGGCAGCGCGGCGCGCATTCGGTCCAGCAATCAGGATCGGCACAACCAGCGAGCCCGTCGCCATCGCTGTCGATCGCGAGATCGCACTTGTCGTCGTCGGTGACGTCGTTCGCGAGCTCGAGCGCGAACGTCGAGGCGGTGAGCGCGCCGTCACTCGAGCCGAGCACGACCGCGATGCCGGTGCCATTCAGCAGCGGGTACGCGTTGCCTTGCAGCCGCGCGTGCGGCGGTGAGGCGGCCAGCAGTTGCTGCCACGTCAGGTTCGGGCCCTCCCACTCCCACGTCGAGAGCTCGGCTTGATTGCCGCCGCCGAGCTCGAGCTTGCCGCGCGCCGCATTCCACGCCGCCCACGCGTCGCTGCGCGCGCTCGGGTGGTGATCGTCGTCGAGCACGACCTCGGTCCAGTCGGTGCCGTCCCACAGCCACGTATCGGCAAGCTTCGTCGAGCCGGCGGTGCCCCCGAACAAGACGACCTTGTCGTCGCGCCAGTCGTACGTCATCGCGGCATCCGAACGCGCGGGCGGCGAATGCGCGGGGTGGAGCTGGGTCCACACCGTGCCGTCCCACGCCCACGTGTCGGCGAACAGCGTGGGGCCGGTATAGCCGCCGAACAGGATGCCGACCTTGCGCTTCGCGTCGAACACGAAGCCGCCGGAGGCGCGCCCGGGCGGAGCGGCGGTCGGCGCGAGTGCGGTCCACGCGGTGCCGTTCCACACCGCCGTGGTGTTGCTGACCGACGTCGTCGTCGGAAATCCGCCGAATCGCACGAACGTCATGCGCTCCCGGTCGTACATCACCATCGTGCTCTCGAGCGTGCCGGTCGTCGTCGCGGTCCAGCCGGCCGCGGACAGCACCCACGTGTCGGTCGCCATCGCGCCGCCCGAGATGATTCCGCCGGTGACGATGACCTGGCGATGATCCGGATCGTACGCGACGGCCGCTTGCACTCGCGGGGTCGGCGGCGTCTGCGGCTTCCACGCCGCCCCATCCCAGCGCCACCCGCCGGTCAACGCGTTCGCGCCATCTTGACCACCGAACAGCACGAGTCCGCCGGCACCATCTTCGGTGAGCACCGCGCCGAACCGCTTCGGCACCGGGTTCGCCGGCGAGCTCCACGCCGTGCCGTTCGCGAGGACGTACATCTTCTGTTGCGATATCGACTCCGAGCCGTCGGAGCCGCCGATCATGATCATCGTGTGGTTCGCGTGATCGTAGGCCATCGCCGCGGCCTCGAGCGCTGGCATCACGACACCGGTCGTCGTCACCTGGGTCCAGTCGGAGCCGTCGAATTCCCAGGTATCGCTCGTGGCCTCTGGACCGAAGTAATCGTCGTGACCGCCGAACAACACCACCTTGCCGCGATCGGGATCGTACGCGCAGGCCGACGCGTACCGCGCGGTCGGTGCGTGGGCCGTCGCCAGCAACGTCCACGTGGTTCCGTCGAGCACGTACGTGTCGCCCTGCTGGGGAGTGCCGGACTCCTGATCGTAGCCGCCGAACATGACGACCTTCTTGATCGCCGCGTCGTAGACGAAGCACGGCGCCGTGCGCGCGGGCCCATTCGCGAGGCGCGTCCAGGTCGTGCCGTCGAACGCCCAGGTGTCGTGCTGGGACGTGTCGACAAGCCCGCCGAACACGATCAGGCGTTGGTGGTCGAGATCGTAGGCGACGCCGGGATACTCGCGCGGTGGCGCGAGTGCGTCGTCGCGCGTGGTCAGCTGGCCGTCGCTCCACGTCGACATCACGTACGACAGCGAGGTGCCGCTGCGGCCGCCGAACGCGAGGATCTGATGGCGCGAGCTGTCGTACGCCGCGCCGCCGTGGACGCGGCCCTCGGTCAAGCCCAGCGGCTTCCAGCGCGCGGTCTCGAGGGCGCAGCGCGACGAACACCCGTCGTGCGAGATCGAGTTCGAGTCGTCGCACACCTCGCCGGTCGCGAGATCGATCACGCCGTTGCCGCACTTCTCGTCGGACGTACAGTCCGCGGAGCAGCCGTCGAGTCCGACCGTGTTGCCGTCGTCGCACATCTCGCCGATGTCGACACGCGAGTTGCCGCAGCGAATCGGCAAGCACACGTGGTCCTGACAGTTGCCGGGCTCGGTCGGCAGCGTGCACGGTGCGCGATCGTCGAGCGTCGCGCAGTCCGCGAGCTGCGCTGACGTGACGCACAGCGCGTGGACGTCGTCGCAGATGCTGCCCTGCGGACACACCCGACCATCCTCACAAACCACCGACGTCGACGACACGCAGCCCGCCATCGCGAGCCCCACCACCAACCGCATGACGCTTCTATATCGCATTCGTGACACGGCAACCGGTCAAGGCCGCAAGCGGCGTTTGGTCATGCACCTCCAACGCTCGCCTCGCCGGATCTTCCCGGCGGTTTCGGCCGATCCATCCACGCGGCGCCGGCGGATCCAAAGGGATCGTGAAGAGCTGACCCGTTGTCGGTACACGACTCGCGTGCCGGCTCGCCCGCTGTGTCACGCGCGCACGGATTGACGACACCGTCGGAAGCGCGCAAAGACAAGCGTTACCTAAACATTTCGCCTTTGTTAGAGTGCTCGAATGTCTCTCGCCAGCTCGCTCGCTCATGCCCAGCTCCGCAATCATTTCCACGCCTGCGCATTCGTGAACGGTCCGGAAGAAGAAAGCGCGGTCATCGATCCCTTCTTTTTGGAAGGCCTGCGCCGGCGCGAGAAGGCGGTCTACATCGTCGATCCGCAGGATCGCGATCGTCACGAGGCGCGGCTGCGCGCCGGCTCGCCAGCGTCGGACTTGGTGGACGTGACGACCTGGAACGAGACCCATCTCAAAGGCGGCTCGTTCGACTCGGACCGCATGATCGCGTCGCTCGAGGAGATGCTCCGAGATCACGCGGCGACGGGGCAGCCGCCGATGCGCCTCGTCGGTCAGATGGGCTGGGTGTTCTCGTCGCCGCCGGGCATCGAGCAGCTCGTCGGCTACGAAGCGAGCGTCAACGAGGTGCTCAACCGCGCGAAGACGCCGACGGTGTGTGTCTACGACGTGCGCAAGCTGAGCGGCTCTCTGTTGATGGACCTGTTGCGCGCGCATCCGCTGACCGTGATGAACGGCGTCTTGCACGAGAACCCGTTCTATACGCCCGCCGAGCAGATGCTGACCGAGCTCAAGCAACGTAACGTTGCCAATTGACATGACGTCGCCAGGTGACGGGCAAGAGCGGCTGCGGCGCTGTGTCCGCGATCTCGCCGCGCTGGCCGCGTTGCCGTCGCTGTGCATCGGCCGCACGCCCGAAGAGACGCTCGACATCCTGATCGACGCCTTGCCGACGGCGCTCGACTGCGACCTGGTCTACTTCGTGTTGCCGGGGCAGCCGGCACAGGAGCGCGGGTCGTTACATCGCGCGCGGCCGGCGCCGGAAGAGCTCGAGCAGATCCGCACGGTCACGGCGGACGACTCCGACGGCGCTGACGCGACGATCTTCGTCGCCGGCCAGCGCCTGTGGTGCGTGGAGGCCGAGGTCCCGATGGACGCGCAGCGCGGCCGGTTGATCGCGGGCCGGCTCCGCGCGCTCGATCCGGAGACCGATCGCGTGCTCATCCGCACCGCCGCAAATCTGATCGGCACGATCGTCGAGAACGCGAACGTGCTCGAGGTCGCCCGCCGCAAGGATGACTTCCTGGCGATCCTGGGCCACGAGCTGCGCAACCCGCTCGCGCCGATCGTCACGGCCGTCGACCTGTTGCGGTTCAACCCTTCGGCGAGTCGCGAACGCGACGTGATCGAGCGCCACGCGCAACATCTCGTCCGGATCGTGGATGACCTGCTCGATATCTCGCGCGTCACGCGCGGTCACGTCGAGCTGCGCCGCGAGTTTGTCTCGTTGTCGTCGGTGCTGCAACGGGCCATGGAGATGGCGTCGCCGCTCGTGGCGCGCAATCGCCATCAGCTCGAGATCGCGAACGAGCACGACGTCATCCTCCAAGGCGATCCGATCCGGCTCGCGCAGATCTTCGGCAACCTCTTGACCAACGCTGCGAAGTTCACGCCGCCCGGCGGGCGCATCGACGTGCTGGTCGGCAAGACGTCCGGGCGGGTCCGCGTCGTCGTGCGCGATTCCGGGGTCGGCATCGCGAAGGATCAGCTGCAGCGGATCTTCGAACCATTCGTGCAGGCGGATCGCGAGCGCGACGTGTTGCGCGGCGGGCTGGGCCTTGGCTTGGCGATCGTTCGCAACCTGGTGGAGCGGCACGACGGAGCGATTTCCGTCGCGAGCGAAGGCCGAGGGCAGGGCGCGACGTTCACGGTCGAGCTCCCGACCGCGATCGGCGTGGTCAGCGAGCCGGCGACACCTGGGCCGCAGCCGTCGGACGCGCGTGCGCGAGCTCGGGTCCTGATCGTCGACGACAACGTCGACATCGCGGAGCTCACGAGCGAAGCGTTGCAGGGGCAGGGCTTTCAGACCGCGGTCGCGAACGATGGCAAGGGCGCGCTGGCGAGCTGGCGCACGTTCCTCCCGCACGCCGGGATCCTCGATGTCGGGCTGCCCGATATCGACGGCTACGAAGTCGCTCGCACGCTCCGATCGGAATACGGATCGGAGGCGCTGCTGATCGCCGTCACGGGCTTTGGCCACCCGTCGGACCGCTCGCGCTCGGCGGAGGCCGGGTTCAACTACCACCTCGTCAAGCCCGTGAGCATCGACGAGCTGACGAGGGTGCTCGACCTGCAGGTCGTCCCCACCAAGTCGTGACGTCGCAAACGATCTAGACCGTCATCGCGATCGCGCCGGCGGTGCGGATCTAGAACGTACCCGCGATGCCGACGCCGGCGTTCGGGCCGATCGTGATCGTCGGGTGCCAGGCCCAGCGCGGCGCCGTGTACGTCCTCACCAGCGATACCGCGTAGCCGACCGCAAATGCGACGGCGCCGGTCTTCGCATCCGTGTAGTGCGCGAGCACGAGGCCCGCACCGGTATTGAGGACCAAGCCGCCGACGTGATTTAGATAGAACGCGGCGCGCTCGGCGTCGCCCGCGGCGATCACGTCCTGTTGTAGCTCGGTACAGGTCGCGCCGGGCTCGGGCGCGCGCACGCGTAGCGGCGTCACCACGCTGCTCAGCGCACCGATCGCGGAGCTCACGGCGCCGACATACAGCGTGTCGCGTTCGATGCGGTCGCCGATCAGCGGGGCGGCGATCGCCTGAGCCACCGCGAGACCTCCCAGGCCGAGTCCCCAGCCGACATTCCAGTGGACCGCGCGATCGTGTTCGAGGACGAGCCGCTGGCGCAGCTGCTCGCAATCGTCCGCCCGTGCCGTGGGGGACTGAATCGTCACCGCGAACACCGCCCAGATCGCCGCGCACCTCATTGCCTCATCGTGGCAGACGATTTCACGCAACCGCACGCCGGAGGCGCCGAAACGGTCGGCATGCAAATCAAAACACTCTCTCTTCTGTTCCTCGGTGCATGTGCAGTCGTCCCCGGCTCGACCGGCGATGACACGGGTGACGACGGCGGCGGCGGCGGCTCCTCGATGGGCTCCGGCGGCGGCGGCGGCGGCAGCGGCACGTCGAGCGAGTGGGCCGCGATCCCGCTCGTCGATGACGGCAACATTCCGCACGCCGGCAACGATCTCGTCAGCGGCATCTACTTCACCGCGCCCGACAAGGGCTACGTGGTGACCCAGGGTGCGGGCGAAAGCTTCAGCGACGGTGGCGCGGTGTTCGCGATCGCGAACACCACTGCGACGCTCGCGTTCAGCGGCAAGGATGGCGGCCCGTCGCAGCTCGGCTCGATCGACTTCACCGGGATCGAACCGACCTCGAGCGGCGTGATCGCGATGGCGTATTCGGCCGACGTCGTGCGCGGCGATGCGTCGGGCCACTTCTCGATCGCCAAGGACGGCAACCTCGGCGGCATCGAGCCGGTGCTCGGCTTCCACGAGACTGCGAGCGCGACGACGATCGTCCGCGACACGGGCGTCGTGAGCGTCGCGGCCTCCGCGGCGGGTCCGAATGCGAGCTTCCAGGACGTGTGGGCGCCGAACGCGACGCAGCGGATCCCGCAAGACCTGCCGCCCGACATGTGCCAAGGCGGGCCGCTCGGCACGGGCTCACCGGTGACGCGCGCGTCGGCATACATCGGGAACGGGCTCATCGCGTACACGTCGGATCCGGACTTCGTGCCGCAGATCTGCATCAGCACGAACGGTGGCTCGTCGTTCTATCCGTCGATGTTGACCGTCGACGACGACGCCTCGGAGTCACCGCCGACCGGCGTGCTGTTCGCGTCGGCGACGACCGGCATCACGTGGTGGGGCGCCTCGAGCGCGAAGCCGTACATCCAGCGTACGACCGACGCGGGCAAGACCTGGCACAGCGTCGCGCTGCCGGCGGCGGTCGCGAGCCACGGCCTGGCCATGAACGCGGCGTTCTTCGCGCCCGATGGCCAGCACGGTTGGATCGTCGGCTTCGATCACGACACGAATCAGGCGCTCGCACTCGCGAGCACCGACGGTGGCGCGACCTGGTCGGCACTCTCCGGGCTCGGCGATGCGCAGCTCTACAGCGGCTTCGCGCTCGACGCGACGCACGTGTGGATCGGTGGCACCGACGGCGTGCTGCTCGCGCATCAGTAAGCGCGGGCCCTCTACGGCGTCGCGTCGACGTCGAACGCGATTTCGTACGGGTAGTCCTGCGTCAGCGGTCCGGTGGCCTGCTTCGCCTGCATGTCCGCGATGTACGTGCCCGGCTGAAGATCGAACGCGACAGGCGTGCCGACGGTCGCGTTCTGGGTGACGGCCAGATCGAGATCGCCGTTGGGGTCGGCGCCGAGGATGAACACGCGAAACTGCGGCGCGGGCGGCAGGCCGTCGGTGACGCTCAACGTGAGCGTGCCCGTCGTGTTCGTCGCGACGGTGAATTGGAAGCTGTCGCCATCCGCCGTGTTGTCGTCGTGG
>Ga0193728_1001471_pt1 | contig 11974 bp, 11 predicted proteins | sample U1c1metaG_FD_143037 | JGI IMG/M metagenome (GOLD analysis project Ga0193728, IMG submission 143037) | Soil microbial communities from a riparian zone of the East river system, Colorado, United States - U1c1 | ecosystem: Environmental > Terrestrial > Soil > Riparian zone | place: USA: East River...
TACGCCTACGCCTACGCCTACACCTACACCTACACCTACACCTACACCTACACCTACGCCTACGCCTACGCCTACGCCTACGCCTACGCCTACGCCTACACCATCACCGCCTGGGTAAATGGTCAAAACAGGTTATTGCTCAGAGAAGCTTCCTCTGCATGTTCACGAATGACAAGTATGTGGACAGTACCAAGCAGTACTTCATGGTAAATTTCGCGGATATAACGCAACGCTTACACTACTATCCATAGGGGATCTTTGTCCTTAGAGGTTGCCCAGGACTAGACGCAGGCGCTACAATGTGAATTCATCAATATGGGAGGGAATAACAATGTTTCTACCATACGAAGCGAGACATCTTTTTCTGCTTCGTATGGTAGACTCTGACTGCATAACTCATCCAATCGAATACATTTATTGATGGAAGGATACTCTATGCCCACGTGTATACGTTGTCGCGCTTTTCTCCCCAATGCCACTCAGTTTTGTGAGTACTTAGGACTGATAATCTTAGCTACTTTTTTCTCCCGCATTTCTAAAACCCTCTTGTTCTGGATTGCGTTTGTCCTAACCCGGGGTCGAGTAGCAATGGAACAGAAACTGCGTTTAGGGGAAAAAAGCATAGAGAGTATTTCATATAGGGCAAGGCTTACGTCAAAAGCTGGATTCTGCGGTCAACAACGGTAGTGGGTTGATCCAGGATGATGAGACAGGTCAAGAGGCCACACAGCGTTCCTGCTCTGATCAGGGTTCACATGCTCATGCGAACCTGCATCATCCTCCCAGTCGAACCCACTACCCACAGAGGCCAACCATCTTCGCACTGTCCGTTCACTGAGAAAGTGTTTTGAGTGCAAAGAGAGTGTGGACTATTGCTGGAGGGCAATGGTGGTTGAACGTTTTAACAAGAACCACGTTAAAAAGAAGTAAACGCATGAGAGAATAAAGAATCCCAGAGATCCAACTGCACTAACAAATAATGCAGCAGCAGGTATGTTAGGATCATTGCTGTAAACAAATGTAAGGATGAAAAGTATCTCGACGGTATAGAAGGGGATACCACTGAGAAAAACGACAAACCTTTGAACTGGGAGTTCTTTATGTCCAAAATGTTTGCGTAGAAATCTGGCTTCAAAGAAGATAAAGGCCACTTCTAAGACTATAAAGAGGATGAGGAACACCAAACAGTATGTGCTGATGGTAACAGGTGGCTTTTGACTGTCTGGTATAAGCTGTAAACAGGTGAGAAACGCGACAAAAATGCCTGTGCACAGGATGATAAATACGGTGGCTGGCAAAAAAATGCGTAAGAGCGAGCGAATTGCCGAATATATCTGTTCAAGGGTTATGTTCATGGTAGAGAATCCTTTCTTAAAAAGTTTTAGGTAAGCATCAATCATCAAAAGTTCCTCTGTTTTTCTCTTCTTTGCTCAGTTTACCCCAGGAGAAAATCTTTTCCGAGTGGAAAAGAGGGACAAATCTCCCAGTCGTGTTGCCAAAACGGACGTTATCACATAGTCAATTTGGCATGCGATACCTTGCATAGAACCTGAACAGCGTGTATTGTAAGTTTCAACGTAAGCGCGGACTCCACAAAAATTTCAACGTAAGCGCGGAAAAAGTACATTGTGACAGCAAAACCCCTTCAACGTAAGCGCGGACTCAAAAGTCCTATCCCCTTTTTTCCTTCCGAGCTACTTCGTTGTAGAAAGCATTGGACATCAAAATTGGTACCCATTGTTCAAGCTCAAGCCGTAATGGTGAGAAGAGGAGACAAAAATGGCCCTCAAACGCAAACCACCAGCAGGCAACATCAGGCGTGTTGCACCCATAGACAACAATCTGCGCTATGCTATCGCGAGCAAAGCAGATGAAACGGTCCAATGCGAATCTTTTCAAGAACGCCTGTTGACCCTGCTGTTCGACCGTGACTCGACTGTGCAAGAGTACAGAAGTCAGCCAGAACGCTTGGCTTTTACAGACTCCGAGGGAAATGCACGTACCTACGTCCCAGATTTTATCGTCTGGAAAACGACTGGCGAGATAGAAATTCACGAAGTGACGCGAACCTCACGCCTGGAGAGAGTAAGCCTCCAAGAGCGTGAGAAAGCAGCACGCGAGATCTGCCAGCAGCGAGGCTGGCGCTATGTCGTTCATACAGAAGCCACTCTCCCTCAAGCTACGGAAGAGGCGAACTTGCTGGCTTTGTATCGCTATCGACCGAGCATCTACGCAAATGCAACTGTTACATCTGCAATACGCCAGAGGTTGAACAGAGATGAGCGGAAAGCCGTGTGTCTTCTGATCGCAGAACTAGCTCAGGTGCTTTCTCTTCCCGTACCAACGGTTATCTCGGCTCTTTGCCATCTTCTGTGGCACCGAATCATTGAGACCGATCTCACATCTCACTTACTCTTTGTGAATGCGGCCCTCGCTCCAGATGTTCAAGTCTGGCTGAATGAGAAAGAGAGGCGCACATGAAACGAACACGTCATCTCCCCGCACCAAATACCCTACAGCCAGGCCACTACCTTTTCTGGCAACAACGCACCTACCAAGTGATCTCTTCCAATCCTGACAACGCCTTGCTCCTCCATGTCCAACCCTTTCCAGAGGGGCCACAGACGACGCTCAGTTTGCTCGATCTCCTCGCCATTCCCAGAACAAGCCCATTTGTGCCACTCTTCGCCCCTACACTAGAAGCATTGCACCAGCAGATAGAAGAGCGATACGGCAACGCGCTGGGAACCATAACACATGATTTGCCAGACAGCTTTCTCATCAAGGCACGCATCGTCACCAGCGTTGTCGAAACGGTCAGGAGGCTCGTCTCTGCGGATGAACAACAGGCAAAAGGACGTGGTGAAGCTATCTCACACAAACAAGCGATATGTCGCGCACTCTCCAGCATCAACAAAATGACCATCCGCATGCAGGTGAGAGGAATAACCCAGGAAATCCAGCTTCACGCAAGCCTGAGCACTTACTACAAATATGAGCGCCTGTATGAGACCTCTCATGGGGACGAAGCCCAAATTGCGGCTTCCTTTCGCCGTTCGACCTTTCGCCTCACCCACATGAGTCCTGCACAGTTCCATTTTCTCGATACCTGTCTGCTCCTCTACTACGGGAACACGCGGAGTACGAAGACACGCGTGTACAAGATATTCTCAAACAACGAACACAGGGGTACTGGGTTGATCCAGAGCGCTGTGGAGCAAGCATTCCAGAGAACTTGGTGACAGAGCTGCTTGATCTGAAAATCCCTCTGCAAGCGATTCTTGACAATCCAGAAAAGAAGCCTCTCTTAACCCAGATTGAAATGCCTTCCACAGGATGGTTTTCCGGATATATGAGATACATCGAGGCTCAACCTGATCAAGGTGAGAGACTCATCACTGCACGGCTCGGCAAAGGGATCTGGGAACAATTCCATCTCGTGTTCGATACCTTTGTTCATCGTGCACAGTTCCCCCTCCAGTACGTCTTTGCTGATCACTGGCTCGTGGATGCCTGGATCGTTGACGAAGAGACTCGAACAAAGCCCTCACGGTTGTGGCTCACGCTCTTGATTGATGCCTATTCACGCAGCATCTTAGGGATGGCACTGCTGTATGAAGATCCCTGCATTGAGTCCATCCAGCAAGCCCTCAAACATGCCATCTGGGAAAAAACATCCCACAAGGCCCTTGGGCTAGCGCAGGAGTGGGCTTGTTCTGGTATCCCACTGCAACTGTTTCTGGACAATGCCTGGGCACACCATTCTCACAGCTTGGAAAATCTGGCACGGGTGCTCTCGCGCAATGGGACGTACAACTCGATCGATCTGGTGTTCCGCCCACCATACAAGGGACGCTATGGCGCCATCATTGAAAGGCTCTTCAAAAACTTCTCTGGACAGGTCAAGGAACTGGTGAAAGGTGCCATTGTCTCCAACGATCCGAAAGAAATGCGTACTGCCGCGAAAGATGCTTGTCTCCTCTACCCAGATATGAATCGTCTGCTCCATCAGTTGATTGTGAAGTACCAGCATACTCCACATCGGGAGCTTCAGGGAATGACTCCCCACCAGAAATGGAGCGAAGGTATCCAGTCTTCCGGGTTTCCATTCGTGCCACCATTTACCCCTGCAATGGATCGCTTGTTTCTGCGTATGTATCCCCAAACCAGGACGGTGAGAAGTCGTGGTATCCCGGCTTTCGGTTTGAACTACTGGTCCGCCGAACTGGGTGGTATTGAACGCATTGATCACGAGGGACAGCCTGTTCAGTACACATTCCGGTATGACCCAATTGATATCAGCCGCATTTGCTTGTTTCGTCATGGGGAATGGGTCGGAGATGGGTACGCACGGGAATTGCAACAAGCCGATGGAAGCTACCGCCACCTCAGCTTAGCAGAATGGAAAATGACAAAACGTCGTGGGGCCATAGCAGAGAACCTTACCCAGGAGAAGACCCCGGAGGAACTCGCATTGGTGACCGAGCTTTCAACACTTCAGAAACGTCGTACTCGAGAGAAAAAAACAGCACAACAAACCCAGGTGAAGCCATCTCAGGCAGGAACCTCACAGGGAGATGTGACTACCAAAGCAGAGCCTGAACTTCCTCTTGATGAGGAAACCAAACGGGTGCTTCGCTTCCTGCATGGGTAAGGAGAATTTGATCATGACCAGTGCGCTACTTGATGAATCCCTCGATGTCAGTCTCCGGCTCACACAATTGCAGGCATGGCAAACAGAATGGTATCGCATTGACCGCATTCTGGAAGAACAGGTGAGCAGCCTTGACGGAAACAAGCTCATGGAGTTACAGCAGGCAAGCCACATTGCCAATGTTCGGCGACGGATGGAGATGACCCTGGTGAAAACGCCGCTCTCCATTCCAGAACGGGTGCTTCTGAGCCTAGGGGTACGTCGCATCCGGGAGCTGATGGCCTCGCAATTTGCCAGCCTAACCAGAGAAGAGCGACTCCTTTGGCTCAACTCCTTCTTTTTTCTCATGACCACCGACTTGCGACAATTAGACGATAAAATTGCCAAGGTGAGAAGCTATCGCTCCCTTGGGCAAACGCGCAACTTCCTGCTTGGTGGGGAGTCAGGCATGGGCAAGACGACCTACTTAGACTGGCTCATTTTCAATCACCAGCCTGTGGTTGAACAGGAACGCAACCGCATTCCCATCATTGGTATCGAGGCCCCTGTCAGTAACCAGACCGCAAGACCCTTGCTCTGGCGGATGCTTTTGGAATGCGGACAAACCTATGTCAAGGGCGACAATGAGGAAATCCTCCTCATGAAGCTTGTGCTCTACTTTCAGAAGTGTGGCATTGAGCTGATTGTGATTGATGAGATCCAGCATATCAAACGTCCTGAACTCAAGCGTCGGGTGTTAGAGGTCTCGAACATGGCTCGTGGCATCCCCATCATCTGTGCTGCGACCCATCCCATTACCTGGACGGAAGGAGATGCGGAAATCAAAGGACGCTGGAATGACGTTTTCCAGCTCACGCAATACACGGGAACACGTCTGGATGAGCTACTCAGTACGATTGAGCTGTTCCTTCCGTTCAGTCAGGACTCCCATTTGGCCAGGCGCGATATCGAGGGGAAACCAGGACCTGCTACACTCATCGAACAATGGACTGGCGGCATTTTGCGTGACATCATGATCTTGATCCGTGATGCATGCCGCCGAGCTATCGAGAGAAATGACGTTTCATTGCAGGAAGAGGTCCTTCAGGCAGCATGGAAAGATATCCAGACGAAACAGGTCACCGACTTCCTGAGTCTCATCCGTCAAAGAGAATAGAGGTAAGCCTTGTATGGACACAAAACAGTGGGATGAGCAAGAGCACGCTATCTGGAAGTTGTTACCTCTGCATCCCCAGCCACAACCATTTGAAGCCTTGAGTAGTTATCTGCTTCGTCTTCTTGAAGCCAACCGATTTGCATCGGCCTCACATCTGTTCGCGCTTCTGGGACGAACTCCTAGAGGACATTCTTTCTTCACCTCATGTGATTATCGAGCCGAACTGGCCGCGAGCCTGACTTCACTCACTGGATGCAAACGCGGCAGACTTCACGCTACAACGTTCCTCCCTCTTGGTCAAGCATTTGGATGGACAAGCCACCATGAGGTATGCAGGTTTCTTGAGGCATGCCTTGTATCCTTCCTCCGTTATTGTCCAGCCTGTTTATCTGAGCAATCACAGCCCTACTACTCTTTGATCTGGCGGTTTCTTGTGGTCCCAAGCACCAATGCATGTTGCTGCACCGCTGTGGGCATTGCGCTGCGCAGATCCCACTGTTCCCGCGCATTCCTCGCCTGGGTCTGTGCACGCAGTGTGGCAAAGACCTGAGAAGTTGTTCGACACTTCCTCTTTCCGAGCAAATCCTCCAAACAGTCCTGCGTACTTACGCCGATCTCGCAATGCTGTTGTCTTGTGAGCAATGGGACCTCGAAGGGAACCAGGGCGTGGCGATTGGAAGAGGTTTTCTGATCCGACGAGAAGATGAAGGCTACACCGTAGAACAGCTTGTCTCCAAGTGGCAGAAGAACAAATCAGTGATGGTGGCGATAGAGCAAGGGAATTTGAACGGGAAGGCTACTTTTTGTGACTATGTGTGGTATGCAGAAATGCTCAACACTTCTCTAAAAGAGATCTTTGAACCTCTTCTTGATCGATTCGCATGGCAAACATTTGCCCTTTTTCCATGCTAGGAATGACTGAAGAATAAGTTGCGATATTTGCAAGTTGCCATGACTATCAAAATCCCAAGTTAAATTTCGGTCATTCCTACCGTTGAAATCTCCATATGTTACTTGTGTATCTAAAAAGGTTAAGACAAAACAGGAAACAAATGAACAAAATTATCGCTTACATCAGAGCATCAACAGACAAACAGGATATGAACAACCAGAAATGGGAAATTTTGGAATGGACCAAGCTGAAAGAACTGAATATTGATGAATTTGTTGAAATTACTCTTTCCTCCCGCAAAACCAACAAACAGCGACATATTGATGAGAACCTGCAAACCTTGGGAGAATCTGACACGCTCATCGTCACGGAACTGTCCCAGCTTGGCCGAAGCGCTTCTGCAGTGATAGCGCTGATCAATGAGCTGGTTGCACGCTCTATCCGGGTGATTATTCTCAAGCAGAATCTGGATATCTACCAGCATGACATGAACTCAAAAACGGTCATCACGTTACTTTCGCTCTTTGCTGAATTGGAGCGAGAATTGGTTAGTATCAGCACAAAAGAAGCTCTGGCAACGAAACGGATGCAAGGGGTGACACTGGGTAAACCCAAAGGCACCGTTCAGAAAAGTAAGTTTGATATACATGAGGAGCGGATCAAGGAGTTGCTGGAGATAGGAGTATCTGTTCGGAAAATCGCGAAACTGCTGGGATACTCCAACCACCTCGCACTCAACACCTATATCAACAAGCGCAAGCTTCGTGGACAACTCTAGCAAGTGGATCAGCTTGAGAAAGGCCATCGCCTAGCTTCTATTGGGAGATGAGAAGGCATCATTCCACAAGGTGAGCTGGATTGGAGGTATGAATTACACCTCGCTGTATCATCATTCACACATGGGGAAACTTTTTCTCCTGCGGGAGAGATGTATACTTTTTCCGCGCTTCCTCTGAAAATCTGTACTTTTTCCGCGCTTCCATTGAAATATTCCGCGCTTACGTTGATCGGAAATGGTCGATTTAAGCTCAGTCCGCGTTTGCGCTAACGTTGAAACTTACATGCATGCTTCGCCAGGAGGAAATAGGGACAAATTTCACTTCTGCACACCTCCTATTGCAAAACTTACAATACCGCTATACAAGGCACCAGCAGTACAAGCACTATTCCCCGAGTGTCTGGAACATATAGCAGTTATAGCGCACCGCTCGCTGCAAATCGGCCAGCCGGATATTCTCATTGGGCGCATGTGCGGCGCTGCCCCAGTATTCGACATTGCCTGGAGCACTGAGGCCCGGCAACCCAACATAACGGCGTAATCCACCTAGTAGCGGAAGCGTCCCTCCGACAATAGGCGTGATAGAAGCTGGTTTGCCCGCGAAGGTTTCTGCGACAGTAGCGATCTTTTGGACAAATGGATCATCGATCGGTGCAGCAATGCCCAAATCTTGAGCCGCCACACTCGGCTGACGACAGAGCTGCTCTAACAGAGATTGTGGCTCATCAGCATGTACTCCGAGATAGATTTCCAGTTTTTCAGGAATAATAGACATAACCAACCTCTCAGGCAATTCATTGCCCGAGTGTAGGGACCCGATTTATCGCGTCCGCTGTACCCTATGCCATTCTTTGTAGAAAGCTAGCAACCGTGCGTATACCCTTATAAAACTGGTCAAGAGAGTATTTCTCATTTGGCGCGTGTAGATTATCGTCTGGTAGGCCAAAGCCCATCAGCACAACAGGTACGTCCAAGACTTCGTCAAAGAGTGCAGCAATCGGAATAGAGCCGCCTTCACGCAAGAAGACAGGTGGTTTGCTGTAGACTTCCTCTAGTGCGGCCGCAGCAGCTTTCATTGGAGGGGTATCGGGCAAGACCAGAACTCCTTCACCACCATGTAGATCGCGTACTGTTACCTTTACTCCCGCAGGCACCACCTCTTTAACGGCTTTTTCGAACAGGGTATATGCCTCAGATGATTTCAGATCTGGCGGAAGGCGCAGGCTGATCTTGGCCTTGGCAACAGCAGGAATGACCGTTTTGGCACCTTCGCCGATAAAGCCACCAACAATGCCGTGCACCTCTAAAGTAGGACGTGCCCAAATGCGCTCCAGCGGAGGATATTCCTCTTCTCCAGAAAACTGTGTAACGCCCATCTCTTTCAATAGTGCCTCATTGATATGCAACGGATCATTGCGCCAGAACTCTTTTTCGGCCTCAGTCGGTTTGCGTAGCTTATCGGACAGCCCTGGAATATGGATATGACCCTCAGCATCCTTCAAGCGGCTGATAATGATGGCAAGCGCATGTAGTGGATTGGGCGCGATACCGCCATAAGTGCCAGAATGCAGATCTCTTTCCGCACCCTCTACCTCAACTTCGGTATAGATAATGCCACGCAAGCCATACGTCAGAGCTGGCATATCTTTGGCTGGCATATGCGTATCGCAAATAAAAGCGGCGTCACAACCCAGTCGCTCAGGATATGTTTTGACATAATGCTCAATCGACTCGCCACCAGCCTCTTCCTCACCCTCCAAGAGCACCTTAACGTTAATTGGTAGTGCTCCATTCACCGTCATCAGCGCTTCAAGAGCTTTAAAGATCACCATAACTTGACCCTTGTCATCGGCAGCTCCTCGTGCATAGATATTGCCATTGCGCACCGACGGTTCAAAAGGTGGCGTTTCCCACAGGTCAATTGGATCAACAGGCTGTACATCATAGTGCCCATAGATAAGCAGGGTAGGCTTGTCGTTAGCCTTAAGCCACTCGCCATAGACCAGAGGATGTCCCTGCGTCTGCAGAACTGCAACCTTTTCCAATCCAATATGCTTCATTTGATCGGCTGCGTACCCTGCTGCATGTATCACATCCTCTGCATGATTCGGTAGGGTACTAATGCTTGGAATACGAAGCCAAGCTTTTAAGTCATCCAAAAAACGCTGTTCATGTTCTACGATATATGTTTCTAGTCGCGCCATGTGCCCTGTTCCTTTCATATACTTTGAATGCTATGTTAGCAGGAACATTGGGGAATGTCTAGAGTAAAATGTCCTAGGCCCAAGCCCCTAGAAGCGCTATATTTTGCTAATAGCCAAGAGGATATAAATGGCTATTGACAAGAGAACTAACGAAATTGACAGTGACATTTCGTGTCAGGTTTGATCAGAAATGTGCACCATCTACCTGAAAAAGTCTAGACGTGTACGTCGTAGTATGGTAAGCTGAGAACTAACTATTTAGGCTCATCAATATCACGATGCCTCCTTATACCAAATACCAAAGAATAAGAATTTATCTATGAACTGACCACAGTCGGACATCACTAGTGTATAGGTAAGGATCCAGACATGCAAGAACGTTTCAACCGATACTATCTTACGAAGGAAATTGCCAGCAAACCCTCTGGGTCAGTCTATCTGGCTCATCGTATCAACCACGTTTCACAGAAAGTGGCACTTAAGATCTTCAAAGCCACCTCCTTCACTTCTGAGCAGCAAGGTCAGAACTTTCTCCAAAAGGTCGAAAGGATCAGACAGTTAAAGCACTCCTCTATCGTCCCGATCCTAGATCTTGGGGTAGTGCAAGGATACCCCTATGTGGTCAGGGAATATCTTACCACCAGTTCCTTACGCCATCGCCTCGATGGTTTGTCTCCACAACGTCTGGATCTGCAAGAAGCGCTCTCGATTATCTTCCAGATAGGACAAGCACTCTCCTATGCTCATGAACACTATATCATTCATGGCAATCTCAAACCAGAAAATATTTTCTTCAATGACGATGGTAAGGTCCTGCTCGCAGACTTTGGTCTTACCAGCTTCACCGATATGACAAAAACCGACGACCAATCTCATCGGCAAACCACAAGCTATCTAGCCCCAGAGCAACTTGTTGGCTCCATCACTGAGAAAAGCGACCAATATGCACTTGCTTGCCTTGCCTATGAGTTGATTACAGGATGTGCGCCTTTTTCTGCCCAAAGCTTCTCTTTGGTCGTCTCCCCTATCTCCTTTAATGGAGGACCAGCAAAAGCCATCGAGAGAAAGGAGAGCGACCATGGGGATCAGGCAGGGCTCGTTCAAGCAGAGAGTGCCTGTGAAAATAACCAATGCCCAGACTATGGGAAGGTAGGAGGCAGCAACATCCGCAAGTTCGGCAAGACACGCAAAGGAGTGCAGCGCTGGCAATGTAAAACCTGTCAAATGACCTGGAGTTCTTCCTCCATGTCGACAAAACAGCAGCGAGACCTGATCCCACTGACTGATCTGGTTCCTAACTTACCTGAACCGATCGAAGAAGTCGTGCTCAAGGCTATAGCCAAAGATCCCTTCGAACGCTATGCTGATATCTCTATCTTTCTTCGGACTTTTCAGGTAGCCTTGCTCTTACCAACACCTGCACTTACCGACTCCCTGATTACTCCTCTCCCAACGAGCATAATGATGCCGTTTGAGAAAACGCAAAGCGAAGCTCCCCTTACCATACCCCTTCTTGAACGCTGGAAGCATATGCAAAATGACTCCCATGCAAGCAAGGTTCTTGCCATACCCAATTCTGATACCTATCACCCAAACAAACCAACTGCCATACCTAATTCTAATACTTATCACCCAAACAAACCAACTGCCATACCTAATTCTGATACTTATCACCCAAACAGGCCTACACCTATACCCAATTCTGGCACCTATCACCCAAACAGGCCTACACCTATACCCAATTCTGGCACCTATCACCCAAATAAGCCTGTAACGGAACCTAAAATAGATGCTTATCGCGCAAACAAGGACCTAATTGAAACGCTGCCAGAAGGAAGACGCCCTCAACCTAGTCGGCCATTAGCTCCTACCCTCTGGTTGGCGTTTGCACTCTCTGGTATTGCTCTTTTACTCGGGACTGTGGTCCTTTACACTCTTGTCCCCTCACACTCACCAGGGTCAAGCAAGCATGTAAATAGTAATCCAACTAGTAGTCCAACGGTCAAACCTCCTGTGCAGATCACCACAGTTCCAATGGCCACCCCGACGACAGTGAGTACACAACCGAAAATATTGCCAAGTGTCTCAAATAATTGTAATAGATCAGGTTGGTCAAGGCCGTCCAACGACGCTAATAACGGTTATCCTGATAACGCATACCATGGGTGGTCTACCTGTTAAGTGTTGGTGGGCATGGCTACAGATCAACAAGGGGAGAGTTCGGAGAAAATTCCTACGTCAACAAAGTACCGTTAGATCTGTAACACTTTGCGTCTTCATACGATTTACT
>Ga0193728_1001472_pt1 | contig 11973 bp, 3 predicted proteins | sample U1c1metaG_FD_143037 | JGI IMG/M metagenome (GOLD analysis project Ga0193728, IMG submission 143037) | Soil microbial communities from a riparian zone of the East river system, Colorado, United States - U1c1 | ecosystem: Environmental > Terrestrial > Soil > Riparian zone | place: USA: East River...
AAGACCGGTAGAACGGCCCCGGCCTAGAATTAGTGATTGCTGGCTCTGTATCAACTGTTTCCGCAAGAGACGCCGTGGTACTCTTAGTGTGCCAGCTCTCTCTATATAGAGTTTCTATCCCCTAGATTGACGAACTTTTGGTGTTGTATGCACGGACCCGTTATCTTATCGATAAGGTAGGACGCCAGCGAGTTGACTATGATGTACTCTTATAATCGTTATTGTTGGCTGTTTGCCCAGTAATTCCGTGTGCCAGCCCGTCGGCAAGCGCTGGTGAATTGGTGGCTTTGTTGATAAAATGAGCATAGAGCAGCACTACGTTAGTAAGTATATGCAGGGTAGGCGAAATCTAATCTTATCGCGATACGGATCGACGATCTACTATCGATACGATACCTACTAGCACTCTTACATTTAGTGTTGAACTTCAATAATCTGCCGGTGGGTGGTGAGCCAAACTGCCTAATTAGGAAGGTGTAAAAACTTCGGTTACTAACTACTGTATGTGGAAAGGAATTGGTGACACTACGATTCTTAGAAGACAAATCTTTCTACTTTAGAAGACCTAAATTATGGGTTGTCGGCAGTACTTAATTAGTAAATCTATTCTCAATGCAACTTTCTACTCCTAAGAAAAGCCTTCAGATAGGCCTCCTACTATCTTCGCCTGCATACTCGCCTTCCTCTCTTATTCTACCTTACACTCTCTTAGTATAAGGTAGAGCTATTTAAAAGGCTTTGTAATGAGGTGTGGGGTATAGATAGTGATGTAACTGGTTTGGTTCGCTTATTGGTTAGGTGGTTGGTTCTTGACAAAAACCTGAACCGGTTCGCTTATTTTTAACTACTTAGTGTACTTAGTATATTAAGTGGTTTACTGGTTTTAAAGGAATATTAAGACTTATATATATTAAATAAACTTATAAACTTATAAAATAGAAAGACTAAAGCCTTTTATATAATAAAATATTATTAAGTATTTATAAAACTTTATAATAGCTACTTAGTAGTAGAAAATAGTATTTTAGGCTTAATTAGGCAAGTATCTGGCTTAACTAGTTAATCGGTTCGTGAACTGGTTAGACTGGTTGGGTTTGGAGGTTAAATTTGTAACTAACTAGACTAATTATATTACTGGGTATAGATAAGGATAAGTATCGCGAATTATTCCGGTCTGCGAGTAAGAGAGTAGTTGGTGGCGGTAAGGGACTTAGGATATTCTGGCTCTGTAAGTCTCTTTATTTTTATCTAGTATTAAGCAAGTACCTGCTATATAGAGTATATATAAGTATCTATACTTTCGCTCTATATGCGTACTCTCTATCTATTAGTATCTATAGCTAACCTTACTCTAGACCTTTATAACTCTAATAGTAAATACCTCCTTAAGTCCCTTCCCCTAGGGCTTTGAATAAGGTTTCTTTAAAGAACTCTTTCTCCCCTTATACTCTACCTATATGGCGTAGTACCTAAACTCCCTGTTCGTCCGCATCGCCGACCTCCTCTATACTTGGCTGCGCTCCCTAGGCCCTATGCTCGGCACCGACCCCTCCTATTATATCGTTATGGAAAATATCTTATATAATAAAGTGCTACTCTGCGTAGCGGTAGAAAGAATAGGAAACCTACGACCTTCTGTATAGGATACTAATACGAAAAGATTAATAAACTAATTATCTTATTTATATTATATATCCGCCTCCTAAAGCTCTTTTGCTATACTTGCCCGTCTACTCTAGTTTGCTAGCTTTCTAAGCCTTCCTCCCTTTATACTAGAATACCCTATTTTATAACGAATAATAAAGCTATCTATATATATAAAGTAACGTTACCCCAAACTCCTCTAATTTATATACTCTTGCTGCCCTCCTCGTCTATATTAGATATCTATTATTTATATACTTGCAGAGAAGAGGATTAAGAATTAATCTGATTGGTGGGTATAGGCTTAAAGGTATTAATTGAGAATGGGTGTATTCGTAAGGCCATTTGTAGGGGATTACCCTGCCTTAACTAAATATAATACCTATAGACCCGTGCGTAAGCATATTGCTATAGTATCTATTTATAAAGCCTAAAATATATAACTAAAGAAAAAGGTATAGGTGGGAGGGAAAGTAAGTAAGTAAGGCTTAATTTTATAAATGTTAATAATATTAGTATTACTAAGATATAGGGGTGCTATAGTACTTGCTTGGCTATATAGATATATCTATCTATTATTTACACGCTTATGGAGAAGAGGATTAAGAATTAATCTAATTGGTAGGTATAGGCTTAAAGGTATTAATTAAGAATGGGTGTATTTGTAAGGCTATTTATAAGGGATTACTCTACCTTAACTAAATGTAATACCTATAGACCTAGAAGCGCAGCACCTATACTATATAAGGTAGAGTAGGGGGAAAAAGGAAAAAAGAAAAAAAAGGGGGGGGGGAGAGATTTAAGTTAATATATTAGCGTGCTAAAATAGGTACTCCTATACGCCGTTATACCTAAATACCTTCGCCTATTATATCTAGGGCGAGTAATAATAAGAATAGTATTAGCGTTCTATATTAGAAGTTTATACTTAGCCGGAATAGGTCTTTTAGGGATAATAAATAGTAAAGCTAGAACGCTTATAAGGACTACCGGCCCAGCTATTATATTTGGCCGTTTATAAAACCATTATCTTAAGTATATTAAGCAGTGCCTTTCTAAAATAAGTGTCCGTTATAGAGCTTAGAGTAGAGGCCGAGAGTAGCGACTCTATACTTTAGCTTATTCCTAACCGCGTAGCTTATAAAGGCTAATCTCTCTAAGTAGAAGAGAGGGGCGTTTCTAGGTTAGGGGTTGTTTTTAAATAGGTATTTTATAGCTTAAACTACGTATTTAGGTTACCCTAAAGCGGCAATTATAATTAAGACTCCTTAGTAATTAATGTCCGTTTTACTATACTTTAGACGTAATATTATATGGTCCTCTACTAGTATTATATCGTTTTTAGTATATTTTATAGTAGAGAAGGCGTAGCTATCTTTCTAAGCCTTAGTATAGGTAATCTCGCCTAGATAAAGGAATCCTATAAAGGCTGTAGTGACGGCGGCGTTAAAGTTAAGATCCTTAATAGATTAGGTATTTAGGGTAACTAATTAGGCGAGGATGTCTTTAGTAATTAGCAATCTTTTAGCTGTAGTAGAGGGATTTATAGATATTATACCGTCTAGGATCCTCTTAATAATAGGATTATTAAAGATAGAGGTGTTATAATTAGCGTTAATATAGTAGGATTAAATTATAGAGATGTAGGCTCTAACTGTAGTAGGCTTAATATAGCTTATTCCTAGACTAGTATTGCTAAAGATCTGTTAGGTAATCTATTCTCCTAGGTAGTAGAGGGGTACTAGGTACTTTACCGCTCTGTAAAGGTTATAGTAGCCCTCCTAACTCTTAATTGCGGGATAGTATAAATCTCTTATTCTATTGGAGAGGCTATACTATAATAGTTAGCCAAAGTATTCTAAGGGGGCTTTTACCTTAATCTAGAAATTAGGTAGGGGGTCTTTAAGAGGGACTAGGTCTTAGTAATCTATTTAGACTGGAGCCGATTTAGCGCGTCTAGCTGGAGCCGATTTATATTAGCTGTAGATCCGTTAATTTAATTAGTGGCGTAGAGTGGATTTTAAGGCTTTAGAGCTCTTAGAGCGCTAGTTGTATATCTAATTAGAAGAAGGTAGCTATAGAGGAAGGATCAATAAGGTGTTAGAGCGTAGTAGTAAGCTAATTAGTAGAGCTGTATAATAACTCGGTTTTCTAGAATAGGAGCGTCCCCTATATAATCTATAAAGTCTTTTCTTCCTACTCTCCTTCCTATATACTTAATTACTTGGTAACTTAATTTTACCTCCCTTAATTACTATAGAGCGATTCTTTCCTATACACGCAGCCGCGCCTACTAACGATATTATCCTTATACCAAAATCAATTAATCTAAAGGCTGACAACTCTAAGGGAGTTAACGAGTTTCGGCTCTATGGTAGATAGTATATTTAGTATAAATCTTTTATAAAGCAGCCGAAGCATACTAAGCAACGAATGTTACCGATCTGGTGGTAGGGTGAGGATATCTTCCTAAAAGATTCGAATAGTAAAACCACGTACTTTTACTACTAGCTTTATAAAAAGTAGAAGCGCTACTAGAAGCTTATAATTGTGTTAAAAGGAAGGTATATAGCTTTGGATTACCTTATAGAAGACTATAATATATATAGGACTAGTGGCGAGCTCTAGAATAGTAGTCTACCCGAATTAGATTAGCTAACAATTGAGGAGTACCCTACTTGGTGGGCTCTTGAGATAAGTTGCAATTTTAATAGTTTTAAACGGCTCCTAATTCAATAGATTGTATATTACTATATTGCCTTTTTCTAATTTAAGAACGTGTATTTCTAATAGCTCCTATTCTTCTTATACCTAGGCCTTAAGAAGCTCCTTCTAAAGGCCGCAAATATAATTTAGGGTTAGGTTATTATAGTGTATGAAAAGTAAAAGGAGTAATTAAAGAAGGACCTTAAGGAAGCTCGTAGCGCGATATTAATATCCTTTGATCTTTAGACGTCCCTAAATACGCATATAGTTCTTAGGGTGGTTACTTATTTTATTAATAGGAGAGGAAGGCGTTATAATATTGTTCTTAGATTATAAGAGATTTTAGGTAAATATAGCGGCGAGAATTAAGCTGGTATACTTATCGCTCTCTTTAAGGAGTATAAGATCTATAGTAATATAGGATATTTTATAGCTAATAATGCGGAGTTAAACGATACTTGTATCGATGCAGTTCTTTAAGCTCTCTATAGTAATATATTAGTAAAATAGCGGAAGGCATATCGGCTACATTGCTTTAGCTATATTATAAACCTTTACGCCTAGGCGTTTATTATAGGAAAGGACTCTAAGAAGATTTATAAGCAGCTCTCTATGGCCTATCGCAATTAGGATATAGTAACTATTAAAAAGCTTTGGCGAAAGCGCGGAGCGGTTGGATTGCTTTATAATATTAATTAGTTGATTTAGAATAATTAAATATAATAGAATTCCCTTTTTATAGCTATAAGTCGCTTCCTAAATTGCCGGAAACGTGTTAAGTATTTCTATAATAAATATATAACAGCTACCTTAAAGCCTCTTACTAAGGATAATATACTTTAACCTTACTACTAGAGCGAGCTTAAATACTTATACAATTACTTAGAAACCTTTTATAAGGCTACTCTTATAGTAGAAGGGAATGCGATAAATCTTACGGACTATTTTTAAATACTTAATTAGCTCCTAAATAAGCTTAACACTATAAGGTAGAAGTTCTTAGAGATTTTAGCTAAGAAGTAAAAGCTATAGTAGAGCCGTTATAAGGCATAAAGCTATAAATATCTTGTAGGCTACGTAGAAGCTATATAGTAGAAATATAAGAAGTACTTTAGGAAGGTAGATGTTACTAGAGCGTACTATATAGCGATTATACTAAATCTAACTCTTAAGATAAAGTGGTTTAAGTAGTAATGGGGGAGCTTAGATAAAAAGAAGAAGTGGATTCTAATAGTTAAAGCTTTAATTAAAGAGCTCTGGCTTAAATATAAAGATAAATATTTAGTAAGGCCCTTAAATCTACCTTATTTAAACCCTCTACCGCGGTAGCTAAATTAAGAGAAGATATATACCTCTACTCGAGCTTATAAGCGCCTTAAAGTCTCTTACTAAGATTAGTTAACTCTACTGCTTAAAAAAGACAATCTTATAACCTACCTTAAGACTAATTGCGAGCCTATTAGCGACGACGAATACTTTAACGTTTTGCAATACTGGTTAGATCGCCTTAAGAGTTAGCCCGATTTAGCTCACTTTGCCCTTAATATTCTTGCGGTACCTCCTATATTAGATAAATGCGAGAGGCTATTTAGTAGCTGTAAGATTCTACTTAAGGATTATTGCTCTTAATTGCAGATAGATATAGTTAAGGCAAATAAGTGTCTTTAGTACTTATATAGTCGCCTATAAAAAGGTATATTTAATAATTAGGTGGTTAGAGAGGTAGAAGGAGAGCCTACGACTCCCTTAATCTCACCCTTATAAGCTTCCGCGGCTTATAAGGCTACGGAAGCTCTTACTCTACTACCTACTAAACCTAAGGATATATAGGGCTTTAGCTTTAAGGAGGAGTTTAATACAATTAAAGAAGAAGAGATTAGCTCCTAGGAAAAGCCTACGCCTAGTAATAAGGTAATAGTTATTAAGGACGATAAGATTACGGAGGAAGGTAATAAGGAAACTAATAAGCAAATCTAATAATCTTTTTTAGTAAGTTTAAACGCCTCCTACCCCCTAAATATAATACTAAAGTCGTGCCAAGACTTACTATAAATAGTATATATCTATACTAGAGCTCTATAGCGCTCCTAGAGCTAAATCGTCTTTTTAGTAGATAGAGTGGATTTAACCTTAGATCTACGCCACTCTAGTTTAAATAGATCACTACTAGGTCTCCTATTTTAGTGTTAGATTAAATATAATAAAGAAGCGTATAGTAATAGTAAATTAGAAGTATCCTAATACGGGTATAGTAATAATACCCTATTACAATTAAAACAAGATAGAGTATTAGCTAGCCCGTTTTCTATAGAGGAAACCTACTTTATATAGAGCGTAATATTATAGGCTGCGGCTAGTTAGAGGATCTTATAGAGCGGGTAATTACCTAGTCCTTTTACTACCGTATTCTAGAATCCTAAAAGTGCTACTATATTATCTATATAGATATAGACTAAGCTATACTCCTACCGTATTGCCTAGAGCTAGAACGAGATTATAATTACTTAGACCTCCCGCTTATTAATTAGGGCAAGGCGGTGTTCTATATTAGGGTAGCAGCTTAAAGAATTATCTTAGGGTAGAGATACTAAATAGGGCAGCTATATTATCCCTTAAGAGTTCTTAAGGAAGAAGAAGACCCTATAACTAAGAATCTTAGATATATCTAAGAAGAGATAAAATTATTTTTAATCCGTATTATTAAAGAAGAGGATACTATTTAAAAGGGTAAGAGTATCCCTCCACTATAACAAGTCTTAGCGAAGTTTAGCTATTAGCCGTTAGTAAGGATAACTACCTACCTTTATAAAAGTAGAGATAAACTCCTAGATAGAGCGGTTATATAAACGCCTAAGCCTAATTACCTAGGCGCTCTAAGTAAGTCTACTAGCCAGTTTTTAACTCTAAACCAGCGTTAAGGATCTACCACTTAAAGCTTTATTAATCTCCTTAATTATAGTAGCCTGTTTTAAAAGAGAAAGATATAGCTTAAACTTTAGAGTATCTATAATGTAACCTAGGACTTTAGCTATAATATCTTTAATATTCTTTAATTTGTTTTATAGGATACCTAATTTATTACTTAATTAGTTATATATACTAAGTAATTAAGGGAGGATAGAAGTATTAGAGAGTATAAAGATAAAGTTATCTAGATAGTGCTCTAAGGCAGTATTTAGGATATATTAGATAAGTATCTAGTAAAATCCCTCTATAAAAAGATTAAATAAAAAGGGTATAGTTCGAAGGCTAAATAAGAGGCAACGTTTAAAATATACTATACCCTTCTAGGAGAACCCTATAAGGCGTTAAGCTTTAATAGAAAGTAGGATATTCTAAAAGGCGTCCTTAATATCACTCTTAACAATTATATAACTACGGCCTATATATATAATATATTAGAGAACCTAATTAACTATTAAATATTATAGTGTAGCGAATACTATAGGAATTAAGTCGTTAATAGATTAGCTAGGTAGTAAGGATAAATTATAAATACGGCGCTATCCCCTATCCGCTTTAGGTACTAAACCTAGCGGTAAGAATATAACGGGAGATATTACTATTATAATCCTACCTATATCTAGATTAGCGCTAATCTTCTCTAAGATTAGGACTATATTTACGGCTATTAAGGCTTAGTTCTTCTAGGAGAGGAGCTTAATTTCTAGGTCTACCCTAATCTAGTATCTAAACTTTAAGATACTAATAATATTATATTAGAGGTTACCGGGGTATAGGGATAGATAATACCCCTACGCTTAAATAATTAAGGGGGAGGGAGAGTCCTATAGAGGAGAGGAGGGTAGGAAGACTAGAAATAATAGTATAGTATTTAGCCTACCTATACTATAAGGGTAGAGTACGGTTTTAGCGGAGTATAGGTATAGCTCTATAAAATTCTCTTCCTCCTCTTCCTTTTCCTTATTAATACTTTCCTCTAGTAATTACTACTTATAATTCCTTATAGTATGCGGGCTACTATATTTACTGTAGGTATATAGGAACTTACAATCCTTACCTAGGTTATACTTCCCTCTATTAAAGCTATAATAGGTCCTTAAAATATCTATACTTATTTACGCGTATTTTAAGATAGATGCGGATTTATAAGTACTAGGATTATAATAGATATTTAGAAAGTTACTAGAGATCTTCTAGTTAGCTAGCTCTAACTAGTTCTTTTAAATAACTATAGAGTAATACTCTAAGGCTATAGTTATTAAGGGAGTAATTTAGTAGGTAGTAGATAGCTAGATAACTTAATTATAGAAGGTAAGTATTTAGGGAATAAGATCTACTAAAAGATTCTTATATATAATAATTAAAATTATTATATAGTTAAGGAAGCCCTCTACCTATACTTTAACTAACGGGTAGTCCTTTATTATCCCTTCTTTTAGTCTTATAGAAAGGACGCTATTAATAATAAGGATATTATTCTAAGGCTTAGACTAGAGCTAGTATATCTAGAGGCGAGAGAGGTTATTAGGTAAGAAAGTGCCCTAAAATACCTTAAGTATCTCTTTATTTAAGACGCTAGGGAGGAGGGTATTTAGGATATTAGCTATAGAGGGGAGTAACTTACCTAGTTTATTAATTAGAGTTAAGGATAATACTACTATAGCCAATCTTACTATTACTATAGCGAGGCTTAATATATAGAGTTTAGTCACCCAATCTTCCTATTCTTTTTAAACGCGTAGTATTTTAGTATAGTCCTCCTATTCCTAAAGGAGTCTTATTTTCTAGTTAGTTACCTAGTCCTTAACCTCCTTTACCTAAGCTCTTCTAATCCTTAGGTCCTCCTTATATAGTTATTAGAGCCGTTCTTTAGCTTTTTTAGCGGCTAAAGTCTTATATTAAGCCGCAGAGAGAGGCGCTATTATAGAGGATGGAGACTATAACGCTGGCGTATCGCCTAAAGGTATAGGGGAAGGTAAGGAAGACTGGTAGGTAACCTCTAAGGAGTTTAGCTCGTCAAGTATATCGTTGTTGGTTAAGTTTTCAAGGTTTTTACGGACGATTCGCGAAGGTTTGGACGAGCGTATAGGTCATTAAGTCATCAACAGTAACAATTAATTATTAGAAATTGAGTAAATAAGGCATTGGCTCTCGAATGAGACTAATATGGAAAGCAAGCAAGCAAGGCTCAATTTTGTGAATGTTGATGATGTTGGTGTTGCTGAGATGCAGGGGTGCTGCAGTGCTCGCTTGGCCACATAGACATATCCATTAAGGTAGCCGGCTAAGCTAATGGTTCTTACCGCCGCTACCGCCGTTATTAGCGCTAGTAACTCGATATAAGACGTCTTACCTAGGGCGGCAGCGGCGGCGGGCATAACACCGATGTTACATTACACTTCTACAACATCGCCGTGGAGCAGTAGACGTACAGATCTGTATAGCTAAGCGAGCGGTCGTAGGGGTAAGACAACGGCGAAGGGTGTCCGTGTAGGTTAAATTCCTCTAGGGCCTTTGCTCTATACTAAATATTAACGAATTAGTAATACTAATATTTATAAGATCTAGCGTCTGCGTAAAGCACTACTACGCGAAATCGGTTGTAGGCTAATATATTCGCAGGCTCTTTAACGCATAAGATGGTAAATTATTAAGCAGCGCTACGATAAGTACAGGTGTATTGACACTAGCGAGAATAATGATTGCGGCTAGAGATAGATGAGTTACGGTGTCATGTTATATGGAATGAGAAATGCGTCGTAGAGAAGTGGCTGTGATATGGTTGGCGTGCATGATGTGAGGCAGGGTTCTGCTCCAAGCTCCGATCTTCTCTCCGCCTATGACAGCATCGTGCATTTCTTCAACCAACTCCACACTTCCCAACCTCGGCGTGGTCCAACGCTCCTCAATGCCTCTCATGTCCAGTCTCAGCTCGCCGTTTCTATCTAATTTCTTTGTTCATATAAATTCAAGATGGTTCTAGAGCTCCTGGCCCTCGCCGCTATTCCTACTGCCACCGGTATTTCCGAAGCAGCGCACCAACAGCGTATTGCAAACCGCGAAGCCGAGGCCGAAAACCGCAAATCGCGTTTTCATCTAGACGTTTATTGCGGAGCAAAATCTAGGAAACTGGATGAAGTGCACGGCACCATGGTGGTATTGAGGGATGGTAAAGTAAATCGCCCCTTAGCTCCCGGGATTGCAAGCATTACACTCCCCTGTCTTCAGAAATAAATCTGCTTGGATGTCTAATATCTTTTCTATCGAACAGCTTTATCTCTGGCCCAAAGATCCGGAAACCAACCTCCCTCTCGCCCTCGATGGTGGCACACCCGCACCACATCCCTTTACTGGATTTTATATGCCTTTCCCAAACGCTGAGCTATCGAATTCCCTGATTCTCTCTTCGCCAGTCCTTGGCCTTGTTAGTACTATCCCTCCGTCAAATTCCCAGTCCTCCAGACCTTCCTCTGATGAGAAGCCCAAGCTCAATTGGATATATGCAGACAAGTTTACTATGGAAGTGAAGTATGGGCCTCGAGCAGGAGCTTGCGAGCATACTATTGGACCATGGGACTGGACATCTGATGAAGATGGATCGGGATTGATGCTCGAAGGAGATGAGAGCCTCGTAGCGGTTGAAGAAGAGAAAGGCGGATTAGGATGGGCAGTGTATTTTGACCGGTTTGACGATGGGCTAAAGTGGCTGGAGACGGGTAGGGAAAAGAGAGTGCTGAGGTGTAGCCTTGAGAGAAGGCTTTTGGACAGTGATGAGGAGGCTAACCGGATAACAGAGAAAGAACATCAGGGTGGCTGAGCAGGTAAAGGCGCAGTTGTGGGGAGTGTTTGGGCGGTACGAGGAGCTTTTTGTGCAACCTATTGTCAGAGTATGGTTTGTTGAGGGGATATTTGGGTTATGCATGTTATTCCGGAGCAGGCCTAACTACTTCGCGTGTCTGCCTATTTCCTCGACTATGCCGCTTGGAGAATGGGCCGGTCTACTGAAGTACGGTACAAGAGGATGACTCTATGCAAGGCTCAGCATGGTGAAGAGCTTGGTCACAAAGTTACGGCCGGGCATGTGTATGTATGAGGAATGGTGTTCGGATAATCAAATTTAACTGTAGCGTAGATGATGTTAGCGGTTTATCCCTTGCAACGGCACAATTCGTCCTATGGTTACCGATAAGATCCAGCCCAATAGAACCAATCGAATTAAGTTGGGATGCCCAATTGTCATTTTGCCAGTGCACGGATCACCTGATAGTAGGCTTGAGATACGATGTGGAGATTGTGACTTTCCTTTGTGGTCGCAGCGAGCACCTCTGAGCTATCTCCCATCATGTCTTTGAGGCGAGATTTAGAAATATACTCACAATTCACCAACTCTACTGTAGTTACGTAGTTGTAGATTTCTTGGGTACCGATGATTACGTAACTATTTCGTGCAGCAGGATTCAGGCAAAGTCTGCCCACCATTCTGATACACAAAAACGGGCCGATAAGAGCTGAGGATCTAATTCCCCGCCAGAAGAAAAATATGCAAGGGCCGGCGAGTGGACAATAAGAGTGTCTAGCCACTACCACGCCTTACCTTTTACCCTGAATGTAATTCGGCAGATTCTAGGCTGACGATAACGCCAAGTCAAACTGCTGAGG